>Ga0299912_10000079_pt1 | contig 111298 bp, 125 predicted proteins | sample RVTome_2_FD_207667 | JGI IMG/M metagenome (GOLD analysis project Ga0299912, IMG submission 207667) | Soil microbial communities from uranium-contaminated site in the Upper Colorado River Basin, Wyoming, United States - RVT95D214 (version 2) ... | reverse complement strand
CCTTCCGATGCGGGCTGACGCCAATCGTCGGGTTGCGGCTCGTGCGCCGCCGCCATGAACATGTTGGCCACTTCAAAAATCAGGTTGCGCGTCCCGCGGTAACCCACCGTCACCTGGTGCGCCGCGCCCAGGCGGTCGAACATGGGGATGCCCATGCGCAGGAAAGGCAGGTTCAGCCGCTCCGCCATCTGGCGGCCATGCGAGTGGGTCACCAGCAGGTCGCAGCCCTGCGCCCGCTGTTCCAGGTCTTCCAGGTCGCCGATCAGCACCTCCTGCGCCGGCAGGTGTGCCAGCACCGGGGATTGCGTCGTCGTCACCACTGCGGTGAGTTCCGCGCCGATGCCGACGAACAGCTTGCCGACGGCAAGCAGCAGATCCGGCTCGGCGCCGATGGCGATTTTCTTGCCTCCAAAATAAAAGTGCGCGTCCAGCATGGCATCCATCAACTGGCTGCGCTGGCGGCGGTATTTGTTCGGCGCCGGGCGCCCGGATTTCTCCGCCAGCAGGGTCATCAGGCGATCGTTGGCGTCGAGCCCGGTGAGGCTCTCCAGCACCTCGAACGGCACGCCGCATGTGTCCTGCAGGGTCTGCGCGGCCTCGCGCATGTGCTCGCCGATGGCGAACGTGAACTCGGAGGCGCCGCACGCGCGCAGTTCCGCCAGCGTCGTGCCGCCCAGGGTGGTGGGGCTGAAGTTGTCCGGAATATGGCCGTCCAGTGAACCCGACAGATCCGGCAGGATGATCGGCGTCAGGCCAAAGGCTTCCACCAGTTCGCGTATCTCTTCGAGGTCGCCGGGGGTGAGGTGGCTGCCGGCGAGCACGTTCACCTGTCCGGCGATGGTCGGACCGGGCTTGGCCAGCTCCCTCACGATCTTGGCCACCGCCTTGGCCCAGCCGTCCTGAAACGCGCCGACATAGTCCGGCGTGGAGACGTATACCAGCGCCACGTCGTCCAGTTCCGGGTGCTTCTTGCGGATCAGGGTCAGATAGCCGTCCACGTCGTCGCCCTTGGTTTCGGTGAGGCCGGTGGAAGCGATGCCGATGATGGCCGGCTGGGCGCGCTTGTGGATGTTGAGGATGGCCTGCTCCACGTTGTCCATGCCGCCCATGATGGTAGTGGCCTCGTTCATGGCGGTGGTCTGCATCGGCACCGCTTCCTTGAAGTGGCGCACGAACAGAACCAGGCCGAAGGCGGTGCAACCTTGCGAACCGTGCAGCGTCGGCATGCAGTTGTTCAGCCCCATGAAGGCCAGCGCCGCGCCGATCGGCTGGCTCATCTTGAGCGGATTGACCGCGCAGGATTTCTTGATGTGGGTGACGATGGCCATGAGTTAGCCGTGAGCCGAGAGTGGAGAGTGGAGAGTCGAGGGTGGAGAGCCGAGGGTCGCGACTAAAGCGGGCGGGGGTTGCTCACCGCTCTCGACTCTCGACTCTCCGCCAGCTTTTTCCCACGGCGCAGGCTTCCTCACCTGCTCCCAGACCGGATTGCTCAGCGACTTGTCGATCTCGCGCACCAGGGCCACCATGCCGTCGTAGCCCGCGTAACCGTGATGGCGTTCCTGGTTGATGTCGAGCCAGGGCATCTTGGCCTTGAGCGCGATGAACTGGGAGCGCCCGCCGGAGAGCATGATGTCGGCCTGCGCGTCCTTCAGCATCTTGTACATTTCGCGCGGCGTCATGTCGTCGACCATGTGGGCGTCCTCGCCCATCAGCTCCTTGATGCGCTGCTTGTCTTCGAGGGTGGATTTCTTCACGCTGGTACCGACGATTTCCATGCCCACTTCCTGCAGCGCGGAGACCACCGACCAGGACTTCACGCCGCCGGTGATGAGCAGCACCTTCACGCCCTTGAGGCGATCCTTGTACGGCTCCATGCGCTGCCAGAAGGCGGCTTCCTCGCGCCGGATGATGGCTTCGGTGCGCTCCAGCAATTCCGCAGGCGCGCCCTTCTCCACCAGCAGCCTGGCGATGTTGCGCAGCGAGTCGCTCATGTCGGTGATACCGTAGAACGAACCCTCGAAGAAGGGGATTTCGTAGCGCTCTTCCATCTTGCGCGCGATGTTGATCATCGCCTTGGAGCACACCATCATCGCCGCACGGGCGCGGTGCGAATACGCCACCTCGCGGTACTTGGCGTCGCCGGAAATGCAGGACAGCACGCGCACGCCCATTTCGTCGAGCAGCGGCTTGACCTGCCACAGCTCGCCGGCCAGGTTGTACTCGCCGATGATGTTGATGTCGTAGGGGGTAGTGGTCTCGGGCTCTTCGGTGCCGATCACGTAGTCGAGCAGCGCTTCGCCGGCCAGCTTGTTGCCGAGATTCTTGTTGCCGACGAAGCCGGGCGCATCGACCGGAATCACGGGCTTGCCGAATTTTTGGGTGGCGGCCTTGCACACCGCCTCGATGTCGTCACCGATCAGCGCGGTGACGCAGGTCTGGTAGACGAACACGGCAGCCGGATCGTACTTGTCGAGGATTTCCTTGACCGATTTGAACAGGTGCTTCTCGCCGCCGTAGATCACGTCGAGTTCGTTGATGTCGGTGGTGAAGCCGGTACGGTAAAGACTGGAGCCGGAAGACTTGGCGCCGCGGTTGTCCCAGGAGTTGCCTTCGCAGGCGATGGGGCCGTGGACCAGGTGCGCGACATCGGTGATCGGCTGCAGCGCAATTTTCGCGCCGTCGAATGCACAGCCGCCCGCCGCCGCGCCGGGAACCAATTGCTTGGTGCAGCCCTTCTTGCGTTCTTTCTCGCCCTTCGCCTGGTTCTTGCCGCAGGCGGGCTCGTCGAACACTTCCTGAATTTTGCGTGTCAGTGCATCCATTACCGTTCTCCGCCATGAGCGCTTGACTGCCTGCGCTTCAAAACGCAACGAGAATCGCCTCGTCCCGCACCACCTGCTACCCGCCAGCCAACATCACATCGTGACCCCGGGTTCACCACTGAACTTCACCAGGACATCCTCGTCGCGCACGATGTACTGGCATGCCAGACGATAGGACGGCGGCATGTCGTTCACTTCCGCTTCATGAATGTCGTGTTTGGAGAGTTTGCCGGCTGCCAGCAGCGTGGCGCGCTCCTTTTCGGTCAAGGCCTGGCCCAGGCGTGGCTTGTCGGACAGATAGACGACTTCCATCACGCATGAGCCGCATTCCCCGTCTTCGCATTCGAAGGGCAGTGGAATCTTGTTTTTCTGCGCCACCTTGAGCAGCGTGTGGGTATCGCCGGCGATGGCATAGACCGTCACGTCTTTTTCCATCAGCGGCGAGTTGAAAGTTACGTTTGCCATGTTGCTTGATTCCTTGACAACCCCGGCGGCGCAATGCCCCGCCGGGTCCAGCATTAACGAATGATGTCGAAGCTGTAATCGGTCTTCGCCGGGACGATGGTGTTCTTGTCCATTTCGTCGAAGATCTTGTCCAGGATCCACACCAGCGTATTCATCGTGCCCTGATAGCCCCACACCGGATAACGGTGGTGGTGATGGCGGTCGAACACTGGGAAGCCGATGCGGATCAGCGGGGTGCCGGTATCACGCTCCAGATACTTGCCGTAGGTGTTGCCGATCAGGAAATCCACCGGCTCGGTATTAAGCAGCGAACGCATGTGCCACAGATCCTTACCGGGGTAAACGTGGCAAGATTTGCCGAAAGGCGAGCTGTCGAACAGGGCCTGCATCTTGATTTCCCATTCCTTGCCGCCGTTGGTCGACAGCACGTGCACCGGTTCGGCGCCCAGTTCGAGCAGGAAGCCGGCGAGGCCGTAGCACAGATCCGGATCGCCGTAGATGGCGAACTTCTTGCCGTGAATGTGCGCGCTGGAGTCGGCAATGGCGTCCACCAGACGACCGCGTTCCTTGGTCAGCGCGTCGGGAATCGGCTTGCCGGTGATGCGCGACAGCTCCATCAGGAACTTGTCAGTTGCCGCCACCCCCACGGGATGATTGAAGGCCACGGTTTCCTGGCCGGTTTTGGCGATGTAGTCCAGGGTCTTTTCGGTGCAGTACTGCTGCATCGAAATGGTGGCCTTGGCATTGAGCGCAGCCTTGGCGTCATCCAGCGTGGTGCCGCCGTCGTACATGCGGAATTCGCCGTCGGCCGGGGTGTCCCACACATCGCTGTTATCGGCCAGAATGGTGTGCGCCACGCCCATCAGGTCGAAGATGCGCTTGACTTCGCGCAGGTTGCCGACGGTGTAGCCGTCGAAGCCGCCGATGAAGTTGATCTTCTCGTTGGGCGTGCGTTCCTTGCCTTCCCAGAAGTAGCTGACGATGCCCTTGAGCGCGTTGTCGTAACCGGTGATATGGCTGCCGACGAAAGCCGGGGTGTGCGCGAAAGGCACCGGGAAATCTGCCGGCACGCTACCCTTTTCCCGAGCCGTTGAAATAAAGCCGTTGAGGTCGTCGCCGATCACTTCCGCCATGCAGGTGGTGGAGACCGCGATCATCTTGGGCTTGTACATCGAGTGGGTGTTGGCCAGGCCGTCGATCATGTTGTTGAGGCCGCCGAACACCGCTGCGTCTTCCGTCATCGAAGACGACACGCAGGAGGATGGCTCCTTGAAGTGGCGGCTGAAGTGGCTGCGGTAGTAAGCGACGCAACCCTGCGAGCCGTGCACGAAGGGAATGGTGCCTTCAAAGCCGACGGCGACAAACACCGCGCCCAGCGGCTGGCAGGCCTTGGCCGGATTGACGGTCAGCGCCTCGCGCTCGAAGTTCAGCTTGCGGTATTCCCAGCCCTTGGTCCATTCAGCCATTTCCTCGACCTTGTCGTCGGGATGGGCGAATTCAAAATTCTTGCGCTTGTCCGCGAACATCTCCTTGTATTCCGGGCTACGGAACAGGTTGAGATGGTCGACTACGTTTTCTACGTCCTGAGTCATGCTATTTCTCCTTCAAATTCTGTGAGGTGCAAGGGGCGGATGAGCGTCGCGGGATTGCCGTAGACGCCTCACCCCTCACGCAACGTTCACTTCTTCCAGGGTGCCTTGGTCAGACCCCACACCGGGTTGTTGATCGCCATGTCCATGTCGCGGGCGAAGATGGCGAAGCCGTCGTAGCCGTGGTACGGACCCGAGTAGTCCCAGGAGTGCATCTGACGGAAGGGCACGCCCATCTTCTGGAACACGTACTTTTCCTTGATGCCCGAGCCGACCAGATCGGGCTGGATCTTCTCGACGAATTTTTCGAATTCGTAGCCGGTCACGTCGTCGTAGATCAGGGTGCCGTCCTTGACGTAGTGCGTGGTGCGCTGGTAGTCGTCGTTGTGGCCGAACTCGTAGCCGGTGCCGACCACATTCATGCCCAGATCCTCGTAGGCGCCGATCACGTGGCGCGGACGAAGGCCGCCGACGAACAGCATGACGGTCTTGTCTGCCAGGCGCGGTTTGTACTTCTCGATCACCGCGTCCATCATCTTGCGGTACTTGGCGATGACGCGCTCGGCGCCTTCCTTGATCTTGTCGTCGAAGTGGCCGGCGATTTCGCGCAGGGACGCCTCGATCTTGGACGGGCCGAAGAAGTTGTACTCGACCCAGGGAATGCCGAACTTCTCTTCCATGTGGCGCGAAATGTAGTTCATCGAGCGGTAGCAGTGCAGCACGTTGAGCTTGGCCTTGGGTGAGTTCTCCAGCTCGGCGATGGAGCCGTCGCCGGACCACTGCGCGATCACGCGCAGCCCCATTTCTTCCAGCAGGATGCGCGAAGCCCAGGCGTCGCCGCCGATGTTGTAGTCGCCGATGATGGCCACGTCATACGGGGTGCCGACGAACTCGGGGTGCTTGTCGCCCTTGTCGAATATCCAGTCGCGGATGGTGTCGTTGGCGATGTGGTGGCCGAGCGACTGCGAAACGCCGCGGAAGCCTTCGCAACGCACCGGGACGATGGTCTTGCCGTCGTATTCCTTGGACTTCTTCTTCGACACCGCTTCGATGTCGTCGCCGATCAGGCCGATCGGGCACTCGGACTGCACGGTGATGCCCTTGTTGAGCGGGAACAGCACCTGGATCTCGTCCATGATCTTTTCCAGCTTCTTGTCGCCGCCGAAAACGATGTCCTTCTCCTGGAAGTCGGAGGTGAACTGCATGGTGACGAAGCTGTCCACACCGGTGGTGCCGATGTAGTAGTTGCGGCGCGCGGCCCATGAGTACTGGCCGCAGCCGACGGGGCCGTGGCTGATGTGGATCATGTCCTTGATCGGGCCCCACACCACGCCCTTGGAACCGGCGTAGGCACAACCGCGGATGGTCATCACGCCCGGGATGGACTTGACGTTCGACTTCACGCCGCAGTCCGACTTGCCTTCCTCGAAGGTGCCAAGGTGCTTGGCGCGCCGCTTGGCGGTTTTATCCGGATAGACCTCCAGGACTTCCTTGATCAGGTCCTGGTTCCTTGCTTTCGTTTGCTCGACTGTGAGGCTCATTTCGCCCTCCTGTTTGATGTGAACACTAAACACCGGCATCCCGGTTCCCGGGAAAGCTCTGCGAATGGCACCGTTGCGACAAGCCGGCGATGCCCTTGGCAGAGGTCTCCCTCTGTTGAGTCCGCCGCCCTTGCGCCGCCGAAAGATTCAGCGGCGCCCGGGCGACGTGGCTCGGTTACGCAGCTGCTGCTTCGGCTGCGAGTTCCACTGCCGTTTTGCCGACGATGCTCTCGTCAATCGGCTCCATGATGCCGTGCTCCATCAGCATGTCTTCCAGTTCGTCCATGGTGATGGGCGTCGGAATGGTGCCGTTGCCTGCGTTGTTGTGGATCTTCTGGGCCAGTTGGCGGTACTCGTCGGCCTGTGCGGAATCGGGTGCGTATTCAATCACCGTCATCCGCCGCAGTTCAGCGTGCTGCACCACGTTGGCGCGCGGAATGAAGTGGATCAGCGTGGTGCCGAGCTTCTTGGCCAGCGCTTCAGCCAGTTCCAGTTCCTTGTCGGTCTGACGCTCGTTGCACACCAGCCCGCCCAGGCGCACGCCGCCGGAGTTGGCATACTTCAGAATGCCCTTGGAGATGTTGTTGGCGGCGTACATAGCCATCATCTCGCCCGACATCACGATGTAGATTTCCTGCGCCTTGTTCTCGCGGATGGGCATGGCGAAACCGCCGCACACCACGTCGCCGAGCACGTCGTAGGACACGTAGTCGATGCCCTCGTAAGCGCCTTCTTCTTCCAGGAAATTGATGGACGTGATCACGCCACGACCGGCGCAGCCGACGCCGGGCTCAGGGCCACCGGATTCGACGCACTTGATGTTCTTGTAGCCAATCTTCATCACGTCCTCGAGCTCGAGGTCTTCCACGCTGCCGGCTTCGGCGGCCAGGCTCAGGATGGTGTCCTGGGCTTTGGCGTGCAGAATCAGGCGGGTGGAGTCGGCCTTGGGATCGCAGCCGACGATGAGGATTTTCTGGCCCAGGTCGGACAGAGCCGCCAGGGTGTTTTGCGAGGTGGTGGATTTACCAATCCCGCCTTTGCCGTAGAAGGCGATTTGCCTTAATTTAGCCACGTGTATCTCCTTAAGTTAAAAAATTCAAAATCGATTCACCCTGGCAGCAAGCACTCAGCCGACTCGAAAAATCCTGCTGCGCACCTTTTCTTCTTCTTCTTATTTCGGATACGGATCCGGCAAAACATTCGCTGCACGCCCAGTACTCAGCAACGACCGTGCCACCCAATTGAAAACCTGTTAACACCATGATTCAAATGATTATTTCTCTGACACAAAAGGCTTGTGCCGCTTGTTGCAAACGCGACAAACGCCCAAAAAGCTGTAGTGAAGGGGACAAGCCAAAAGGAAAAATACAAGGGGGGAAAACCTTCAGCGCCGCGACAGCACCAGCGGCAGATCGACCAACCGGTATTGGCCGCTTTGAACAGCTTGCGCAAGACGGGTCAGGGTTACGCTGCCCAGGCTGGCGAGGATTTCCTTCTTGACGGGTTTCCACTTGCGATGCAGGGGACAGGCCGTCTCGTCCTGGCAGACCTTGAGCCCGAGCAGGCACTCGCGATCCATGCGGGCGCCTTCCGTCAGCAGGACAATGTCGAGCAAACTGGTCTTCCCGGCGTCGGCGCGCAGACTGAACCCGCCACAGCGGCCGCGCGACGAATGCAGCAGCTTCCCCCGGCTCAGGTCCTGAAGAATCTTGGCCAGATAGGGCGACGGCACGCCCAGGCTCTGCGCGATCTCACGGCTAAGCAGCCGCTTCCCGCTCGGCTGGGTGGCCAGGTAGATCATCGCCTGGATGGCATATTGGCTGGTGCGGGAGAAAATCATGGCGGCCCCTTTAGTCGTTCTATCGAAGCAACGCGCGTGCCACGCTTCCGCACCCCGCCAGCCCGCCAGCCCGCCGCCATGGCCGATCGCAGGCATTCATTCTTTGTCACTAACCCTACATTCGCCCCTGCCTTGTCCGACATGCGACACGACATTTGCGTGCCGTTTGCGCAGCCAGCCCGCATGCGACCATGGGCTGCGCCACCGGAACGCTTCTTGCTATTCCCTGATTTCCATAGACAAGACACCCGGGAGAAGTACGATGCAAATCGGCGTAGAGAGCGCAAAAGCGGTGGACAACAAACGCCTGTTCGTGGTGGCCAACGACGACATCACACGCATGGCGCTGCAGTTCATGCTGCACGACGAGAACGAGACCCATGACCTGTCCAGCCTCGAAGCGGCTTTCGACAAGAGCATCGAGTGGAAGCCCGATCTGCTGCTGCTGGGCATCGATGTCGTGCGCGAGCGCGGGATGGATGTGTTGCCGCTTATCCGGTCGCGCCTGACCAGCGCAAAGATTCTGCTGGTGGCCGACAACCGCGAGGATCCGCTGGTGGCAGCCTGCCAAGGCGCGGGCATCGATGGCTTGCTGGTGAAACCGCTGACGGTGGAAACCGTGCGCAGAAGGGTGGATGGATTGCTGGGACGCAAGCTCGCAGGCATTCCGATTCATGCTTCATGACTGCTGCCGCGCTGCGGGGGCATAGAGCGGATGAAGTACACGAACGTGCACTGGGCGCCTATCTCGGCTTCGCCGTCGGCGATGCCCTGGGCGCAACGGTTGCGTTCATGACGCCCGCCGAAATTCAGCACGCCTACGGCATGCACCGCGACATGGTCGGCGGCGGCTGGCTCAAACTCAAACCGGGCCAGACCACCGACGACACGCAGATGGCGCTGGCGCTGGGGCAGTCGCTCATCGTCAGCGGCGGCTGGAACGCAACGGCCGCCGCCGATGCCTTCGTGGCCTGGTTCAGGGCCGGGCCGGTGGATGTGGGCAACATCTGCCGCCGCGGCATCCAGCGCTACATGACGGACGGCACGCTGGCCGGTTCGCCGCAGGAAGGCGATGCCGGCAACGGCGCCTGCATGCGCAACCTGCCGCTGGCGCTGGCGACGCTTAACGACGATGGCGCGTTCAGCCGCGCGAGCCTGGAACAATGCCATATCACCCATCACCACCCCTTGTCTGATGCCGCGACCCTGGCGCTCGGCAGGATGACGCGAACGCTGGTTCGGGGCGGCGGAATCAAGGGCTGCCGCGCGGAAGCGAATCGCCTGATCGGCGAGTTTCCGGAGTTCCGCTTCGACCCCTATCCCAAACGCGCATCGGGCTACATTGTCGATACGGTACAGACGGTTCTTCACACCTTCTTCCTCACGGACGGTTTCGAATCCTGCGTGACCGAGGTGGTGAATCGCGGCGAGGACGCCGACACCAACGGGGCCCTTGCCGGCATGCTGGCGGGCGCGGCCTATGGGGTTGCCGGCATTCCCGGGTATTGGCTGAAGAAGCTGGACAAGGGAATCCGGCGCCGCATCGAGACGCAGACCGAGGCGCTGCTGGCCTTGGCGCAAAGGAGTGGGAAATGAATCCAGGCAAGGCCCGTCATCGCGTGGCCGAAGGCCGTGGCGACCCAGTTCAATCAGCCCGGCAAATTCCTGGATTGCCGCGTCGCTGCGCTCCTCGCAATGACGGCATGGGTAACGCTCTGCAGTGTAGGTTGGGCTGAATAAAGTGAAGCCCAACACAATGTGGACTACCCGGCGAGTGAGGAAACGTTGGGCTTGGCAGCCCAACCTACACAGGCTGCTCAGGAATCCCGTTACCGGCGTAGGAGCGGCGCCTCGCCGCGATTGCCCTTTGCAAGCACCCATCGCGGCGAGGGCGCCGCGCCTACGATCCGTGTCAATTGAAAGATTGCCGTCATGAATTTCGCCGACACCGCCATCGCCTACCACGAGCGCACCAAGCACCGGCCCGATCGCTATGCCTCCGGGCCGGAGACGCTGGACTGGACCAGCCAGCCCGATCCCTTCCGCGCGTTCGCGGGCTGCCCGTCCTTCCGCCTGCCGCTTTGCGCGGGCCGGCTTGCTCACATCGGCGAAGACCGGGCGGCTCCCGAATTCTCGCTGGATTCGATCGGCGCCCTGCTGCAACTCTCGCTCGGGCTGTCCGCCTGGAAGGAATACGGGCCTGACCGCTGGGCGCTTCGCTGCAACCCGTCGAGCGGCAACCTGCACCCGACCGAGGCGTATGTGATCGCGCACGGCGTCGCGGGGCTGGACGCCGGCCTCTACCACTACGCCAGCCGCAGCCACGCGCTGGAGCAGCGCTGCACCTCCGCGGCGGCGCACCCGCCCGGCCTGTGGATCGGGCTGTCTTCCATCCACTGGCGCGAAGCCTGGAAATACGGCGAGCGCGCCTTCCGCTATTGCCAGCTCGACGTCGGCCATGCGCTGGCCGCGCTGCGCTACGCCGCCGCCCTGCTGGGCTGGGAAGTGCGCCTGGTGGCCGGCTGCAACAGCCGGCGCCTGGCGGCGCTGCTGGGCACCGCACGCGACCAGGACTACGCCGGCGCCGAGCGCGAGGAGCCGGACCTGCTGGTGCAACTCACAAGACCAGCGCAGCGCGTCGACCCGGCCCGCCCTCAGGCCGTCGCCGAACCCGCGCCGTGGGACGCCGCCGACACCCAATGGCGCGGCCAGGCCAACATCCTCGACCCGCATCCCATGTACCACTGGCCGGTCATCGACGAAGTCGCCTCGGCCACCGAAAGCAGGCATGACGAGGCTGCCGCGCCGCCGCGCGTTTACCCGCCCGGCAGCGCCGCCACGCATCTTCCTGCGCCGGAAGTCATCATGGGCCGGCGCAGCGCCCAGCGCTTCGACCCGCAGTTCGAAATGGCCGCGGCCGACTTCTACCATCTGGTCGACAGCCTGCTGCCGCGCCCGCAGGCGCCGTGGGACATCTGGGACTGCGCGCCCGCCGTCCATCCGGTGTTTTTCGTGCACCGCGTGGAAGGCGTACCGCCAGGCCTGTACATCCTGGTGCGCGAGGCCGGGGCCGAATCAAGACTGCGGCAGGAACTGAGCGACGAATTCGAATGGCAGAAAACCGAAGGCTGCCCCGGCCATCTGCCGCTCTATCGCCTTCAGGCCGGCAAATGGAACAAGGTCGCCCGCGCGGTGAGCTGCGCGCAGTCGATCGCCGCCGACAGCGGCTTCTCGCTGGGCATGCTGGCCGAGTTCGAAGCCAACGTGCAACAAGACGCCTGGCGCTATCGCCAGCTGCACTGGGAAGCGGGCCTCGTCGGCCACGTGCTGTATCTGGAAGCCGAAACCCTGGCGCTGCGCGGCACCGGCATCGGCTGCTTTCTCGACGACGCCTTCCACGAACTGCTCGGACTGCAAGGCAAACGCTTCCAGTCGCTTTACCACTTCACCGTGGGGCGCGCGCTGACCGATACGCGCATCACCACCCTGCCGCCCTACCCCGACCGCATCGCAGATATGGAGGACACCCCATGAGCAAGGACAGAAGCTTCAAGCGCATCGACCCCGCCACCGCCGCCCAGGTGCTCAGCCGCGACAACGTGCTGGTGCTGGACTCGCGCGACCCGGACAACTACAACCGGGCGCACATCGCCAACGCCCGCCGCCTGTCCAGCGCCAACCTCGACGCCATTCTCGTCGGCACCCCCACGGCCACGCCGGTGCTGCTCTACTGCTACCACGGCAATGCCAGCCAGATCTACGGCCAGATGTTTGCCGACTTCGGCTTTGCCGAGGTCTACAGCCTGGACGGCGGCTTCGCCGCCTGGCAGCGCGCGCAGAAAAGCACAACGCCGCCCGTCATCAGCCCGCAACTCGCGCAATGGCTGCAGGCAAACGGCTATCCCACCGACAATCTCGACGCCCCGGCTGCAAACGGCATCACCCCGCTGATGCGCGCCGGCAAAGCGGGCGAGACCGGCGCCATTTTCGAACTGCTGCAGGCCGGCGCCGCGCTCGCCGCCGTCAACATCGACGGCAACAACGCGCTGTGGATGGCCTGCGTGGGCGAGCGCCTGGAAACCATGGACCTGCTCATCCGCGCCGGCATCGGCATCGACCACCAGAACGACAACGGCGCCACCTGCCTGATGTACGCCGCTTCCACCGGCAAGCACGCCGTGGTGGAAACGCTGCTGGCCGCCGGCGCCAACCCGCAACTCGAAACCCAGGACGGTTTCAGCGCGCTGGACATGGCCGCCACCATCGAGTGCCTGCGCCTGCTGCGCGGGGCGGAAAAGAAAATACTGGCGACGGCAGCCTGAGCTTCCCGAGCCATCATCGCGAGGCGCGCAGTGCCGTGGCGATCCAGAACATGAAGCAAGTACATTTCAGACATTCCCAAGAAAGCCCGAACAAGCCCCCCTCGTCATTCCGGTGGTGCGCGGTTGTTACAGCTCTAGCTGTTTACAACCGCGGCCTGCCCCTTGCGGGTGAACGCCGGAATCCAGTTAAAAGGCACCTGGACCCCGCCTTCTGCCGGGGTGACAACTTCATATCTCCCTAAGGCATTTCAAAACACACAATCAACGAGGATACAAATGAGCGGTTTCTTTATGGATTGGGACGGCAACTTGCGCAGCGTCGAAGACCCCGGTGGCGGGTATACCTGCGATGTCGACACCGTGGCCCGCTATGTGGCCGTGATGAAAGGCAGCATCCTGGCGCACGAAGCCACACTCTATAAAACCCTGGCCGACGTCGAAAAAGCCGGGATCAAGGCCGCGTTGGTTCCCGGGTCACACCCTTGGGGCAGCTCGCGCGACGGATTCTAGGCAGACTTGCTTCGCAAATGGATTAGTCATCAGTCAGGGCGAGCAGCATCGTGGCTAAAGGTGGGGTTCAGCCAGCCCATTAGTTGTGAGTTGCGATTTGGCAGGTTATATGGGTCGTACCGAGAGAGTGGCTCTTGTCGAACCCAAAGCAGGACCCCCCGCTCACCGCAATTTTCGACTAGTGGTTCGAGCCTTTCTCGGGGAGCCAGATACAGAAAGGCCCGCAGCAATGCGGGCCTTTTTCATTTCAGCGTTTTTTAGACGGAATATTAGACAGGGTCGCGTTCAGCTTTTTTATTGCGACGCTGACCCCTTATCGCATCGTCCGCTGGTGTCCAAAAGCGGGGACCTGAAGATTAGGCTGCCAGGAGGGATACAGGAGCTAAATGACCGATACGGCGTTATGAAAATATCGAAGTTGGCGTCCACCAGAAGTGTCACTGTTCGTCGTAAGCTGTTGATTAATCAGGCGGTCTGGCTGATTTTCAATTGTATTAGCTTATTGTTTTTATTGAATAATGGCCCGCCTTCACTCGCCAACAATCGCAAAGGGGATACCTGTTCTGTCACGCTTATCTTGTGCGCGGTATCTTTAAAAGTTTACGCATCCGCAGCTAGCGTTTCTCCCCGGCCAGTGGGATGGGGTCGGCGTATGGGTACCGTTGAAGATACATCTGCATGATCAGTGTGAGTGCCGCTTCACCCGGGTTTTTCTTGTCAGAACTCTGGCGAACTTCCTCGACAAACTCGCGAGGTAGGATTTCCAAATCGAAGGTTGAGAATTCATGCTTGATACCCTCGATGGTAATCCAGGCAATCTGGTCATATTCCCCTTTGTCGGTTACGGTACCGGTCGAAAGAAGCTCCTTTAGCACCTGGATATCAAAGAAGTAGGTAGTGCCCGCCGGCAGCGAAACACGAGTTCTTCGCTCCATTCTTTCAGAGGGAAACTCTCTGGGGTCGGCATACGCCCCAACGCTCGCAATCAATTCGAGTAGGGACTGCGCGCAATTCGCGTCTTCGTTTAGGCCGCAACTCTGGACGACGGTCGACGAGAATCTAGTAACCGTAGCCGGTGGGTGCAATATCAAAGAAGGAATGTGTATCTGCAGCCAGCAGCCCAGTAAGTCTTTGAAATTCGCAAAAAGAGCAGGGATCCCTTCTACGGCGTCAGCGATCTGTCTCAGTTTGTCCTGAATAATGTCCCTAGAATGATCGTTGGTTAGTCCCAAGGTAAGGCCGTTGTGGCTAAAGGCTACTCTCGTGACGTCTGCCGCAACTATTCCATAAGCCTTCGTGCCGTCGTGCGCATCGGGCATCCGTGCAATCAATTGCTTCTTGGCCTTAAGAAGATTTTCCTGAATGCCATTTTCGCTCGCTATTCTTTTGCACTCGACATAGAAGGTCCACGGGGATGCTTTTGAAGTTGCAATTATGTCGGTTTGGGTTGAGAGGTCGACCTTCCATCCGGCTTGGCAGAAATAACTGGCTATCCTCAGCTCAAACTGAGTGTTTCTGGATTCCGTTTGACCGTCTAGCGCTGCAAAGTCACTACCTCCAATAAGCTTTTCCAGCTTTTCGTCTGCCCCTTCCGGCATTCGCGCTTTGAGACCTTTGAGGATCCACATCAGTTCATGCGCTTCTCGTAGCACGTAAAGCTTCCAATCAAGAGAGCTTTGAAAGCGTGAATCAGTTGCGTTCTTGAATATCTGAGCTTCATCTGGCTGTTTGCCACTTACGGCCTGCTCTAGATACCTTATGTAGCGCTCAATCCGGGTGTTCTGCGTTCTGATCCCCCGAGATTGGAGAAATGCTTGAACCTCAGCGAGATCCTCCAGATGGTGATGGAGGGGCAGCGCTGGGATGGAGTATTCAGGAAGTAGATAGGATCGACTTTTGCCTGTCATGTTTGTGGAACGGTAGCTATGAGGCGGGATAACGGGATCAGGTCATGCAATACAACATTACTTTTCCGACGCTGACCCCTTGCCGTTCAGTCCAGGTCGTCCCGCGCGCAATCCGACCACTCAACCTTCGTGGTTGAGGTAGCGTTTTTCCATTTCTTCCTGTGAGATGAGCTTGCCTTCTTCAGCCGCTTTCAGCGAGCGCTCCAGTTTCTGGCGCACGTAGAGGGCATACATGGCATCGTCGAAGCTTGCCTGGTCTGGCAAGTGGTCAGCGATATCGTGGACGATTTGTTTGACAGTTTGCATGGGGCGGCTCCTTAGGAAAACCCGTTGAAACGCCACTCATTCTAGCAGCCTGTCGGGCTTGAGCCCCGACACGTCGAGACCGGCGGGACCGATCCCGACGGGTAGCCGCGTCAGACGGCAACGGCCAGCTTTTCCGCCTGTTCTTCGCCGGCCAGCAGCCCGACAAATTCATCGAGCGGCATGTCGATGCGCTGGATGTTCTGCTCTTCCAGGAAGCGCGCTTCGTTGCGGCTCAGTTCGCCCGGCAGCACTGCCCAGTGCGTGTCGGAAGAGCGCTTCATGATCTGGCGTGCGAAGGTGCGCTCCAGCTGGGTGCGGAAGCGGCAGCCGAGAAAGAGAAAATGCCGACCCGTGCGCAGCTGCTGGACGATGTCCGGGATCGGGGTCTGGATGTCGATCTCGGTGAGCACTTCGACGAAATCGGTGTCGGACACCAGGAAGTTTTTGGCCGGGGCAATCGAGCCCATGGGTTTGTAGAGCAGGGTGTCCCAGGTGTCGGCCTCGAAGGGGTCGGCCTGCATGCCGTTGGGCCGGAAGTAATGCACCCAGGTGCCGAAATGCTCGGACTGGCTCACCCCTTGCAGCTGCCCCCACAGGTTGCGCGACTGCAGCGCGGTGGCCATGGCGTTGTCGTACCAGGCGTCGACGATCAGCAAGGGCTTGCGCACGATGCTCGCCAGGTATTCATGCAGGACGGTGGGCGGGACCTCGGGGGCAAAGGCTTCCGCCATGTGCCCCACCAGGGTTTTGCGGTGCTTGAAGTTCTCGATGTACTGCGCGGTGGCGGTGAGGTTGCCGCGTATCTTGAACGGCACGCTCGATTTCGCCACCAGATGCTGCACCAGCGCCTCGGGAGAATTGGGAACCGGGCTGCCGCCCGGAACCAGATCGAGCACCCCCGGCCCCAGGTAGGGGACGATGCCGCCCACTTCCAGGTGCGAAATGATCTCGTTCAGCAGGGTGTCGGTCTTGTCCATGATGGTTTCTCCTCAGGCCGCCGACGATTTCAGCTGGTCGACCTGCTGCTTCGGAAGGCGGAACAGGGCGCGTCCGCCGGACAGGGTCTCGTAGCTGTCGGTGGTGGAACTGGCGAGCAGGTTGAACCAGTCCTGCTCACTTAGCGTAGCGGGGCGTTCTCCGATTGAGCTCACGGTGCCGTTGGGTGCAAAGCGCACGTGAATCATGATTTGGTCGTTTTCCATGGTGTTTCTCCCAAAAAATTAATAGGGTCCTGCAAATGCCGTCATCGCGAGGCGCGCAACGCCGTGGCGATCCAGAAAGCCAGGCAACTCAAAATACTGGGGTGCTACGCTTCTCTCGCAATGACAGCAGAAAGGTCTTTATCCGGGTTCCTTAATTCAGAAACCGGAACCGAATCACAGCAATTCCACCGTCACGTTCTCGCTGCCCAGTTTTGCCTGGCAGGCCAGGCGCGAGTTCGAGCTGACGCCGACGATGGCATCGAGCCTTTCATTCTCGGCGCGCTGGGTTTTGGACAGGGTCTTGCGGCCTTCGACGACGAAGATATGGCAGGAGCCGCATTCGGCCTTGCCTTCGCATTTGTGCGCGATCTTCTCGCCGGCCGCGAGCAGGGCTTCGAGGATGCTCATGCCCTCGGTGGATGGGACGGTCTTGCCGGAGGGATTGATGGTTAACATTGGCATTGCATTGCTCCTTGGGTGTTTGCTGAGTCGGATGTAAGTCATGGGCATATCGATCAATCTACTGCGCGGCCTTGCGGGTGCTCGCTGCGATTCCTGAAGATGCCCACATGATTAGTAGATCGCCGCGCCCGCACCGATGTTGATCGAGGCGTCCTTGGCGGTCTGCACGATGAAGCCCACCTGGGCTTCGTTCACATGCGCGTGAAAAGGCAACGCAATGATGCGATCGGCCACTTTTTCCGTGACCTTGAAATCGCCCTTGCGATAGCCCAGTTGGGTATAAAACGCCTGCAGATGCTGCGGCTGGCAGTACGCCGCGCTCTCGATCTTCTCGGTGTGCAGGTCGTTGACGATGGCATCGCGGCTGCTTTTGGAAAAGCGCGTGCCGAGATGCACCAGATACAGAAACCAGTGCACTTCGGTCACATCCGGCCCGATGTAGGGGTCTTTGATGCCTTCGAATGATTTGACGAAGTCGTAGTAAATCTGCTCGACGTTCTTGCGCCGGTCGAGGATCTGGTCGATGCGCTGCAGCTGGGTCAATCCCAGCGCCGCCGACAGCTCGCTCATGCCGGCCTGATACGGCACATTGCCGCCGATCACCACGGAAAATCGCTCGTCGGTCTTGCGGGTGCGCTGATAGCGAAGCTTGCTCGCCAATTCGGCGTCGTCGGTCACCACCATGCCGCCCTCGCCGCAGGTGAGTGCGCTCGGCTGGGAAAAATCGAACACGGCGCAATCGCCAAAACCGCCGACCCGCCGCCCCTGGTAAGTCGAGCCGATCGCTTCGGTGGAATCCTCGATCAGCCGCAGGCCATGGTTGGTGGCGATTTCACGCAGCGCCTCCCAGGGGGCGGGGTGGCCGTTGGTGTTGCCCGCCAGGATGGCGCGGGTGTGCGGCGTGATCTTCGCCACGACCTTGTCCGGCGCCAGGGTGCCCGACCAGTACTCGATGTCGGCGAACACGGGGGTGGCGCCGGCCAGCGCGATGGCATGGGCGATCTGATGCCAGCTGTAGGGCGAAGCGATCACCTCATCCCCCGGCCCGATGCCCATTGCCTTCAATGCCAGCAGCAGCCCCAGGGTGCCGCTGGCCGTTGCCACGCCGTGCCGGCGGTCGGTGTACGCGGCAAAAGCGGATTCGAAGGAGGCGACCGCCGGCCCCTGGCTCAGGCGCGGCGAGGTGAGCACGTCGCGCACCGCATCCAGTTCCAGCTGGCTGATGTCGGGGTCGGAAAGCGGAATCCAGCCTTGGTCCATGATGTGTCCTTAGTTGCGCGCGGCGACGACGATGCCGGTGGCGGCAGCGGGGTCGTCGGTGATGTGCCAGCAGTGATCGCGGCCGTCCACCAGATACAGGTTGAACGCCGGGTATTCGCGGAATGCCTGCTCATCGCGCATGTCGAACGCATCGCAGCGGGTCAGCGACAAGCCGGGGAAGGCGCCGCGAAAATCCGCCAACGGATTGCCGCCCGCCGCCGGCGCGGCCAGCAAGCCATCGATGCGCCCAAGATCGTCTTGCGTAATCATCTTCACTCTCCCAGCCGACGCGCTTCCACGGTGCACGGCAATACCGTCTCCGGCCCCATCGCCGGCAGTTCCAGGCGCCAGCCGTTGGCCAGCGTGACGATGCCGCCCCACATGTCGGCCTGCTCCATCGACACGATGGGCTCTTCCAGATCCTTCTTCGGTATGTAGGCGGACAAGATTCCCTTGGCGTCTTTTCTGAGCATCACTTTCATGGTGTTTCCCTGTCGGTTCTTCTGGTTAAGTGAGTGCTTCACGCCGCCTCGGCGGTCATGCGTTTTAAAGTTGCAGCCAGCACATCGATCACGTGGTCGATTTCGGTTTCGGTCGTATACCGGCTCAAGGAAAAGCGGACCGTCGCCAGCGCTTCCGCCTCGCTCAGCCCCATGGCTGTCAGCACATGGGACGGCGCGCTGCCACCGGCGGTGCAGGCCGCGCCGGACGAGGCGCAGATGCCGGCACGGTCCAGCTTGTCGAGGATCGCCTCTGCCGCAAGTTCGCCGAAGCGCACGCTGCTGGTATTGCCGGCCCGCAACGCCGTGCCGCCGTTGATGCGGGCGCAGGGGATGCGCAGGCGCACGCCGGATTCGAGCCGGTCCCGCAGGGCCGCCATCGCCGCGGCTTTGGCGGCCGTTTCCCGTGCCGCGAGTTCGCAGGCCAGGCCCATGCCGACGATGGCGGGAACGTTCTCGGTGCCGCCGCGGCGGCCGCGCTCCTGGTGGCCGAACAGCATGGGCTGCAGCTTCAGGCCTTTGCGCACGAACAGGGCCCCCACCCCCTTGGGCGCGTGGAACTTGTGCCCGGCGAGGGAAAGCAGGTCGACCGGCACCTGCGCCAGGTCGAGCGGGATCTTGCCTGCCGCCTGCACCGCATCGGTGTGAAACAGCACCCCGCGGGACCGGGCAATCTGCGCGGCTTCCGCGATCGGAAACAGCACGCCGGTTTCGTTGTTGGCCCACATCAGCGATACCAGCGCGGTGTCCGGCGTGATCGCCCGCTCAAGCGCCGCGAGATCGAGCATTCCGTCCTGATCGACCGGCAAGCGCGTGACGCGGACGCCGGTCGTTTCCAGATGCGCCAGCAAATCCAGGGTGGACGGATGCTCCACCGCACTGACCACCACATGAAGCTTGCCCGGACGTGCCGCCAGTGCGCCCGCTATCGCCAGGTGATTGGCTTCCGTGCCGCTGGCGGTGAACACGATCTCGGGGGGTGCCGCATTCAGCAGCCGCGCCACCGATGCGCGGGCCTGCATCACCTGCGCCTTGGCACGCTCGCCGACGGCATGCTTGCTGGACGGGTTGCCGTAGCTGTCGCGCAGGCAGACCAGCACCGGTTCCACGCACTCGGGCGCCAGCGCCGTGGTGGCGTTGTTGTCCAGATAAATGTTGGTGTCCGTCATTGCCAAAAGGTCCGATTCGGGTCCCGATTCAAAAATTGCAGCAGCGCGTTCAAGGCGCTGAACTCTCCGTAATACCGCCACTCGCGCTGCACATGATCCTTGCGGTACAAGCGCCACGCCCGCGAATCGGCTACATATTCCAGCCGTGCGATATCGACCACCCCGCCGGCCTTGTCGACATTGCGCGAGCAACAGGGGCTCTGAATCCGGTAGCCGGACTCGTCCGCCTGCACTTCCGGGCTGACGTAGCGGTAGCGCACCCGTGCGGCCAGCGCCCGCTCGATGCGCTTTCGGTCCACATCGTTCGGGTGCATGCAACCTGGCTGTCTTTCCGCTTCGCCCACCTTCCGCTCCTCATGCTCATGCCGGCGCGATTTCTTCCTCAAGACACCCCACCACGCCGCCTTCCAGGAATTCAACCAGGTAGACCGGCAAATTAAGTTCCTCGTGGTAGCCCACATTGATGATCTCCCCCAGCGTGCCGTTGCTCACCAGCAAGGCATCCGGCTCGCGATCCGGGTAGCTGCCGTCGTTGATCAGATCGGTCGTCGCCAGGATGCGCTGGCCCCATTGATATTTCGCTTCGCGTTGATCGATCATGCCGACACCTCCGAAAGATCGGCCGGCTGAGTCCCGGCATCCGCTGTCGCGGCTGCGGGAACGGCATCGGTGGTGGCTTCCAGCTCCTTGCCGCGCATGCCGACCCGGTTACCGCTCTCGATGAACTCGGTGCCGTAGATATAGAACTGCTGAAGGAACGTGCCGATGCTGGTGACGTAGCCGATTTCGCCTTTTTTCACCAGGATTTCGCCAATGTCCTTGCCGGCATAGGTGCCGTCATTCCGCACCACCTTGAGTGACTTCACCTTCTGCCCGTATTCGAATATCGGCTGGGCGGTGAGCTCCACGATGTCGCTATCTCGACTGATCTTGGCCATTTTCCGACTCCTGAAAATTGATCACTAAAATGGCAGGCACGCTTGCTTCTGCGTCACCAGCCGACTGATGCCGGCGCCACCCCCGCCGAGGCGCTGGCGGGCGATGCCCCGCACGAGCTCATCCTCGTCGTTCGCCAGCCGCTTCACGTGGTCCAGTTCGGCCCGGCTTGCCACTTCGTGGCGCACACGCCAGTCCGGGTCGTCCAGCAGCAGATGCAGCTGCCCCGGCTTCATCCGCCTGGCCACTTCGCAGCGAACGCCGGCATCCGCGTCCTTGGCCATGCCCGGCAGCCAGGCATCGCCGATCCGGCTTGCCACCATGTGACGAACCTCGGAATCCACGTCCCGCATCATCTTTGTCAGGAGGGTTTCCGGGAGGCGCCGCGCCACCACCTGCCGCACGTAGTAATCCGGGTCGCCGATCATGCCGCCCAGATCGTGGGGATCGAGACGCGATGCCACCCGGATCCTCACTTCGCGGTGCGGGTCGCACACCAGGGTCAGCAGCTGTTTGGGGGGCAGCCTGAGCGCCGCGCTCCAGCGCACGGTCTCGTCCGGGTCCAGGATCAGCTGCGGCAGCTGAAACACATCCACGTATTTGGCCGCCACCGCGCGCACTTCGAAATAGGGATGCGTCAGGTAATCCCCGGCCAGCGCCGGATTCCAGAAAAAGAAACGGTCGATGCGCTTGGCGTAGCGGTCATGCACGCAGGCAAGGCCGGGGCGGCAGCGTTCCTGTTCGAGCAGGCCCTGGCGGGAACAGCCCGCGCAATCCACCTCGCAGCCTTGCCAGTCGACGGGCGGGCCCAGCTCGTTTAAGCTCGGTTCACTCATCCTCGTCCTCCTGCCCGTGGCGGGCCAGCACCTGGAGCAGCACCGTGGCGTTCAGCTTGTCGCTCGGGTCGAGCTCCAGCATCTTCGTCAGCGCGTCATGGCTTTGTTCCAGCCGGCCCAGGCGCATCTGCAGGTAGCCGCAGGCCTTCAGGGAAAACAGGTAGAAGCGCGGCAGGATGGCGTCGTAGCTGCTGAATTCCGCATCGCCGCGCCGCACCTGGCGCCAGTCCTCGTTCAGGCGGTTGTCGCGCGCGGCCTTGAGCAGGCAGCGCTCGGCCACCTCGAGCGCATCGCCGAGACGCCCCTTGTAGAAATAGAACCGGTACAGCGCGATCAGCACGGCGGCGTGGCCGGGCGCCAAAGCCTGCGCCTGGAACAGATGACGCTCGGCAACCACGTCGTGCTGGTAGTTGAGTCCGGCCAGACGCAGGTGCTGCTCGACCGCCTCCGGCAGATGACCGCCCAGGCAGGCGCGCGCCAGCCATTCAGGATCCATGTCCGCCGGCATGGCCGATGGCGCTGTCACCGCCCTGCCCTCTGTCGCCATGGTTGTACGCATCGCCCGCTCACGCCTGCCTCGCCCTAGTGCTTGTGGCCGAGACCGGATATATCGATGCTGGAACTGCTGCTGGAACTGCCGCAGGAGCCACAGGTCGACGGGGTGGCGGTGGCGAAACTCAGCCCGCCCCCGGTCGGCGATTCGGAGAAATCAATGGTCGCCCCTTCCAGCAGCAAGCGGCTTTCTGCCGGCAGGAAGAACTTGACCGTATTGACTTCGACGACTGCATCGCCGGGAAGCGCCGCCGCCTCCACGCTGAACTCGGAGGCAAGCCCGGAACAGCCGCCCGCGCTCACGCTCAGGCGGAAGCCGGCGTTCTCACCGGCGCCGCCGAAGCGGACCATGCGACTGATGAATTTTTCGGCTGCGGGGGTGAGTTTGAGTTCCATCATGCTCACCTAGGCCGCCACGTAACGCGGGTAGCTGTTGTCGATCACGCAGGTGTCGTCGACCGGGCACACCGCGACGCACTGGGGATCGTCGAAGTAGCCGAGACACTCGGTGCACTTCTCCGGCTTGATGATGAAGGTGCCGTCCTTCTCGCGGATGGCGTTGTTGGGGCACTCCGGCTCGCATGCCGAACAGGCCGTGCATTGGGACGTGATGATTTTGAAAGCCATGGTGTTTCTCTCCTAACTGGGTTGCTTTAAATTTTGTGCGGCGACTTCATGCGGCGATGTAGGCGCCCTGACGGATGTCGGCATCACCGCGTTCAGCGTGAACAATTTCGCCGGACTTCACTTTCGTCAGGTATTCCTTGAAATATTTCACTGCCGACTGCTCGATGAATTCATGCGCGTACTTGTCCACCGGATCGATGCCCGCCGCCTTCAGGCTGTCTTTCGGGCAGCCGCCGATCTTGGCCACGAACACGGCGACGCAGTCGTTGATGGCGCGGATTACGGTCGGCAAGGTGTCCTCCTCGCCAAAGCCGCCTTGACAGTAGAGGTCGACGCGGCGATGGCCCACAAACTTGGACCCCTGGGTGCTGAGTTCGTAAATCTGGAATTCCTGGGCGTGGCCGAAGTGTTCGTTGACCCGGCCGTGGCCTTTGGTCGCGACGGCGATCAGAACCTTCAGGTCGCTGAACTCGGCCTCCAGATCGGCCATCTCGGCCTGCTTGGCCAGCACGGTTGCCTGGCGTTCCACCTCCACCTTTTCCTGGTAGGCCTTGCGGCCCTCGGCGTCATACTGAATATCCATTTCCATGACTTTTTCAGTGCTGAATTCAGACGAGCGATCCTCGCCCAGCAAGCCCACCGCATCGGCGCGGCATTGGCGGCAATGGCGCATCATGTTCATCTCGCCCTCGCAGCTGTCCTGCAGCGCTTTCAACTCTTGCGCCGTGGGGCCGCGCTGGCCGTTCAAGCCGAACACCGTGCCGTGTTCCGGTGCGGAAATGAGCGGCATGATGTTGTGCAGGAAGGCGCCGCGCGACTTGACCGCCTTGTTCACCTCGACCAGATGCTTGTCGTTGATGCCGGGGATCATCACCGAATTCACTTTGCACAGAATGCCGGCCGCGGTCAGCATCTCCAGCCCCAGCATCTGCCGTTCATGCAATATCCGGGCGGCTTCGATCCCCGTGACGCGCTTGTTCTTCCAGAAAATCCACGGATAAATATGCTGCCCGATTTCCGGATCGACCATGTTGATGGTGATGGTCACGTGGTCGACGTTGTACTTCTTGATCGTCTCGACGTGATCCGGCAACGACAGGCCATTGGTTGACAGGCACAACTTGATATCCGGCGCAGCGTTGTATATCAGGTCGAAGGTTTTGAAGGTTTTGGCCGGATTCGCCAAGGGGTCGCCAGGGCCGGCGATGCCCAGTACCGTCATCTGCGGAATGGTGGAAGCCACGGCCAGCACTTTTTTGGACGCCTGCTCCGGGGTCAGCTTCTCGCTCACCACGCCCGGACGGCTTTCGTTGGCGCAGTCGTATTTGCGATTGCAATAGTTGCACTGGATATTGCACGCCGGCGCCACCGCCACATGCATGCGTGCGTAATGGTGATGCGCTTCCTCGCTATAGCAAGGATGGTTTTTCACCTTTTCCCACACCGCCGGATCCATGTCTTCCGGCGCAGTGGAGGAGCCGCAACTGGCTTTCCCGCCCTCGCTGGAAGTGCCGCAGCCTTTATGCTCCGCCGCCTGCTGCAGGATTTGATCCATATCCAGATGCTGGATCTGATCGCTTCCTGTACCCGCCACACTTGCTTGATTGTCCACGCTTGGCTCCTGTCCGTTTCAACTTCAACCAGTAGCGATCAAGAAACCGATCGCCCGCTAAATGCGTTCATGCGTGAGCATTCAGCAACAAGCGTGCCATTCAGTAAATTTGCAGAAATACCTGAATATTGAAGTACTTAGCGCAGCCGCGCGTTTGTCGCAACTGCGACAAACAGCGATTGGCGGAGAAGGGAATTGTCGGGAAGGCTACAGCGGGAAAAGCGGGAAACGGCGCGCGCCTGTCTGCATGGACAAGCGCGCGAAAAACTTAAGGAAACGCTGATTTATTCCGTCATCGCGAGGCCCGTAGGGCCGTGGCGATCCAGAGTTAATTGATTCCGCTGACATTCTGGATTGCTTCCCGCCGCGCTGCGCTCGCGGTCGCAATGACGAAAATGAATTATTTAGCGTCTCTTTAAAGACGTTTGACTTCGATGTTGTATCGCGACAGGGCGTAACCGATCTGGCGCGGCGTCAGATTCAGCAGGCGCGCGGCTTTCGCCTGCACCCATCCGCACTGTTCCATGGCCCACACCAGACGCTCGCGCTCGGTCATGAGCGACGGTTCGGCGCCCGCATCCGCTTCATCAAAATCGCTGGCGGAGGTGTGCGGCAAGCCAACAGCGGGAACAGGAATGGCCAGCGCAATCGGGATCACCTGCTGCACCTGTCCGTAGTGCTGGAGCACCTGCGAAAAACACTTGTTCTGCTGACAGGGCAAATCCACATCCTGGATCGCGTTCGTCCGCGTCATCGTCGCGGTGCGCTCGACGCAATTCTCCAGCTCGCGCACGTTGCCCGGCCAGTTGCACTTGAGCATCACCGCCAGCGCTTCCGGCGTGATGGAAAGCTTGCGATCGTTGTCCTTGTTGAACTTGTCCAGGAAGTGCTCGATGAGCGGCGGAATGTCTTCGCGGCGCTCGCGCAGGGGGGGGAGAAAGATGCTCACCACATTGACGCGATAGTAGAGGTCGGCGCGGAACGCGCCCTTGGCCACATCCTCTTCCATGTTGCGGTTCGTGGCCGCGATCAGGCGCACGTCCACCTTGATCGACTTGTTGCCGCCCACCCGCTCGAACTCCCGTTCCTGCAGCACGCGCAGCAACTTGGTCTGAAACATCGGCGAGATCTCTCCGATCTCATCCAGGAACAGGGTGCCGCCCTGGGCCATTTCAAAGCGGCCCTTGCGTTCCTGGGTCGCTCCGGTGAACGAGCCCTTTTCGTGGCCGAACAATTCGGATTCGAGCAGCGTTTCGGACAGCGCAGCACAGTTCACCTTGACGAACGGCGCGCCCTTGCGCGGGCTCAGATAGTGAACCGAGCGGGCGATGACTTCCTTGCCGGTACCGCTTTCGCCCCGTAGCAGCACGGTCGACTTGCCTGGCGCTGCCTGGTGCACTTCGGCAAAAACATCCTGCATGCGCTTGCTGTGGCCGATGACGTTGTCCAGGCTGTACTTGCCCTGCAATTCCTTCTGCAGGCGATGCTGTCGCTGCATCAGTTCCTCGCGCTCTGCGGCCACCCTGTCGTGCAGGCGGGTGGTTTGTCCGATGAGATTCGCCACCATGGCCAGGAAGCGCACATCGGCCTCGAAATTGCCCGGCTCGCCATCCATTTCACGGTCGACGCTCAGTACGCCAACGGTTTCCCGTCCGACCTTGATCGGCACGCCGATAAAGGCAACGACGCGCCCTTCCGCCAGGCTGCGGGACTCGGTTCGATTCAGGAAAAGCGGCTCCTTCGCCACATCCGGCACCACCATGGGCATGCCGGTCCCAAGAATCTTGCCCGTAATGCCCTCGCCCTTGCGGAAACGCCCCCGGAGGACCGCCTCGGCGGACATGCCGGTTGCCTCAACAACGTGCAGATCGCCGGATGGCTGCACCAAACTGACCATGCCCCGCCGCATCTTGAGATGCGAGGAAAGCACGCCGAGCACGTCCCGCGCCGTCTTGTTCAGATCGAGGGATGAACTCAGTATCTTGCTGATTTCATAGATTGTTGTGAGTTCCATGCCCGTCTCATACCCTGTTGACTCGCCCATATCTCAAACCCTCATCGAACCCTTTGTTGACGTGCCCGCACGAAAACAGTTCATCCATCATTCTTAAATAAGCAATTTCCGGTCCAGGACGCAGGACAGAGCCGCCTCCGCCAGGGGCAAGCGCTGGACACCCCGGCAGGCGCGCGAATAGCCGGCGGCAATCAGTCCGCCGCCAGGTCCCGAATCACCGATGCCCCCACCGTGTCGAGCGGGTCCAGTTCCTGCAACTTGGCGAGGAGCGCGTGACTGTCTTCGCTGCGCCCCAGCCGCAGGCGGATGAATGCGAGCGCCTTGAGGGTGAAGAGATAGAAGTGCTGCGGCGCATCGACGCGCCGCCAATCGGTTGAATGCACATCGAGCCGGACCCAGTCCGGGCTGAACCCGCCCTGGCGCGCGGCGATCTCGAGCGCGTGCAGGGCGACCTCCTCCGCCTGCGGCAGCATGCGCTTGTAGAAGTAGAACTTGTACAGGGCGAAGTACACCGGCAGGCATTCGGGCGCGAGCGCCTGCGCGGTGCACAGCAGGAATTCCGCGCGCTCGGTGTTGTGGTAGGACGCCACCGCCTGCGCCAGCCAGCCGGCCACGCCGGGCGGCAGCGCGCCGTCGGCGATGCCGGGGATGGCGTTCACCAGACGTCCTGGGGCAGCTGCAGGCGCTCCACGGGCTTGTCGCCGAGCAGGTGCTCGTCGACGATGGCTGCAACGTCTTCCTTGGTGACTTTTGCGTACATGACACCCTCGGGATAAACCAGTACATGCGGGCCGTTGCAGGGGCCGAGGCATCCGGTGTTGGAAAGCGCGAAGCGGCCGTTCAGGTTGCGCTGCTGGAAAGCGTAGGCGAATTCCTCCCAGACTTCGGTGGCGCCGCTTTGCATGCAGGAGCCGCGCGGGTGGCCGGGGCCGCGATTCTGGACGCAGACGAAGATGTGTTTTTCTGGCTTAGGCAAGATAGTTCTCCATGAAAAAGCATTAAGGCGTTATCCGCGAAGGACGCGAAGTGGCGCGAAGGAAAACCCCAAAGATCAGATCAGGGGTTGATGAGTTTCTTCGCGTTTCTTCGCGTTCTTCGCGGATGAGGGGTTTATCCGAACTTGAACAGGATGCCGTAGCCGCCGCGCGGATATTCCCAGTCCACGTTGCGATAGGTCGAGCAGATGATGCGGCAGGTGCCGCATTCCAGGCAGCCGTCGGTGATCAGCACCACCTGGCCGTTGCCTTCCGCGGTGTAGCAACCCGCCGGGCAGCACACCGTGCATTCCTGGGTCTTGCACTCCACCCTGCAGGTGGCGGGGTCGATGATGTTGATGTGCGGCCGCCCGGCGTCGACGCGGTAGCGGTTCTGGAACAGCTTTTCTTCAACTTTTACGGGGATCATTCGAATGCCCTCCACATTTTGAAAGCGTCGCCCATCAATCCGAACAGGGAGCGGCGTTGCTTGAAGCTCTTGCGGATCTCGCGCTCCTTGGTTTTCTTGTCCACGCCGTCCACGGTGAGCATGGTGTGGGCAGCGCGGTTGAGCAACTCGGGATAGGTGGTGAAGAAATGGTTGTTCTTGTGGAAAATCTCCGGCATGTTTTTGTACTTCTTCATGTCCTTCATGACGAAGCTGTCTTCAAGCCTGCCCTGGTAGAGGGCGAGGTTGGACGCGGACAGCGGCAGTTTCTTTTCCCGCAGGTCGATCACGGTCTCGGCGGCGTAACGGCCGGTGGTCATGGCCAGGTTGGAACCTTCGCGGTGCACCGCGTTGACGAACATGCCCGCATCGCCCACGATCATCCAGCCTTCGCCGTAGAGTTTTGGCATGGCCTTGTAGCCGCCTTCGGGGATCAGGTGCGCGGTGTATTCCTTCATCTCGCCGCCCGCGAGCAGCGGCTTGATCGCGGGGTGCGCCTTCATCTTTTCCAGCAGTTCGTAAGGCGTGATCTTCTGCTGCTTGAAGTCGGACAGCATGCAGCCAACGCCGATGGTGAGCGAATCCTTGTTGGTGTAGAGGAAGCCGGTGCCCATCATCCCCTGGGTGATCTTGCCCGCCATCTCGATCACCACGCCTTCGCCCTCGCCGATGTTGAAGCGGCTCTGGATGGTTTCTTCCGGCAGGAAATGGATTTCCTTCACCGCCAGCGCCACGTCCTTGGGTTCGAGTTCGGCGTGGAATCCCGCCTTCTTCGCCAGCAGCGAATTCACCCCGTCGGCGAGAATCACCACATCGGCGTAGATCGCGCCGCCTTCGCGGTCGGTCTGCACCCCGATCACCCGGTTGCCGTCCATGAGCAGGTTGTTGACGGTGGTTTCGCACACCACCAGCGCGCCCGCGTCCTGCACCCGTTTCGAGAACCACTTGTCAAACTGGGCGCGAATGATGGTGTAGCGGTTGAACGGCTCCTGGTTGAACTCGGCCGAGCGGTAGGTGGTGCCGATATAGGATTCGTCGTCCAGCACCCACATCTGCTGCTCGATCAGGTGGCGCTCGAGCGGCGCGTCTTCGCGGAAATCCGGGATGATTTCCTCCAGCGCCTTCGAGTACAGGATCGCGCCCTGCACGTTCTTGGAGCCGGGGTATTCGCCACGCTCGATCTGCAGCACTTTCAGTCCGGCCTTGGCCATGGTGTAGGCGGCGGCGTTGCCGGAAGGCCCCGCGCCGATCACGATGGCATCGAATTTTTCGTCCATGGTTATTCTCCTGTACGGGCGCGGCTAGACGGCCACTTTCAAGGTTGCAAGCTGCTGCCGGAATGCGTCGGTGAGCGCCGGCAATATCGTCATCGCGTTGCCGACGATGCCGTAGGTGGCGAAGTCGAAGATCGGCGCATTGGGGTCGCTGTTGATGGCGATGATCACGTCCGATGCGTCCATGCCCACCCGGTGCTGGATGGCGCCGGAAATGCCGGCGGCGATGTAGAGCTTGGGGCGCACGGTCTTGCCGGACTGGCCGACCTGCCGATCCAGCTCCACCCAGCCCGCCTGCACCACCGGGCGCGTCGCGCCGACTTCGGCGCCCAGTACCTTGGCCAAGTCCCATATCAGCTGGAAATTCTCCGGCCGCTTCATGCCGCGCCCGCCGGAGACGATGATGTCGGCGAAGGGCAGTTGCGGTTTACCCGCGAGGTTGTCCGGAATGTATTCGAGCACCTTGGTAACGATGTCGGTTTCGATCATGCCAAGCGGATGTTCGGTGATGCTGCCGCTGCGCGTCTCGTCCTTTTTCGGCATGCTCATCACCCGGGGCCGCACCGTGGCCATCTGCGGCCGGTAGTTGAGGGTGACGATGGTGCACAGCAGGCTGCCGCCGAAGGTCGGCCGTGTCGCCGCGAGGCTGCGGTTTTCCATGTCGATGTTGAGTTCGGTGCAGTCGGCGGTCAGGCCGGTCTGCAAGGTGGTGGCGACGCTGCCCGCCAGGTCGCGGCCGAGGGTGGTGGCGCCCAGCAGCAGGATTTCCGGCTCATAGGCGTTGACCAGATCGGTCAGCCCCTTGGTGAAGGGCTGGTTGCGATAGTCGGCCATGACCGGATCTTCCATCAGGTAGCACAGGTCGGCGCCGTAGTGGAAGGCCTCCTCGCAGAAGCGCCGCGTCTGGATGCCGGGCGCGCCCATCACCACGCCGGCCAGCGGGACGCCGAGCTTGTCCGCGAGCTTGCGGCCTTCACCCATGAGCTCCCACGACACGGGATGGGCGACGCCGCGCTCGTGTTCGACGAATACCCACACGCCTTTATAGGACGCCAGGCGCGGATCCAGTTCGAACTTGCGCCGACCGGCGGGTTTCTTCGGTGGTTCCTGTTCAGTTGCTTCACTCATGACTCAGTCCTTCCTCTGTTGCGTCTAGTGATGTGCAGATTTATTCCGTCATCGCGAGGCCGAAGGCCGCGGCGATCCAGTTCAACCAAGCCCAGCAAAAAACTGGATTGCCGCGCTGCGCTCGCAATGACAAGCCCATTCATTGCTTTCCTAGACATTGCTCTTCCCGATCTCTTCCGCCAGGTTCGGGTACTTGGTGAACATCTTCGTCAGCAGCGTGACGGCAAGATCCTTGGGCTGCTTGCTTTCGCAGTCGATGATTTCCGCTCGCTGCGATTTGGCCTGCGGTGCGAACACCTTGCTCACGATGGTGGGTGAGCCCTTGAGGCCGATCTTGGTCACGTCCTCGATACCGGCGGCGTCCTTATCCCATTGCTTGAGGGGATAACGCGCGGCGCGGAACATGTTGGGCATGGTCGCGAAGCGCATTTCGTTGGTGCCTTCGAGCATGGTGATGAGGCAGGGCAGCCGGGTTTGCAGCACCTGAACGCCGCCTTCCGCGCGGCGATGCAGGGTGATTTCCCGCTTGTCCAGATCGAGGTCGACGATGCTGGAGACGTAGGTCAGCAACTGCAGGTCCAGCCGTTTGGCGATGCCGGGGCCGACCTGCGCGGTGTCGCCATCGATGGTCTGCTTGCCCGCGAAGACGATGTCCACCGGCATGTCCTCCTGGATTTTCTTGATGGCGGACGCCAGCGCGAAACTGGTGGCCAGGGTGTCGGAGCCGGCGAAGGCGCGGTCGGTCACCAGGATCGCGTCGTCGGCGCCGAAGGAGATGGCCTTGCGCAGCGCGGCTTCGGCCTGCGGCGGCCCCATGCACAGCACGGTGACGCGGCCGCCATATTCATCCTTCAGGCGCAGCGCTTCTTCCAGCGAGAACAGGTCGTAGGGATTGACGATGGCCGGCACGCCCTGGCGCATGATGGTGTTGGTCACCGGATGCACACGAATCTGCGCGCTATCCGGAACCTGCTTGATGCAAACGACGATATGCATGATGGTTGCTCCTAGCGGGACGACAGTGCCGAGCGCATGCTGTCGAGAGACACGTGCTGTTTGCCGTCCGTGTCCTGGAATACCTTGAACACCCTCTCCTGCGCCGCCGTGGAGTTGACGAAGTCGCTGTAGGCCTTGTTCAGCGTCTCCTTGCACACGCCGTGCAGCGTGCCGTCGTCCATCTCCGCCGTACCCGGCGTTGCCCGCAGATACTGGTTGAAGCGCTTCAGGATGTGCAGCCGGTTCACGTTGACGACGGCCTGGTCGTAGGGAACCTGGAAATAGTCCAGGAACTCTTCCGCCGCTGAAAAGGTGCTCATGTATTTGAGTAGGTCGCTCATGGTTTTCCCGTCGGTGAAGTTCAGTGAGTGGTTCGTCTCGATCGGCTTGCCAGATGGGTCGGCTCGCAGATGTCGCTGCAGGTGGCGCAGTCGTTCGTGGCCGGCGTCGCCTCGCCATCCGGCGATACGCCCAGACGCTTTTCAAGCTGGGCGATGCGTTCGAGCAGGCAGGAAATCGCCTTGCCCACCGGGTCCGGCATCAGGTGGTGGTCCAGGTCGATGCCCTGCTGGGTGATGCGCCGCTGGCTCTCCGGCAGCACCACGCGGCCGGGGATGCCGACCACCGTCATGCTGTCCGGCACATCCTGGATCACCACCGAATTCGCCCCGACGCGCGCGCCGTATCCGACCGTGATCGGGCCAAGGATCTTCGCGCCTGCCCCCACCACCACGCCGTCGCACAGGGTGGGATGGCGCTTGCCGGGATTCCAGGAGACGCCGCCGAGGGTGACGCCGTGGTAGAGCGTGACATCGTCGCCGACCTCGGCGGTCTCGCCGATGACGACACCGCAGCCGTGGTCGATGAAGAAGCGGCGGCCGATGGTGGCGCCGGGATGGATGTCGATCTGGGTGAACATGCGCGCGAAGAAGCTCATGAAGCGCGCGGGATAGCGCCAGCGACGCCCCCACAAAACGTGGCTGAGGCGATGCCAGAACAGGGCATGGATGCCGGGGTAAGTGGTGATGACTTCCCAGGTGGTGCGCGCGGCCGGGTCGCGCTGGAACACGCAGGCCACGTCTTCGCGCAGCAAGGCGAACAATCCGGGCGCGGCTTGCGGCGCCGGGGCGGCCAGGGTGTGGGGGTCGATCATCGCGGTCATGGTGCTTCTCCCGGTCAGGACTGAATCGATGCGCGCGGCATCGCTTCCAGATAGAAGCGTTCGAGGTCGGCGGCGCTCGGCGTCCGCTTGGTGGCGACGGCGTGTTCCCGAATGCGCGTGAGCATGGCCCTGGCTTCGAATTCGGTGAGCGCGATGCCGATCCCGGCGTACGCATGCATCACCGCGCTGGCGCCCGAATGTTTGCCGAGCACCAGCGTGTGGGTGCGCCCGACCGCTTCCGGCGCCACGCCCTGGTAGTTGAGCGGATTCTTGATCAGGCCGTCCACGTGGATGCCCGACTCGTGCGTGAACACGGCATCGCCGACGATGCTCTTGTTCGCCGGAATCGGGCGGCCCGAAGCGATCGATACCAGGCGCGAGATTTCCGGGAAATGGCGGCTGTCGATGCCGGTTTCGATGTTGTAGAGATGGTGCATCGCGGTGACGGTCTCCTCCAGCGCGGCATTGCCGGCGCGCTCGCCGAGGCCGTTGACCGTGGTGTTGATGTGGCTGGCGCCCGCCAGCACGGCGGCCAGCGTGTTTGCCGTGGCCATGCCGAGGTCGTTGTGGGCGTGCATTTCGAGTTCGAGATCCGTCGCCTCGCGCAGCTGGTTCATGCGCTTGTAGGTGCTGAACGGGTCCAGCAGCCCGAGCGTGTCGGCGAAGCGGAAGCGCCGCGCGCCGGCAGCCTGCGCCGTATCGACCACGCGCAGCAGAAAATCCGTATCCGCGCGCGAGGCGTCTTCACCGCCGACGCTGACGTCCATGCCCATGTCCTGGGCGCGGTTGACGAAACGGCTGACGGTGTCCAGCACCCATTCCCGATCGCGTCCCAGCTTGTGGCGGATTTGAATATCGGAAACGGGGATCGACAGATTGACGATCTGCACGCCGCAGCTGGCGGCGGCCATGAGATCGGGTTCGCACATGCGGCCCCAGACCATCAGGCTCGACGGCAGGCCCAGGCTGGCGATGGCGAGAATGCTCTCGCGTTCTTCCGGCCCCATGACCGGGATGCCCACTTCCATTTCGACCACGCCCGCAGCGGCCAGGGCGCGCGCGATGGCGATGCGTTCTTCGGCGCTGAAGCTCACGCCCGCGGTCTGCTCGCCATCGCGCAGGGTCGTGTCATTGACGATTACAGAAGATTGGGCCATGTCCGCTCCGAAGAAGAAGTGCTTACAACCAGCAATCAGCAAGGGGCGTGCCAGAGGAAATTGCTACGTGCAATCAGTCAGTTACAGGTTCTGGCGGGGAGCGGCCGAGGGGGCGTAAACGACATTTGTCGGGGATTGTAGGGATTGCGACAGGGGGCGGGGCGACGCCCAAGGAGAGGAGACGGTGCATTCCTTATAAGTTGTCACCCCGGCGGTGCGCGGTTGTTACAGCTTTAGCTGTTTACAACCGCGGCCTGCCCCTTGCGGGTGAAAGCCGGGGTCCAGATGCTTGATTTAACTGGATTCCGGCGTGCGCCGGAGTGACGGTTGTGGACTTGTTCAGGGTTTCCCCTAGGTTAACGCTGATTAATTCGTCATTGCGAGGAGCGCAGCGACGTGGCAATCCAGAAATGCCTGCTTGATCAATGCGCTGGATTGCCCCACAAGGGGACTCCGACTTGTTATGGGCTAAAGCCCATGCAAGATCGTATGCCGCGCTGCGCTCGCAATGACGGCCATTTCGAATTAATCAGCGTTTCCCTAGGCAGCCACGGTTTTGTCCGCTTCGCGGTTGTGTTTTTTCATACTGGATTCCGGCCTCCGCCGGAATGACGGGCTGATGGATTACTTGGGGTCAATGCCCTTCCTTGACCATGTTGATCGAGTACTTGGGAATCTCGATCACCAGGTCGGTGCCGTCGACGATGGCCTGGCAGGCGAGGCGCGATTCCGGCTCCAGACCCCATGCCTTGTCGAGCAGATCGTCTTCTTTCTCGGTGCAGGGATTCAACGAGGCGAATCCTTCGCGCACGATGATGTGGCAGGTGGTACAGGCGCAGGATTGTTCGCAGGCATGGTCCAATTCGATTCCGGCGGCGAGCAGGCTGTCGCAAATGGTGGCGCCGCTTGCGGCATCCAGCGCGTCGCCGTCCGGACACAGGCTTGCATGCGGCAGTACGATGATTTGCGGCATATTCTTAAACCTCGATCGCATCCAGCCGCCGGCCCGTCAGGGCGCGCTGAATGCTTGCGTCCATGCGGCGGGCGGCGAACTGGGCAGTGGCCCGGTTGAGCGAGTCGGCCGCGCGCTTGATGGCGACGTGGTCCTGGCCGTTCAGCAGGACGTGGAGGGTGTCCATGGCGCGGCCGATGGCGATGCGCTCCGTGTCGGACAGCAGCCGTAACCCATCCTCATCCAGCGCCGCCTGCGTGGCCTCGAGCAGACGCAGGCCGTCCACCCGCTGCTCGCGCAGATTGCGTGCGTCCATGTCGTTTTTGGCATGGGTGAAGGAGTCCTGCAGCATGCGCGCGATTTCGTCGTCGCTCAGCCCGTAGGACGGCTTGACCTCGATGGCGGTCTGCACGCCGCTGGTCTGCTCGTGAGCGGACACGGACAGCAGGCCATCGGCGTCGACCTGGAAGGCGACGCGGATACGTGCCGCTCCTGCCACCATGGGCGGAATGCCGCGCAGTTCGAAGCGCGCGAGGGAACGGCAGTCGCCGACCAGTTCGCGTTCGCCCTGCACCACATGGATGCTGATGGCGGTCTGGCCGTCCTTGAAGGTGGTGAACTCCTGGGCGCGTGCGACCGGGAGGGTGGCGTTGCGCGGAACGACTTTTTCCACCAGGCCACCCATGGTTTCGAGTCCCAGCGACAGCGGGATCACGTCGAGCAGCAGCCAATCGTCCGTTTTGTGGTTGCCCACCAGCAGATTGGCCTGCATGGCGGCACCCAGCGCCACGACCTTGTCCGGATCGAGGTTGGTGAGCGGCTCGCGCTTGAAGAAATCGGCCACGGCTGCGCGCACGTGGCGCATGCGGGTGGAGCCGCCGACCAGCACCACGCCGTCGATGTCGTCCATGCCAAGGCCGGCGTCGCGCAGGGCTTTGCGGGTGGGGCCCAGGGTCTTGGCGATCAGCCCGGCGGTGAGCGCGAAGAACGTCTCGGCGCTCAGGCTGAGGTCGAGTTCCACGCCAGAGGCGAGCGTGGCGCGAATGCGCGCCTCGTCATGCCCGGTGAGGGTTTCCTTGGCTTTGCGCGCCAGGCTCAACAACAGCCGGCTATCCGTGACGCTGGCCTCCGCGACTCCGCCCTGCTCGACGATCCAGCGATAAATGCATTCGTCGAAATCGTCGCCGCCCAGCGCGGAATCGCCGTTGGTGGCGACCACTTCGAAGATGCCTTGCCTGAGGCGCAGGATGGAAATATCGAAGGTGCCGCCGCCCAGATCGTAGATGCAGAAGGTGCCTTGCGATGCCGTGTCGAGGCCATATGCGATGGCGGCTGCGGTCGGCTCGTTCAGCAGGCGCAGCACGTTGAGGCCGGCCAGCCGCGCGGCATCCTTGGTGGCCTGGCGCTGGGCGTCGTCGAAGTAGGCCGGCACGGTGATGACCGCGCCGGTTAACTCGCCGCCCAGGCTGGCTTCGGCACGGCTGCGCAGCACCTTGAGAATTTCGGCCGACACCTCCACCGGGCTTTTCACGCCGGCGTGCGTCTCGATGCGCACCATGCCGGGGGCATCGACGAAGCGGTAAGGCGTGGCGGACGCGCCGGGCACGTCCTTGAGCCCGCGCCCCATGAAGCGCTTGACCGAAGCGATGGTGTTGTGGGGGTCGTCGGTCTGGCGCAACTGCGCCTCCAGGCCGACTTCCGGGATGCCATCCTGCAGGTAACGCACGACCGACGGCAGCAGGGCACACCCGCTTTCATCCTCCAGCACGGCTGCCGACCCGCTGCGCACCGTGGCGACCAGGGAATTGGTGGTGCCCAGGTCGATGCCGACGGCCAGCCGGTGCTGGTGGGGGTCTGCACATAAACCCGGTTCTGCAATATGAAGGAGGGCCATGATGTTCTCCTATACGTTGAAGCTTTCGCCGCAGCCGCAGGAATTCTTCACGTTGGGGTTGTTGAACTTGAAGCCTTCGTTCAGGCCTTCACGCACGAAATCCAGTTCGGTGCCTTCGAGGAAGGTCAGGCTCTTGGGATCGATCAGCACGGTGACGCCGTAGGACACGAAGGCGATGTCATCGGGCAGGGTTTCGTCCACGAACTCGAGCGTGTAGGCCATGCCGGAACAGCCGCTGGTGCGCACGCCCAGGCGCAGGCCAACCCCCTTGCCGCGTTGGTCGAGGAATTTTTGCACCCGGTTGGCGGCGCGTTCCGACAGCGTGATAGCCATGTCCCCTCCCCTACACCGAAAACGATTCGCCGCAACCGCAGGTCGAAACGGCATTCGGGTTGTTGATCACGAAACGCGCGCCTTCGAGGCTTTCCTTGTAGTCGATTTCGGCGCCCATCAGGTACATGTAGCTCATCGGATCGACCAGCAGCGTGACGCCGCAGTTCTCCACCACGGTGTCATCTTCGGCACTGTTCTCGTCGAAGCTGAAGCCGTACTGGAAGCCGGAACAGCCGCCGCCCGAAACCGAGACGCGCAGCTTGAGCGCGGTATTGCCTTCGTCCAGGATGATTTCCTTGACCTTGATTGCAGCCGCATCGGTAAAGATGATGGGGCTGGCTGTCGTCTGCATGTCCATGGGTCGATCTCCTGTGTGGGTGGTGCCTAGGCGGCAGTCGGGTCGCAGGCGGCGTAGCCTGCGCCGACGACTTCGTGCTTGTTGCGATAGTCGGCGACCGCGGCCTTGATCGCGTCCTCGGCCAGAATCGAGCAGTGGATCTTGACCGGCGGCAGCGCCAGCTCTTCGGCGATGGCGGTGTTCTTGATGGCCAGCGCCTGATCCAGCGTCTTGCCCTTGACCCATTCGGTCACCAGCGAGCTGGAGGCGATGGCCGAACCGCAGCCGTAAGTCTTGAAGCGTGCTTCCTCGATGATGCCGTCGTCGTTCACCTTGATTTGCAGCTTCATCACGTCGCCGCAGGCCGGGGCACCGACCATGCCGGTGCCCACTGAAGCGTCGTCTGTTTCGAGCGCCCCGACATTGCGGGGGTTTTCATAGTGGTCCAGTACTTTGTCGCTGTAAGACATGTGACTCTCCTTTGTGTACGGCGCTTAGTGAGCGGCCCATTGCACGGAATTCAGGTCTACGCCGGCGCAGTGCATGTCCCACAACGGCGACAGATCGCGCAGCTTGCCGACGTGCTTGTGGAGCAGCTGCACGGCGTAGTCGATTTCTTCCTCGGTGGTGAAACGGCCGATGGAGAAGCGGATCGAGCTGTGCGCCAGCTCGTCGTTGCGGCCCAGCGCCTTCAGCACGTAGGACGGCTCCAGGCTGGCCGAGGTGCAGGCCGAGCCGCTGGATACCGCGAGATCCTTGATCGCCATCATCAGCGATTCGCCCTCGACGAAATTGAAGCTCGCGTTGAGGTTGTGCGGCACGCGGCGCTGCATGTCACCGTTGAGGTGCACTTCGTCCAGCGTGCTGATGCCGGCCCACAGCCTGTCGCGGAGCATGCGGATGCGTTCGTTCTCGGTGGCCATTTCCTCGGCGGCGATGCGGAAGGCCGCGCCCATGCCGACGATCTGATGGGTCGCCAGCGTGCCGGAGCGCATGCCGCGCTCGTGGCCGCCGCCGTGCATCTGCGCCTCCAGGCGGATGCGCGGCTTGCGTCGCACGTACAGGGCGCCGATGCCTTTGGGGCCGTAGGTCTTGTGGGCGGAGAAGGACATCAGATCGACTTTCAGCCGGCCAAGGTCGATCGGCGCCTTGCCGGTTGACTGCGCCGCGTCCACATGGAACAGCACGCCCCGGGCACGGCAAAGTTCGCCGAGGGTGTCGATGTCCTGGATCACGCCGATTTCATTGTTCACGTGCATGACCGAGGCGAGAATCGTGTCGGGCCGGATGGCGGCCGTGAATTTGTCCAGGTCGAGCAGGCCGTTCGGCTCGGGATCGAGATAGGTGACTTCGAATCCCTGCCGCTCCAGTTCGCGCATCGGATCGAGCACCGCCTTGTGCTCGGTGCGCACGGTGATCAGGTGTTTGCCCTTGCCCTTGTAAAACTGCGCCGCGCCCTTGATCGCGAGGTTGTCCGACTCGGTTGCACCCGAAGTCCAGACGATTTCCTTGGGATCGCAGTTCACCAGCCCCGCGACTTCTTCGCGCGCCTGTTCCACGGCTTGATCCGCATCCCAGCCAAAGGCGTGCGAACGCGAGGCCGGGTTGCCGAATTTTTCCGTCAGGTACGGGATCATCTTTTCCGCCACGCGCGGGTCGATCGGCGTGGTCGCGGAGTAGTCGAGATAGATGGGCACCTTGGGCATGAACGTCTCGCTCTGGTTGGCTTGCGTTGAGGGGGCGGCATCGTGCACCGCCGGTCATGCCTGACTAAAAGCAACTCATGTGCCATGTCTGATAAATAGTGATAAGCGATTGAATAGACATAACTAAATTACCTGATTGGGCGGCATCCGCCCGTGTAGGCTTTGTCTGTTTTGCGACAAAGGCGCTGCTGTTTTTCCGGGTTGCGTATCGTTTTCCCGGGCGCAGTCGTGTCAGGCCAAGGGCCGGCCCCCGCCGCGACCGATGGCGAGCCGTGCGTGATGTGCTTCGTCGACGGGGGCCTTGCGGACACCCCCCAGCAGAACGCGCCTTTTGTCGCATTCATGACACAGGCGCGCAGCGTGAGATTCCGGCATTTCTGTACCGGATCATGGACTTAGGATTGTTGGTTCTGCTGGCATTGCTCTTGCTGAAGAAAGCTTGATCGAAACCCCTTCAACTTTTGCAAAGAGCCCACCATGACCACGCTAGACCAGACCGCCTTCAAACAACTCGATGCCGAGAAGCGCTTGCAGAACCCGGTATTCAAGGCCGCCACCGGCGAGACCGGGCGCTTTGGATTCCGGGGCGCAATCGCCATCAAGTTCGCGCCGCAGCTTGCCGACGAAGCGCGCCCGCCGGAGCTTACGGCCGATCAGGTGATCGCCGTGGCGCAGGAAGGCAAGGCGGGCATCGACTTCATGGCGGCCTATCTGCTTTCCTTCGAATATCTGAAACCGCTGGCCGACGCGATGGCCCCCACCTTGAATGCGGACGGCAAGTATTTTCTGTTCTGCGACAACATCGACCTCTCCAAGCGCTATCAGGTCGCTTACAACGGTGCGACGTTTTATGTGCTGCCTATCTCTGAGGCGACGGTCTACAACGAACTGCTGGATTTGCTATTTCTGGAGCGCATCGATCTCAAGCGCCTGGATTCAGCCGGAAAGGTGAATCGGATCGCCGATAAGGCGTTGAAGTTTTCCGATACCTTTCCCAGCATGAGCTACGAGGAAGGACTGAGCCTCATGGGGCCGGTGCGCAATCCCAACGAAGGGCGGCCGGTTTAACGTGGGCACCGCCACCAGGGTTCGACGCAACTGAGGTTTATGGCAAACCCTACAGCATGAAACCACTCCGCCATTCAGGATGCCAGTAATCATGAACGCTGCGATCGTCAACGCCAATCCCCATTACGGTCGTCTTGGCGGGGCGGAAGCCGTGCGCGGACTGGTCGACCGGTTTTATGACCTGATGGACGAGGATCCGGATTATTACGGCATCCGCAAATTGCATCCGCAGGATCTGGGCGAATCCCGCAACAAGCTTTATTGGTTTTTGAGCGAGTGGACGGGCGGACCCGCGCTGTTCGCCGAGCACATCGGCCAGCCTTTTTTACGCCGCCGCCACGCGCCCTTTGCCATCGGCGTAAGCGAGCGGGATCAATGGATGGGGTGCATGGTGCGCGCCATGCAGGATGTCGGGCTTGCGGCAGACCTGCGGACGGAACTGCAGCAAGCCTTTTTTAAAACCGCGGATTTCATGCGCAACCAGCCCGAATAGCGCGCACGCCACTTCAGCGATGTTCCCGAGCCGCCGCCCCACCCCTCACCCGAAACAGGAGCGTCAATATGAACGAGCTATTTGCAATTTGTCGCACGAACCAGATAGACCCAGAGCAGCCAAGCGGATTCTGGCTGGCGGTGCGCACCGAGACTGGCGAAACGAAACCATGGCCCATCGTGATCGGGCGCAAGGGAAACCGTTTTTTCGGCTACGAAAACGTCTGCCCCCACACCGGCAGTCGGCTGGATACGGAGCATGGACAGTTCCTGGATGAGGACGCCAACTTCCTGACCTGCGGCAAACATCGCGCGCAGTTCGATCTGGATGACGGCAAGTGCTTCATCGGGCCGTGCAAGGGACAGCAACTGACCCCCGTCACCCTGGTGATCGACGACGGCGATGTCTGCGTCACTGGCGTGGAACTGGCCGAAGAAGACGGCCTGGATCGTGGCGATGCTTGAGCTGGACATCGCGCTTACTTGAACAATGCCCTATGTAAAAGGAAGGATAAACAATGGCGATCGATTTGAATCAGGAATGGACCCACGCCGATGTCTCGGCGCTTTTAGGGTCGGTAGGAGATGACCGGGATTGGCGTCTGGAAGTCGACAAGCAGGGGATCGCAGCACTGCACGACAAGACCGCCCCTACCGATACGGCCTACGACCAGACCCTGCATTGCTTTCTTGAAACCTGGCACCAGGGAACCGATTTTGTCGGCCCCTCCGCCGCGGGCGACAAGGGACTGGTGGCAAAAATCGCGCAAGCGCTGCGCGACAACTACCCGGATTTGAAAGCGGGGCAATTCCTGTTTATTTCCACCTGATCTTCATCGTGGTCATGCCGCAGCGAGCGCAAGCCTATTCACCCAGTCCCGGGCGGTAAATTGCTGCTGATGCATGCCACGGCTTATTCATTCAATTGCAGGAGAACGATATGGAACACACTTTGCCCGCACTGCCTTTTGCCATGGACGCGCTCGCGCCGCACATGTCCCAGGAAACCTTTGAATACCACTACGCCAAGCATCACCAGGCGTATGTGACCAACCTCAACAACCTGATCAAGGGTACCGACTTCGAAAGCAAGTCGCTTGAGGACATCATCAAGAGCGCGCCCGCTGGCGGCATCTACAACAATTCCGCCCAGGTGTGGAACCACACCTTCTTCTGGAACTGCCTGAGCCCCAACGGCGGCGGCGCACCGAGTGGCGCGCTGGCTGATGCCATCAACGCCAAGTGGGGCAGCTTCGATGCGTTCAAGACCGCTTTCCAGACCAGCGCCGTCGGCAACTTCGGCTCCGGCTGGACCTGGCTGGTGAAAAAAGCCGACGGTTCGGTTGATATCGTCAACATGGGCGCCGCCGGCACTCCGCTGACCACGGGCGACAAAGCGCTGCTGTGTGTGGACGTTTGGGAACACGCCTATTACATCGACTACCGCAATATGCGCCCCAAGTTTGTTGAGACCTTTCTCAACAACCTGGTGAACTGGAAATTCGCGGAAGCGAATTTCGCCTGAGCATTGGCCAGAGCATGAAATTTGAACCGGGGCGCAATGCCCCGGTTTCCGATGAACCGAAAAAGCTCAGCTTCGCACCGTTGTTTTGCGAAGCGAGCTTTTTGGACGCCAAATTCACGATCGCACAAACTCCAGCAGCGGCCGGATATCCCGGCCGTCCGCTGCCCGCAAGGCCACAACGTAGGCATGCCGGGTTTCGCCCGGATTGACGAGACTGGTTCGCCCCCAGCTAAAGCGCGACTGACCCAGCGCGACGAGAAGCAGGTCGGTGGCCAGCCGCGCGTGGCGACCATTGCCGTTGGGGAAAGGATGGATGTAGACGAGCCGGTGATGAAAGCGCGCGCTGATTTCGTCCAGCGGATAGGTGTTGTGCTCAATCCAATAGCGGCTATCGTCCAGCAGTTTCCGCAAGTCGGTGGCGATGCGGTAGGAGTCGACGCCAACATTGCGTTCGGTATGTCTGAACTTACCGGCCCAGCGCCAGACCCGGCCGAACATCCGTTTGTGCAGGTCCGTCAGGAAGCGTTCATCCAGCACGTTGCGCTTGCGTGAGAAAGCCCATTGCTCCGCTTCAAGGATGTTCGCCTGTTCCGCCTCGTTCAGTTCGCGGCGCAGGGTGACATAGGACGGGATCAATCCCTCCCGTTCTTCAGCGGTCAGCGGAGTGGAGGCGTCATCCTCTTCCAGCAGCAGATCGCTCATGCATCGTCCCACAGTTCGGAACCCGCCTGCTCGATCAGCCGCCGGATGAGGCGCAGGCGCTGTTCGTCCTCGTCGCCGGTCTCCACCGCCTGCCCTTCAAGCGCCATGGTGTGGCGCGTGGAACCCAGCCGCCGGATGGCGAGACGGGTCGCGCGTTCCTCGACCAGTGCATCGAGGGGTTTGCGAGGCACCAGGGCATAAACCAGGCGGCAATCCAGCGCATGCGCAGCGCGTTCGAGGCTGTCCAGGGTGATCGCTCCTTTCGCTTCAGCTTGTTCGATACCCACCACGCGCGGCTGGCTGACCCCCAGCCGCTTTGCAAGCTGGGCAGTCGTCATGCCGAGCGCTTCACGGATGGCCTTGACCCAGCCACGCGGCGGGCGTGTCAGCGCATTGGCGTTGAATACGATACCCAAGCGCTTGTCGAGCTGGCGGCGGGCTGTTTCGCGGTCTTCCTGGCGCATTTGTAATAACCAATAAGTTATCTAACGTTGCACTTATAATAATTTATAGATTATATTATTTCAACACAAAGATAACACATGAGTTATTTATTAGCCGTATTGGCAGATTTTAACGAAGGCCAGGAAGAAGAACTTCGCGCATCAGCTTTGAACGGAGGCAGTGCGCTCAGCCTTCGCCCAGCACGTCAGCGAGCGTTTCCGGCGAAAGGGTCGTGGCCTGAGCAAACCCGCCGACGAAGCGGATCGAGTCCGGCCATATGGCGAATAACGAGAAGTCGGCAAAGCTGAACAACTCCGCGCTCTGGGGAAATCGGGCCAGGTAGGCGGCCTTTGCCCCGGCATGGCCTTCGGTCGCGTCGGCGTATTGCGCTGCCCGGCCTTGGATCGTGACCCGGGCCAATGCCTGGACAGGCACATCGGGCGTCGGCGGCGCGACGACCAGGAGACTCACGTGCGGGCTCAACAGCATGTCCCTGGTGTGCGCCGCGAGCTGGCTGACATGAATGACGAAAACCGAGCCGCCGGGCAGCATGGCGAAGGGCACCATGGACACATACGGCTGGCCCTTGTGTAGCGTACCAAGGGCAGCCACCTGTTGGGTTTGCAGCAAGGCACGGAGCGTATGGGCGTAGGCGGGATTCATCAGCGGGGTGTAGGGCTCAGCGGCGCTGGGTTTGATGCGTAACGTGGAAGTTGCCGACGCGGCACAACGGTCCCAGGGGTTGGCTGAGGGGACCTTGATGCTACCAGCGTTCAAATATTCGTGCGCTTACTGTCTTTGACCAGCAAAAACTGGAAGCTCAAGAACTGTTGGCGGCAGTCTCTTAGTCGGCCATTCCTGCCGTTCGCATCACGCCAGGAGCGGACACCCAGAAGGCTGATTGAATGTCAGCTATCCGGGCGCGCTGAACAGCCGATTTCGACCCAAAATTAAGCTCAAGCCAGGTTTCCTTATCTCAGATCATTGCTATTCAGAGGTGCCTATGAACTCCATGCCGATTCGGTACGGCCTGCAGCGCATGGAAGCGCGTCGTGGCATGTCGAAGAAAGATCAGGCCGAGCACCGGAATCGAATATTCGCTGGCCGTTGGCTTGGAGTTGGCGCGCAGCTGGTCAACCGCCTCCCACAGGTCATCTTCAAGTAGCTTGAGCTCTTGGTAGTCCATCATCAATTCTGGTCGATCAGGTATTCACAACAACCGGCACAGCAACTTGGGCGGCAACCTGTTGAGCAATGGGTGTGTAGAGATCCACATCCGTCTCGGGCGTGCGGATGGAAACAATAAGGCTGTAACGGGCAGGCAGGTCGTAGCGCTCTTGCGCTTGACGGGTGCGCCACCAGCCTTTGGCTGGGTAAACGGCGATGAAGCCACGGCTTGCCAACTGAGCAGCCGTGCCTTGCCAAATGTCTTGATGGAGTGAGCCACGGTGGCGCTTAAGATCACCGAGAACCCAATTCGGGTCTTTCGAGTCAATGGCATCGTCGTCATCTTCACGTTCGACAGCCGCGTTGATGCGCGCGACAAAATCTTCAGTGGTGGCATCTAGTGGCCGCTGCACATCAAAGCGGAGTCTGTGCGATGGATAGTAGAACTTGGACGACGTGCCACGCGCTGACGGGTTCGGTTCAATGAAGTAGGACAGTGTGATTCGTAGCTCTACCTTGGTATCGGGCGGTAAGGCTTGAAGCTGTTCCTTTGGCCAGGGCAGATTGTGCAGATTCATGTCTCGGCTCACAACACCTTTGCCCTTCACCTTTTGATAAGGGTGAACAAGGTCTTCGACAATCAAGGTGAGCGAGTTGCCCGCACTCCACAGCGCTTGATCGATATCCGGCGCACCCCAGCCGCAATGCCGAATCAAACGAACATAGTCCGACTTGGTGGGTGCTTTGTGCGTCGGCAGATAGGCCGTTCGCATAGCTTCCGTCCACTCTGCTGAGTGCACGATAAGACCTCGAATGGTCTCGGGTCTCAGCGCAGGGTAGGCAGCCATAAGCTGCGCCGCCATGCGAGCACCCAAGGCAGATGCCGCACTGGTGGCATTGGTGGTTGTAAACAACCGCTGATTGGGCAGATTGTTTGTCGTCAACAGATGCAAGCTTGAAATACCCGCCGAACCAATCGCATCCTTGCCTACATTACCGCCTTCAAAAACCACATCGGGCTTTAATGGCCATGCCTGATTCCAATCGCCAGAGGTGGTGGTGTAAGGGCTCAAACCACCCGCGTCGGCTATAGGCTTATAGTCCTGGGCGTCAGCTTCGGTGATGAGAACTTTATTGGTGTAGGCCCCTACTGTGATGGCATTCCATGCCTGAGCAGGATCGCGAATCTGGTTGGTAGTCAAACTGGCCGGATACGTGCTCCAAGCATGCTCGTTGTCAGTGTTTCCTGCGGCGAGAACAAACAAGCGAGGAAACTGGCCATTGAAATCGGAGTCGGAAGCAAGTTTATCGACCGTGGCCGACCATGCGGATGGTCTGCCGCGATCTCTGTCGTCATCTGATGTGACCGCCGAGGTGAACACGCGTGGACGGTTTGGTGCCGCAACTTCTGGCCGACTGACAGCCTCAGCAAAAAGGTAACCATGTTGTTTTGCATCACCCTGATTCGCACCTTGTTCCGGCGTGAGCTTTACCGATTCCAAACGATGCGCCAATAGCACGGGATCATTTGAGGCAAGCGTGTCGGACAAGTCGCCAAAGGCTGCAAGCCCAGCTAGGCCTGATCCGTGATTGGCCGTGTCGTTGGTTCCCCATGCTGGATTCACAGTATGCAGATCATCGCCACTAATCAGCGGCGCAAGTAACGGGTGCCCTCGGTTGACGCCCGAGTCCAGCAGGCAAACCCGAGGAGTCGCATCGACATCAGGCGGAAGGGTCAGCCTAGCCAGAGTTTCATCGACCCATTCCTGCTGCTCAGGTGGAGACATACCGTCAAAAAACTCCGCAGTTTCCTTTGCACGGCGTAACTCAGCCACGCAGTTCAAGGTCATGACGGACTGCGCAAATTGCTGCTGCGATCCGTACATGAGCACCACGGTGCGTTCCGGGAAGTTAATTTGATGTTCACTGACCTCGCACTCGGCCAGTGCGGCTAGCGTGCGAAAGTCTGAGACCACGTCATTGCGCCGTCCCCGCACCGGCAACCAGACCTCCCACCAGAACGGTTCTGAAATGTCTTGCGGCAGTAATGCTGGCTCATCGGTCCAGAGAGCTTGAAGTTCAGCGCTGCGGATTGCTGCAATAGTATTTATCAGTGCATGGTGATCGTGTGCATCACCATTGGTTTTCTTGCGTTCCGCCAGATAATCCTCAATGTACTTCTCGAAGTGAGCAAGCTTTCCGTCGGGGACAAACACGTTTGCATAGGTCATATTCCCATCTGTTTTAACGCTCAAAACTTCGATCTGCTTTCGCGGATCACGGCCGCGTTCAACCCCAAGACTTTCAAAGGCAAGGACGACATCAGGCAGACCAACAAACTGAATTTGTAAACCGAGACCGCTTTGAAGTCCTTGCTCCGTTTGAACCTCGACCGCCTGCGTGGCGATGGGCTTGAGCGCGAGCAGCTGTGCGTGAAGCGCTGCGCCGTGTTGGGCTCGATCAGGTACGGGAATTTCAGGCGCCCCCCCGCCGCCAGCCGAAGGAGCTGTGAACGATTGAGCCTTGGAGGTATTGGTTAATACTAGGTGCGGGCGCTTATCGTGGGCTTGATCCGTCATGTTTTGACGTGTGATTATTACTTAGTGCTAGTTTTAGTGCTGATGAGGCGGCGCTCGTCTAACGCACTCCCTAGCAAGGCCCGTTGCACTTTGGGTTGGTCATGCATGATCGCCTCTTTGATGGACTCGTCTACGGCACGGCAAATCTCGGCATAGCTCAAACCCTCCGCTTGCTCTGGCAATCCGTCTTTTTTAAACGGCTTTGGAGCGAACGAACCTAATCGCGATCTGATCAGATCAAGCGCCTGTGCAGACGTAGGTAAGTGGTATTCCACCACGTCATCAAAGCGCCGAAACAGCGCGTGGTCGAGAACTTCGGGGTGATTGGTTGCGGCAATGATGAGGCTGTTGGACTGATCGTGCTCGATCATCTGCAGAAAACTATTCAGTACACGGCGAATTTCGCCAACGTCGTTAGCCATGCCACGCTGAGATCCAATGGCATCGAACTCGTCAAAAAAGTAGACACCGCGAAGGTCCGCCATGGCATCAAAAACCTGCCGCAGCTTGGCTGCTGTCTCGCCCATGAACTTGGTTATCAACGAATCGAGGCGCACCGAAAACAATGGGATACCTAACTCACCTGCCAAGACCGAGGCCGTCATCGTCTTGCCTGTCCCTGGGGGGCCAACCAAGAGCAACTTGCGACGCGGGGAGAGCCCATGCTCTCTAATGCGTGCCAGCATGCGCTGCTCTTTGATGATGCGCTGCAATTGGCTGGATGCCTGCGCATCAAGCACCATGTCAACAAGACGATTCGCCGGGTGGGTGACATGTAGCAGGTTCGCAAGCTCACCTTGTGGCTTGGCCGCACTGCCAATGGCCACCAACTTACCCGTTGCGTCTTGCCCGAGCCGCGTCTTACCCGCGTCGATCATATCGCGCAGCTCTTCCGCCAGCTTGCCGTGGCCCAATTTGGCTTCATGTGCAGCAACCTGCATCGCGACGGAATAGAAATGTCCGTCGTCGCGACTGATGTGCGATTTGATGAGTGCCTTGAGTTGTTCTGAGCTAGCCACAGTACGGCGAATCCTGAAGAATCCTGAATAGAGAAACCAGCCAAAGTCAATTTGAATTATCTTTCGTTCAATTATCGGTGAAACCATTGGTTTATACGAGGCCTAAATCGCCTTGTCTCTCGCTTGGCCGCTTAAGAGTCCAGAGCACCAGTTCAGCCCACTCGGAAAGCAGACATTCGATCGAATTACTGGGGGGTGCAGTGGTCGTCCACAATGGCCGAACACCAGCCGATCGCGGTGCCCGCACAGGCGGCCGTTCAGGCCATAGTAAACAGTCGCCTACCTGAGTTGGTGAACATCCCAAATCATCTGCCATCGCACGGACAACCCAACAGCCATCGCAGTTTTGCCGGCCTCAATCCCCTTGCATTTTGCCGCCCTGCTCCGCCCACCAGCTGGAGATGGTGTCGATGAGCCGGATGGTGCCTGGCAGGCGGGCGTAGGCGGTTTGCTGGCTTGCGTCGGCGGGTTCGAGGGTGCGCCACCAGACGATGAACTGCCTGATGAGGGCGCGCGCGGGGATCTGTTCCGGGGCGAGACCGGGAAACCCCTGCAATTCAAAGTGGTGCTCGATGTCCTGCAGGCAGGAAAAAATGTAATCGCGATCCGTCCCGAAATCGATCGGCCGGTTCGGGGCGCGCTTGACCATGCGCTGTTCGCTGAGTTCGGGGATGTAGGTTTTCATTGCGCGAGGCTACGTCCGACGCGGGCCCGTTGCCAAGTCTTCCGTCTCGTGCTGCGCATCGGCCGGACGCGCTTCACCAAACATCCGGGCGGTTGAACGGAAGCCGTCTTCGTCCTGATGCCGGATCCGTGCGCCGCTCATGCCGCCTGCAGATGCAGGCGACTGCGCAGCAAGTCGATGCAGCCGCGATTGGCGGCCAGGTCGAGCGCGGTGAAGCCGCCGAGGGTGGCCAGCGTGGTGTCGGCGCCGGCATCGAGCAGCAGCTGGACGATCCCGGTCTTGCCGGCCGAGGCGGCGTAGATGAGCGCGGTGGCGCCGTTGGCGTTCTGGCTGTCGAGCGGCGCACCGGCCTTGATCAGGGCGTTTGCGCAGGGCGCGCTGCCGGCATGGCAGGCAAACCACAGCGCGCCGTTGCCGTCGGCGTTCATCTCGCGCGGGTCTGCGCCGCGCGACAGCAGGTCGCCGATGTAGCCGATGCGGCCCAGACGGGCGGCGTGCATCAGCGGGGTGGTGGCGTTGCTGATGCGGCCGTGCAGGGTTTGCTGCAGGGAGTCGGCGGTGGGGAAGCCTTCGTTTTCGAGCCAGGCCTTGAGTGCGGTGTCATTCATCGTTGGGATACCTCATTTCGTTGCGGCACATCGACTAGCCGAACAGCCCGTCGCGCAGGAAGGCCTTGTAGTGCTTCATGACCGGCTTGGGGATCGCCGCTTCGGCGTACACGCGCAGCGGGTGGATGGCTTCGAGCGCTGTGGGTTCGGGCTGCAGGCGCGCAGTGCTGATTGCGGCATGCACGGTGCTGTCGAACAGCGGCGCGGCAAGATGGCGGACGACATCGTAGATGGCCATCACGGCGAATTTTTCGCCGGGCAGCATTTTGCATTTGTTGTCGAGAATCTTGAGCACCACCGCGGTGGTGCAGTCGACCTGTTCGGAGGTGAATGCCGCCCGTATGGCCCATAACGCTGCCGGGTGGATTGGCGCGGCCTGATGGTTATCTATGGTTGATTGCGTCATGGCTGTCTCAACTCGACCAGCGTTCCGAGCGAAACGCGAGGGCGATGGCGGCGGCGCGGGCCTCCTGCAGGGCGTCTGCCGTTTCCGCGCTCGCGCAGGGCACGGCGGTATCGATGCCGGCACAGGCTTTGAGGGCACGCTCCAGCAGCACGCCTTTGGGGTAGGCCTGTGCGGCGCGTCCGCCGTAGGCGCGGTAATCGCATGCGCACAGGGTCATCAGCTGCGCGTAGCGTTCCGGGTGGTCGAAGGCGCCGATACGCGCCAGCAGCGCGGCAACCGGCCCGGCCCGCACTTCGCCGACGCGGTGGATCCGCTCGCATTCGACGAGCGCCAGCAGGGCCAGCTCGCGGCAGTCCGCCGGCACGCCGAAACGCGCGCACATGGCCTCGATGCGGGGACGGCCGCGCTCGACATGGCGATAGTGAACCGGCAGGTGTTCGGGCGGCGAGTCCGCTTTGCCGACGTGCATCGCCATCGCAGCGAAGCGTACCGGCAGCGGTGCGTTGCAGCGCGCCGCTTCGTCGAGCACGCGCAGCAGGTGCTGGCCGATGTCGACCTCGGGCGGGTTGTCGGCAATCTGCGGCACGCCGAAAACGGCCAGCACTTCGGGCAGCACTTCCGCCAGGGCACCGCTGGCAAACAGGGCGCGGAACATGTTCGAGGGGGTTTCGGCCATCAGGCCGCGCACCAGTTCCGGCCACACGTCACTCGGTGCGATGAGGGTCAGCGCGCCGGTTTCGACCTGTTCGAACATCAGTTCCAGCGTGTCGTCGTCGAGCATGCCGCCGGGGCCGGCGGACAAGGCCGCCAGACGCAGCAGGCTCAGCGCGGGGTGCGTCTGCAGAAACTCCGGTGGCAGCGCGGTGTATTCGGATGGCATGGTCGATCAGCTGCGCTGCGTCAGCTGCCCGCAACGTCGACTTGCACCATGCCGTTTTCGATCCGCATGGGGTATTCCTTCATCGCCCACCCGGTGGGTTGCAGGCATTTTCCGCTGTGGCCGTCGAAGACCCAGCCGTGCGCGGTGCAATACAGGATGCGGCCGTTGAAGTCGCCGCGCCCGAGCGAGACGCCTTCATGGGGGCAGCGCGCTTCATAGGCTTTGGGCGTGCCGCCGTCGGGCCACATGATGACGATTTCCTGATCGCCCACTTTGCAGGGAACCAGTTCCCCCTCGTATAGCAGGCTCTGTTTGCAGACGTTTTCGTAGGCCATGCTTGACTCCTGATTGATCGGTTACAGGGCTGCACGCGGCAAGATTCAGCCGCCCCCCATGATCTGATTGAAGATCTGACGCATCAGGTTCAGCTCGATCATCGGCATCCCGCGCATTTCGCTGATCGGCTTGAATACGCCGCCGAGCGGTTCGATCGCTTCCTTCGGCGCATCCAGCGTCGCGAAGCGGACAAGATGGATGCGGATCGGACCGTCGTCGCTGGCCATCCATGCCTGGAAGTCGTCGTCCGGATTCAGTTTCGCGGGGTCGAGTCCGAACTGCGCCACCAGGGCAGCCAGCACCGCGCCGGGGTCGTGTTGTTCGGTGACGTCGCCGGGAGCGGGCATGGGCGCCGCGGATTCCGGCAAGGGTGAGGGCGCAAGGATGCTGGATCCGTAGCGTGCAAATACCAGGGCGGTGCTGTAGCTGTCGAAGTGACACAGGATTACGCGGTTGCGCTCAAGGATATTGAGGGTATTCATGGCTCTGTTCTCCGAAAAAGTTTTGCTGGGCCTGGTTTAACTGGGTCGCCACGGCCCTGCGGGCCTCGCGATGACGGTTGTGGTCATTGCGAGCGCAGCGCGGCAATCCAGGGGTGCCGAAGTGGTACAGGATGTTTGCGGTGTTCATGCGTGTTCCTAACCAATGGTGATGATCAGCGGCTCCAGCCCGGCGACGGTGGCTTCGATGACATCGCCCCTGACCACCGGCCCAACGCCGGCGGGGGTGCCGGTAAAGATCAGGTCGCCGGGAAACAGTTCGACCAGGTTCGACAGGGTGTGAACCATCTGGGGAATCTTCAGAATCATGTCGCCGACATCGCCGCTCTGGCGTATTTCGCCATTCACCTTGAGCTCGATCTTGCCCCGGCTGATGTTCCCCGCATAGAACTCCGGGGTGATCGCGCTGCAGGGCGCCGAATGGTCGAATCCCTTGGCCATGTCCCAGGGCCGCCCCTTATCGCGGGCGGCCCGTTGCAGGTCGCGCCGCGTCATGTCCAGGCCCACGGCATAGCCGAAGACATAGTCGTAATCGACGCGATCGACGGGGATGTTTCTGCCGCCCTTGTGCAGGGCCACCACCAGTTCCACCTCGGGCTGCAAATCTTCGGTGTGGGATGGATAAGGCAGTACGGAATTGTTCTGCAGGATGGCGCCGGGCGGCTTCATGAAGAAAAAGGGTTCATCGCGATCGGGATCGGCGCCCATTTCCCGCGCATGATCGGGGTAGTTTTGCCCGACGCAGAAAATGCGGCGCACCGGAAACGGCTTGCTCGACATGGCGTCCAGGGTGACGACGGGTGCGGGCGGAAAAGCATAGTTCATGGTTTAAGGCTCTTGGGTTGAATAAGGGCGCGATGGTTTGCCGGGCTACACGACGCGTTCGCCATCGCGATAGCCCGCATCCATTTCGAATTCCAGATAAACAATTTTGAAGTGATCTTCCATTCGGGTTTCGTCCGGGATCGAATCGGCCCGTTCCGGATAGCGCGCCAACAACGCGCTTCGATGCACCCGCCAGGCGTTCAGCAGCGCGGTCCGGGCGGCGTTTCGGGTGCGCCCCGCGCCCCTGAACATGAAGGCGTGCGTGTTCATTTCAGCCACGACAAACCCGCTCGATGATTCTGTTTCCATGACAGCCTGGCCTTGATCCCAAATCATCCATTAGCCCGTCATTCCGGCGGAGGCCGGAATCCAGTATGAAAAAACACCCCGCGAAGCGGACAAAACCATGATGCTGTTCCGCTTGCGCGGGAGATCTTCAATCCGCTGGATTCCGGCCTCCGCCGGAATGACGCCGTTTTGTCTAATGGACAATCCCAGTTGATGGAATGTTTTTGTGCGCTCATGACAATGCGCCTCACGACGAGCAGCTGATTTCCAGATGGCGCAGTTCGTCGGGCGGCGCGTCGGCGTAGCGCTCCATGCCGGGCTGTTCATCGTAGGGCTGGCTGAGCAGCCGCATCAGCGCGGCGACTTCGCTGTCGTCGCCGTTCATGGCGCGTTCGATGGCGGCCTGGGCAAGATGATTGCGCAGCACGTATTTCGGGTTGACCCGGTTCATCCGTGCGGCGCGCGCGGCGTCGTCGGTGTTCTGCTCGGCGCGCAGCCGCGCGCGGTACTCGGTGACCCAGGCATCGAATGCCGCAAGGTCGGCAATCTCTTCGCGCACTCCCATGGCCGGCGCATCGCTGTCGGTGCGCACCCGGGACAGGTGGCGGAAGCTGCGGGTGAAATCGCTCTTGCTGTGATGCAGGAGGGTGAGCAGGCGGCCGACCAGATTTGCATCGCCCTCGCGCACCTCGCGCAGTCCCAGCTTGTCCGCCCAGCGGCGCAGGGCCTCCCGCGAGTAGGCGGGGGAATAGCGTTCGTAAATATCGGTGACGATGTCGGCCGCTTCTTGCTGGTTGTCGGAGAGCAGCGGCAGCATCGCCTGCAGCAGACGCGAGCAGTTCCACTGCCCGATCAGGGGTTGGCTGTCATAGCCGTAACGCCCTTCGTAATCGGAATGGTTGCAGACATGGTGCTGGCGAAAGGCGTCCATGAAGCCGAACGGGCCGTAATCCAGGGTGAGGCCGAGGATGGAGAAGTTGTCGGTGTTCATCACGCCGTGGCAAAAGCCCACCGTCTGCCACTGCGCAATCATGCGTGCGGTGCGCTCGATCACTTCCTCCAGCCAGCGCACGTAGCGATCCGCTTGATCTGCCAGGTGCGGGAAGTTTTGTGCGATGACGTGATCGGCCAGCGGCGCGAGCTGCGCATGCTGGCCCCGATGGTAGAAGAATTCGAACTGTCCGAAGCGCACGAAGCTGGGCGCGACGCGGCAGACCACGGCGGCAGTCTCCAGCGTTTCGCGCTGCACCGGCTCGGGCGAAGCCACCAGGCTGAGACAGCGCGTAGTGGGAATACCCAGGGCGTGCATGGCCTCGGAACACAGGTATTCGCGGACCGACGAGCGCAGCACCGCGCGACCGTCTGAGCCGCGCGAATAAGGCGTCGGCCCCGCGCCCTTGAGTTGCAGTTCCACCCGCTCGCCGTCCGGTTTGCGGATTTCCGCAATGGTCAGCGCGCGGCCGTCGCCCAGCTGGGAAACCCAGGTGCCGAATTGGTGCCCGGCATAGACGGAAGCGACTGGTGCATAGGTGGGCCAGGGGCGGTTGCCGGAGAGGATGTCGACCAGCGCCTGGTCCCCGGTGTCGATGCCCAGCTCTGCGGCGAGCGGCTCGTTGAAGTGCACCAGCCGCGGGTGCGGCAGCGGCGTCGGGACGGCCTGCGTGTGATAAGGCTCGCTCAGCACCGCGTAGCACGGGTCGAGGGGAAGTTCATCGACAGGCTTCAAGTCCTGCGGAAGAACCTTTTCCATTGGCCCGGTCTTCATGCTGCTTGCCGCTAGCCGCTGGCGCATCAGCGATACCCCTCTTCCCGCAGCACCCGCTGCACCACCGGGCGCGCCAGCATGCGCTGGTAATGCGCGCGACAGTGTTCGGGCAGGTCGATGGACAGTTTGTCTGCCCAGAATTCCACATAGAACAGCGCCGCATCGGCGATGGAAAATTGGCCGGCCACGTATTCCTTTCCGGCCAGCGCCGCGTTCATGATCGCGAAACCCTGCTCGACGATTTCGCGGCCGCGCGCCTTCACCGCATCGTGGTCGGCCGGGTTTGGCGTGAACGTGTCGGTGGTGAAGATGCGGGCGAAACCCTGGCCGTGAATGGTGCCAACCACGTAGTCCATCGCTTCGATCACGCGCGCTTCGCCGTCCGCATCCCCCGGCAGCAGTTTTGCCTTGGGATGGCTGCGCGCCAGCCACCAGGCGATCGCCTGAAACTCGGTGAGCGCCGAGCCATCGTCGCGCACCAGCGTGGGAATGCTGGACTTCGGGTTGATCGCCCGATATTCGGGCTGGGTGTGGTCGCCCGCCGGCAGGTTCACGATGTAGGCCTCGAACGCCAGATCGAGCTCCTCCAGCAGGATGTGGATGCCCGTGGTGCAGGAGCCGGGGGTCATGTAGAGCTTCATGGCTTCAGGCTTTTTGCAGCAGGAGGGTGTTGCCGGCGAGCACGAAGGTGCGCCAGGCGGCGTACATGTCGCGCTGGATCGCCTCGACATACGCCGGATCCGGACTGTGCTCGCCGGGGAAGTTCGAGATGGCGCAGGAACTCCGGTTAAAGCGCAGCACCGCGTCGAGCAGGCGGGTGCCGAAACCATGCATGGGCTGGAGCACCGGCGCGGTAAGCTCGGACCAGCCGGGCTGCGCCACCGACCCGCTCGCGTCGAACGGCAGGTCGGCAAGCTGCTGCAGCGCTGCGTCATAGGTCTCGGCCAAACTTTGCAGCACGCTGTGGTGGGTGAGCTGCTCGCGCGCCTGGCCGGACAGTCGCCCATGCAGCGTGCGCTGGTAGGCAGCGAGCGCGGGTTCGCTCTGCCCACCCGCCCACGCCGCGAAGCGCTCGATGCAGTGCGCGTTGAACGCGGAAATGGGCTGCGGCGCGCGCGTCGGCGCCAGCGCGTGCTGCAATCGCAGGGCGGCGTCCAGCGCGCCTTCCATATGGCCGCCGCCATGCTGGGCAGTCTCGCTGCCGCCGAAATGCAGTCGGCCGCCGTACCCACTGCGCGTCAACGCGGGGTGGCCATATTCGGGCTCGCTGGCGGGCTCGGCCCGGTCGAGAGCCGCGCAGGTATGGGGCTCGTTAGCCCAGTCGTGGAGATGCAGCTCGCCCTGCTCGGCCGCTTCGCCGAACAGTTGCACCAGTTGGCTACGCACCAGCATCGGCATGCCCATCTCGAATTGCGTGCGCTGCTCCGGGCTCATCGCCACAAAGCCACCGAGCGCTGCGCCGCTCAGGCTGGGATCGCTGCTGCCGCAGGCATCGAAGATTTCGCCCAGTACCGCCTGTTCGTGGCGCACGAAGGCATTGCCGGAATGACCCTCTTCGCGCCAGAAGGCCTGCGGGTAGGTCATCAGCGCCTTGGCTTGCGTGGCCATCCAGGTGGGGGTGTCGCGCATCGCCGCGACCAGCTCGGGGTCGAGCGCCGGGGTAAAGCGCACCTGCTCGGCCAACAGACGTGGCGGCACGGCTAGCACCACACGGCGCGCGCGGATCACCGTTTCGGTTTCGCCGGTTTCCCTGCCGGCGCATCGGAAACGCAATTCGAGATACGAACCCACGTCGGTCACCGCGACCAGTTCATGCGCCAGCCGGATGGATTCCGCGGGCAGGCTGCCGGACAGCGCCTGCACCAGTTCGGCCATGCCGCCGCTCAGGCGCTGGGCCCCGCCATGGACAGCTTGATCGAGGGTTTCGGCATCTTTGTTCGGATCGCGCATGCGCAGCACCGTGCCGCTATCGTGCTGGGGAAAGGCGTCCAGACCCAGTTCCTCAATCAGTGCAGCCATGTGCGGCTCGGCCTCGGGCCAGAACCAGGTCGGGCCGAGATCGAGCGCCATGCCGCTGGCGCTGCGTTCGCCCAGGATCCGCCCGCCCAGACGGGTGCGCGCCTCGAACAGCAGGAAATTCTGGCCGCGTGCGTGCAGCGTGCGCGCCAGCGCCAGGCCGCACAGGCCGGCACCGACGACGGCGATCTCGATATCGATTTGATTCATGGCTGGCTCGTTCATGGCTGTCCTGTCCGCGTCACGTTACAAATCGTCTTCCAGGGCGTCCATCGCAACCAGTTGCTCGCGCAAGGCCATGTGCGCGTAAAACCCATCGTACTTGTCGTACAGCGGATCGCTCTGCAGCGCGCCGATCGCCAGCTCGTCGCTGAGGTGGACGCGATAATCCTTGAGGTCGTACGCCAGCGCGGCAACGCAGGCATCGAACTCGTTTGCCGCTGCGTCCCCGTCCACTTTCGGTCCATGGGTCGCGCGCACCTTGAGCACGAAGTCCTCGCGGCTGAACGCAAACCAGGCATGCGGGCGTTTCTGGTGGGGAATTTCAACGATGTAGATCATGTCGGCGACTCAATCGCGGATCGAGGTGACGACGTTGATCGATTGGCGCAGCCGCTCGGCGATACCGGTCGGGCTGGTCTCGTACGCTTCGCGCGCTTCGTTCAGCGCGGCCTGCGCGACGAGCGCCTCGTCCCAGGTAAGCGGGACGCGCCCGGCCAGGTGGGTGGCATCGGGCACCGCCTCAAGGATGGCTTTCCAGTTGGGATGCTGGACGATCGGAATCAGCCACTCGGCCTCTTTCACGCCGTCCAGAAAAACGGCGCGGCCGATGACTTGCAGCTTGCGCCCGTCCTCGGTGGTCTTGATGTGCGTTCCCATTTCTTCGTTCTCCTTGGTGCGTTGTATGCGTGGTGTAAAACTGGCTTCTATTGAAAAGTTTCGTCATTCCGGCGAACGCCGGAATCCAGTCTGGTTGACTGGACCCCGGCATTCGCCGGGGTGACGGCTAAAAACATCTTTGTGCCGGATTATTAGTCGTCTTCCATCGACGGCAACAGAATCACTTCATCCGGAATGCCGTTGCCGTTTTCCTCGAAGCTGAGGCCGCCGACCAGCGAATAGCCCGCATCCCCTTCGAGCAGCACCACCGCCTGCCCGGGCATCTGCTGCAGTGCGGTGATCAGTTGTTCGACGGTCATTGCGTGTCCGGGCTCACGGCGAGCCAGATGTCGGTATCCCCCCGAACCATCCAGTTCAGGGTCACGGCGCGGAAGGCCTTGTCCTCCGCCGTCTGCCAGATCACGCACAGCAAGGCTTCGTCCCTGGTCAGCGGCTCGTTTTTCTCCAGCTTTTGCTGGGCCGCCGCACAGGCCAGCGGGTCGGCTTGATGGTGCGAGAACACCTCGCTGGCCACGCCGATGCCAGCGGCTATCTCGTCCGGCGAGGCCATGTCGACGTGTTCGCCTTCGAAGGTGATGTGTGCTTGCATGGGTTTCTCCTGTAGCTGTGTCATACGGAACAAGGCTGCTGCGCGGGCCGGTCCAGTGCCATGCCGCGAAATATCGAGCATCGCCTGAACACCTCGGCACTGGGTTTGACCTGCTTATGGCTGCAAAACTTGGCCGCCAGCTTGGCCAGCCCTTTGATGTCGCGGCCGCTGGCACTGGGAAATAGCGCGACCAGTTCGTCCAGCAGGGCGTCGTCGATCGCCAGCGCGAACTGCTCCAGCATCACCTGCCAGATCCTGCGCCGGGCTTCGCTATCGGGCGGCTCGTAGCGGATCATGGCGATGCAGCGGGAGACGATGGCCTCGTCGATGTCGTCCACCCGATTGGTGGTGAGGAACAGCAGGCCGTTGAAATATTCCAGCACGCGCAGGAACACGCCGACCACGGCGTTCATGGCGATGTTGTCGTCGCGGCGCTTGATGTAGACATCCGCCTCGTCGATCAGCATCACCGCGCCCCAGCGCTGCGCCCGGGTCAGCACGTCCTTGAGCGCGGTCTCCATCGCCGCCACGTTCAACCCCAGTTGCCCGGAATGCACGCGGTACAAGGGGCGCTGGATGATTTCCGAATACACCTCGGCGGTCAGCGTCTTGCCCACCCCGGCGGGCCCTGCGCACAGCACCGTGGTGCCGCCGGACTTGCCGGCCACAATGTCGTCCATCAGCACATCCATCTCGGCGGTCAGGATGTCGATGAGATCGGTCTGCTCCGGCGGCAGGATCAGCTTCTGCTTCAATGCCGGCTGGTATTCGTAGAGCGCGATGTCGTCCACGTGCACCCACAGGTAGTGGTGCAGATCGAGGTGGAACATGAAGAGGTAGGGATGCACCGGCAGTTGCGTGAACAGACCCGTGGGCATCGCGGCCCGGGATTCGCCGACTGCCGTTTCCGCATTGTATTGATTGCTCTTCGCCGCCTTGCGCAGATACGGGCCGAGGATGTCCCCGGTCGCTTCCAGCGTGGTGGTGCGCGCACTCAGGATGCCCTCGTCGTTCACCAGCCGGGTGACGCCGCCGCCGGAGGACAGCACCACCACGTCCTTGCGCGACCAGTCGGTGTCGCGGTGGGTTGCGGTCGGGTCTTCTGCGTAAAATCCGGTGCCCCGGGCGGAGAACTGCGCGCCATAGCGGCCGCGCCAGTCGAAATAGCGCTCGACGCTATCGTCGTAGGCGGCGATCAGTTCGGCGCTTTCCCGCACGTAGCCCTTGGCGGCGAAAATTTCCGCCACCGTCCTGTCGACGATGTCGGTGGCGGAAATGCGGAAGGCCGCTGTGGCAAGCGTGCCCTTGGCATTGGCCCTGAGTTCGAGCACCACCTTGCCGGTCTCGTCGTTGGACGACGCGATGTAGTCGAGCCGGGTGACCACGTAGGCCAGCGGTTTGTCCGATACGTTCACCCGAAACAGCCAGCCGCGCAGGGCATCCGTCGCCAGGTAGCTGGCGATCGCCGGCATCAGCATTTCCAGATCGTCGTCGGGACCAAAGCGGGTGCCCTGGCCGTCGAACGCCTGCTGCAGCGTGGCAAGCTGCGCCGCGCGCGTGCGCATGGCGGGACCGGCTTCGCGGTAGAGATTGCCGAGGAATCCCAGTTCTGCGCCGGAGAACCGGCTGAACGGCATCGTGACCTTGTTGCCGAAGCGCAGCTGGTCCTGAAGCGGCGCGAGGCGCGGGAATTCCGTGATCATGGCCTCGACATAAGGCCGCTCGATCTGAAGATTCATGGCCTTGCTCCGCCCACATCAGCCAATGGCTTGCATTCGAAAATCTCCGGCTGGTTGGTGCGGTAGACCCGCAACCACATCAGCGTGGCCGGCACCAGGGAACACACTGCGAACCACAGCGCGTCCTGTTCCGCATCCTTGTCGGCGCCGAGTTGCCGCGCGACGGTGTGCCAGCCTGCCCAGTCCACTTCGGCGAGCATGCTCAGCGTTTGCGGCGAGAGGTTGGCGATGCTCTCGCTCAGGGTCATTACCTGACGCCGGGTTTCCGCACGGGTGAGGCGTGAGGCGAGGAACTCGTCCTTTTCCAGCCCCTCGGTCAGGGTGAGCACGGCGACCCCCGCCTCTTCGATAATCGATAGCAGCGATGCATTCAGCATGAGCGAATTCCCGGAGGCCCGTTTCGGCGTGCGGGGCGGCGGCGAAAGGCATAGCCCAGTATTTCAAGCACGCAGCATCCCCAGGAAAGTCCGCGCTTTTTCATGCGACCGGGCCAACCGTGATGTTGGGTTTTGTCGCAAACGCGACAAAACCGCAGCGCGATTCCGTGCTTGGACGAATGCCTGTCATTTGCGCCGGGGCCGCTCCGACGGAGCATAGTTGCTGAAGTGACCTTCGCGGGCGGCCTGACCGCGTGCGCGTGCGAGCATCGCCTGGGTCTTGCCCGGGGACGCCGGCAGCGACACCTGTTTCTCTACTTCGGCGCTCCCGCATTCAGGGCACACGTAAGCGGTCGATCCGCGCACCAGCAACTCGAAATCACAGTTGCATTCCTTGCAGTGAAAGTCGTATAGCGGCATGCATCCTCCTGTAGCGTTTGCGACAAACGGCTTGTACAGGCAGGTATATGCAAGATTGAGGCCTGGTCACCGAGAAGTGGGCCAGAGAATCCGGTCAAGCTTGTAAGCGAGTAACTCCGGTTACGAATCCGGGCCAGGAAGGCCTGGCAAGAAGGTGATTTTTGACGGCCGAGGAATCAACACGGGCCACCCGCATCCCTGCATTCAAGCCCACTGGCAGCCTTGCGGGAAGATCGCGCAATACAGCCCAACCAGATCATCGAATGGATGCGCGAACGGTTTGCGCCCGCTTCGAATGTCGTTGGGGGTTACGCGCACAATATCCCCCAGCATGAACTTGCGCTGCCTCTCGGGACAAAGCCGAACATCACGCCCAGTACTTCGCCTTGTCCGGCAGCACCCAGCGCACCCCGCCACGCGGGTCTTCCTTGTCGCCCCGGTAGCGGGGGATCAAATGGATATGCAGGTGCGGCACGCTCTGCCCGCCGGCCTGGCCGTGGTTGATGCCGATGTTGTAGCCGTCCGGCTGGTGGTACTTGTCGATGATGTCCCTGGCGTGCGCCAGCGCCTTCAGCAGCGCCGCCTGCTCGGCTTCGGTGGCCTCGAACAGGGTGGCGAAGTGGCGGCGCGGGATGATGACGCAGTGGCCGAGCGAAACGGGAAAGCCGTCCCGGTAGACGACGGTGAGTTCGTCTTCGGCCATGATGCGGTTGGGGTCGAGGTGACAAAAGGGACAGGGTTTATCGGTGGGTGCGGTCATGCCTTGAATGCGCTCATGTGGTTTTCGGAATATCGGTGACGGCCCGTCAATCCGGTGGCGGTGTGTGGGTGTATGTCCTTGCGACCGGTTGTCATGCAGGGCGCTTCCCTTGTTAGCGAACCTAGTTTAACGCATGCCGCGATCGGGTTTTCGGGCGGTGCAGGCTTCTTCCGGAGCGGGAATTCGGGTTGGGGTGCGCCCTTGCATTCATCTCGACGGGGGAATTTGGACAATTCATCTGTAGGGCAAAGGCCCACAATACCGCGGCATTCGGTGCCGCTCGGCCTTCCACCCCTCTGGGAGAGTGGGCGAGTGGCGATCAATAAGCCCTTGATTCAACGAGTGTTCCGGATTGCTCGCAGCGCCCGCCATGACGATGGATGAATCGTTATGCCTCCATCGCGGGCAGGATTCGGGTAAGGTTTCACGTCCCGGCATCGACAGAATCGGGCACATGCCCTGAAGACACTGCAATTAGGGCATTGCCAGCAAGTGGTTTCTTCAACAATAATCCGATCCGGGCTTTCCCACATTCACCAAGGAGCTTTAAAACATGAACAGAAAAGAACTCGTCGACGCACTGGCCGCCAAAACCGATTCCACCAAGGCGGATGCCGAACGTAACGTCGGCGCGCTGATCGACATCATCTCGGGCACCCTGAAAAAAGGCGACTCGCTGACGCTGGTCGGCTTCGGCACGTTTGAAGTGCGCAAGCGCGCTGCACGCACCGGCCGCAACCCCAAGACCGGCGAAGAGCTGAAGATCAAGGCCGCCAAGGTTCCCGCTTTCAAGGCCGGCGCAACGCTGAAGGCCCTGGTGAACGGCACCAAGAAGTAAATCTGATTTTCCCCTGCCGCGCATGGGAAGACAGACGGGCGCTGCTTAGGCAGCGCCCGTTCTTTTTTACAAGGCGCGCATCCGTATCGGCAGCCCATGCAACGCCCTGCCCGCCTGCACAATTTGCTACGCGTTCGACGCAATAGACCCAATAAGCGTGCGGATTTAGCCACGCCCGATGCGGCTAGAATGACTGCTTTTCACCGGAGTCCCCCATGTCCGAACCCGTTGTGTATGACCGCAATCCCGCTGAACTCGAACTCGAACCCGGCGAATACTGGTGGTGCTCGTGCGGCCGCTCGATGACGCAGCCGTTCTGCGACGGCTCGCACGAAGGCACCGGGATGGAGCCGATGTCGTTCGTCATCAAGGAAAAGACGACGGTGTGGCTGTGCAACTGCAAGCACACCCAGGACAAGCCGTTTTGCGACGGCTCGCACAACAATCTGCCCGACGACATTTTCTGAGTCGTTGACCCCCCATGCCTGACCAGCCTGAACGCGTGCTTGCCTTCTGGTTCGGCGCGCCGGGCAGCGCAACCGAGATCGCCGGACGGCAGCGCAAGCTGTGGTTCGGCAAATCGCCCGCCAACGACCAGGCGGTGATCGACCGCTTTGCCGCCACGCTGACGGCTGCCACCACAGGCCAACTCGATCACTGGACCCGCACCCCGCGCGGACGGCTGGCGCTGGTGATCGTGCTCGACCAGTTTCCGCACCACATCCATCGCGACCGGCCGCAGGCCTTCGCCACCGACCCGCAGTCGCTGGCGCTGAGCCTCGCTGCGCTGGAATCCGGCGAGGACAGAAAACTGGCGCCGATCGAGCGCGTGTTTCTGTACCTGCCGCTGGAGCATGCCGAGTCGCTCGATCTGCAGGAACGGTCCGTGTCGCTCTACGAACAACTGGCGCACGAAGCGGCGGCCGACGAACGCGCGCTGTTCGACGGCTTCCTCGATTACGCGCGCAAGCACCGCGACGTGGTCGCGCGCTTCGGCCGCTTTCCGCATCGCAATGAAATCCTGGAGCGCCCCTCCACGCCTGACGAACTCGAATTCCTGAAACAGCCCGGATCGCGCTTCTAGCCGTTAAAATGGCGGCCTCTTGTGCCCCTTGGGTATGCACCCGGCTGTTTCCATGTCCCGCCAGATCCTCGTCACCTCCGCCCTGCCCTACGCCAACGGCAGCATCCACCTCGGCCACCTGGTCGAATATATCCAGACCGATATCTGGGTGCGCTTCCAGAAAATGCGCGGCCACGACTGCCGCTATATGTGCGCCGACGACACGCACGGCACCGCGATCATGCTGCGCGCGGAAAAGGAAGGCATCACCCCGGAAGCACTGATCGGCCGGGTGTGGGACGAGCACACGCGCGACTTCGCCGGCTTCAACATCGGCTTCGACCATTACTACTCGACGCATTCGGACGAGAACCGCGAGCTGGCCTCGAAGATCTACCTGCGCCTCAAGGACGCCGGCCTGATCGAGGTCAAGACGATCGCCCAGCTCTACGACCCGGTGAAGAACCTGTTCCTGCCGGACCGCTTCATCAAGGGCGAATGCCCGAAGTGCGGCGCTTTGGACCAGTACGGCGACAACTGCGAGGTGTGCGGCGCGACCTACAGCCCGACCGAGCTGAAGAACCCGGTGTCGGCGGTGTCGGGTGCGACGCCGGTGCACAAGGATTCCGAGCACTACTTCTTCAAGCTCGGCGCGTGCGAGGCCTTCCTGCGCGAGTGGACGACCTCGGGTGCGCTGCAGAGCGAAGCCGCCAACAAGATGCAGGAATGGTTCGCCTCCGGCCTCAACAACTGGGACATCAGCCGCGACGCGCCCTACTTCGGCTTCGAGATTCCTGGCGCGCCGGGCAAGTATTTCTACGTGTGGCTGGACGCGCCGGTGGGCTACATGGCGAGCTTCGCCAAATACGCCAGGGACAACGGCCTCGACTTCGACGCCTGGTGGGGCGCGGAATCCAAAACCGAACTGGTGCATTTCATCGGCAAGGACATCCTGTATTTCCATGCCCTGTTCTGGCCGGCGATGCTCAAATTTTCCGGCCACCGCCTGCCGACGGCGGTGTACGCGCACGGCTTTCTCACCGTCAACGGGCAGAAGATGTCGAAGTCGCGCGGCACCTTCATCACCGCCGAAAGCTACCTCGCGCAGAAGCTCAATCCCGAGTGGCTGCGCTATTACTACGCGGCCAAGCTCAACGGCTCGATGGAGGACATCGATCTGAACCTCGACGACTTCGTCGCGCGGGTGAACTCGGACCTGGTCGGCAAGTTCATCAACATCGCCAGCCGCACCGCCGGCTTCATCCACAAGAACTTCGAGGGCAAGCTCGCCGACGGCGTCGCCAACATCGAGCTGATCGGCGACTTCCAGGCCGCAGCAAACACCATCGCCGCACATTACGAGTCGCGCGATTATTCCAGGGCCCTGCGCGAGATCATGGCGCTGGCCGACCGTGCCAACCAGTACGTCGCCGACGAAAAACCCTGGGAACTGGCGAAGAAGCCCGAAGCGGTCTATCGACTGCATGAAGTCTGCACGGTTGCGCTGAACTGCTTCCGTCTGTTGACCCTATACCTGAAACCGGTGCTGCCCAAGCTGGCCGAGCAGGTCGAGGCCTTCCTCGACATTCCGCCGCTGGCCTGGGAAGACGCACAGAGCCTGTTTATCCGCCACCGCATCAACGAGTACAGCCACCTGATGACCCGTATCGACCCCAAATCCATCGAAGCCATGATCGACGCCAACAAACAGAACCTCGAACCGACGCCCGCCCCCGCGCCGGCGCGCCACGCCGAAGCGCAGGCGCACGCCGCGCAGCCGGTGGCCGACACCATCAGTATCGACGACTTCGCGAAGATCGACCTGCGCATCGCGCGCATCGCCAACGCCGAACACGTCGAAGGCGCCGACAAGCTGCTGCGCCTGACGCTCGACCTCGGCGAGCTCGGCACGCGCCAGGTGTTCGCCGGCATCAAGTCGGCCTATGCGCCGGAAGCGCTGGTCGGGCGACTGACCGTGATGGTCGCCAACCTCGCGCCGCGCAAGATGAAGTTCGGCATGAGCGAGGGCATGGTGCTGGCAGCCTCGGGCGATGCGCCCGGCCTCTTCATCCTGTCGCCCGACAGCGGCGCGCAGCCGGGCATGAAGGTGAAGTGAAACTGTAATGATGCCGGCATGAAGACGCAGCACCTGCGCATTCAAGGCCGGGCGCAGGGTGTGTGGTTTCGTGAATCCATGCGCGCCGAGGCCGAACGCCTGGGGATGACGGGCTGGGTGCGCAATGCGCCCGATGGCTCGGTGGAGGCGGTGGTTCAGGGCCCGGACACGGCCGTCGAGACGAACGGCCTGTTCAGCGGGTTCGAGAAACGGGTCGGTTAGGGAAACACTCAACAAGTCGTCACCCCGGCAAAAGCCGGGGTCCAGGTGCTTGATTTAACTGGATTCCGGCTTTCGCCGGAATGACGATTGTGGGCTTGTTCAGTGCTTCCTTGGGAGCATGCCTCGGGCGAGGCCCGGGTAACCAGGAACAAGCGGGCAAAAAAATGCCCGACTCGTGAGAGTCGGGCAGAGTATCCACCAAAGGAGGAGGATTGGAGGAGACAACACTGAGTCGCCGTTGCGGCAACTCAAGCGTTATAAGAATTCTCTAATATAACGAAATAGATGTCAACAACTATCTTCAGAACCGCTATTGGTCATTTCGTATCAGCCCCGCAATGAAAATCAGTAAATGACGTTGACCGCCTCGGGCTTGAGCCAGTCGCCCAGGGATTCGATCAGCCGGTCGTCCAGCCGTACCCGCCAGTCCTCGCCCAACCGCACGCGGCAGCGCGCATCCTGGTTGTGATAATCCACCCAGACCGGACAGCCGCCCTCCTCCACCTTGTAGGGCGCGAGCAGTTCGCTTAGTTTGCGTCCGCTCGACTGGCCGTTGCATGCCAGCCGCAGGCCATGGGCGAAGCGGGTGCGCGCCCCGGACAGGTCGTAGATCCGTTCCGCGGTCACCCGCAGGCCACCCGAATAATCGTCGCGATTGACCTTGCCTTCGATGACCAGCAGGGTGTCGTCTTTCAGCAGATGGCGGTTCTGCTCGAAGAGTTCGTTGAAAATCACCACCTCGACCTGTGCAGTCGCGTCGTCAAGCAGCAGGATCATCATCTTGCCGCGCCGGGTCATCTGGGTGCGCAGCGAAACGACGATTCCGGCCAGCATCTGGAGTTCGCGGGCGGGCTCCAGGCTGTCGAGCTGTTTCTTGGCAAAACCGGACACCTCGGCCAGATACGAGGTGAAGGGATGGCCACTGAAGAAATAGCCGAGCGCGGATTTTTCCTGCAGCAGCTTTTCCTGCTCGGGCCAGGCCGGCACGTCGATCATATCTTCGCCGCCGCCGTCGAGCACTTCGCCGAACAGTCCCACTTGGCCGCCGCTGCGCGCCGCGCGGTCGGCGGTTTCCAGCGCCGCGCCGACCGAGGCCATCAGGCTGGCGCGATGATCGTTCATACAATCGAACGCACCTGCCTTCACCAGCGCTTCGAGCACGCGACGGTTGAGATAGCGCTTGTCAATGCGTCGAGTGAGGTCGAACAAGCCTTTATACGGACCGTTAGCTTCACGTTCGGAGACGATGGCGCCAATTGCCGCCTCGCCGCTACCCTTGATCGCGCCCAGTCCATAGCGAATTTCGGTTTGACTGACCGGCTCGAAGCGGTAGCCCGACCGATTGATGTCAGGCGGCAGCATCGTCAGCCCGTTGGCGCGGCAGTCCTCGTAGAACACCCGCACCTTGTCGGTGTCGGACATTTCCGATGACATCGTCGCGGCCATGAATTCGGCCGGGTAGTAGGCCTTGAGCCAGGCGGTGTGGTACGCGATCAGGGCGTAGGCCGCCGAGTGCGACTTGTTGAAGCCGTATTCGGCAAACTTCTCCATCAGGTCGAACAGCCGCTCCGCGATCCGGGTATCGACCCCGCGCTTGGCCGCGCCCTCGAGGAAAATCGTGCGCTGCACGGCCATTTCCTCGGGCTTCTTCTTGCCCATGGCGCGCCGCAGCATGTCGGCGGCACCGAGGCTGTAGCCCGCCAGGATCTGCGCCACCAGCATCACCTGCTCCTGGTAGACGATGATGCCGTAGGTCGACTTCAGCACCGGCTCGAGATCGGGATGGAAATACTCGGGCTTCTGCTTGCCCTGCTTGCGCGCGATGAAGTCGTCCACCATGCCGGAACCGAGCGGCCCCGGCCGGTTGAGCGCCATCAGCGCGATGATGTCTTCAAAACAGTCGCCCTTCAGCTTCTTTTCCAGGTCCTTGGCCGAACGCGATTCGGACTGGAATACCGCCGTCGTATTGCCGTCTGCAAACAGCCGGTATACCGCCGGATCGTCAAGCGGCAGGTCTTCCAGCCGGAAATCGGTGCGGTCTTCATGCCGCTGCACGAAGCGCACCGCCTCGGCCAGGATGGTCAGCGTGCGCAGGCCGAGGAAGTCGAACTTGACCAGGCCGATCGCCTCGACGTCGTCCTTGTCGAACTGCGACACCATCGATTCCGAGCCTTCCGCGCGGTACAGCGGGCAGAAGTCGGTGAGCCTGCCCGGCGCGATCAGCACCCCGCCCGCGTGCATGCCGACGTTGCGGGTGATGCCCTCGAGCTTTTCGGCCAGCGGCAGCAGTTCGGCGAGTTCTTCCTCGTTCTTCGCGCGCTCGTCGATCTGCGGTTCCTTCTCGCGCGCCTCGGCCAGCGAAATGCCCAGTTCGTTGGGCACCAGCTTGACGAACTTGTCGACGAAGAGATACGGCAGGTCGAGCACGCGGCCGACGTCGCGCAGCACCGCCTTCGCCGCCATGGTGCCGAAGGTGGCGATCTGCGACACCGCCGCATGGCCGTACTTCTCCTTCACGTACTGGATCACGCGGTCGCGCCCGTCCTGGCAGAAGTCGATGTCGAAGTCGGGCATCGACACCCGCTCGGGGTTGAGGAAGCGTTCGAACAGCAGGTCGTAGGCCAGCGGATCGAGGTCGGTGATGCGCAGGCTGTAGGCGACCAGCGAACCCGCGCCGGAGCCGCGCCCCGGCCCCACCGGCACGCCGTTGTTCTTGGCCCAGTTGATGAAGTCGGCCACGATGAGGAAGTAGCCTGGGAAGCCCATCTGGATGATGGTGCCGAGCTCGAACTCCAGCCGCTCGGTGTATTCGGGCAACCTGGAAGCGCGCACCGCCTCGTCGGGATAGAGGTGGGCCATGCGTTCGTGCAGGCCCTCGAAGGAACGCTGCCGCATGTAGTCGTCGAGGCTCATGCCGTCCGGCGTCGGGAAGTCGGGCAGTCGGCTCTTGCCGAGTTCCAGCGTGAGGTTGCAGCGCTTGGCAATCTCGACGCTGTTGGCCAGGGCTTCCGGGAGGTCGGCGAACAGTTCCGCCATCTCGTCCGGCGTCTTGAAATACTGCTCGGCCGTAAATGGCCGCGGGCGGCGCGGGTCGCCCAGCATCATGCCCTCAGCGATGCAGACGCGCGCCTCGTGCGCCTTGAAATCGTCCGGTGCGATGAACTGGATCGGATGGGTGGCGACCGCCGGCAGCTTCAGCGCCGCGCCGATGTCGAGCAGGCCGTCGATCAGGCGCTCGGCGTGCGGCTGGCCGAAGCGCTGCAGTTCCAGATAATAGCGTCCGGGAAACAGCGCGGCCCAGGCTTCGGCTGCGGCGCGTGCGGCATCGGGCTTGTCGTCGAGGATCGCCTGCGCGACGTTGCCGGCGTCGCCCCCCGACAGCGCCAGGAGGCCGTCGGTGCCGTCGGCCAGCCAGGCAGGATCGATTTCGGCGCGGCCGCGATGAATGTTGTCCTGATAGGCGCGGGTGAGCAACTCGCACAGGCGGCGATAGCCTTCGCGGTGCTGCACCAGCAACAGCAGGCGCGAGGGTCGATTGCGGTCGGTGGCGTTGCTCACCCAGACGTCGCAGCCGAACACCGGTTTGACGCCGGCGCCGCGCGCCGCGCGGTAGAACTTCACCCAGCCGAAGGTGTTGGACAGGTCGGACAGGCCGAGCGCCGGCATCGCGATGCCCTTCGCGCGCTTGATCGCCTCGTCCACCCGCACCAGGCCATCGGCGACGGAATATTCGGTGTGCAGGCGAAGATGAATGAAGCGCGGATCGGTCATGGGAAAGCGGCGGAGAAGCGAGCCGCTATTTTAACGCCGCTGAACCGACGTCCAAAAACAAAAGGCAGCCGAAGCTGCCTTTTGTTGGAACGAACACCAGAATCCACCCGCAAGGGGCAGGCCGTGGTTGTAAAGCCGATTAATCGGCAACAACCACGCTCAGTTGGCGCGGCGCTTGAATTCGTTGGTGCGGGTGTCGATCTCGATCATGTCGCCGATCTCGACGAACGCGGCCACCGGCAGTTCGTACCCGGTGGGCTTGATGCGCGCGGGCTTCATGACCTTGCCCGAGGTGTCGCCGCGCACGGCGGGCTCGGTGTATTCGACTTCGCGGACGACGGTGGTGGGCATCTCGACCGAGATCGCCTTGCCGTCGTAGAACACGACTTCGACCGGCATGCCGTCGTCTAGGTAGTTCAGCGCGTCGCCGAGGTTGTCGCCTTCGACTTCGTACTGGTTGTAGTCGCCGTCCATGAACACGTACAAGGGATCAGCGAAGTAGGAATAGGTGCATTCCTTGCGTTCGAGGTTGACAGTCTCGAACTTGTCGTCGGCACGATAGACGCTTTCCATGCCGGAACCGGTGAGCAGGTTCTTCAGTTTCATTTTGACGACGGAGGAATTGCGGCCCGACTTCGAAAATTCGGCCTTTTGCACCACCATCGGGTCTTTGCCGACCATCACGACGTTGCCGGCGCGGAGTTCCTGTGCGATTTTCATGAGTGTGTGTCCTGCTGCGAGAGCGCTAAGGGTTTGAGAAAACCCGGCATTTTATCTTATTTTCTGCAAAATCTACCAGCTTGTCGGTGAGCCGGCCGGCCAGGCTGAGGCGCCCGCACCAGGCGCCCGCATGCCGTTCGATGGCGCTCTGCTGCGCACGCCATCCGGCCCAGCAGGCCGCCATGTCCGCCACATCCGGCATGCCGTTCCAGTGCCGCCACATCCCGCTCACCGCCTGCGCGGCCTCGCCTTCCAGCCCTTCCGTATAGTGCTGCAGCAGCGCGTCCGTCTTGTCCCAGTGCGCCGCGTCGGCCTGCGGGTAGGCCTGCCACACCAGCGGACGCGCCGCCCACTGCGCGCGCACGCAGGAATCCTCGCCGCGAACGAAATTCAGCTTGCATACCCACAATAACTGGTCGTATGTATCCTGATCCAGGAACGGCAGGATGTGCAGCCGCAAGGCGCCGCGCTGGTGCACCTCACCTGCCCGCAAGCCTGGAACCGACAGCCACGCCGCCAATTGCGGAATCACTCGCCCCTCGGGCACGAGACAGGTGATGGGCCGCGGGTCCGCTTCCCAGGCGTCGAGCAGGTCAGGCAGCGCCGGATTCTCGTAGGCAAACAGCGACACCCGCAATTCATTGGCCTGCGGCGCCTCCAGCCCCAACTCGCGCCAGAACGCCGGCGTCCCGGAACGCAGAAACGCTTCGCGCCGCTCAGCCAGGCCCGCCTCGACCAGCAGGCCGCCGGTGTCCGGCGTGTAGCCGGGAAAGAAGAAATACCGGGTCAGCGGCAGCCGCGGATGCGGCGACGGCAGGCCGTGGTGCTCGGCCACCCAGGACTCGGCGGAGAGGTATTCGAGATTGATCCAGACCGGCGGCGGCGTCTGCACGCCCATTGCAGCCAGATAGGCTTCAGGCAGGGCGCAGCCGAAGGCATCGATCACCACCTGCGCCGGCTCGGCTGCGGCAAACGGCGTGCGCCAGGCGCAGACCGTCACCCCTTCGCAGACTTGCTCGGCCGCGTCCGGATCGATCGCCGGCCAGATGCGCTGAAACGCATGCAGGTCGTCCACCCACAGCCGCACGGCCAGGCCATGCTCGCTGACCAACCCGCGCGCCAGACGCCAGGCGATGCCGATGTCGCCATAGTTGTCGACGACATTACAGAAGAGGTCCCAGTGGCTGCGCATGCTGCGCATCCTACCGCATCGAGCCCGCCACTTCTCGCGCAAACCTGGAGTTGGAAGGAAACCACATCCTGGCGAAGGCCTTTGTTTTTATACGCTTTCCTCTTGTAAAAACGCATGTGCGGTAGTAAAAATGCAAACAGTTTGGTTTCAAGAACCGTTCAGGTTTGGCATTACCGCAGGGCATCATCAGGTAGCGCGCTTGAATTCAGACCGACGGCCAAAAAAATCATGCCGTCCTGTCATCCGCGTCAGCGGTTATGTTTGTGTCACGCCAAGGAGGAAGTTTTAATGGCAACAGGTACAGTCAAATGGTTCAGCGACGCCAAGGGTTTCGGCTTCATCACCCCCGATGACGGCGGCGAGGATGTGTTCGCACATTTCTCCGCCATCCAGTCCAGCGGCTTCAAGACCCTGAAAGAAGGCCAGAAGGTCACCTTCGAAGTCAGCCAGGGCCCCAAGGGCAAGCAGGCTTCCAACATCCAGCCGCAAGCTTGAGTTTGTTGAGTTGAATCAAAAAACCCCGCCTCGGCGGGGTTTTTTGTTGCCCGAAAAACAAGGCTTACATCTTCGAAACCATCGCCTCGGCAAACGCCGAGCACTTCACTTCGGTCGCGCCGTCCATCAGGCGCGCGAAGTCGTAGGTCACGGATTTTGCCGCGATGGCTTTTTCCATGCTGGCGACGATGAGGTCGGCGGCCTCGACCCAGCCGAGGTGGCGCAGCATCATCTCGGCCGACAGGATCAGCGAGCCCGGGTTGACGTAGTCCTTGCCGGCGTACTTGGGCGCGGTGCCGTGGGTGGCTTCGAACATCGCCACGGTGTCAGAGAGGTTGGCGCCGGGCGCGATGCCGATGCCGCCGACTTCCGCCGCCAACGCGTCGGAGATGTAGTCGCCGTTGAGGTTGAGCGTCGCGATGACGTCGTACTCGTCCGGACGCAGCAGGATCTGCTGCAGGAAGGCGTCGGCAATGACGTCCTTGATCACGATGCCGTTCGGTAGTTCCATCCACGGGCCTTCGCCGATCAGCTTGGCGCCGAATTCGCGCGCGGCAAGTTCATAGCCCCACTTCTTGAAGCCGCCTTCGGTGAACTTCATGATGTTGCCCTTGTGCACCAGGGTCACCGAGCGGCGCTTGTTGTCGATCGCGTACTGGATCGCTTTCCGGATCAGCCGCTCGGAGCCTTCGATCGACACCGGCTTGATGCCGATGGCCGACGACTCGGGGAAGCGGATTTTCGTCACGCCCATTTCCTGCTGCAGGAAGGCGATCACCTTCTGCACCGCCTCGGAATTGGCTTCCCACTCGATCCCGGCGTAGATGTCCTCGGTGTTCTCGCGGAAGATCACCATGTCGACCTTTTCCGGCGCCTTGACCGGGCTCGGCACGCCGGTGAAGTAGCGCACCGGGCGCAGGCACACGTACAAGTCGAGCATCTGCCGCAGCGCGACGTTGAGCGAGCGCATGCCGCCCGAGGTCGGCGTGGTGAGCGGGCCCTTGATCGAAATCACGTAGTCCTTCACCGCCTGCACGGTTTCTTCCGGCAGCCACTGGTCGCCGCCGTAGACCTTGATCGCCTTCTCGCCGGCGAACACTTCCATCCAGGCGATCTGCTTTCTGCCGCCGTAGGCCTTCGTCACTGCCGCATCGACCACGCGGCGCATCGCCGGGGTGATGTCGACCCCGGTGCCGTCGCCCTCGATGAAGGGAATGATCGGCGTGTCGGGCACGTTCAGCGAGTTGTCGGCGTTGACGGTGATTTTCTGGCCGTTGGCGGGAATCTGGATGTGCTGATAAGTCATGGCTGGATAAATTAAGGTGAGTGCTCGGGTAACGTTAAAATGGGCGTCTTTTACGACGTTCGTCTCCAGCGTGGCGCGATTGATCCTGTTCAACAAACCCTACGGCGTGCTGAGCCAGTTCACCCCCGAGGGGCGCTGGCAGGGCCTGCGCGACCACCTCAGCGTGCCCGGCGTGTATGCAGCCGGGCGGCTGGACGCTGACAGCGAAGGGTTGCTGATTTTAACCGATGACGGCACGCTCCAGAGCCGCATCGCCGATCCCAAGCACAAGCTGCCGAAAACCTACTGGGCGCAGGTCGAAGGCGCGCCCGATGAGGCCGCGCTGGAAACGCTGCGCCACGGCGTCGATCTCGGCGATTTCGTCACCCGCCCGGCCAAGGCCCGCCTCATCGAAGAACCCACCGGGCTGTGGCCGCGCAACCCGCCGATCCGCTTCCGCCAGGCCATCCCGACGAGTTGGATCGAACTGACGATTGCCGAAGGCAAGAACCGCCAGGTGCGCCGGATGACGGCGAAGATCGGCTACCCGACGCTGCGCCTGATCCGCGCCGCCGTCGGCGAATGGACATTGGGCAGCCTTCAGCCCGGAGAATGGAAAGAACTGCATGTCTGAAACCGAAACCTGGCTGCCCCATGTCGTCGCTGCCGCCATCGTCGAACGCGACGGCAAATTCCTGCTGGTGGAAGAGCACACCGCCGAAGGCCTGCGCCTCAACCAGCCGGCCGGCCACTGGGAGCGCGGCGAGACGCTGATCGAGGCCGTGCGCCGCGAAGCGCTTGAGGAAACCGCGCACCACGTTGAGCCGCTTGCGCTGCTGGGTTGCTACACCACCCACTATCCGCAGCGCGACATCACCTATCTGCGCTTTGCCTACATCTGCGACGTGACAGGCTTCGACGCCGAACGCGCGCTGGACGACGGCATCGTGCGCGCCGTGTGGCTGACGCCGGACGAGCTCGCCGCCCATCCCACGCCGCACCGCAGCCCGCTGGTGATGCGCTGCGTGCAGGACTATCTGGCCGGGCGGCACTTTCCGCTCGATTTCGTGGCGCACCAATGAAACCCCATTTCGTCATTGCGAGGAACGAAGTGACGAAGCAATCCAGTCGCGCGCAGCCTGGATTGCCCCACAAGGGGACTCCGATCCACTATGGGCTGATGCCCATGTGGAATCGTATGCTTCGGCTGCGCCTCGCAATGACGGGGAGCGCATATGACTAAGGTCGTCGTCGGTATGTCGGGCGGCGTCGATTCCGCCGTCGCCGCCTACCTGCTGAAGCAGCAGGGCTACGACGTGCTCGGCGTCTTCATGAAGAACTGGGACGACGACGACAACACCGAACAGTGCACCGCGCGCCAGGACTTTCTCGACGTGCTGGCGGTGGCCGACGTGCTCGGCATCGAGGTCGAGGCGGTCAACTTCGCCGCCGAGTACAAGGAACGCGTGTTCAGCTACTTCCTCGCCGAATACCAGGCGGGGCGCACCCCCAACCCCGACGTGCTGTGCAACGCCGAAATCAAGTTCAAGGCCTTCCTCGACGACGCCATCGCGCGCGGCGCGGAATTCATCGCCACCGGGCATTACGTCGGCAAGGGCACGGATACCGCCGGCCGCGCCACGCTGCTGCGGGCGGCGGACACCAACAAGGACCAGAGCTATTTCCTCTACCGTCTGAGCCAGGCGCAGATCTGCCCCGCCCTGTTTCCGCTCGCCCATCTGCCGAAGCCGGAGGTGCGCGCGCTCGCGCAAAAGATCGGCCTGCCGAACGCCGCCAAGAAGGACAGCACCGGCATCTGCTTCATCGGCGAGCGCAACTTCCGCGAATTCCTCGAGCGCTACCTGCCGCGCGACCCGGGCGACATGAAAACGCCCGAGGGCCGCGTGGTCGGCCGGCACCAGGGCCTCATGTATTACACCCTGGGCCAGCGGCAGGGCCTCGGCATCGGCGGTCAGAAGGACAGCAGCGACGAGCCCTGGTTCGTCGCTGCCAAGGACATGGCGAGCAACACGCTGGTCGTGGTGCAGGGGCACGACCACCCGCTGCTCAAACGCTCGACGCTGGCCGCCGGTCAGCTCAACTGGATCAGCGGCGTCGCCCCCGATCCGGCCAAGCCCTATACCGCGAAGACGCGCTACCGGCAGACCGACGCGCCCTGCCGCATCACGCGGCTGGAAGCCGACACGCTGGAACTCGCGTTCGACAGCCCGCAATGGGCCGTCACGCCGGGGCAATCCGTCGTGCTGTATGACGGCGAAGTCTGCCTCGGCGGCGGCATCATCACCTGAGGAAACATCGTCACCCCGGCGTACGCCGGGGTCCAGATGCTTGATTGGACTGGGTTCCGGCTTTCGCCGGAACGACAGAAACGCCATGGCCAGCCTCCAGGCCATCATTGCAATCGAACCTCTAAAGGACTATATTCGGTCTCATCAAAAACGGAGGGCATCATGCGCTACTCGACCCAGGTCAAACCCATCAGTTATCTGAAAGCCAATGCCGCCGAAGTGCTGCAGCAGCTTACCGATCAGCGCGAAGCCATGATCATCACGCAAAACGGCGAAGCCAAGGCGGTGATCCAGGACGTGGCCAGCTACGAGGAAACCCAGGAAACGCTGGCCTTGTTGAAGCTGCTGGCGCTGGGCAACCAGGACGTCGAGGCTGGCAGAACACGTCCCTTGGCCGATGTCGTCAAGCGGCTGCGCACCAAGCAAGCCTGAGCCCATGGCCTACAAGGTCCTGCTGACCGCGGGCGCGGAGCGCGATCTGGAAGCGCTCCACGATTACATCGCCCATCACGATTCCCAAGCAGCCGCCAACCGCGTTCTGGACAGGCTATTGAAGGTTGCTGGCGATCTGGCGACCTTCCCCGAGCGCGGCTCGCACCCCCGGGAGTTGCTGGCGCTTGGCATTCACCAATACCGCCAGGTGTTTTTCAAGCCCTATCGGCTGATTTACCGGATAATCCGCACCGAGGTTGTCGTGTATCTGATCGCCGATGGTCGGCGCGACATACAGACCCTGCTCTCGCAGCGGCTGCTCGGCGGCCCGAACTGAGTGCACGACTTTTCGACCGATTTTCTCGCTACGCATCGCATATGAGCAATTCCCCCATCCCCGCCCCCGCCGCCAACTTCATCCGCAACATCATCGACGAGCAGAACGCCGCCGGGAAATGGGGCGGCCGCGTGGAAACGCGCTTTCCGCCCGAGCCCAACGGCTACCTGCATCTGGGCCACGCCAAGTCGATTTTTCTGAACTTCGGCCTGGCGCGCGACTACGGCGGGGTGTGCCACCTGCGCTTCGACGACACCAACCCGGAAAAGGAAAGCCAGGAATACGTCGACGCCATCACCGAATCGGTGAAGTGGCTGGGTTTCGACTGGGGCAAGCACCTCTACTTCGCGTCGAACTATTTCGACACCATGTACGCCTGCGCCGAAACCCTGATCCAGTCCGGCCACGCCTATGTCGATTCGCTCAATGCCGACGACATGCGCGCCTACCGCGGCACGCTCACCGAAGCCGGCAGGGACAGCCCCTACCGCACGCGCAGCGCGGAGGAGAACCTCGACCTCTTCCGCAAGATGCGCGCCGGAGAATTCCCCGACGGCTCCCACGTGCTGCGCGCCAGGATCGACATGGCTTCGCCCAACATCAACCTGCGCGACCCCGCGATCTACCGCATCAAACGCGCGCATCACCACAACACCGGCGACACCTGGTGCATCTACCCGATGTACACCTACGCTCATCCGATCGAGGATGCGATCGAGCACATCACGCATTCGATCTGCACCCTGGAATTCGAGGACCAGCGCCCGTTCTACGACTGGCTGCTGGACAAGCTCGCCGACGGCGGTTTCTTCACCCGGCCGCTGCCGCAGCAGATCGAGTTCGCCCGCCTGAATCTCACCTACGTCGTGCTCTCCAAGCGCAAGCTGATCCAGCTGGTCGACGAAAAGCACGTCAGCGGCTGGGACGACCCGCGCCTGCCGACGCTGGTCGGCGCACGCCGCCGCGGCTACACGGCGGAAGGCTTCCAGCGCTTCACCGACCAGGCCGGCGTGTCGAAATCCGACGGCTGGATCGACTACAGCGTGTTCGAAGCCTGCCAGCGCGACGTATTGAACGACAGCGCGCTGCGCCGCATCGCCGTGCTCGATCCGGTCAAGCTCATCATCGACAACTACCCGGCCGGCCAGTCCGAAGACTGCTTTGCCCCCAACCATCCGCAGCACCCGGATCTAGGCAAGCGTGCGGTGCCGTTTTCAAGGGAACTGTGGATCGAGCGCGAGGACTTCATGGAAACCCCGTCCAAGGGCTATTTCCGCTTGTTCCCGCCGCGTCTCGACGCGGCGGGCATTATGCAGCCCGGCAACTCGGTGCGGCTGCGCTACGGCTATGTCGTCACCTGCACCGGTTGCGACAAGGATGCCGACGGCAATATCGTGGCGGTGCACTGCGACTACCTGCCCGACACCAAGTCCGGCACGCCGGGCGCCGACTCGGTCAAGGTCAAGGGCAATATCCACTGGGTGTCGGCTGCGCACGCGTATGAGGCCGAGGTGCGCCTGTACGACCGCCTGTTCACCACCGCCCAGCCGGGCGGAGAAAGCGGGGATTTCCTGAACGACCTCAACCCCAATTCAGTGCGAACGATCCGCGCGCAACTGGAGCCGACTTTGAAGGACGCCGTGCCGGAGCACCGCTTCCAGTTCGAGCGCCATGGCTACTTCGTCGCGGATCGCGTGGATACGAAGCCCGGCGCGCCTGTGTTCAACCGGACCGTGACGCTGAAGGATTCGTGGGCGAAGGCGGAGAAGTAAAGCCGGGGCTCGCGTCCAAAATGCGTTATTCACAGGAATAAACGCCGAAAATTTGCGACGCCACTCGCAGCCAATAGGCAGCCCAGTGAAGGTAAAGACCCCAGCAGAAATTCAGCGAACAACGAAAGCGTAGCTTTTGGCGGTGCGTTGGGATGATTTGCCAGGCTGACTGGAAATAGAGTTGGAAGAATGTCCCATCAGAAAGAACGAATCCTCTTCAGCTAGCACCACCCATCCCTCACGTTCATAGAACCGCTTCGCATTGGCATTCGATTTGAACACTCTCAGCAACAGCGTTTTGCCGTTGTCATGAGTTATCTCCAGAATTCGCGAAAGCACTTTTGCGCCGATTCCAACAGATCGCGCTGAGGGCTTGAGAATCAACATTCGCAAATGGTCATGATTTTCATTTTGGTCGATTTGGAAATAGCCCAATAGAGTCGAGCCAGACTCAATTACATAGGTCAAGGAAGACTGGAAGGCGTTGTTGAAGTCGTTGTCCTGCCACGATTGATCCCAACCCCAAATAATCTCGATGTGATTCCTCATCGCTTGTTCGTAGAACTGGCGGATTGCGTCCCTATCTTGTGGCAGGGCAACACGTGCGGCAATTTCCATGGAACCCCCCTAACGTCATATATCCACTCTGGTCATTCGCCGCTTAATCTTTGAGGCGATCAGCAAATTTCACCTGCGCTTTGGCCACCTTCGGCGCCACCACGATCTGGCAGTAGGGCTGGGTGGGATTCTGCTCGAAGTAGCCCTGGTGGTAATCCTCGGCGGGATAGAAGGTCGTCGCCTCGGCTACTTCGGTGACGATGGGCGCGTCGAACTGTCTGGTTGAAGTCAGTTCGGCGATCACCGCTTCGGCTTCGGCCTTCTGCTCCGGCGTGTGCCAGAAAATCGCCGAGCGATACTGGGTGCCGACGTCGTTGCCCTGGCGGTTGAGCTGGGTCGGGTCGTGCAGGGTGAAGAAGACGTCCAGCAGCTCGCGATAGGAAATCACGTCCGGGTCGAAGGTCACCTGAACCACTTCGGCGTGGCCGGTGTCGCCGTTGCAGATGTCCTGGTAGGTCGGGTTCGTCGTGTGGCCGCCCATGTAGCCGGATACCGCGGACTCGACGCCGCGCAAGCGGTTGAACACCGTTTCGATGCACCAGAAACAGCCGCCGGCGAGGGTTGCGATTGCGTGGGCCATGTCGGGCTCCTCTATTCTTTTTGGGAGTCATCGCGAGCCCGGAGGGTGCGGCGACGCCAACGTCGGCGCCACGCTGCCAACGTACTGGACCCCGGTTTCCGCCGGGGTGACGACTGCCTATTTGCTCATTAGACGACGGGCACGGTTTGCTCGAACGACGCGCGGGTTGCCAGCTTGTCGGCGAGCCTGGCGAGATTGGGGTGAGCGGTGCGCCAGTCGATATCGGGGAAGCGCAAGCCCAGATAGCCGAGCGTGCAGCCGCAAGCGACATCGGCCAGGGTCATGCTGTTGCCGAGGAACCAGGTGTTTTCGCCCAGCGCTTCGGACAGCGCTTCCAGTCCACGGAACAAAGTCTTTTCCTGCAGCACCAGCCAGTCGGCGCTCTGCTGTTCGGGCGCACGTTTCTTTTCCAGGAACAGCGCCACCGCGGCATCCGTCACGCCGTCGGCCAGCGCCTCGATGCCGCGCACCACCATGCGGCTTTTCAGTTCGGTCGGGATCAGGTGCGCCACCGGGCTGACATGATCGAGATATTCGACGATCACGCGCGAATCGAACACGCTGACGCCATCTTCCAGCACCAGCACCGGCACCTTGCCGAGCGGGTTGAGGCTGGCAACGGGACTGTCGGGCAGCCACGGATTTTCGACCTGCAGCTTGAATGGGATTTTCTTTTCGAGTAGCACCACACGGACTTTGCGGCCGTAGGGGCTGGTGAGCGAAGTAACGAGTTTCATGCGGGTTCCCTGAGGTGCGTGTTGTTCAAGTTTGCCTGTGCGCGCCGCCATTATCACCTGTCGCCAGCGCGGTTCCAACCCGTTCGCGCAAAGCCGGCAGCACCTCGGATTCGAACCAGGGATTCTGCTTCAACCAGCCACGGTTGCGTGGGCTGGGGTGCGGCAGCGGGAAATATTCGGGCATGAAATCGCGCCAGGCATGCACCGTCTCGGCCAGCGTGCGGCCGCGGCGCCTGCCCAGATAATATGCCTGGGCGTAGGTACCGATCAGCAGTGTCAGCCGGATCTCCGGCATGGCGGCGCGCAGTAGCGGATGCCACAGCGGCGCGCATTCAGGGCGCGGCGGAAGGTCGCTGCCCTTGACCGTGCCGGGATAGCACAGACCGGTGGGGACGATGGCGATGCGTGAAGTATCGTAGAACTGCTCGCGCGTCATGCCCAGCCACTGCCGCAGCTGGTCGCCGGACGGGTCGTTCCACGGAATTCCGGTCTCGTGCACGCGCCGCCCCGGCGCCTGGCCGACGATCAGCAGGCGCGCGGTAGGCGATGCGCGAAGAATGGGACGCGGCGAGTGCGGCAGATGGGCGGCGCAGACCGTGCAGGCCTGCACCCGCGCCAGCAGGACGGCAAAGGATTCTGCCTCGCCGGAATCAGCGGGCGTGGTCGACGATGAATTGCTTGACCGCATTGACGTCGGCATCCATGACGTGCTTTTTCTGCGGCTGTGCTTCCAGGTCGGCGAGTTCGGCCGGGCGCACCGGCTCGATGCCGAGCGCCTCGCGAATGGCGTCCTCGAACTTGGCGGGCTGCGCGGTTTCCATGCAGATCAGCGGCACGCCGGGCTCGCGATGCTCCAGCCCGACCTTCAGGCCGTCGGCCGTATGCGGGTCGATCATCGTGCCGTACACCTCGTACACGGTGCGGATGGTGTCCATGCGGTTGGCGTGATTGCTCGAACCCGAGACCACGCCGAACTCGGCCACGCGGTCGAACAGGCCGTCTGCGTTCAGGTCGAAGCTGCCGCCGGACTCGACCGCGCCCCACAAGTTGCGGATTTTGGCGGCGTCGCGGCCGGTCAGGTCGAACACGAAACGTTCGAAGTTGGACGCCTTGGAAATGTCCATCGAGGGGCTGGAAGTGTGCTTCGTTTCCGGACGCGGGCGGTAGACGCCGGTTTTGAAGAACTCGTCGAGCACGTCGTTTTCGTTGGTGGCGACGATCAGCTTGTTGATCGGCAGGCCCATCTGGCGCGCGATGTGGCCGGCGCAGACGTTGCCGAAGTTGCCCGACGGCACCGAGAACGAAACGCTCTGGTCATTGCTGTGCGTCGCGGCAAAATAGGCCTTGAAGTAATAGACGCTCTGCGCCGCGACGCGCGCCCAGTTGATCGAGTTGACCGCGCCGATGTGGTGCTTTGCCTTGAAGTCCAGATCGTTCGACACTGCCTTGACGATGTCCTGGCACTGGTCGAACACGCCGCGAATCACCAGGTTGTGGATGTTGGCATCCTGCAGCGCGTACATCTGCGCCTGCTGGAAGCGCGTCATGCCGTGCTCGGGTGAGAGCATGAAGACGCGGATGCCGCGCTTGCCGCGCATCGCGTATTCGGCGGCGGAACCGGTGTCGCCCGAAGTGGCGCCGAGAATGTTGAGTTCGCCACGGGTCTTCGCCAGCACGTACTCGAACAGATTGCCGAGCAGCTGCATCGCCATGTCCTTGAACGCCAGCGTCGGGCCGTTCGACAGCGCCAGCACGTGCAGGCCGGGTTCCAGGGTTTTCAGTGGGGTGATGTCTTCCGCGTTTTCCTTATCCGTGACATAGCGATAGACGTCGGCGGTGTAGGTCTTGTCGATCAACGCGCGCAGGTCGTCGTGCGGGATGTCGTCGATCAGGCGCGACAGCACTTCGAACGCCAGCTCGCGGTAGCTCATGCCGCGCATCGCGGCAAGTTCGGCCTCGCTGAAGCGCGGATAGGCTTCCGGCACATACAGGCCGCCGTCACTGGCCAGCCCGCCGAGCAGGATTTCGGAGAAGCGGAGTTGCGGTGCGAGGCCGCGGGTGCTGAGGTATTTCATTTACTTGGCCGCCAGTTCTTCGAGGCGGATGCGCATCACCTTGCCCGCCACGGTGTCGAGCGCCTCGATCTTGGCGATCGCCGCGTTGATGTTCTTTTCCACCGTGATGTGGGTCAGCAGGATGATGTTGACCTGCACCTCGCCCTCGGCGGGTTCCTTCTGCACCATGGCGTCGATGGAGATGTTGCTGTCGGCCAGGATGCGGGTAATGTCGGCCAGCACGCCGGGGCGGTCGAAAGCGCGCAGGCGCAGGTAGTAGGCGGTGCGCACTTCGTCCATCGGCAGGATCGGCGTATCGGCCAGCTGGTCCGGCTGGAACGCCAGATGCGGCACGCGGTGGTGCGGATCGGCGGTGTGCAGCCGCGTGACGTCGACCAGGTCGGCGATCACTGCGGAGGCGGTCGGCTCGGCGCCGGCACCGGCGCCGTAATACAGCGTCGGGCCGACGGCGTCGCCCTTCACCAGTATGGCGTTCATCGCACCGTCGACGTTGGCGATGAGGCGGCGCTCGGGGATCAGCGTCGGATGCACGCGCAGCTCGATGCCGTTTTCGGCGCGCCGCGCGATGCCCAGCAGCTTGATCCGGTAGCCCAGCTCCTCGGCGTACTGCACGTCTTCGCGCGTAAGTTTTGAGATGCCCTCGGTGTAGGCGCGGTCGAACTGCATCGGGATGCCGAAGGCGATCGCCGACAGGATGGTGAGCTTGTGCGCGGCGTCGATGCCCTCGATGTCGAAGGTCGGGTCGGCCTCGGCGTAGCCCAGGCGCTGCGCCTCCTTCAGCACGTCGTCGAAGGCCGCGCCCTTGTCGCGCATTTCGGTCAGGATGAAGTTGCTGGTGCCGTTGATGATGCCGGCCAGCCATTCGATGCGGTTGGCGGTGAGGCCCTCGCGCAACGCCTTGATGATGGGAATGCCGCCGGCGACCGCCGCCTCGAACGCCACCATCACGCCCTTGGCCTGCGCCGCGGCGAAGATTTCGTTGCCGTACTTGGCGACCAGATGTTTGTTGGCGGTGACCACATGCTTGCCGTTGGCGATCGCCCGCATCACCAGCTCGCGTGCCGGTTCCAGGCCGCCGATCAGCTCGACCACGATATCGATCTCTGGATCGTCGACGACGTCGAACGGGTTGGTCGTCAGCGGCAGATCGCCCGCCAGCGCCTTGGCCTTCTCAAGGTCGCGCACCGCCGCACGGACCACGCGGATTTCGCGCCCGGCGCGACGGGTGATTTCCGTCGCATTGCGGCGCAGCACGGTAAGCGTGCCGCCGCCGACCGTTCCCAGGCCCAGCAGGCCGACGTTGATGGGTTTCATTTAAACAATCTCAGTCAAAAAAATCTTTATCCGCGAAGGACGCGAAGAAGCGCGAAGGAAACCCCAGAAGATCAATTCTCTTTCAGGCATTTTCTTGTACATTCACTTCGCGTCCTTCGCGGATGAAAAAATAAAAATCAGCGATGCGCACGCTGGCGGTCGAGGAAGCGGCTCATGCGCGAAATCGCCTCGGTCAAATCTTCTTCGTGCGGCAGGAACACCACCCGGATATGGTCCGGATGCGGCCAGTTGAAGCCGCTGCCCTGCACCACCAGCACGCGCTCCTCTTCCAGCAGGTTGAGGATGAACTTCTGGTCGTCGTGGATGTGGTAGAGCTTGGGATCGAGCTTGGGGAACAAGTACATCGCCGCCTTGGGCTTCACGCAGGTCACGCCGGGAATCAGGGTCAGCAGTTCGTGCGCCAGGTCGCGCTGGCGCGTCAGCCGGCCGCTCGGCGCGACCAGGTCGTTGATGCTCTGGTAGCCGCCCAGCGCGGTCTGGATCGCATACTGCCCCGGCACATTGGAACACAGGCGCATCGACGCCAGCATGTTCAGCCCTTCCAGGTAATCCTTGGCGTGGCGCTTGTCGCCCGACACGATCAGCCAGCCCGAGCGGTAGCCGCAGGCGCGGTAGTTTTTCGACAGGCCGTTGAAGGTGACGATCAGCACGTCGTCGGCCAGCGAGCCGATCGAGGTGTGCACCACGCCGTCGTACAGCACCTTGTCGTAGATTTCGTCGGCGTAGACGATCAGCTGGTGCTGGCGCGCGATTTCCAGGATTTCCAGCAGCAGTTCGGTCGGATACAGCGCGCCGGTCGGATTGTTGGGGTTGATGATGACGATCGCCCGCGTATTCGGCGTGATCTTGGAGCGGATGTCGTCCAGATCGGGCAGCCAGCCGGCGCCCTCGTCGCACAGGTAATGGCGCGGCTTGCCGCCGCCCAGGCTCACCGCCGCCGTCCACAGCGGATAATCCGGCGCCGGCACCAGCACCTCGTCGCCGTTGTTCAAGAGCGCCTGCATCGCCATCACGATCAGTTCGGACACGCCGTTGCCGATGAAGATGTCGTCGATCTGCACGCCCGGGATGCCCTTGCGCTGGGTCTCGTGCATGATCGCCTTGCGCGCCGAGAACAATCCCTTGGAATCGCTGTAGCCCGAGGCGTTCGGCAGGTTCAGGATCACGTCCTGCACGATCTCCTCCGGCGCCTCGAAGCCGAACGGCGCAGGGTTGCCGATGTTCAGCTTGATGATGCGATGGCCCTCTTCTTCCATCTGGCGCGCGCGCGCCATCACCGGCCCGCGGATGTCGTAGCAGACATTGTCGAGCTTCGTCGATTTATGGATGGTGCGTAAGCGTGGCCTGTTGTCAGCCGTCACGGTATTTTCCCGGTGCGTAAATCAAGGCAAAACAATGCCTTGGAAAGCGGGCGATTTTACCGGAGGCGCCCTGCCCCGGCAAACAAAACCCGGCGCCACAGCGCGGATGCGGGCAAACGGCGGCTCCCTCGGCAACCGGAATCTGCTAAGGTTTCATCATGAAACTGCACCTCAACACCGACGCCGGCCAGCTGCTCTTCACCGGCTATGGCGACGACCACGTCCTGATCAACGGCCATCGGTTTGATACCGGCCTGCTGCTGACTGCACGCGGCGTCGAGATCGCCCCCTGGGCAGGGCAGGACTTTGCGGCGCTGACCACGGCCCATTTCGAATGGATCGCCCACCGCGAGCTGGACATCCTGCTGCTGGGCACCGGCAACCGCCTGCGCTTTCCCCACCCATCGCTCACACGGGCGCTGGTGGAAGCCCGAATCGGGCTGGAAGTGATGGACATCGGCGCGCTGTGCCGCACCTACAACATTCTCGTGTCGGAGGGGCGGAGCGTGGGGGCAGCGGTGTTGATCGAGCCTGCGTCTGCGGCCTAAGCGCCGTCATTGCGAGCGCACCGAAGCAATCCAGTTTGCGTAAGCACAACTGAGTAGTTAGTGCTTTCGCAAGGCTGCCGACCGTTGGCCGGGGGTAGCCCGGCAGCTAGTTACTTTCTTTTGTCTCGCCAAAAGAAAGTAACCCAAGAAAAGGCGACCCCGACAGTCCCGAATTCCCGAAGATCAAGCGCGTCGGGTGGGCGGCAAAGAACTCGCCCCGCCTTGTTGTTTTTGATTTTGTTTTTTGTAGGCGGGGCTCAAACACCTTTGCCGCTGATCCACCCGCCACACTTGATCTTCGGCGGGTCTGTAAGGGGAAGAACGTCAAAACCAGGGCGGTGATGACAGGGCGGTTTGTGTACTTATGTGAGCCTCACTGCGAAGCATTCGATCTGGTTCACGACGGCCGCTCAGAGGCAAACTGGTTTTGACTTTCTCCCCTTACAGCCACGCCGAGAATCGGCCCTGCCGGGCGGATCAGCGGCGAAGGTGTTTGAGCCCCGCTCACAAAATAAAACAACCCAGCAAAAGCGGGGCGAGTTCTTCGACGCCCGTCCGGCAGGGCCGATTCTCGGGAATTCGGGGCTATTGGGGTCGCCTTCTTTTGGTTACTTTTCTTGGCGAGACAAGAAAAGTGACTAGCTGCCGGGCTACCCCCGGCCAACGGTCGGCAGCCTTGCGAAAGCACTAACTACTCAGTTGTGCTTACGCAAACTGGATTGCTTCGCTTCGCTCGCAATGACGGCGCCTGCCTCACGCGTCCGGCATCACCTGCTCGAAGCTCGTAATCGCCTGAAACTCGCCGCAATCCTTGTTCGGCTGACGCGAATCGGGATTGCACACCGCCAGCAGTTGCGCGATGCCGTACGCCTGCGCACTCCTCAGCACCGGCAGGCTGTCGTCGACGAACAGGGTGCGCGTCTTGTCGAACGGCTCGATCGCCTGCAGGCCCTGCCAGAAATCCGGATGTTCCTTGGGCAGGCCGACCTGGTGGGACGAGATCAGCGCATCGAAATAGGCTTCGATCCCTGTCTCACGCATTTTCAGGCCGAGGCTCTTGGGGTGGGCGTTGGTCACCATCACCACCCGCCGGCCCGACGCGCGAACCGCCTGCAGGAAGGCCGGCACATCGGGACGCACCGCGATCAGGTGCACGACCTCTTCCTTCAGTTGCACGATGTCGAGGGCGAGTTCGCTGCTCCAGAAATCCAGGCAGTACCAGTTGAGCGTTCCGGCATGGCGCTCGTAATGCTGATCGAGGTGCGCGCGCGCCACGGCCTCGTCAAGGCCGTGATATTCGGCATAGCGGCGCGGCATGTGCTCCAGCCAGAAATGATTGTCGAAATGCAGGTCCAGCAGGGTGCCGTCCATGTCGAGAAAGACGGTATCGATTTGCGGCCAGTTGATCATTGCTGCAGTCCCTCTTGCGCCGACACACCGAACGGGTGCACCCGCGCCCATCCCGGCTAGAACAGTTCGTCCCTGGACACGCCGCGCCGCCGCAGCACCTGCCGCATCATGCGCAAGGATTCCATCTGGATCTGCCGCACGCGTTCGCGGGTCACCTGCAGTTCCAGCGCCAGATCTTCCAGGGTGCAGGTCTCGTAGCCGTTGAGGCCGAAGCGCCGCTCGATCACCCAGCGCTGCTTGTCGTTCAACTGGGTCAGCCACTCGTGGACGTGGTGCGCGATCTCCTCGACCTGCAGCAACTCGTCCGGCAAATGCGCGTTGTCGTCGGCGATGGCCTCGCCCAGCGACAGCGTGGGATCGATGTCGAGCGGCGCATCGAGCGAGGCGACCCGTTCGTTCAGCTGCATGATGCGGCGCACATCCGCCACCGGATGCCCGGTGAGCGCGGCAATGTCGTCGGAACTGGCATCGGTGACGCCATGGGTTTCCAGATGGCGCTTGGCGCGCAGGTAGATGTTGAGTTCCTTGATGATGTGAACCGGCAGGCGGATGGTGCGCGACTGGTTCATGATCGCGCGCTCGATGTTCTGGCGGATCCACCAGGTGGCGTAGGTGGAGAAGCGGAAGCCGCGTTCGGGATCGAATTTTTCCAGCGCGTGAATGAGGCCGAGGTTGCCCTCCTCCACCAGGTCGAGCAGGGTCAGTCCGCGGTTGGCATAGTGCTTGGCGATGTTGACCACCAGCCGCAGGTTGCGCTCGATCATGGTCTGGCGCGCATCGAAGTCGCCCTCGACCACGCGCCGCGCCAGCGCAAATTCCTCTGCCGCCGTCAGCAGCGGCGCCTGGCCGATTTCATTGAGATAGAGCTGGGTGACATCGACCTGCGGCTCGTCGAGGATGGCCGAGGCCAGTTCATCCGCCGAATCCAGCGCGGCACGCTCGTCCGCCTCGGGCTCTTCAGGCGTCGGGTCGTCCGGATCTTCGCTGGAATCCTTGCTCATGATCGTTCCGGAAGATAAACCAAAGGGTCGAGCGGCTTGCCGTAGCGGCGGATTTCAAAATGCAGCTTGACCCGGTCGGCATCGCTGTCGCCCATCAGGGCGATCCGCTGTCCGGCCGTCACCTGCTCGCCTTCCTTCACCAGAATCGTTTCGTTGTGTGCATAGGCCGAGAGGTACTCACCCGCATGCTTCACGATCAGCAGCCGCCCATAGCCGCGCAGGCCGCTGCCGCTGTATACCACCTTGCCCGGGGCCACCGCCTTCACCGGCGCATTGCGCTGCCCCACGATGTCGATGCCCTTGCCGCCTGCAGCGCCAAAGCTTCCGGCCAACGTGCCGTCGGCCGGCCACAGCCATTTGTCGAATGCGGTGTTCTCAGCCGGTGCCGCAAGCGGAGGGGTCGCCGGCGCAGGCTTGATCACGACAGGCGCAACCGCCACCGGACGGGGACTCGACACCTGCGCCCAGTTGGCCTCGGAATACGGCAGCAGCACCGCTTGCGGTTCGCGCAGCTCGGTCGGTTCGGTCAGTGGCCTGGCAAGCGGAACAGGCTCGTCGTCGAGCGGTTTGATTTCGATCGCACCCGACGGCGGCGTCAGCCGCAGCACCTGGCCGACCAGAATGCGATCGGCCGATTCGAGCTGGTTCCAGATGGCGATCTCGCGGTAGTCGAGGCCGTTGGCAAACGCGATGGCATACAGGGTGTCGCCGCGCTGGACGGCATGCAGGCCATTGGTCGATGCTGCGATCTGCGGGGTGGCGGGACGCGCTGCCTCGGACTTGCCAGCGGTGCGCGCTCCGGAGCGATCGCTCACCGGCGCGGGGCCGGGCGCGGTGCAGGCCGCCAGCCCCAGCAGCAGGATGCCCAGCCACGCGGTTCTCACGCCACCCCCGGCAGCAAGGGAACGAACTTGACCCCTTCCAGCAGGCGCTCGCTGTAGGCATCGCCCTGGCGCTCCACCACGCACAGCGTCTGGGTGGCGTGGCCGAGCGGCATCACCAGGCGGCCGCCGTCGGCCAGCTGCGCCAGCAGGGCCTGCGGCACCTCGGCGAACGCCGCAGCAATCACGATGGCGTCGAACGGCGCGAAGTCCTTCGCCCCGTGCATGCCGTCGCCGTGCTTGGGCTTGACGTTGTTGACCCGCAGTTCGCGCAGGCGCACGCGGGTCTTGCCGACCAGCGCGGCGATGCGCTCCATCGACACCACCTCGCGCGCCAGCTTGGCCAGCACCGCGGCCTGATAGCCGCAGCCCAGCCCGATTTCCAGCACGCGTCCGAGTGTGTGGCCGGCACCGTTCTCGCCGTGCCGGGCCAGCTCGGCCATGCGCGCGACGATGTAGGGATTGGAAATGGTCTGACCGAAACCGATCGGCAGCGCGGTGTCCTCGTAGGCACGCGACTCCAGCGCCTGGTCGACGAACAGGTGACGCGGCACGCCGCCCATTGCGGCCAGCACCGTCTCGTCCCTGATGCCCTGCTCGCGCAGGCGCTCGACCATGCGGCCGCGCGTGCGCGCGGAAGTCATGCCGATGCCGGCGCGGGAGCTCAGGGTTTCAGCCATGCGTTGACGCTGTCCATCTGGCTGAAACGGGTGAGGTCCATTTGCAGCGGGGTGATCGAAACGAAGCCATTGGCCACGGCATGGAAATCGGTGCCCTCGCCCGCGTCCTGCGCAGCGCCAGCGGCACCCACCCAGTACACGATCTGGCCGCGCGGATTGGTGGTCTTCACCACCGACTCGGCCTTGTGGCGCTTGCCCAGCCGGGTCACGCTGAGGCCACCGAGATCGTCCCAGGCACGGTCCGGCACGTTGACGTTGAGCAGCATCGGCTCGGTCGGCGGCTTCTGCTGGATGCGCTGCACCAGTTCGGCCACCACGCGTGCGGCGGTGTCGAAATGCACCGCGTTGTGGTTGGCCAGCGAAACTGCAACCGACGGAATGCCCAGCAGATAGCCTTCGGTGGCGGCGGCCACGGTGCCGGAATAGATCGTGTCGTCGCCCATGTTGGCGCCATGGTTGATGCCGGAAATCACCATGTCGGGCATATGGTCCAGCATGCCGGTGACGGCCAGATGCACGCAGTCGGTCGGCGTGCCGTTGACGTAATAAAAGCCGCTCGGCGCCTGGCGCAGCATCAGCGGACGATCGAGGGTGAGCGAATTGGAGGCGCCGCTGCGGTCGCGCTCGGGCGCCACCACGGTAATGTCGGCCAGCGGCGCAAGCGCCTGCGCCAGCGCGGCCAGGCCGGGCGCGAAGTAACCGTCGTCATTGGACAGCAGGATGCGCATCAGCTGCAGCCTCCACACAGGGCAGGCCATCGGCACAGGGAATTCATTGCGGTGGTGCGGACATCGAACATGCGCCCGATTCTAACATCGCAGCTCAATCTGTTCAGTCGTATTCCCGCGTGTAAAACACATCGAAACTGCTCTGCTGGCCGGTCCCCGCTTCCAGCCGCACATGGGGCGACAGTTGATACAACACTTTCACCACCTGGTTGAGCCCGTCGAGGCTCTGCTCGTAGCTCAGCGTGGCGCGTGAGGACAGGCGCTTACCGACGCTGACCACGGTGGTGGCAAGGTCTTCGCCCTCGCCCGCGCGCACGCCGAAGCTGTCGATGCGCAGCGCGTCGGCCAGTTGCGCCTGCAGGCTCACCGATTCGGCCTGCGAGAGCAGCGCACCGGCGGCGATCTGCAGCAGCGCAAATTCCTGCTGGCCGCCATTCCCCAGGCCGTGCCCCAGCACCAGCCAGGCGAGCTTCTCGGTGTCCGGCAGCGCCGGATCGGAATACAGCGTCACCAGCGGGCGCTGCAGCGTGCCCCGGACCTGCACGCCGACCTTGACGGTGGGCGTCTTGCGCACCGCCAGCACGTCGAGCCCCGGGTTGTCGATCGGACCGACGAAACTGAGCACGCCGCGCTCGATGTCGAGCGTCTGCGCGTAGGCCGCGTAGCGTCCTTCCTCCACCTGGATGCGGCCTTCGACGCGCAGCACCCGCGCGGGGGACGCCGCCGGACGCTCGCCCTCCGGACGGTCTTGGCGCAGCACCGCATTCACCGTGAACACCCGCAACTGGCCACCGAGTCGCGCGTCGAGCCCGGCGCCCTTGAACAGGAAGTCGTCGCCCAGATTGAGCTTGAGGTTGAGTTCCAGCGGGATGCGCTGAGCCGCTGTTTTTTCGCGCGGCGGCTGGCCGACCACGACGACATCGCTCGACAGCGTGGGCCGGCTGGCTTCGGGCATTTCCAGCCGCGCGCGGTCAGCCTTGAGTTCGCCGGTGAGCTGCAGCCGCTTCGGATCGAGATTGAGGCGCGTGATCCCGGACACCACCACGCGGCGGTCGCTGCGGTTGGTGGCGGCAAACTTTTCGAAGTTGAGCGTGAGTCCTGCCTGCGGATTTTTCAGCTGCGCCTCGCCGCTCACAACGATGCGTCCACTTTGCCCCTTCAGTTCGCCTTCCTGCACCCGCACACGGTCGTCGGCCAGGATGAGCTTGAGCGTGCCGTCGCTGATGGCGATGCCCGCCTCCGGCATGGCAAAGCGGATCGCGTCAGCATCGATGCGGCCGTCGATGCGTGGCGCGGCCAGGCTGCCGCTGCCCGTGAGCTGCGCGTTGAGACGGGCGTCGGCGCGGGTGCCGACCGGGATGAAGGGCCTCATCAGGCGCAGATCGGGCACGTCGAGCTGCGCAGTCCACGCCAGCGGCGCCGTGCGCGGCAGGGTGAAGCCGGCGCCCTCGCGCAGCAGCGTCGCCTGCGCATCGGCGCGAACCTGGCCCGCCTCGCGGCTGGCCGCCTCGATCCGTGCGCTGACACGGCTGGCCGCGGCTTCGAGGTCGAACTCAAGCGTCGTCAGGCCCAGATTCAGCGCCGGGTCTTTCAGGCGCAGGTCGCCCGACTGGCGGCGCAGCCGCAACTGGCCGTCGAGGGTATCGCCCATGCGCAGATTCCAGTCGCCGTTGACGCGCAGATCGGTGGTGAAAGGCGGCGCGGTTTCCAGCAGCGTCAGCAGCGGCGCCAGCGGCAGGTTGGCCAGCGCGCCGCGGCTGGCCAGTTGCGTGCCCTGGCGGCTGAACTGATCGACCGTGACGCGGCCGCCCGCCAGCGTCAGCGCCAGCTGGTTCACCTGCTGCTGCTCGCGCGACAGCAGCAGGGTGGCCGGCGCGCTCAGTTGCATCGGCCAGGGGCCCTCCGCCCTGGCCTGGTTCAGTTGCCCACGCCAGACCTGCTGCGCATCCAGCCCACCCGCCAGGCTCGCGGTCACATGCCAGTCGGGTAACCGGGCGTCGAGCGTCAGGGTGTGGGCATTGCGGCGTCCCTGCAGGTTGGCGCGCACGCTATTCAGGCGCTGCCCGGCCAGCTGCACGCCGTGCGCGTCGAGCTGGCCGTTGAAAGCGCCGTCGGTGGCGGCCTGCAGGTCGAGTTGCAGGGTCAGCGTGTCGGCGGCGATGTCGCCCGGCAGGCGCAGGCCGCTGGCGGCAATCGTCGCCTCGATCTGCGGCGCAGCAGGGTCGCCGCTCACGCTGCCGCGGCTGGTCAGGCGCCCGGCCAGGCCGAGGTTCAGACGCGCCAGCGCGGGGGCATTGATGTCCCAGACGAGGCGGTCGCCGGCGCGGCCCCAGGCGCCTTTCAGCTTCGCCCGATTGCCGGCCAGATTCAGATCAATGTCGGCATCGGCGAGATGACGGTTTTCGTAGCGCAGCCGGCCCTGGCCGCTGACCGGGCGGCCTTCGAGCTCGCCCGGCGGCAGGGTGAACTGCGTCTGCAGGCGCAGTTCGGGCGCCAGCACGCCGCTCGCCTTGCCGCGCGCATTCAGCCGCCCGCGCGGAAATTTGCCGAAACGCGCCGGGTTGATCTGCGCGGCATCGAACTCGGCGGAAAAAGCACGGCTGGCATCCAGTTGCAACACGCCCTTTGCGGCCAGGCGGCCCGCCTGGCCGCTGAAGTCGGCCGATTCCAGACGCAGCGCCGCATCGGCATGACTGAGCGTGAAGCGGCCCTGTCCCCAGGTTTCGCTGACCTCGGCGTCGAGCGTCTGGCGGGACGCATCGCCCGCCAACTGCAAGCTGGACTTGATCCGGGTCGCATTCAGGTTGCGGTGCAGGCCGGCCAGATTCAGGCGCGGGCTGGCGAGGTTCACGCTGAAGCGGCCGTCGCGCCACTGGCCATCGCCGGTGAACTGGCCCGCTGCGCCGAGATCGATCGCCAGCGCGCTGAAGTCGGCATGCGTGGCGTCGCCCAGCACCGCGCCGGTCAGATCGGCCAACGGCAGGCGATCCTGGTCGAGCCGACCGGCCAGCCGGTTGGACAGGCTGAAGGTGCCGAGCAGGCGCTCGCCCGGCTGGCCCTCGAACACCCCAGAAAACGCCAGATCGGCGCGGGGTGCGTCGGCTGAAAACTGGCGCGGATCGATACCCTCTCCGGCCACCAGCAGGCGGGGCAGGCGCACGCGTGCAAACGGAGCCGCCTGCCCCCTGGCCATGACATTCATGCCTTCAGACAAGGCATCCAGTTTGAAATCAATCGCCGCCAATTCGCCTGTCAGTTCGAGCGTGGCCTGCACCGGCACCGGCGCATTCCGGATCGCATTGAACTGGCTTTGCAATTTGAACGGTGCATCCTTGTGGATGCCGAACCGTCCCTCCACGTCTGCCCACGGCGTGCTGGCTGCAGCAACAAAGTCAAAGCGGTCGCCCCTGCCGTCCACCTTGCCGTGCAGGGCGCTGAATCTCAGCGTCTGCCCCATGTCGACCACCTCGAGTTTCGCCACATCCCACGCGGCCACCCGGATGTCCAGCAGCCAGCGCAAGGTACCGGGATAGGCCGGAGGGGTCCGATCCTTTTCAAGAATATCGACCCGTACCTGGTGCGCAGCCAGCAAGTCGATCTCGATCAGTCGATTCCACAGCGATCGGGGTTGCCAATCCAGCCGCACCTGTTGCAGGGTGATGCGCTGCGTGTCCATCCTGATGGTCATTTTCTGGATGTTGACCGATGCGCCCAGATGACCTTCCACGCCTTCGAGCACCAGGCGGCCGTCGCTCAACGGCGTGGCCTGTTTCGCCAGCCACAAAAATCCCGTGGCCGTGGTGGTCAGCCACAACACCGCCAAAACCAGTATGGCCAATGCGGCCATGAGCGACGCCAGAACCCAGGCGGCCCGTTTCAAAACGACACCCCGAGCGAGAAATGCAGGCGGAATTCCTCGGTGGCTTCGCCATACGCCAGGTCGAGGTTGATCGGCCCCACCGGCGACCGGTAGCGCGCGCCGATGCCGTAGCCATACACCGGCGACAGGTTGCCCGGGCTGTCGGCCGCGTCGCCCGCATCGACGAACACCGCCATGCCCCAGTTGCCTTCGAAGAAATGGTTGTACTCCACGCTGCCGGTGGCGAGATAGCGTACCGAGGCCACGCCGCCGGTCAGCGTGCGGCCCAGGCTCTGGTAGGCATAGCCGCGCACCGAGTTGTCGCCGCCGGCGCGGAACAGGAAATCGGTGGGGATGCCGTCGCGCGTTTCCGCCAGCACGCTGCCGAGTTCGCCGCGCAGGATCAGGCGCCCGTTGTCTCCGGCGCGGAAGTACTGCGTGTGGCGGCCATACAGGCGGATAAAGCTGGTGTCCGACAGCAGGGCCTCGGCCGCGCCGCCGCCCTGCAGCGTCAGCACATAGCCGCGCCGCGGGTAGAACGCGCGGCCCACCGTGCGCTGGGTCCAGGCATAGTTGGCAACCAGCGCTTGGTTGTGCGCGCTCACCACATCGCCGATCTCCTGTTCTTCGGTCTGATACTGCAGCGACAGTGTCGTCTCGATCTGCCCGCGGGTGCGGGTGCGCTTGGCCGCCAGCACCGTGGCGCGCGTTTCCTGCCCCTCGATGTCTTCCTGCTTGAGCTGCAGGCCCAGGCTGTTCTCGTAGCCCTTGGCATTGCGCGGCCAGGCCAGTTCCGCCGCCCCGCCCTGGCGCGCGGTTTCCAGTCGCGCGTCCAGCTTCAGGCGCAAGCCGCGATCAAGAAGGTTGCGATGCATCCACGACGCGGACACCCGCGCGCCCGTGTCAGTGCTGATGCCGGCGCCCACGCTGAACAGTTTTTCAGGCCGTTCCACCACCTCGATCTGGACCGGCGCCGACGCCGCCAGCGCCGGATCAGGTTCGATGCGCACCATGGCCTGCGCGTAATAGCCGCTTGTTTCCAGTGCAGCCTGGTAGTCCAGCAGGTCCTGTTGCCTGACAGGCTGCCCGGGTTTCAATGGACTCAGGTTGCGGATGATCGACTCGGGATAACGCTGATTGCCGCTGATGGCCGGCGTGCCGTATAAAAACGCCGGCCCGCTGTCCACCGTCAGCGCCAGATCCGCCGTCTGCGTGGCGGGATCGATGCGCGCCTCGCTCGCCGCCAGCTGCGCCGCCGGATAGCGGCCCGTCAGCAGCGGCCCCAGCAGCGCGGCCTTGGCAGCATTCCAGTCGGCCTGGCGAAACGGCATGCCTGCCTGCAGGCTGAAACTGCGTTCGGTGCGCCCGCGCAAGCGCGTCTCATCCGCCCCGGCCAGCGCCCCGGTAAAGTCGATTCTGACCGAGCGGATCCGGGTGCGCGGCCCCGGCGTCACTGAATAGCGCAGCACCCAGTCGCCGCCCACCCGCGTCAGCGTGCTGTCGACCTGCGGCGAAAAATAGCCCTCCGTTGCCAGCAATTCGCGCGCCGTTTCAGCACTCAGGCTGCGCAGCCGCGCCAGTTCCGCCTCGTCCAGCACCTCGCGCTGCCGCGCCGCTCGCGCCGTTTCAAGATGCTGCGTCAGCAAGGCCTTGAGCTCATCCGGCGCTTCCACCTCCACCGTCAGCGCGTACGCCGGCATCGCGCATAGCGCTGCAAGCAGCATCAGGAATTTAAAAAAGCGAGCGGGCAAGGCAATCCACGCGAAAAGTGTCGGTCGTTCATTCTAGGGGGCGGGCTCGGGTGGGGCAAAAACTTGGGCAAGGCACTCATGCATATCGACCTCTCGGCCAAAGCAGCCGTCGAATGGTATCTGCAAGGGTGGAGGTTTGCCTTGAACGAGGCGCCAGCTGCCGCAACCGTTACCCCATCGGGCCGATTCGGCTGCGTGATGACATTTTCTCACCCGGCTATGCTAGAAATACTGAACAGCCCAAAAAATCAAACTATATGGGTCAAGGGATGCCTTCATGAAAACGCTGGTTCTGCTATCGATTGCCTGCTTGCTGCCCGGGTGCGCAATTCTTCTTCCCTCCTCTCAAGACAAATCCTTGCAGCCGTGGACGAGCTTCGAGGACGCGAAGGCCAGCTACGACAAGATCGAACCCTTCGTCACCGACCTCGATACCCTGCGCGAACTCGGTTTTGACCCGTTCAATACGCCGAACATCAAGATTCTCAACCATGCCGAAGTGGTGCAGACCGTGCTCCCATCGCCCATACCGAACGGCATCGAATTGCCGCCAGGCATTCGAGAGTGCATGAAGGCCCAGGATGCCTGCCAGGGCTTCTACATGGAGCGGAGTCGCTTGAAAAGAAGCCGGGTTGGAAACTTTTTCATGGACTTTCTGAACTTCAGGCGGGAAACGATCACGACTGGCTGGAAATTCGGCACATTGATCGTAATCGTCGGCAACAGGGTGGTCTACAAGCAGTGGAGCGGCAGCCCGAATATTCAAGAGGAGTCCGTTCAAGTCAATCCGCTTGGACCCTTGCAAGGAGCCGGAACGTCGTCCGGACTCTATGACTGAGCCAGGCGATTCGGCCAGCCCGACTGAACGAAACGGGCACCCTCCTGCTACCGGGTTCCGTCTACCCCCGCAAAAAAAAGAGGGCGGGAATCCGCCCTTTTTTTTGCGTGTGCAGTTCGGTCAGGCCGCTTGTTCCAGCGCCTTCTCGAAGCTGAACACCCCATTTTGCGCATCGATACGAATCGTATCCTTGGGCCCGAAGCGTCCGGACAGGATTTCCTTCGCCAGCGCGTTTTCGAGTTCGCTCTGGATCGCACGCTTGAGCGGCCGCGCCCCGTAGATCGGGTCGAAGCCGGCCTTGGCGATTTCGGCGAGGGCGGCTTCGGTGATGTCGAGCTGCATCTCCATCTGCGCCAGGCGTGATTCCAGGCCCTGCAGCTGGATGCGCGCGATGCTGGCGATGTGGCCCTCCGACAGCGCGTGGAAGACGACGACCTCGTCGATCCGGTTGATGAACTCGGGGCGGAAGTAGGACTTCACCTCGCCCAGCACAGCAAGCTTGATGACCTGGTAGTCGTCGCCGCTCATGCTCTGGATCATCTGTGAACCCAGGTTCGACGTCATCACGATCACCGTGTTGCGGAAGTCCACGGTGCGGCCCTGGCCGTCGGTCAGGCGGCCGTCGTCCAGCACCTGCAACAGCACGTTGAACACATCCGGGTGTGCCTTTTCAACCTCGTCCATCAGGATGACTGAATAGGGCTTCCTGCGCACCGCTTCGGTCAGATAGCCCCCCTCTTCATAACCGACGTAACCGGGCGGTGCGCCGATGAGGCGTGCGACCGAGTGCTTCTCCATGAATTCGCTCATGTCGATGCGGACCATGTGGTCGGCGGAATCGAACAGGTATTCGGCCAGCGTCTTGCACAGTTCGGTCTTGCCCACGCCCGTGGGGCCGAGGAACAGGAACGACCCGAGCGGTCGGTTGGGATCGCTCAAACCGGCGCGTGAACGGCGGATCGCGTCGGAAACGACGCGCACCGCTTCGTCCTGCCCCACCACGCGGCTGTGCAGCTTGTCTTCCATGTGCAAGAGCTTGTCGCGCTCGCCCTGCAGCATCTTGGACACCGGTATTCCAGTGGCGCGTGAGACGACCTCGGCGATTTCCTCGGCGCCGACCTCGGTGCGCAGGAGCTTGAACGCGGGCTTGGTGTCGGCCGCTTCGGCGTGCTTCAGCTGGGCTTCCAGCTGCGGCAGCTTGCCGTATTGAATCTCGGCGACCTTGTCGAGCTTGCCCTGGCGCTGCAGGTCGACCATCTCGCCGCGCAGCTTGTCGATTTCTTCCTTGATGTGGGCGCTGCCCTGCACCTGGGCTTTTTCGGCCTTCCAGATTTCTTCCAGATCGTTGGATTCGCGTTGCAGGGTCAGCAACTCGTCCTCGATGAGTTGCAGGCGTTTTTTGGACGCCTCGTCCTTCTCGCGCTTGACCGCCTCGCGCTCGATCTTCAACTGAATCATGCGGCGGTCGAGCTTGTCCATCACCTCGGGCTTGGAGTCGATTTCCATCTTGACCCGCGCCGCGGCCTCGTCGATCAGGTCGATCGCCTTGTCGGGCAGGAAGCGGTCGGTGATGTAACGATGGCTCAATTCGGCGGCAGCGATGATCGCCGGGTCGGTGATGTTGACGCCGTGGTGAAGTTCGTAGCGCTCCTGCAAGCCGCGCAGGATCGCGATGGTCGATTCGACACTGGGCTCGTCGACCAGCACCTTCTGGAAGCGGCGCTCCAGCGCGGCGTCTTTTTCCACATATTTGCGGTATTCGTCGAGCGTGGTGGCGCCGATCAGGTGCAGCTCGCCGCGCGCCAGCGCCGGCTTCAGCATGTTGCCGGCGTCCATCGCGCCTTCGGCCTTGCCGGCGCCGACCAGGGTGTGCAGTTCGTCGAGGAAGACGATGTAGCGGCCCGGATCCATCGCCAGCTCCTTCAGCACGGCTTTCAGCCGCTCTTCGAATTCGCCGCGATATTTGGCGCCGGCCAGGAGTGCAGCCAGGTCCAGCACCAGCACCTTCTTGCCCTTCAGGGTCTCCGGCACTTCGTCGTTGACGATCCGCTGCGCCAGGCCTTCGACGATGGCGGTCTTGCCTACGCCGGGCTCGCCGATCAGCACCGGGTTGTTCTTGGTGCGGCGCTGCAGGATCTGGATCGAGCGGCGGATTTCGTCGTCGCGTCCGATCACCGGATCGAGCTTGCCTTCGCGCGCACGCGCGGTGAGGTCCAGCGTGTATTTGGCGAGCGCCTCGCGCTGGCCTTCGGCTTCCTGCGACTGCACCGCCTCGCCGCCGCGCACGGCCTGGATCGCCTGTTCCAGCGCGGGCCGGTTAGCGCCGTGCTGCTTCATCAGGCGCCCGGTTTCGCCCTTGTCGTCCAGCGCCGCCAGCAGAAACAGTTCGGAGGCGATGAAGGCATCATTGCGCTTCATGGCTTCCTTGTCGGTCAGGTTCAGCAGGTTGTTGAGCTCGCGCGAAATCGACACTTCGCCGCCCTGCCCTTCGACCTTGGGCAGGCGCGTCAGCGCCTGGGTCAGCGCCGCTTTCAGCGCGGGCACCTGTGCCCCGGCGCGCGACAGGATGGACGATGCGCCGCCGCCTTCCTGATTCAGCAGGGCCAGCAGCAGGTGCTGCGGCTCGATGTAGGCATGATCGCCGCCGACGGCCAGGCTCTGGGCGTCGGAAAAGGCTTGCTGGAACTGGGTGGTGAGCTTGTCAAAACGCATGGATGGCCTCGTGCTTAAGGTATATTCAATGTCACCCAAATGATGCCGTCTCAGGCGATTTCAACCCGCCATGTCTGAATTGAATATAGAAAAGGTTTTGACCGACGTCGCGCGCGCGCTGGAAGAGGACGTCGGCAGCGGGGATCTCACCGCCCTGCTCATCCCGGCAACGAAAACCGCCCGCGCCCGCGTCATCACCCGCGAGCCCGCCGTGATCGCCGGCCGGCCGTGGTTCGACGCCTGTTTCCAGTCGCTCGACCTCGGTTGCGTCATCGACTGGAAGGTGAACGAGGGCGATGCCGTCGCCGCCGGAGACGTGCTGGCCGAAGTCAGCGGCAATGCGCGCGCGCTCCTGACCGCCGAGCGCCCGGCGCTGAACTTCCTGCAGACCCTGTCGGCGGTGGCCACCGCCACCCGCCCCTATGTCGAGGCGGTGCGCGGCACGCACGCCGCCATCCTGGACACCCGCAAGACCCTGCCCGGGCTGCGCCTGGCCGAAAAGTACGCGGTGCGGGTGGGCGGCGGGCAGAACCAGCGCACCGGGCTGTACGACGGCATCCTGATCAAGGAAAACCACATCATGGCGGCCGGCGGCATTGCACCGGCGCTGGAAGCGGCCTTCAGGCTGGCAAACGGCAAGGTCAGCGTGCAGATCGAGGTGGAAAACCTGGACGAGCTCGAACAGGCGCTGAGTGCCGGCGCGCCGCTGATCCTGCTCGACAACTTCAGCCTCGCCGACATGCGCCACGCGGTGCAGGTGACCCATGGCCGCGCCCTGCTCGAAGCCTCCGGCAACATCACGCTGGAAACCGTGCGTGCGGTGGCCGAAACCGGGGTCGACCGCATTTCCGTCGGCAGCCTCACCAAGCACATCCGGGCGGTCGATCTTTCGATGCGCATCGAGACGTAATGAACCGGGAGAGCGTCATTCCGGCGCAGGCCGGAATCCAGCGGATCAAGAATTCCCCGCGCAAGCGGGACAACAACACCGCCTTGTCCGCTTCGCGGGGTGTCTTTTTCGTACTGGATTCCGGCGTTCGCCGGAATGACGGCCTGAGGACGCGTCGGCAATGATCGCAATCGTTCGCGCACGCTACGACGACCCGGCGCACGCCGCCGCACTGCTCGAACTGCTCGACCATTACGCGCGCGATCCGGCGGGCGGCGGCGCGCCGCTGTCCGACTTCGCACGCGGCAATCTGGTCGCATCGCTTGCCGCACGGCCCTTCATTTTCAGCGTGCTGGCGTTCGACGGCGACCTCCCGGTCGGCCTCGTCAACGCCATCGAAGGCTTTTCCACCTTTGCCTGCAAGCCGCTCGTCAACGTGCACGATGTGGTGGTCGCTTCCAGCCACCGCGGCCAGGGCATTGCGGCTCGGCTGTTTGCCGAAGTCGAGGCAATCGCGCGCGAGCGCGGCGCCTGCAAGCTGACGCTGGAAGTGCTGGACGGCAATGCGGCTGCCAAGGGTTTGTACCAGCGGCTCGACTTCACGGCCTATCAGCTCGACCCCGCCATGGGTCACGCGCAGTTCCTGCACAAGTGGCTGGAATAGCACGCACCCTGTCCGCACTTTGGCTGGCGCTGCTGGCGCTGGCTTCGCCTCCGGGGTGGGCCGACACGCCGCCGGCGATGCTGCTGGCCGAGGTCTACGCCGCCGACGTCGACGTCAGCCAGTACTGGATGAGCGAGAAATTCGACGGCGTGCGCGCGCAATGGGACGGCCGCAGCCTGCATTTTCGCGGCGGCGGACGCGTTCCCGCGCCGGCCTGGTTCACGGCGAACTTCCCGGCGCTGCCGCTGGATGGTGAATTGTGGATCGGGCGCGATCAATTCGATGCGCTGTCGGGGACGGTGCGAAAGACCGAGCCGGTGGATGCCGAATGGCGGCAGGTGCGTTACCTGATTTTCGAATTGCCCGGCGCGGCGGGCGATTTCAGCGAACGCATCCGACTGATGCAGGAAATCATTGCACAGGCCGGCGTGCCCTGGCTGCAGGCCGTTGGGCAGTCGCGTGTAGCCGACCGCGCCACACTGATGAAGCAACTTTACGCCGTGATGCGCGCGGGCGGCGAAGGCCTGATGCTGCACCGCGCCAATGCGCTCTATATCACCGGACGCAGCGATGCGCTGCTGAAGCTGAAGCCCTGGCAGGACGCCGAGGCGATCGTGGTCGGCCACACGCCCGGAAAGGGCAAATACCAAGGCATGACGGGCGCGCTGGAAATGGCAATGCCGGATGGCAAACGCTTCCGCATCGGCAGTGGCCTGACCGACGCGTTGCGTCGCCAACCGCCGCCCATCGGCATGCGCATCACCTACCGCTACCAGCAGTTGACAAAAAACGGCCTGCCGCGCTTTCCGCACTACCTGCGCGTGCGGGAAGACTTTCAGGGAATGCCAGGCAAGGAATGAAGCATCATTCCGGCGGTGGCAGGAATCCAGCGGCTCGCCGGCGCCAAGTCACCCTGTCATGGCAGGAGGACGTCATTCAGTGATGCTTGATAAAGGTGTCGACCACGACCCCCATGCCCTGGCGCCAGCGCGCGATCAACTGCGGGGTCGCCTCGGGATCCATTTCACTGACTGCCTGTGCAAGGCTGTCCACCCAATAGCGATAGAGCTTGGGCGGAACCGGTGCGTGGCCCCCGCGCGAGTGCGCGTCGGCCATTTGGTCGATCGTGCGCTTGGTAAGCGTACTGCCGGCCGCATGCGAGATCGCTGCGCTGATCCCCCGGCGCAAGGCCATGCGCTGCTTTTGAAAGTCGGTATCTGCAAACATCGGGGCGATGTCCGGGTGGCTGGCCAGAAATATCTCATAGAAACGCTCGATGAAATTCTTCCCTCGCAGGCAGCGTCCGTAACTCTGCTGTAAATCGTCGTAGTTATCAGCCATCATTCCTTATTTCAGGTATTTGGATAATTAAGTATTTTATTACAATCGGGTGGCAGCGGCAGCAAGGCATCCAGCGCTAGGGTCGCCAGCGCTTACGCCAGCCAGATTAGCGACGCCATGCGACCGGTGACGCCGTCGCGGCGATAGGAATAGAAGGCGTCGGATTCATTGAACGTGCAACGCCCGCCGCCGTAGATCGCCTGCACGCCGGCGTGTTCGAGACGGATGTGCGCCAGCTGGTAGATGTCGGCAAGCCACTTGCCCGGCGTGGGCTGCGGAACAAATGCCCCGGATGCCGCGGCATGCTGCGCGATGAACGCCTGGCGCACCTCGTCGCCCACCTCGAACGCCTGCGGGCCGATGGCAGCGCCCATCCACGCGAGCACCTCTCCTGGCGGCACCTGCATCGCGGCCACCGTGGCTTCCAGCACGCCGCCCGCCAGTCCGCGCCAGCCGGCGTGGGCGGCCGCCACCACGCTGCCGGCGCGGTCGCAAAACAGCACCGGCAGGCAGTCGGCAGTGAGCACCGCGCAGACCTGCACCGGTTGACGGGTAAAAGCAGCATCCGCTTCCGGATTCGGCTCGCGTCCGGTTTCGACCACCCGGGCGCTGTGAACCTGACGGAGCCATGCCGGCTCGTTCGGAAGCTGCTGGCGCAGGCGGGCACGGTTGGCGGCCACGTGTTCCGGATCGTCGCCGACATGGTCGCCCAGGTTGAGGCCGGCCCAGGGCGCCCGGCTCACCCCGCCCGCGCGGGTGGTCATCAGGCCTTTTACCCGCACGGGCGCGGGCCAGTCGGGCAGGATCATCGGACTACTTGTTCCAGACGGTGTTATCGCGCAGCGCTTGCAGGAGTGAAGCGAAATCGGGCGGCAGCGGGCACTCCCACTGCATGAATTCCTGCGTGACCGGATGGATCAGGCCCAGCCGTTCGGCGTGCAGCGCCTGGCGCGGAAAGGGAATCTTGAGATGGCTGCGGCGGCTGGCGCTGTAGACCGTATCGCCGACCAGCGGATGGCCGATGTGCTGCATATGCACCCGGATCTGGTGGGTACGCCCGGTTTCCAGCTTGCAGCGCAACAGCGTAATCCCGGGAAAACGCTCGACCACCTCGTAATGCGTGACCGCTTCCTTGCCCATGCTGTGCACGGTGCGCTTGGTGCGGTTGTGCGGATCGCGCGCCAGCGGCGCATCGACGGTGCCCGACCGGTCGACCTCGCCATACACCAGGGCGAGGTATTCGCGCTTGACGGTGCGCGCCTGCAGCTGGCGCACCAGGTCGGTGTGCGCCCGCAGGGTCTTGGCGACAACCAGCAGGCCGGAGGTGTCCTTGTCCAGCCGGTGCACGATGCCGGCACGCGGCAGTTCGGCCACCTGCGGCACCCAGTGCAGCAAAGCGTTCAGCAGCGTGCCCTGGCGGTTGCCGCTGCCGGGGTGAACCACCAGGCCCACCGGCTTGTTGACGACCAGCAGCATCGGGTCTTCGAACACCACATCGAGCGGAATGGCCTCGGGTGCATCGGGGGTGGCGTTCGGGTCGGGCTCGATCTCGACCCGCACCGACTCGCCGCCGCAAACCTTCATCCGGGTGGTGCCCCAGACGTCGTCCACCGCGATCTTGCGCGCGCGGATCCAGTTCTGGATGCGGTTTCGCGAAAACTCCGGCAGCATGGCAGCCAGGGCCTGATCCAGGCGCTGGCCGCCCTGTTCATTGGGAATCACCAGTTGGCGGGTGTCGCCTTCGGTATTTCCCTTATAATCATCTGACAAATCTTCTGTGTCTTTTCCCATGCTTAAGCAACGCTTTTCCGGTTCAACTACATTCTATCGGGTACTTGGCAGCATGCTGCTGGCTGCCACGCTCGCCCTGGGCGGCTGCGGCCTGTTGCCCGAGCTCCAGGATGAAACCGCGGGCTGGTCGGCACAAAAGATCTATGCCGAGGCCAAGGATAATCTCAACAGCGGCAATTACGAACGCGCAGTCAAGCTATTCGAAACACTGGAGTCGCGCTATCCCTTCGGACGCTACGCGCAGCAAGCGCAACTGGAAGTAGCCTACGCCTATTACAAGGACAATGAGCCGATTTCCGCCATCGCCGCCTGCGATCGTTTCATCAAGCTGCACCCCAATCACCCCAACGTCGATTACGCCTTCTATCTCAAGGGTCTGGCGAATTTTAACGACGATCTCGGCCTGCTGGGCAATGTGGTCAGTCAGGACCTGAGCGAGCGCGACCCCCGGGCGGCGCGCGATGCATTCCTGGCATTCAAGGAACTGGTCACCCGCTTCCCCGACAGCAAATACGCCGCCGACTCGACCGCGCGCATGAAATACCTGGTCAACGCGCTGGCCGGCAACGAAGTCCACGTCGCCAAATACTATCTCAAGCGCGAAGCCTATGTGGCTGCGGCCAACCGCGCCAAGGAAGTGCTGAAAACCTACCCCGAGGCACCCGTTCTGGAAGAGGCACTGGCCATCATGGTCGTAGCCTACGACAAGCTGAAACTGACCGACCTGCGCGACGATACGCTACGCGTGCTGACGCTGAACTTCCCCAACAGCAAATATGCCAAGGGTGTGGATATCAAAGGAAAGGCCTGGTACCGCTTCTGGTGAGGAAGCGACCAGTGTGGCCCGCTTAGATCGCGGCTTCGCCCGATTCGCCAGTGCGGATCCGCACCACCTGCTCCACCGCCGTCACGAAAATCTTGCCGTCGCCGATCTTGCCGGTGCGGGCCGCGTTGATGATCGCCTCCATCGCGCGTTCCAGCAGGCTGTCGGCAATCACCACTTCCAGCTTCACCTTGGGCAGGAAATCCACCACGTACTCGGCGCCGCGATACAGTTCGGTGTGCCCCTTCTGGCGGCCGAATCCCTTGACCTCGGTGACGGTCAGGCCGGTGACGCCGATGTCGGACAGCGCTTCGCGCACTTCGTCGAGTTTGAACGGCTTGATGATGGCTTCGATTTTCTTCATGGCAAGTCTCCTTCGGGTCGGTATTTCGAGGTGATGGGGTAGCGGCGGTCCTTGCCGAAGTTGCGCGGCGTAATGCGCGGCCCGGGCGCGGCCTGGCGGCGCTTGTATTCGGCGAGATCGACCATGCGAATGACGCGTTTCACGGTGGCGGCGTCGAATCCCTGCGCGACGATGTCGCGCGCCGAGAGGTCGCGTTCGACGTAGGCTTCCAGAATCGCGTCCAGCACCTCGTAGGGCGGCAGGCTGTCCTGGTCGGTCTGGTCGGGGCGCAGCTCGGCCGACGGCGGGCGGTCGATGATGCGCTGCGGGATGACTTGGGACAGGCTGTTGCGGTAATTCGCCAGCCGGTACACCCGTGTTTTCGCCACGTCCTTCAGCACTGCGAAGCCGCCTGCCATGTCGCCATAGAGGGTCGCATAGCCGACCGCCATTTCGCTCTTGTTGCCGGTAGTCAGCACCAGCGAGCCGAACTTGTTCGACAGCGCCATCAGAAGCGTGCCGCGCGTGCGCGCCTGCAGGTTTTCTTCCGTCGTGTCGACGGCCAGGCCGGCAAATTCGCCCGCCAGTTGCGCCACGAAGGTTTCGAATATCGGCTTGATGGAAATTTCGGAATAGCGCACACCGATCCGCTTCACCATCTCTCTCGCGTCCTCGACGCTGATGCCTGCCGTGTAATCCGACGGCATCATCACCGCGTGAACCTTGTCCGCGCCCAGCGCGTCTACCGCGATCGCCAGCGTCAGCGCCGAATCGATGCCGCCCGACAGTCCCAGATGCACGCTCCTGAAGCCGTTCTTGCCGAAGTAATCGCGCACCGCCAGCACCAGCGCGTCGTAGACGGCGGCGTCCTCGTCCGGCAGGACATGCTGCGGGCCGATGCAGGTGTCGCCCACAAGCTCGAAATAGAACAACCCTTCCCGCCAAGCCGGACACTGCGCCACCACGTCGCCGTCGGTATTGAGCGCAAACGACGCGCCGTCGAACACCAGTTCGTCCTGCCCGCCGACCAGGTTGGCGTAAATGATCGGCAGGCCTGCCTCGGCGAGCCGCGAGCGCGCTACGGCAACGCGCTCGTGCTCCTTGTTGAGATGGTAGGGCGAGGCGTTCGGCACCAGCAGCCAGTCGGCGCCAGCCTCCATCGCGCGCGTCGCCGGCCCCGGCTCCCAGATGTCGCCGCAGATATTGAGACCGAAATCCAGGCCGCCGCAGGCAAACACGCAGGGCGCGTCGCCGCGGTTGAACACGCGCTGCTCGTCGAACACGGAATGGTTCGGCAGGTGATGCTTGCGGTACACCGACTCGACCTTGCCGCCACGCAGCAGCGCCGCGGCGTTGAACAGGCCGTCGTTGCTGCGCTCGGGATAGCCGACGATCAGCGCAAGTTCGGGCGGCGCGTCGGCGGCCAGTTGCTCAACCGCCGCGGCGCATGCCGCGGTGAAATCCTGCCGCAGCACCAGGTCCTCGGCCGGGTAGCCGCAGATCGACATTTCGGGCGTGAGCAGCAGCGCCGCGCCGGCGGCGTGCGCCTCGTTGGCTGCGGCCAAAAGCCTGGCCGCGTTGCCGGCGATGTCGCCGACGGTGAGATTGAGTTGGGCGATGCCGAGTTTCATCGGGTGGGCTTCAGCGTTTCGCCAGCGCCTGCTGCACCGCCTCGCCCAGCCCGGCCGGGCTCTGCGCGACGACGACACCGGCGGCTTCGAGTGCACGGATCTTGGCGTCGGCCGTCCCGGCGCCACCGGCGATGATCGCGCCGGCATGGCCCATGCGCTTGCCCTTGGGCGCGGTGCGCCCGGCGATGTAGGCGGCAACGGGCTTCTTCATGTGCGAGCGGATGTACTCGGCCGCGGCTTCCTCGCGGCTGCCGCCGATTTCACCGACCAGGATCACCGCTTCGGTCTGCGGGTCGGCTTCGAACATCTCAAGGCAATCGATGAAGTCCAGCCCCTTGATCGGGTCGCCGCCGATGCCGACGCAGGTCGACTGGCCGAGACCCAACCGCGTGGTCTGGTGCACCGCCTCGTAGGTGAGCGTACCGGAACGGGAGACGATGCCGATCCTCCCCTTCTGGTGGATGACGCCGGGCATGATGCCGATCTTGCATTCGCCCGAGGTGATGATGCCGGGACAGTTGGGGCCGATCAGCTTGGCGCCGTTGGCGCGCAGCGCGGCCTTCACGTTGAGCATGTCCAACACCGGAATGCCCTCGGTGATGCAGACGATGACCTCGATGCCGGCGTCGGCCGCTTCCAGGATGGAGTCGGCGGCGAACGCGGCGGGCACGTAGATCATGGTCGCCTGCGCGCCGGTCTGGCGCACCGCGTCGCGCACGGTGTTGAAGACGGGCAGGTCGAGGTGCGTCTGCCCGCCCTTGCCGGGCGTGACACCGCCGACCATCTGGGTGCCGTAGGCGATCGCCTGTTCGGAGTGGAAGCTGCCCTGCTTGCCGGTGAAGCCCTGGCAGATGACGCGGGTGTCCTGGTTGACGAGGATGCTCATTGCGCTTTCTCCACGGCGAGTTTGGCTGCGTGCGTGAGACTTTCGGCAGCGAGGATCGCCAGCCCCGACTCGGCCAACAGCTTCCGCCCCAGTTCGGCGTTGGTGCCTTCCAGCCGCACGATCACCGGCACTTTCACGCCGACTTCCTTCACCGCCTGGATGATGCCCTCGGCGATCACATCGCAGCGCACGATGCCGCCGAAGATGTTGATCAGCACTGCGCGCACATTAGGGTCGAGCAGGATGATCTTGAAGCCCTGCGCCACCGTCTCCGGCGTGGCGCCGCCGCCGACGTCGAGGAAGTTGGCGGGCGTGCCGCCTTCGAGCTGGATCAGGTCCATCGTCGCCATCGCCAGGCCGGCGCCGTTGACCATGCAGCCGATGTTGCCGGTGAGCGCGACGTAATTGACGTTGGCCGCATTGGCCGCCGCTTCCTTGGCGTCGATCTGGCTGTCGTCGCGCAGCTCGGCGAGCGCACGGCGGCGATACAGCGCGTTGTCGTCGATGCTCATCTTGCAGTCGAGCGGCAGCACGCGGTTGTCGGCGGTCACCACCAGCGGATTGATTTCGAGCAGCGAGAGGTCGTTCGAAATGAACACGCGATACAGCTGCGGCAGCAGGCGGCAGAAATCCTTGTAGGCCTCGCCCGTCAGCTCCAGCGCAAAGGCCAGCGCACGGCACTGGAAGTCCTGCACGCCCAGCAGCGGATCGCAGGTTTCGGTGAGCACTTTTTCCGGGGTGGCGTGGGCGACCTCCTCGATGTCCATGCCGCCGGAAGCAGAGGCGACGATGGCGACGCGTTCGGTCTCGCGATCGACCAGCAAGGAGAGGTACAGCTCGCGCGCAATCGGCAGCGTTTCTTCCACCAGAACCTGGTTCACCGGCTGGCCGTCGGGCGCATTCTGGTTGGTCACCAACTGCCTGCCGAGCAGCGACGTGGCCATCGCGCGCACGTCGTCGAGACTCTTCACCACCTTGACCCCGCCCGCCTTGCCGCGCCCACCGGCGTGGATCTGCGCCTTCACCACCCAGGCCTCACCGCCCAGTTCGCGGGCGGCCTCCGCCGCGGCCTCGGCGCTCGCTGCGGCGATGCCGCGCGGCGTGATAATGTTGCCCGACCGCAGGATTTGTTTGGCCTGGTATTCATGCAGGTTCATTTGTTTTTCGATGGAAGCTCGCCAAAACGTGCATTTTGAAGCAAAGCCCCCCGGTACGGAAGCCGAAGCCGCCGAAACAGTCGTCCGCGTCGTGACAAAAATCGCGGAGTTGCCGGCGGATTCCTGGAACGCTCTGGCCGGCGACTCGCCTTTCGTGCAGCACGCCTTTCTGCACGCGCTGGAAGCCACCGATTGCGTCGGCGCCCACATCGGCTGGGAGCCGGTACACCTGGCGCTGTTTCGCGGCGACCGCCTCGAAGCCGCGATGCCGCTCTACGTCAAGCACCACTCCTGGGGCGAGTTCGTGTTCGACTGGGCGTGGGCCGACGCCTACCGCCGGCACGGGCTCGCCTACTACCCCAAGCTGGTGTGCTGCGTGCCTTTTTCGCCGGTGCCCGGGCCGCGCCTGCTGGCGAAAAATGACGCCGACCGCGCCGCACTGATCCAGGCCGCGTTGAAGCTCACCCGCGATCTGAACTGCTCGTCGTTCCACATCCTGTTTCCCACCGAGCCCGACCATGCCGCGCTCAGCCTCCCACTCGCTCCGCTCGGGGACTCCGACTTGCAAGGGGCTGAAGCCCCTGCAAGATCGTATGCCCCGCTGATGCACCGCAGCGGCTTCCAGTTCCACTGGTTCAACCAGGGCTACGCCGGCTTCGACGATTTCCTCGCCGCGATGACGCACGACAAGCGCAAGAAAATCCGCCAGGAAAGGAAAAAGCTGGCCAAGCTGGGGGTGACGTTCCGCTGGGTGGAAGGCGCGCAGAGCACCGACGCCGACTGGGACCATTTCTATCGCTGCTACGCCGACACCTACGCCCGCCACCGCAGCGAGCCGCATCTCAACCGCGCCTTTTTCGCGAAGCTGCGCGAGACGATGCCGGACAACCTGCTGCTCATCATTGCGGACAAGGACGGCGAGCCCACCGCCTGCTCGTTCTGCATGAAGGACAGCCAGCGGCTGTACGGCCGCCACTGGGGCACGCTGGAATACGTGCCCGGACTGCATTTCGAAACCTGCTACCAGCAGGGCATCGAATACGCGATCGCGAATGGATTGAAAGTCTTCGAAGGCGGCGCGCAGGGCGAGCACAAGCTGTCGCGCGGCCTCGTTCCCACCGCCACGCATTCCTGGCACTGGCTGGAAAACGCCGAATTTCGCCAGGCGGTCGACCGCTTCCTGGAACGCGAGACCGACGCCATCGGCCACTACATGGACGAGCTCGAGGGGCCGTTCCGCCGTGAGCCGCCCGGCTAAGGAGACACTCAACAAGTCCACATTTATCATTCCGGCGGAGCGTGGTTGTTGCCGCTTTAGCGGCTTTACAACCACGGCCTGCCCCTTGCGGGCGAACGCCGGAATCCAGTTAAATCAGACACTTGGACCCCGGCTTTCGCCGGGGTGACGACTTGTTCAGTGTTTCCCCAAGGATGGCGCTCAGACCAGAACGACCGTCAGATAGGTCACATACAGTGCGCCGTTGACGAACAGGTGCCACACGCGCAGGCCGCCGCTCAGCGCCGCCCAGCGCAGCCAGAAGGCCGCGACCAGCGTGACCAGCACACCCAGCAGCACTTCCTTTTGCGGCGCCCACGGCGTGAGCGAAATGCCGATGGCGGGCAGGAGCGTGCCCTGGAACACCATGGCGCCGGTGATGTTGCCGAAGGCCAGCGTGTCCTTGTGCTTGCGGATCCACAGGATCGAATTCACCTTCTCCGGCAACTCGGTGGCGATCGGGATGATCATCAGCGACAGCAGCAGCGCGGAAATGCCGATGATGGGCGCGGCGGCTTCCACGCCGTAGATGAAGCCCTTGGCGCCGGCGACCAGCAGCGCCAGCCCCAGCGCCAGTTGCACCACGATGAAGAACAGGTTCTGCGGCAGGCCCAGGCGGGTCAGCAGCATCGGCGATCCGGCCTCGGTGGCGTGGCCTTCCTCCACCAGCTTGGCCGATGCCCGCAGGGTCATCATCACGTAAACGAAGTAAATCATCACCATGACGAAAGCGAGCGCACCGCGCACCCAGCCTTCGCCGTGGGGAACGAACATGGCGACGAAGGCCAGCAGGAAGGCCATCAGAAAGAAATCCAGATCGCGCTTGAGACCGGTCTTCTCGGGGGTGAGGTGGCCCAGCAATCCGCGCCGCTTCAACACCGCCACGCTCATCAGGGACAGCGACAGCGTCGACAGCATCAGCGGCGCGCCAAGAATCGCGCCGACGCCGATTTCTTCGTTGGTCACCGCATTGCCGGTTGTAGCAAAGATCGCCAGCAGCGGCACCAGGGTTTCCGGCATGGCGGTGCCGACCGCGGCGAACAGCGAGCCGGTCACGCCTTCCGAAATTTTCAGTTTCTCGCCCAGGTGTTCGAGCGCGTTGACAAAGATTTCCGCCGCAACCAGGATGAGCAGCAAATAACCGAAGAGTTCAAGAAACAGCATGAGCGCAAACCTGGAGGAAAACCGCGATTCTAGCAGCCCGGAAGCTGCCGCCCTACCCGCTTTTTTGCGCCTGTCCGAGGGCGCGTTTCACGCCCGCCTCGCCGCCACGGCCGGCGTCGCCGTGGTGCTGTTCAGCGCGCCGCACTGCGGGGCTTGCCGGGCATGGAAACACCTGCTGCCCGATGCCTTATCCGGGCTGGCCGACTGCTTGTTCGAAGTCGATGTCAGCGAGGCCACCGGGGTGGCCCGCTATTTCGGTATCTTTCATTTGCCGACCGTGTATCTGTATCGCGGCGGGCAGTTTCATGCCGAGTTGCAGTGCGAGGCGCGACAGGAAGTCATCCATGAGATGGCGCGCCAGCTGCTGGCAGCGCCGGCACAAGACGAGCCTTAATTCAGCGCAAGCGCGCGCCCGAGAAACACCACCGCGATCGTCAGCAGCCCCAGGCTGAGGTTGATGCCGATCAGCATGCGGATCTGGCCAAGCGCCGCGCCGCCCGCTTTCCAGTCCTGCGCCGCGACCGCGCACTTGAGTTTCTTATACGGCGCGAAAAACACGTGCCCGAAAATCAGCATCATCGCCACCCCCAGTACCAGCATGGCCAGGGCATAGAGCGGCGCTGACGCCCCGCCGAACACCATCAGCATGTGCAGGCCGGTCAGCAGAATCAGCACGACCGACACCCACACCCAGGGGAAGAACTTGTCGAACACGCCGGCCCACAGGGTGAGGCGCTGCGGCGG
>Ga0299912_10000078_pt1 | contig 112069 bp, 108 predicted proteins | sample RVTome_2_FD_207667 | JGI IMG/M metagenome (GOLD analysis project Ga0299912, IMG submission 207667) | Soil microbial communities from uranium-contaminated site in the Upper Colorado River Basin, Wyoming, United States - RVT95D214 (version 2) ... | reverse complement strand
CATGGTGGGAGAAATCCAGGTGCCGCCCGCATCCTCTCGCGGCTCGGCGCAGGCACGCATGACGTCGGCAAACGCCGTGTCGACGCGCACCTCGAATCCGGCGTTGCGGATACGCTTGGCGAGCGAACGGGTGACACGGATTTCGCCCGGCACCAGCACCATGCGCGGGTCGGGACTCCACCACAGAATGGGTTCGCCTGGATTGAACCAGGGAAAGATGCCGTGGCGATAGGCATCCAGCAGACATTCAAGCGACAGGTCGCCCCCCATCGCCAGCAGGCCATTGGGGTCGGCAAGTGCCTTTTCGACCGGGGGAAAGAAAGAGGCGTTTTGCGCGTGCTCACTCATGCCCGAATGGTAGCGGATTGGCCGGTTTGCATCCGGCAGCAGGGTCACATTATGATAAACACATCTTCAATACTGCTATTTAACATTCGACACGGTCATCGGGAAGCGCAGGGCTTTACGTGTCTCGCTTCGTATAATGCCGTTTTGCGGTTTGGCGCCGGATGAACCCCATCGCGACGCATTTCAAGCCGGGACATTGCAGTAGGAAGAATGCTTTTATCCAATACGACGTCAACACCATCCGCATCGACGCTTAAGCCACAAGCAGCAGCGTCAGGCTTGCCGGGGCGGCCATCCATCCCATGGTCCGGGTTGGCGGTTGCGGATCTTGCGGAAAAGTTGTACCTGACGCCGGCGGTGGATCCGACCTCTCTCCCGGACTTGCCGACAGGCGCCTTTTTGCGGGGCGTTTCGTGAGCGATTCTCCTGCGCTCACGGACGCCCCGTCTTTTTCGGGCTGCTTTCACTGCGGCCTGCCGGTGCCGGACGGCGCCCACTATCCCATCCAGTTCGAAGGCCAGACCAGGCAGACCTGCTGCCGCGGCTGCCAGGCGGTGGCGCAGACCATCATCGACAGCGGCCAGGGCGCCTACTACACCCATCGCACCGTGCTGCCCGCCACGCCCCAGCAGGCCGAGGCCGAACTGGCGCAAATGGGCCTCTACGACCTGCCTGAAATCCAGGAAAGCTTCGTCAGGACGGAATCGGAAAACATCCGCGAGGCCGCGCTGATCCTGGAAAACATCGTCTGCGCCGCGTGCATCTGGCTCAACGAGCGCCACATCGCGGGCCTGCCCGGCGTGCTGTCGGTGGAGATCAACTACGCCACGCGCCGCGCGCGGGTACGCTGGGACAACAGCCGCATCCAGCTGTCGGCGATTTTGAAAGCGGTGTCCGACATCGGCTACATCGCCCATCCCTTCGATCCCGGCCGTTCCGACGACATCCACCGCCGCGAGCGCAACACCGCGATCAAGCGGCTCGCCATCGCCGGGCTCGGCATGATGCAGGTGATGATGTACGCGCTGCCGACCTACACCGCCACCGACATGACCGACGAGATCCGGCTGCTGATGAACTGGGCGAGCCTGATCCTCACCATTCCGGTGGTGGGGTACTCGGCATGGCCCTTCTTCATCGGCGCCTGGCGCGACTTCAAGCGGCGCATGCTGGGGATGGACGTGCCGGTCGCGCTCGGCGTGGGCACCGCCTTCATTGCCAGCGTCTACAGCACCTTTTCCGGCCACGGCGAGGTGTATTACGACTCGGTCACCATGTTCGTCTTTCTGCTTTTGACCGGGCGCTTTCTCGAAATGAACGCGCGACGAAGAGCCGGCGCCGCGGTCGAGGAACTGGTGAAGTTGATCCCCGCCGCCACCACGCGGCTGCCCCACTGGCCGGCGCGCGACGAGGAACAGGTGCCGGTGGCACGGCTGGCGGTGGGCGACCACGTGCTGGTGCGCCCCGGCGAGACGCTGCCCGCCGACGGCGAGGTGATCGAGGGCGACAGCGCGGTGAGCGAAGCCATGCTCACCGGCGAATCGCTGCCGGTGTCGAAGAGCGTGCATGCGAAAGTGGTCGGCGGCAGCCTCAACCAGGCGAGTCCCCTGGTAGTGCGGGTCGACAAGCTCGGCGCCGACACGCGGCTGGCCTCCATCGTTCGCCTGCTCGACCGCGCGCAGAGCGAAAAGCCGCGCATCGGCCGGCTGGCCGACCGCGCCGCCGCCTGGTTCGTCGGCCTGCTGCTGGTGATCACTTTTTTAGTCGGCCTGGCGTGGTATTTCATCGACCCATCCCGCACCTTGTGGATCGTGGTGTCGATCCTGGTCGTCACCTGCCCCTGTGCGCTCGGGCTCGCGACCCCCGCTGCGCTGACCACCGCCACCGGCCGGCTGACAAGATTGGGGCTGCTGACCACGCGCGGCCACGCGCTGGAAACCCTGGCGCGCGCCACCGACCTGGTGTTCGACAAGACCGGCACGCTCACCCACGGCCGCCTGTCCGTGCGCCGCGTGGTGCCGCTGGGCGGGCGCGGCGCGGAAGAGGTGAGCCGGATTGCCGCCGCGCTCGAAGCCGGTTCCGAGCATCCCATCGCGCGCGCCCTGCGCGAAACCGGATCGGCGAGCCTCACCGCCAGCGACGTCCGCAACACGCCGGGGCGCGGCGTCGAAGGCACAATCGACGGCCTTCTCTATCGCCTGGGCTCGCCGCGCTACGCCGCCGCCGGCGAGACGCCGCCGGAATCCGATGGGAGTGCGAGCTGGGTGGCGCTGGCGCAAGGCAGCGAAACCATCGCCTGGTTCGCGCTGGCCGACACGCTGCGCGCGGACGCCCCCGCCGCGCTCGTCGCATTGCAGGAACTGGGCGTGCGCCTGCACCTGCTGTCGGGTGACGCCGAGCCCGCGGTGAAGGCCGTGGCTCAGCAGCTCGGCATTGCCGAGTGGCACGCCGGCGCACTGCCGGAAGACAAGCTCGCCTACGTGAAATTTCTGCAGCAGCAGGGCCGCATCGTCGCCATGGTGGGCGACGGCATCAACGACGCCCCGGTGCTGGCCGGCGCGCAGGTGTCGATCGCCATGGGCGAAGGTGCCGACGTCGCGCAGGCTGCCGCCGACATGGTGATGCTCGGCAGCCGACTCGCCACGCTCGCCGAAGGCGTGGAACTCGCCCGCAAGACGCAGAAGATCATCCGCCAGAACCTCGGCTGGGCGCTCGGCTACAACCTCATCGCCATCCCCGCCGCCACGCTGGGCTACGTCACGCCGTGGATGGCGGGCATCGGCATGTCGGCCAGTTCCCTGCTGGTGGTGCTGAACGCGCTGCGGCTCAGCGAATTCAAGCAAGAAGCGAAGCCCGTCCCGGCCGCGCTCCGCTCTCAGCTCTCGACTCTCCGCTGAGCATGGACATCCTGCTCCTGCTCATTCCCCTCAGCCTCGTCCTCGTCGGCGTCATCGCCTGGTTCATGCTGTGGGCGGCCAGAAGCGGCCAGTTCGACGACCTCGAAGGCCCGGCACACAGCGTCGTCATGGACGACGACAACCCGCCCAAGCCGGACGACACGCCCAAGGTCTGAACCCATGAACGCGCCCCTCCTCTGGTATTTCGCCGACCCGATGTGTTCGTGGTGCTGGGGCTTTTCGCCGGTGATCGAAACCCTGCGCGATGCATACCGCGACCGCGTGAAGATCGCGCTGGTGCTGGGTGGCCTGCGGCACGAAACCGCGCCGATGTCGGCAACCGGGCGCGAGGATATCCTGCATCACTGGCAGCAGGTGCACGCCCGCACCGGCCAGCCCTTCCGTTTCGAAAACGCGCTGCCGCAAGGCTTCGTCTACGACACCGAACCCGCCTGCCGCGCAGTGGTGACGGTGGGCGGCATCGATCCCGCGCTGATCTTTCCCCTGTTCAAGGCGATCCAGCATGCCTTTTATGCCGAAGGGCGCGACGTCACGCAGCCCGGCGTGCTGGCCGATCTGGCAGCGGGACTCGGCATCGACAGGGAGGTGTTTCTGCAGGCGTTCGACAACGACGCCGCGCGCGCCAGAACCCAGGCGCATTTCAAACAGGCGCGCCAGGCCGGCGTGCACGGTTTTCCTGCGCTGATCCTGCAGCAGGATTCCCGGCTGCATCCCATCTGCAACGGCTGCCAGCCGCTCGACACGGTGCGCGCGGCGATCGACGCCTGCCTGGCTGCATGATGCCACGCGTCCTTTTTCTGTTTGCCGTGATCGGCGGATGGGCCGCCGCAAGCGCGGTCGCTGCTCCCCTGCCCCCGATGATCGACGCTCACGCACACTTCTCCGCACCCGATGCAGCCGCTTTTTCACCCGCTGCCATCCTGGCCAGGCTCGATGCCGCAGGGGTGCGCCGGCTGGTGGTGACAAGCTCGCCGCCACACCTGGCGCAACGCCTCTACCAGCACGCGCCCGATCGGGTGATTCCCCTGCTCGGGGTGCACGAGTCGGATCGACACAAGGGCAACTGGGTGCACGACGCCGGCCTGCCGGCGCGGGTGGCCGAACAGCTGCAAAGCGGCGATTGGGCCGGCCTCGGCGAACTGCACCTGTTTGCGCACGACGCGCAGCAAGCTGTGTTTGCGCAACTGGTGCGGCTGGCGGCGGCGCGCGATCTGGTGCTGATGATTCACGGCGACGCCGAAGTGGTCGCACAGGCGTTTTCCATCGCGCCCAAGGTGCGGGTGCTGTGGGCGCATCTCGGCACGCAGCCGGAACCCGATGCGCTGGCTGCCATGCTGGGGCGTTTCCCGGGACTGTGGATCGACACGTCGGTGCGCGACGAGCGCATTGCGCCGGGCGGCATGCTGCTGCCTGAATGGCGCGCGCTTTTCGAGCGCCATCCCGACCGCTTCGTGGTGGCGGTGGACACCTTCAGCATCAACCGCTGGCAGCACTACGAAGCAGTGGTGGCCCAAATCCGGGGCTGGGTCGACCCGTTGCCGCAGCCCTTGAAGGACAATCTGCTGCACGACAACGCGGCCCGCCTGTTCGATTCCTTTTTGCCACCGCCCGCGCGCCGGTAAAATCCCCCCATCTTTTACCTGGAGTTTTTCCGATGACCCGCTTGTTCCCCTTTTCCTCCTCGCTGTTTCTCGGCGCGCTGATGCTGGGCATTTCCGGCTGCGGCGCCAGCGAACCCCCAACCCAGAAAGTCTCCACCGCGCCCGTCGCAGGCCAGCAGGCCAACCCGCGCGTGCTGATCGAAACCAGCAAGGGCAACATCACGGTGGAAGTATTCCCCGCCCAGGCGCCGCAGTCGGCCGGCAACTTCCTCAACTATGTGAAGACCGGGTTTTACGACGGCCTGGTGTTCCATCGCGTGATTCCCGGCTTCATGATCCAGACCGGCGGCATGACGGCTGACATGGCGGAAAAGCCCAAGAACGCGCCGATCCAGAACGAGGCCGACAACGAACTGAGAAACCTGCGCGGCACCCTGGCCATGGCGCGCACCAATGAACCCCATTCGGCGTCCTCGCAGTTCTTCATCAACGTCGCGAACAACGCCTTCCTCGACCACCGCGGGAAAACGCCCCAAGGCTGGGGCTATGCCGTGTTCGGCCAGGTGGTCGACGGCATGGACGTGGTGGACGCCATCGTCGCCGTGCCGCGCGGCAATCACGGCCCGCACGGCGACGTGCCCATCGAGCCCATCGTGATGAAGCGCGTGACGCTGCTGCCCGAGGCAGCCCAGCCCTGAGCCCTGCCGCCAAGCTGCTGCTGCTCGGGCTGGCCGCGCCGCTGGCCATCGCGCTCGGCCTGATGGCCGGCACGCTGCCGGCCGACCGCGAACTGGCGCAGCAGATCCTCGTCGAACTGCGCGGCCCCCGCGTGGCAGCGGCGTTCGCCTGCGGCGGCCTCTTGGCGCTGGCGGGCGCGCTGATGCAGACGCTGTTCCGCAACCCGCTGGCCGAACCCTATCTGCTCGGCGTGTCCGGCGGCGCGGGACTGCTGGCGCTGCTGGGCATGGCAGCGGGGCTGGCGTGGCCGTGGGTCTCACTGCTTGCGTTTGCAGGCAGCCTGCTGGCGCTGGCGCTCGCCGCCGCGCTCGGCGGAAGGCTTCTGGCACGCGACCACACGCCGCTCCTGCTCGCCGGCGTCATGCTGGCGGCCGGCTTCGGCGCGCTGATCGCGCTGGTGCTCTCCGTGACGCCGGCCGAGCGCCTGCCCGGCATGCTGTTCTTCCTGATGGGCGACCTCGCCTGGACCAGCCAGCCCGTGCTGCTGTGGATCGCACTGCTGCTGGCGGTGGCCGCCGCGCTGGCGCTGTCGCGGCGGCTCGACGTGCTGCAGCTGTCGCCGCTGAAAGCCGCCTCGCTCGGCGTGGCCGTCGCCCCCACCCGCTGGGCGCTGTTTGCGCTGGCCGGCGCCTGCACCTCGCTGGTCGTCGCGCAGGCCGGCAGCATCGGCTTCGTCGGCCTGATGGTGCCGCATGCACTGAGAAAACTGGGATTTTCCGGCCACCGCGCCCTGCTGCCCGCTGCCGCGCTCGCCGGCGGCAGCCTGCTGGTGCTGGCTGACGCGCTGGCGCGCACCGTGATCGAGCCGCGCGAACTGCCGGTCGGCGTGCTCACCGCCCTGATCGGGGTGCCGATGATGCTGTGGCTGCTGAGGAAGCCATGAGCCTCGTCGCCCAACAGTTGGTCCTGCAAGCTGGCACCCGCGCACTAGTCGACACCCTCGACCTCGCGCTCGAACCCGGCGAAGTGCTCGGCATCCTCGGCGCCAACGGCGCGGGCAAGTCGACGCTGCTGACGGTGCTGGCGGGGCTCGCCGCCCCCGCGCAAGGCCACGTCACGCTCGACGGCCACGCGCTCGCCACGCTGACGCCGCTGACCCGCGCGCAGCACATCGGTTTGCTACCGCAGGGCGACGAAGGCGGCTTCTTCGGCAGCGTGGCGGATTTCGTCGCGCTGGGACACTTTCCGTTCGGCACCGCCCCTGATCTCGCGCCGCACCTCGCCACCTGGGAACTGGCCGAACTGGCCGCGCGCCCGCTCGCAACCCTGTCCGGCGGCGAGCGCCAGCGCGCTCGGCTGGCGCAGTTGGCGGTGCAGGCGCCGCGCATCGCCCTGCTCGACGAGCCGCTGACGCATCTCGACCCCGCGCATCAGGCCCGGCTGCTGGCCTGGGCGCGCGGCGAGGCCGACGCCGAGCGCAGCGTGGTGCTGACCCTGCACGACCCCAACTGGGCGGCCTGCCACTGCGACCGCCTGCTGTTCCTGTACGGCGACGGGCGCTGGCAACTGGGCAGCCCGGCCGAACTGCTGACCCCCGACGCGCTCGAGGCCCTGTACGGTCCCGGCACGGCGACGCTGTGGCGGCAGCGGGCCTGATTCCCACTTAAATGGGCGCTTGACCCAGCCTGTATAATCGCGATCTGTTTCGCATATAACCGCCTTCGCGCACCCCATGATCCGTCGCATCATCAATAAAGTATTTGGCCGCAAACCGCGCGGCGCTGCCTCAGCCGCACAGATTCTGACGCAGTCCAAACACGGCATCCGCCGCGACCAGCTCGACGATTGCGCACTGAAAACCTGCGAAACCCTGGCGCAGGCCGGATACAAGGCCTATGTCGTCGGCGGCGCGGTGCGCGACCTGCTGCTGGCCAAGACCCCCAAGGATTTCGACGTCGCGACCGACGCCACCCCGGAAGAAGTGCGGCGGCTGTTTCGCCGTTCGCGCATCATCGGCCGGCGCTTTCAGATCGTGCACGTGATGTGCGGCCGCGTGACCATCGAGGTCACCACCTTCCGCGCCAATGGCCAGAAGGAAGCCGATGAGGAAGACGAGCGGCCGACCGACGAGCACGGCCGTCTGCTGACCGACAACGTGTTCGGCAACATGGCGGACGACGCCGCGCGCCGCGACTTCACCATCAACGCGCTGTATTACGACCCCGTGCGCGAGGAAGTCCACGACTACTTCGGCGGCGTGGCCGACTGCAAGAAGCGCGTGCTGCGCATGATCGGCGACCCCGAGACGCGCTTCCGCGAAGACCCGGTGCGCATGCTGCGCGCCGCGCGCTTTGCCGCCAAGCTCGATTTCCACATCGACCCCGATACCCGCCGCCCGGTCGCCACGCTGGCGCCGCTTTTGTCCAACATCCCGCGCGCGCGCATCTTCGACGAGGCGCTGAAACTCCTGATGTCGGGCCACGCGCTGCGCGGCGTGCACCAGCTGCGCGCCGAGGGCCTGCACCACGGCATGCTGCCGTTGCTGGACACGATTCTGGACGACACCACCGGCGAGCGCTTCATCACCGCCGCGCTGAAGACCACCGATGCGCGCATCGCGCAGGACAAGCCGGCCTCGCCGGCCTTCCTGTTCGGCACCCTGCTGTGGCCGCAGGTGCTGCAGCGCTGGCGCGCGCTCGAAGCCGCCGGCGAGAAGCCGCAGCCCGCCCTGTTCCTGGCGATGGACGAAGTGCTCGACGCGCAGCGCGGCCAGCTCGCCATCCCGCGCCGCTACGACGGCATGATCAAGGAAATCTGGGCGCTGCAGCCGCGCTTCGAGCAGCGCGGCGGGCAACGCCCGTATCGCCTGCTGGAGCATCCGCGCTTCCGCGCCGCCTACGACTTTCTGCTGCTGCGCGCCGAATCCGGCGAAGTCGACGCCGAGCTCGGCGAGTGGTGGACGCGCTTCCAGGAAGTCGACGACGACGAACGCGCCGCCATGCTGCTGGCCGACAGCGCGCCCAAGCCGCGCCGCAAGCGCAAGCGCCGGAAGCCGGGTGAAGCGTCATCCGGCGAGGCGCAGCCGGAATGAAGGTCATCGCCACCATCGGGCTGGGCGCCAATCTCAACGACCCGGCGGCGCAGGTGGAATACGCGCTGTCCGAGCTCGACCGCCTGCCCGGCACCCGGCTGCTCGCGCGCTCCAGCCTGTACGCCTCGGCACCGGTCGGTTACGTCGATCAGCCCGATTTCATCAACGCGGTGGCGCAGGTGGAAACCGGCCTCGCGCCGCGCGCGCTGCTGGTGGCGTTGCTGGACATCGAACACCGCCATGGCCGCGAGCGCAGCTTTCGCAACGCGCCGCGCACGCTCGATCTCGACCTCTTGCTGTACGGCAACGCGCACTTCCATGAAGAAGGCCTGACGCTGCCGCATCCGCGCATGATCGAGCGTGGCTTCGTGCTGCTGCCGCTGCTGGAAATCGCGCCCGACACCGTGATCCCGGGCCGCGGCCGCGCAGCCGACTGGCTCGCCGGCTGCGCGGACCAGAGCGTGAGCGTTCTCCCCCCGCCCGCTGCCGCCGTCAACGCATGAGTCTGGACCGTTACCGCTACGTCGTCGTCGAAGGCCCGATCGGCGCCGGCAAGACCAGCCTCACCCACAAGCTGGCCGAGCGCCTGAGCGCCGAGACCCTGCTGGAAAACGCCAGCGACAACCCCTTCCTGCCGCGTTTCTACCAGGAGCCGAAACGCTACGCGCTGCCGACGCAGCTGCATTTCCTGTTCGACCGCGCGCGCCAGCTGCGCGATCTCGCACAGGGCGACCTGTTCCGCGCCGGCACAGTGTCGGATTTCCTGATCGACAAGGACATGTTGTTTGCGCGCATGAACCTCGACGACGATGAGTTCGAGCTGTACCAGAAGGTGTACGCCGACCTTGCGCCGCAGGCACCGACCCCCGATCTGGTGATCTACCTGCAGGCGCCGGTCGACGCGCTGCAGGAGCGCGTCAAGCGCCGCGGCGTGGATTTCGAGCGCAGCATGGATGCGGGCTATCTGCAGCGATTGGCCAACAGCTACAGCGAGTTTTTTCATCGCTACGACGCCGCGCCCCTGCTCATCGTCAACACCAGCAACCTCAATTTCGCGCAGAGCGAGGCCGACTTCGAGTTGCTTGTCGAACGCGTGAGCAAGATGCGCAGCCCGCGCGAATTCTTCAGCCGGGCTGTCTGAAATGAGCATCACCCTGTCCACCCTCAAGGCGATGCGCGAACGCGGCGAGAGGATCGCCGTGCTCACCTGCTACGACGCCAGCTTCGCGCGCGTGCTCGATGCGGCAGGCGTAGACGTGCTGCTGGTCGGCGATTCTCTCGGCATGGTGGTGCAGGGCCACACTTCGACCCTGCCGGTGAAGCTGGCCGAAATGACGTATCACACGCGCTGCGTCGCGGCCGGCACCGAGCGTGCCTTCATCGTCTCCGACCTGCCCTTCGGCAGCTACCAGCCCTCGCCCGAGCGCGCATTTGCCGCGGCCGCGCGACTGATGGCAGCCGGCGCACACATGGTCAAGCTGGAAGGCGGCGCGGTGATGGTCGACACCGTCGCCTTCCTCACCCAGCGCGGCATTCCGGTGTGCGCGCATGTCGGCCTGTTGCCGCAGTCGGTGAACCAGCTCGGCGGCTACAGGGTGCAGGGGCGCGATGACGCCGCCGCCGCGCAACTGGTCGCCGACGCGCGCGCGCTGGAAGCCGCCGGCGCCGGATTGATCGTGCTGGAAATGGTGCCCGCCGCGCTGGCGAAGGCAGTCACCGAGGCGCTCACCATTCCCACCATCGGAATCGGCGCCGGCGCCGATTGTTCCGGCCAGGTGCTGGTGCTGTACGACCTGCTGGGCCTGGTCCCGCGCGCGCCGAAATTCTCGAAGAACTTCCTCGAAGGCACCGACAGCATCGAGGCGGCAGCGCGCGCCTACGTGGACGCCGTCAAATCGGGCGCCTTCCCGGCCGCCGAACACGCCTTCTGATGCAGGTCCTGCATACCGCCTTGGAGCTGCGCGCCGCGCTCGCCGGCGAAACCCGCACCGCCTTCGTGCCGACCATGGGCAATCTGCACGCCGGCCACGTCTCGCTGGTCAAACAGGCCAAACACCATGGCCAGCCGGTGGTAACAAGCATTTTCGTCAACCCGCTGCAGTTCGGCGCCGGCGAGGATTTCGAGCGCTATCCGCGCACGCTGGCCGCCGACTGCGAGAAGCTCGCCGCCGCCGGCTGCGACGTCGTGTTTGCGCCGGACGTCGCCGAGATGTATCCGGTGCTGCAGACCTTCACCGTGCAGCCGCCCGAGTCGCTGGCGAATGATCTGTGCGGCGCGTTTCGCCCCGGCCACTTCAGCGGCGTCGCCACCGTGGTGTTGAAACTCTTCAACCTGGTGCAGCCGCGCGTGGCCGTGTTCGGCAAAAAGGATTTTCAGCAGCTGTTGGTGATTCAGGAACTGGTGCGGCAATTCAACCTGCCGATCGACATCGTGGCGGGCGACACCCTGCGCGAGGCCGACGGCCTGGCGCTGAGTTCGAGGAACGCCTATCTCGGCGACTCCGAGCGCATCCAGGCGGCGCAACTGCAGCGCGAACTCGCCGCCATCGTCGCGGCGGTGCAGGCAGGCGAACGTGACTTCGAGGCGCTTACCGCCACCGCCGCCCGCCGCCTGAAAATGGCGGGCTGGCGCGTCGATTATGTCGCGCTGCGCGATGCCGCGACCCTGCAGCCGCCCACGCCGGCCAGCACCCGCTTGGTGGTGCTGGGCGCAGCCTGGCTGGGCAACACCCGGCTGATCGACAACCTCGATTTCGCCAATCCGTCCGAGTAAATAGCGTTCGTCGCACAGTCGCCATGAACACCGTTCGCCCCTACAAGCGACTTCTCGGGGTTCTCCTGTTTCTGGTCCTGCTGCTGGCGATCTTCGAGCTGTCCGGCCTGCGTAGCCATTTCAATCTGGCCTACCTGCATCAGATACTGGTCGACAACCCGATCACCGGTCTGGTCGTTTTCATCCTGATTTTTGCGCTGGGCAATCTGGTGCAGATACCGGGCTGGATTTTTCTGGCCGCGGCGGTGCTCGCGCTGGGGAAAACCTGGGGCGGAATGGCGACCTATGTCGCAGCCATCATTTCGTGCACCGCCACTTTTTTCACCATCCGACTTGTTGGCGGCGACGCGCTCCGCAGTCTGGATGGCAAACTCGCAATACGCCTCTTGAGTCAGCTCGACGCCCATCCGATCAGAAACATCGTGCTGTTGAGAATGCTGTTCCAGACAGTCCCGCCGCTCAATTACGCCCTCGCCATGTCGGGCATCCGTTTTCGCGATTACCTCGTGGGCACGCTTCTCGGCCTTCCCCTGCCGATCATGGCGTACTGCCTATTCTTCGATTACCTGTCCATCCAGCTGCACCTGCATTGATCCCCAGGATTTGCTGTCGCTTTCAATCCAGGCGGGCTTTCCGGAAGGCCCGCTTGGCGCTTCTGGATAACTGGGGCATTTTGGTATAATGGCCGTCCTTTTTTTGTGAGGGCACCGTCATGCAAAGAACGATGCTCAAGTCCAAGCTGCACCGGGCGACCGTCACGCACTCCGAGCTGCACTACGAAGGCTCGTGCGCCATCGACGAAACCCTGCTGGACGCGGCCAACATCCACGAGTACGAGCAGATCCAGATTTACAACATCACCAATGGTGAGCGCTTCACGACGTACGCCATCCGCGCGGCACGTGATTCCGGCATCATTTCGGTGAACGGCGCCGCCGCGCACAAGGCGAATCCGGGCGACCTCGTCATCATCGCCACCTACGCGGTCTACAACGAACTGGAACTGGCGCGCTACGAACCGGAACTGGTCTACGTGGACGCGGACAACCGCATCATGGACACCCGCCACGCCATTCCTGTGCAGGCGGCCTAAAAATCAGTGTTTACCTAAAACAAAAAGGCCGGGGAAACCCCGGCCTTTTTGTTTCTGCGCGCCCGGCAGGCAAGCGCGCCTATTTCAGCTTCCAGATGTCGTTGTTGTATTCCTGCATGGTGCGGTCGGTCGAGAAGAACCCGCTCGACGCCGTGTTAAGGATGCTCATGCGGGTCCAGCCGGCCTGATCCTGCCAGGCCTGCGCGACGCGTTCCTGCGCGTCGACATAACTGCGGAAGTCGGCCAGCACCATCCACGGGTCGTGCGGGCTCAGCAAGGCGTCGAGGATCATGTCGAAGATGCCCGCTTCGCATTGATTGAAGTGACCCGACCTCAACAGATCGATCACCTCGCGCAATTCGGGGTCATTGTCCACGTAAGTCATCGGCTGGTATTGCGGACGCAATGCCTCGACCTCCTCGGCATGCAGGCCGAACAGGAAGAAGTTGTCCTTGCCCACCGCTTCCAGAATTTCAATGTTGGCGCCATCGTAGGTGCCGATGGTGATGGCGCCGTTCATCATGAATTTCATGTTGCCGGTGCCGGAGGCTTCCTTGCCCGCGGTCGAAATCTGCTCGGATAGGTCGGTGGCCGGCGCGATGATTTCCATGCTGGTCACCCGGTAGTTGGGCAGGAAGGCGACCCGCAGGCGCCCGTCGACGTAGGGGTCTGCATTGACCACCTCGGCTACGCTGTTGATCAGCTTGATGATGCGCTTGGCCATGACGTAGCCCGGCGCGGCCTTGCCGCCGATCAGCACGCAGCGGTCCGCCCAGCCGTCCAGCCGCCCACGGTTGATGCGATTGTAGAGATGGATCACGTGCAGCACGTTGAGCAGCTGGCGCTTGTATTCGTGGATGCGCTTGACCTGCACGTCGAACAGCGCGTCCGGGTTGAACTCGACGCCGCACTCGGCATCGACCAGTTCGGCGAGGCGCGCCTTGTTGGCGCGCTTCACCGCGCGCCACTCGGCATGGAATGCCGTGTTTTTCAGGTCAGCCTGCGGTTTCAGCTTTTCCAGCTGCGACAGGTCGGCGACCCAGTCTTCGCCGATCTGCCGGCTGATGAGCGCGCTCATGCCAGGGTTGGCGTGCGCCACCCAGCGGCGCGGCGTGACGCCGTTGGTCTTGTTGTTGAACTTGCCCGGCCACAGTTCGACAAAATCGCGGAACAGGCCTTCCCTCAGCAGCTTCGAGTGCAGCGCTGCAACGCCGTTGACCGAGAAGCTGCCGACGATAGCGAGATAGGCCATGCGCACCTGGCGCACCTCGCCCTCCTCGATGATCGACATGCGGCGCCGACGGTCGTTGTCGCCCGGCCATTTGATCGACACCTCGCGCAGGAAGCGCGCATTGATTTCGTAGATGATCTCCAGCGGGCGTGGCAGCAGGCGCTCGAACAGCGCAACCGGCCAGCGCTCCAGCGCCTCGGGCAGCAGGGTGTGGTTGGTGTAGGCCATGCAGTGCGAGGTGATGGCCCAGGCCTCGTCCCACTGCATGCGCGCCTCGTCGAGCAGGAGGCGCATCAGTTCGGCCACCGCAATGGTCGGGTGGGTGTCGTTCATCTGGAACACGTTGTGCTCGGCGAACTTAGACAGGTCGCTGTTGCCTGCCGAAATCCACTGGCGCAGCGCATCCTGCAGGCTGGCCGACGCCAGGAAATACTGCTGGCGCAGGCGCAGCTCCTTGCCGCTCTCGCTGGCGTCGTTGGGATAGAGCACCATGGAAATGTGCTCGGCGTGGTTTTTTTCCTGCACCGCTTCGGTGTAGCTGCCGGCGTTGAATTCATCGAGATTGAATTCGTCGGTGGCGGCCGATTTCCACAAGCGCAGGGTGTTGACCACCTGGTTGCGGTAACCCGAAATCGGCATGTCGAACGGGATCGCCAGCACGTCGTTGGTGTCCGCCCAGCGCGCACGATGGATGCCTTCCTTGTCGTGATAGTGCTCGGTATGGCCACCAAAGGGCACGCGGCAGGTGAATTCAGGCCGCTCCACCTCCCACGGATTGCCATCGCGCAGCCAGTGGTCTGGGTCCTCGATCTGGTAGCCGTTGTCGATGTGCTGGTGGAACATGCCGTATTCGTAATGGATGCCGTAGCCCATCACCGGCAGGTTCAGGGTGGCGCAGCTGTCCATGAAGCACGCGGCCAGCCGTCCCAGGCCGCCATTGCCCAGTCCGGCATCGGCTTCCTCCTCGATCACGGCTTCCAGCGTCTGGCCATAACTGTGCAGGGCGTCGCGCGCCGTTTCGTCCAGCCCCAGGTTGAGCACATGGTTGGCCAGCGCGCGCCCGATCAGGAACTCCATGGAAAGGTAATAACCGCGCCGCTTGCCCGGCTGGTCGCGCTGCATGTAGGTGTTCATCCAGTCAGACATCAGGCGGTCGCGCAGCGTCCACGCCAGCGCCTGGTAGGTATACACGGGCGGGCTGCCGTGCAGTCGGCCCAGGTGATAGAACTTGTAACGCTCGAAGTCCTGGATGAAGGCTTCGCTGTTGTTCGGCAGCGGCTTCAGGGCGACGCAGGAAGCGGCAGGTTTAGCGTCTGGCATGGTGGCTCCCTTCAGGCTTGGGTGGAATAGAGTTCGAGGTAATGGCCGGCGCTCTCGGACCAGTCGAACGACTGGCGCATGCCGGTCTGCTGCAGGCGCCGCCACTGCGTGGGCTGGCGATACAGGTCGAGCGCGCGGTGGATGGCTTCCAGGAAGGCTGCCACGCCGGGCGTATCGAACACGAAACCGGTGGCGCTGGCGTCATCCAGCGTGGCCGCATTCGCATCGACCACGGTGTCGGCGAGGCCGCCGGTCTTGTACACGACGGGCGGGGTGCCGTAGTGCAGGCTGTACATCTGGTTCAGCCCGCACGGCTCGAAACGCGAGGGCATCAGGAACAGATCCGTGCCGGCTTCAATCTGGTGCGCCAGCGACTCGTCATAACCGATTTCCACGAACAACCGATCCGGATACTGCTGGGCCAGCCGCGTCAGTTTCTGTTCGTACACGGCCTGTCCGCTGCCCAGCAGTACGAAGCGTGCGTCGGTCTCGGCGAGCAGCACCGGGATCGCGGCCAGCACCCAGTCGATGCCCTTCTGCTCGACCAGCCGCCCGACCAGTCCCAGCAGCGGTGCCTGCATCGCCGCATCGTCGGCGTGCGGCAGGAAACGTTCGAGCAGGGCCTGCTTGTTGCGTCGCTTGCCTGGCTGGATACGGCCCATCGAATAATGGGCAGGCAAATGCGGGTCGGTGGACGGATTCCAGATCGTGGTGTCGATGCCGTTCAGGATGCCGTGCAGCCTGTTTTGCCGGGAAAGCAGCAGGCCATCGAGACCGTAGCCGAATTCAGGCGTGCAGATTTCGGCGGCGTAGGTGGGGCTCACCGTGGTGACGGCATCGGAATAAATGATGCCCGCCTTCAGCATCGAAAAGCCGCCGTGGAATTCCACCCCTTCGGATGACCACCAGTGGCTGGGCAACTGCAGGCGCACGAAATCGGTGTGCGAAAAATGGCCGCCATAGGCCAGGTTGTGAATGGTGAAAACAGTTTTCGGACGCATCGGCTGGTCGGCCAGGAACGCGGCGGTGAGGCCGCTCTGCCAGTCGTGGGTGTGCACCACCGCCGGCTGCCAGCCCAGGTCCAGCGCGTCCTGCGCCAACAACGCCGCTACGCGCGCAAACACCGCGAAGCGTTCGGCATTGTCCGGCCAGTCGTGGCCGCTGGCGCTGACATAGGGGTTGCCTGCACGGTCGAACAGCGGCGGACAGTCGACCACCCACAAGGGAAAGGCAAAATCGGGATGGCGCGTTTCCAGGATGCGCGCGCTGACGATGCCTTCGGCACCGCGCACGTCGAGCCAGCCGAGTATGCGCACCTGGTCGAGTTGGCGCAGCAGCGCGCGATAACCCGGCAGCACCAGGCGGATGTCGGCCCCGCGCGCATGCAGCGCGTGCGGCAGGCTGTACAGCACATCGCCCAGGCCGCCGGTCTTCACCAGGGGATAGGCCTCGCTGGCCACAAACAGGACCTTCATTGCTCCGCGTTTCATTATTCTTTTCCGTCGTTTTCTTGTTCGATCAACTGCAGGGTTTAAGGAAGATGGCGCCCAGCGGCGGCAGCGTCACCTCCATGGAATACGGATATCCCATCCACGGCAGGTTCTGCGGGCGCAGCGGCCGGCCGTTGCCGAGGTTGCTGCCGCCGTAGTACATCGAATCGGTGTTCAGCACTTCGCACCACGCCGCCGCCGACGGCACGCCGATGCGATAGGCGGTGCGCGGCACCGGCGTGAAGTTGAACAGCGCCACCAGCGGCGCCGATTCGTCCTGCCCCTGGCGCACAAAGCTCAGCACCGACTGGTCGGCGTCGTGGCAGTCGATCCAGCGGAATCCGCGCGGATCGAAGTCGAATTCATGCAGCGCCGCATCGTTGCGATACAGGTGGTTGAGGTCGCGCAGCAGGCTGCGGATGCCGTCGTGGGCAGGGAAGCCGAGCAGCATCCAGTCGAGCTGGCCGGATTCCTTCCACTCGTTCCACTGACCGAATTCACTGCCCATGAACAGCAGCTTCTTGCCCGGATGCGCGTACTGCCACGCGTAGAACAGGCGCAGGTTGGCGAAGCGCTGCCAGGTGTCGCCCGGCATCTTGTCGAGCAGGCTTTTCTTCAGATGCACCACTTCGTCGTGCGACAGCGGCAGCACGAAGTTTTCGGTCCATGCATACATCTGGCTGAAGGTCAGCTGGTTGTGCTGGTACTTGCGGTAGATCGGTTCCTTTTCGATGTAATCGAGGCTGTCGTTCATCCAGCCCATGTTCCACTTCATCGAAAAGCCCAGCCCGCCGAGTTCGACCGGACGCGACACCGCCGGCCACGCGGTCGATTCCTCGGCGATGGTGAGCACGCCCGGGAATCGGCCGTGCACTTCGGTGTTCATTTCGCGCAGGAAATGGATCGCCTCGATGTTCTCGCGACCGCCGAACTGGTTCGGCAGCCATTCGCCCGGCTTGCGCGAGTAGTCGAGGTAGAGCATCGAGGCGACAGCGTCGACGCGCAGGCCGTCGATGTGGAACTCGTCCAGCCAGTACAGCGCGTTGGCAACCAGAAAATTGCGCACCTCGTTGCGGCCGAAGTCGAAAATCAGCGTGCCCCATTCCTGATGCTCTCCGCGGCGCGGGTCGGCGTGCTCGTACACCGGCTCGCCGGTGAAGCGCGCCAGCGCGAAATCATCCTTAGGGAAATGCGCCGGCACCCAGTCGAGCAGCACGCCGATATCGGCCTGGTGGCAGGCATCGACGAAGGCGCGGAAATCGTCCGGCAAGCCGAAGCGCGCGGTCGGCGCGTAATAGCCCGACACCTGATAGCCCCACGAGGCATCGAGCGGATGCTCGGCCACCGGCATCAGTTCGATGTGGGTATAGCCGAGGTCCTGAACATAGGGAATCAGCTCGGAAACCAGTTCGCCCCAGGTATAAAAACTGCCGTCGGCGTGGCGGCGCCAGGAACCGGGATGCAGTTCGTAGATGCTGACCGGCCGATGCTGCCAGTCGAAGCGGGCGCGGGCATCGATCCACGCGCTGTCCCGCCAGGCGTATACCGTCTCTTCCGGCACGCGGCTGGTGGTCTCGGGGCGCAAGAACATCTGCCGCGCATACGGATCGGTCTTTCTCGCCAGCTGGCCGTGCTGGCCGAGGATTTCATATTTGTAGGCGTGACCGGCGTCGAGGCCGGGAATGAACAACTCCCACATGCCCGAGGTGCCGCGGCAGCGCATCGGGTGGCGGCGGCCGTCCCAGTCGTTGAAGTCGCCGACCACGCTGACGCGCTGCACCGCCGGTGCCCAAACGGCGAACAGGCAGCCGTCGACGCCATCGATGGTTTTCAGGCGCGCGCCGAGCACTTTCCAGGCTTCGAAATGGCGCCCCTCGCCGAGCAGATAGAGGTCCATCTCGCCCAGTTGCGGCGGGAAGCTGTAGGGGCTTTGCGAGGTATGCCACTCGCCTTTGCCCTTGTCCTGCCAGCGCATGACCGGATGCGGGTCGACCTTGCTGCCTGCCGGCAGGATCCGTTCGAAACAGTCGGTTCCGGTCACGCGCGTCATGCGGCCACCGGCCACTTCGACCGCTTCGGCCGCCGGCAGAAACTCACGGATCAGGGTGCTGCCGTCGGGCTGGGCATGCACGCCCAGCACCTCGAACGGATCGTGATGCGTTCCGGTCTGCACGCGCAGGATTGGTGGGCTGATTGCAGGCAGGCTGGCGCCAAGCGGGTCTTTAAGGGGCGCATTCATGGATGGGGCTGATTCTCGCATCGGTGGGCTTTCTGGTTTTTCTCATGCAAACGGGATGCCAGGTCGGACGGCACTGCCGCCCACTCAAAGCGCCAGGCCCAGTTGCCGTTGTCTGTGCCCGGGGTGTTCATGCGTGCCTCGCTGCCCAGGCGCAGCACATCCTGCATCGGCAAAATCGCCAGCGCGGCGCGGCTTTGCAGCACGGTATCGATCATCGCATCCGGCACCGCGTCGGGGTCATGGGCACCCAGCTGCTGCATCACCTGCTGACGCACTTCATCGGGCAGCGCGCGCCACCAGCCCAGCGTGGTGTCGTTGTCGTGGGTGCCGGTGTAATACACGGTGTCGGGCTGCACATTTTCGCGCTTGTGCGGATTGTCGGCATGCTGGTCAAACGCGAATTGCAACACAGCCATGCCGGGCAAGCCAAACTGGTGACGCAACGCGGTGACGTCCGGGGTGATGATGCCGAGGTCCTCGGCCACCAGGGGCAGTTCGCCCATCTCGGATGCTATCGCCTGCAACAGCGCCGCGCCGGGCGCTTTCACCCACTCGCCGTGGATGGCAGTCGGCTCGTTGGCGGGGATCACCCAGGCTGCCGCCAGACCGCGGAAGTGATCGATGCGTACCAGGTCGAACCAATCGAAATGCGCGGTGAGCCGCGCCCGCCACCAGGCAAAGTTGTCGGCCTGCATCGCCGCCCAGTTGTAGTGCGGGTTACCCCAGCGCTGCCCGGTTTCGGAAAAGTAATCCGGCGGCACCCCGGTCACCACCGTGGGATGCCCCTCGGCATCCAGCAGGAACAGATCGCGCTGCGCCCACACGTCTGCACTGTCGTGGGCAACGAAAATCGGCATGTCGCCGAACAGCTGGATGCCGCGCGCCTTCGCCTGTGCGCGAATGCGCTGCCAGTGCAGGGTCGCGCGATACTGCTCGACCATCACCGCATTCAGCTTGTCGGCGTGGGAGACGTCGAATGCGGCCAGCGTCCGGGCATCGCGGTCTCGCAGCGCAACCGGCCAGTCGGTCCAGGTGGCGTTGCCCTGCTCCGCCTTGATCACCACGAAGCGCGCAAAGTCCACGAGCCAGTGGGCCTGCTGGCGGCGCCAGTCGGCAAAGCCATGCAGATCGACCGGCGCAGCGGAAAACAGCCCTGGATTGACCGCGAAGGCTGACGCGCACTGATAGGGCGACAGGCCGGCAAGCGGCACACCCAGCGGCAGCATCTGCCACACGCTGAATCCTGCAGATTGCAGGAAATCCATCCAGCGTCCGGCATCGGCCAGCGTGCCGGACGGCAGCGAGGTCGGATGCAGCAGCAAGCCGGCGCGATGGGTGTCGAAGTTCATTCGGGAAATCCAAATGCGATCCGCGAAGGACGCGAAGAGACGCGAAGAAAAGCAAAAGTTTGTATTTGTTTGTACCTGCGCAGTAACCGTTGCGAAAGCACATGTCCTTGTCCAGGTTTACTTCGCGCTTCTTCGCGTCCTTCGCGGATAAAGGTTCTAGTCAGGTTCATTATGCGTTCCTGCGCATGGTGCCGGCGTTTTCCGCCAGGCCGCCGCCACTCGACAGCGGCACGTCGAGCAGAGCAGGCGGCGCCACGCCGAGCAGGCGGTACAGCTCTCGCAACTGGGTGCGATAGAGTTGCTCAAAGTCGCTGACACTGCCCGACGGGTTGTAGTCGCCAAACCACCAGAACCAGTCGGAGCCTTCGCACACGGCAAGTTGGCGGGAGGCCAATGCTTGCTGGTCGGCGTTCAGCCTGCCGGCGGCCATCACGCTGTCGTACGCCTGTTTGGCGGCGACCAGGTAGTCCCAGCCTCGGTTCTTGTCTTCCGATCCGATCCAGGTCGAGAAGCTGCCGTAGACCCAGCTGCCGGCCGCCAGCCGCTTCATCGGTTTGGCAGGCGCGTGCGTGGCCTGCTCGGCGAAGGTACTGACCTTGAGCGTGGGGTGGCTGGACAGCGTCTTGTACAGCGCATCCAGAAAATGATGGCCGTTGTCGGGGTAATACTCCCAGGCGTTTTCACCGTCGAGGATGACCGAGACCACATGGTGGTTGGCGTCCTTGCCGAAAAAACGGGCGATGTTTTCCAGATGCTGGACGAAATCGGCCACCGCGTCGTCGGCGTGCCAGTCGCTGTACTTGAAGCCGATCAGGTCCGACAGGCCGTCGTCGCGGAAAAATACCCGCGCCTTGAAACCGTCGATGCGTATCGGGGAGAACAGGGATTGCCTGCTTTGCAGTTCCGCTTCTGCGCAATCCGACTTGGCGCAGCTGTTGCGCCACACCCCCTCGCCCGAGGCGGTCCATGCAAAGTCCATTTCGTCGAGCTGGGCCAGCGCATCCTCGCTCACCCCGCCTTCGGACAGCCAGACGCCCGCCGGTTTCCTGCCGAAATAGCGTTCGAACACCGCGACACCATGCAGCAGATGCCAGCGCGCGCGCGCCGAACCGCCCGGATAGGCCGGAGCTTCGGGAACGGGAACGTCGGGCAGTGCGTCGCGCAAGTTGGCGAAATCGTTCAGCAGCGGCACGATGGGATGGCCGTAAGGCGTCATCGACAACTCGATCTGGCCGCGATCGGCGAGCGCGCGGTAGCGCGGAATCAGCCCGGCCATGCAGTGCTGCATCAGGTGCAGCAGTTCATGGCGATCGGCCGCGGAAAAGCCATTTTCCTGCGCCATCAGCCGCTGCACCAGCGGCAGCTGGCGCAGCGAGTTCCCCAGCCAGGCGAGGTGATACCAGGTCAGAAGGTCCAGAAAATACTGCTCGGACAAATAGCCCAGATGAGACTGCATGTCAGCGCTGCCGGCCTCATTGGCGGCGGTCATGCGCACCAGACGATGGAAAGCGGGATACGGATGAATCATGCGCGGGGCATGGCAGCGCTGGCAATCCTGGATGATGCGCTGGCGGTTCGCAGCATCCGACGGAATGCGCTCGATCCCGGACAGCAGGTTGAGCATATGGTCCTGGGTGGGCTTGCCATGCTTCAACAGCACGTCGAGCTGCTGCGCGTAATCATCCATCTGCTCCAGCAGCACCGGCGCGAAATTCACCACCGCCTGCATGCCGGGATGCCGCTCCAGGTGCGCGGCCATGTCGCTGTAATCCTTGATGCCGTGCAGGTACACCCAGGGCAGGTGATACGCGCCCTTGAGGCCTTCGCGGTAATACGGCTGATGCATGTGCCAGCACAGCACCACGTTGAGCGATTTAGCCGTCATAGTCGTTGTGCAGCCTCGCGTACAGGTTCTGGCCGAGCATGGCCGGGGTCACCAGCACGATGCCCTCGGGGGTCACGTGAAAACGCTTGGCATCCTCGACCGGATCCTCGCCGATGACGGTGCCGTCTTCGATCACGCAGCCCTTGTCGATGATGGCGCGGCTGATGCGGCAATGGCTGCCGATGCTGACCTTGGGCAGGATCACGCTGTCCTTGATCAGGCTGTAGTTTTCCACCGTGGTGGCAAAGAACAGCACCGAGCGCTTGACCCGCGCGCCCGACAGGATGCAGCCGCCGGCGATCAGCGAATCGATCGCCTCGCCGCGCCGTCCTTCGTCGTCGAGAATGAATTTGGCGGGCGGATACTGCGGCTGGTAGGTCCAGATCGGCCAGTCGCGGTTGTACAGGTTGAGCTCGGGTTCCACCGAACACAGCTCCATATTGGTCTGCCAGTAGGAATACAGCGTGCCGACGTCGCGCCAGTAGGCGGGATTGCCGTCCTTGTTGCGGAAGGGGAAGGCGATGGCCCGCGATTTGCCGATATTGTCGGGAATGATGTTCTTGCCGAAATCGTGGCTGGACTTGGTATTGCCCGCATCGTCGATCAGCGTCTTGTAGAGAAAATCCTTGGAGAAAATGTAAATCCCCATCGACACCAGCGCGATGCAGGGCTTTCCGGGAATGCAGTCGGGGTGTTTGGGCTTCTCGGTGAAGTGGGTGATGTTCATGTCCGCGTCGACCGACATCACGCCGAATCCGCTCGCCTCGTCCACCGGCACCTCGATACTGCCGACGGTGAAATCCGCGCCGGTCCGCACGTGATGCAGCAGCATTTCCGAGTAGTCCATGGTGTAGACGTGATCGCCGCCCAGCACCAGCACGTACTCGGGGTGGTGGCGCTGCATGATGTCGATGTTCTGGAACAGCGCATCGGCCGTGCCCTGATACCACTCCTTCTTGTTGGTGCGCTGCTGCGCCGGCAGGATTTCCACGAACTCGCCGATTTCGGCGCGCATGAAGCCCCAGGCCCGTTGCAAATGCCGGATCAGCGAATGCGACTTGTACTGGGTGAGCACGCCGATGCGGCGGATGCCCGAGTTGACGCAGTTGGACAGCGCAAAGTCGATGATGCGGTACTTGCCGCCGATCGGCACCGCGGGCTTGGCGCGCCATGCCGTCAGGTCCTTCAACCGGGAGCCTTCGCCGCCCGCCAGTACCAGCGCCAGCGTCCGGCGCGTGAGATCGGTCACCATCTTGGGCTCGGTGTAATAGCGGTAGAGCCGTTCCTGCTCGTCCTTGGAAATCGTCATATCCCTCTCCAGATTGCTACCGGTATGAAATAAAAAACGTGCGTATTCAAGGTGTGATCAAGGCGGGGCGAACGCGGTCGCAATCGCGCCCAGCACGCCCAGCCGCCGGTTGATGACCAGGAAAATCGGGGTGCGCTCGACCACGCTGCGCATCCGCCCCTTGTCGGTGGCCGCCGCCATGAAGCGCGGCGACTGCATGCGTCCATCCAGATGGGCTGCAATGCCGCCGGCGACATAGAGCCCGCCGCGCGGCTGCATCAGCAGCGCCACATTGCCGACCCAGGCCCCGTACAAATCGATGAACAGATCGAGCGCAGCCCCGGCAGCCGGATCGCCGGCTTCAGCACGCGCGACCAGGGCCGCACCGTCGACCGTTTCATCGGGCAGCACGGTGTTCCGTTCGGAGCAACAGAAGCGGTAAAGGTCGTTCATTGCCAAACCCGATACCACACGCTCCCACGATACATGACCATGCTCGGCGCGCAATCGCTCCAGCAGCCGTATTTGCACGGCATTGGCGGGGGCAAAGTCGATGTGGCCGCCTTCGCTGGCGTAATTGCGATAGCGGCCGTCATCAGCCACCGCCATGAAAGCCAGCCCCAGCCCGGTGCCCGCGCCGGTGATGGCGCGCACGCCACCCGGCTCGACCGGCTGCGGGTTGATCGCGACGACGTCGGCCGCCGTCAGCATCGCCACGCCGGCGGCGGCGGCCTGGAAATCGTTGATGAATCGAACGCTGGATAAGCCGAGCGTGGCCCGCATGTCGGCCGCATCGAGCACCCAGTTCAGGTTGGTCAGCGCAGCATGCTGCGCGTGCAGGGGCCCCGGTAACGCCAGCAACAGGGCATCCGGAGGAACCGGCAGCCCGGAATCGGAAATGAACTGACGAACCAGGTCATCCGCCGTTGCAAATGCCGCACTCGGGTATTCGCGCTCGAAACGCAACTGACGGGATTGCTCGGTCTCGCCTGCAACCCAGGCCAGCCGGCACTTTGTTCCCCCGATATCGCCTGCAATCAACTCCATATATCCACTATAAGCCAGTCGTTCGATGGCTCATACGCCGGTAGTGGTTGATGAGCGCATTGGTCGAGGCGTCGTGGCCACCCACCGGTGCATCGGCGTGCAGTTCGGGCAGGATGCGGCGGGCAAGCTGCTTGCCGAGTTCCACCCCCCACTGATCGTAGGAATTCAGGTTCCAGATCACGCCCTCCACGAAAATCTTGTGCTCATACAGCGCAACCAGCATGCCGAGCGCGTGCGGCGTCAGCTTCTGCAGCAGGATCGCGTTGCTCGGATGGTTGCCGTCGAACACCTTGTGCGAGACGAACTGGCCGCTCTGCGCCGAGCCCATTTCAAGCTGCGTCTCCTCGCGCGTGCGGCCCCGCATCAACGCCTCGGTCTGCGCCAGGAAATTGGCGATGAGAATGTCGTGGTGTTCCTGCAGCTCGGTGTGCGGCTCGACCGACACGATGAAGTCGGCCGGAATCATTTTGGTGCCCTGGTGCAGCAACTGATAGAAGGCGTGCTGGCCATTGATCCCTGTGGCCCCCCAGACGATGGCGCCGGTGGCGTAGTCGACCGCATTGCCGTCGCGGTCCACCGACTTGCCGTTCGATTCCATGTCGGCCTGTTCCAGATACGCGGGCAGGCTGCGCAGGTAATGGTCGTACGGCAGGATCGCGTGCGATTCGGCGCTGAAGAAATTGTTGTACCAGACGCCCAGAAGCGCCAGGATCACCGGCATGTTCCTGTCGAGCGGGGCATGGCGGAAATGTTCGTCCATGGCATGCGCGCCTTCCAGAAGTTCGATGAAGCGCTCCGTCCCCACCGCCAGCACGATCGACAGGCCGATCGCCGACCACAGCGAATAGCGCCCGCCCACCCAGTCCCAGAACCCGAACATGTTGGCCGGATCGATGCCGAAGGCGGCAACCGCTTCGTTATTGGTCGACACCGCCACGAAATGCTGCGCAATATGCTTTTCCGACTGCGACTTCGCCAGGAACCAGCTGCGCGCGTAGTGCGCATTGGTCATCGTCTCCTGCGTGGTAAAGGTCTTGGACGACACGATGAACAGCGTCGTTTCCGGATTCAACTCTTCCAGCGCCTCCTTCACGTGGGCGCCGTCGACATTGGAAATGAAGTGCACCTTCAGGTGCGGATGGCGATAAGGCTTCAGCGCCTGGCAGATCATCTGCGGCCCAAGGTCGGAGCCACCGATGCCGATGTTCACCACGTCGGTGATGCGCTCGCCGCTATAGCCGCGCCATTCGCCGCTGCGCACCTTTTCCGCGAAGGCGCCCATGCGCTCGATCACCGCATTCACTTTCGGCATCACGTCCTCGCCGTCGACGATGACCGGACGATTGCTGCGGTTGCGCAGGGCCACGTGCAGCACCGCGCGGTTTTCCGTGTTGTTGATCTTCTCGCCGTTGAACATGCGCTCGCGCCAGCCTGCCACGTCCGCTTCCTCGGCCAGGCGAACCAGCAGAGCCATGGTCTCGTCGGTGATGCGGTTCTTCGAATAATCCAGCAGCAATTCGCCCGCCTGCAGCGAGAAGCGCTCGAAGCGATTCGGATCGGCCGCGAACAGATCCCGCATGTGCACCGCATCCATCGCGGCCTGATGTGCCTTCAGCTGCAGGTAGACCGGGCGGTGCAAGGGCCCGGGAACCTCATTCTGTTTCTCTTGCGCAAATAGCGACGAAGCCATGCAGCGTTACCTCCTGATTCTGCGGAAAGTGCCGCGCCTTCCAATCCGGCACGGCATTCGAGGCCGCCCGATCCTCTTCAAGCAACGGCTGTGCCATTGACGAAGAAATGCGCTACGCTCTATTCAACAATAGGAAAAAATGGTGATGGGTTAGTGACAAACCCGAATGACGCCCCAACATCGCGCCAAAAATTCCAGGGGATGCAAAAAACAGGGGCAGCAGCGCACTTAAAAGGTGCCGTTGACGTGCAGGCCATCATACCTCCCATTGGTACGCTATTTGCAGCTACCCGGTCAGGAAGGGCCATCACGGCCTTCTCCGCCCAAAAGAACGAAGCAAGCCTTTGTTTTTATTGGAACTCGAATTTGGGTCTCGCTGCCGGCCTGTTCACCGTTCGGCAGCGACTGGCGAAAACTCATAGAAGGGATGCGACATGCATGTTTTGATCACGGGCGGCGCGGGTTTCATCGGATCGCATCTGGCGGAGCGCCATCTGGCGAATGGCGACCAGGTTTACGTGGTGGACAACCTGAGCACCGGTTCACTCTCGAACATCGAGCCCTTTCGCGGCCATCCTGGCTTCCGCTTTGCCGAAGCCGACATCCTGCACTGGAACGGCCTGGACAAGGCCGTCGCCTGGGCCGACCGCATCTACCACATGGCCGCCGTCGTCGGCGTGAAGAAAGTACTTGAAGACCCGGTGGCGGTGATGGCGACCAACATGAACGGCACCGAGCGGGTCCTGCGCGCCATCCACCACGGCGGCTGGAATCCGCAGGTGATCATCGCCTCGACCTCGGAAGTCTATGGCTTCAACGAAAAGAGCAGTTTCGCCGAGACCGACAACATCGTGCTGCCGTCCGCCGGCCGCCTGCGCTGGGCCTATGCAGTGACCAAACTGGCGGACGAGTTCCTCGCCTTTTCCTATGCGCGCAAATACGGCCTCCACATCGTGGTCGTGCGCCTGTTCAACACCATCGGCCCGAATCAGGTCGGGCATTACGGCATGGTGGTGCCGAGCTTCGTCAAACAGGCAGTGCGCAACGCGCCACTCACCGTCTACGGCGAAGGCAACCAGACCCGATCCTTCTGCGATGTGCGCGACACCGTGGTGGCGCTGGATCGGCTCGCCGGCTGCCAGGAGGCATGGGGCGAAGTGGTGAACGTCGGCAACGACCAGGAAATCTCGATTCGCGATCTCGCCGAACTGATCGTGCAACGCACCCACAGTCAATCGCCGTTGCACTTCATGTCCTACAAGGATGCCTACGGCGAGGAATTCGAGGACGTCACGCACCGGCGTCCAGAACTCAACAAGCTGCGGGCCCTGACCGGATTCGCGCCGGAGTGGTCATTAAGAGACACTTTGGATGACCTGATCAAAAGGGAATGCACAAAAAATCTGCGTGTGGCCTAGAATAGCCAGCCATGGCGACCACCCCTTATTTCATCCTCAGCCCGAACACGGTGCTGAGCATCATCGGCCTCATCCACGGGCCGGACAAAACCGTCCCCAACCCGGCGGATGACTGGCGCGACGCCACCGTCGACGTGGTGATCCCGGCCTTCAACGAAGAAAACAACATCCCGCTGTGCCTGGCCGCGCTGGCGCGCCAGACGCGCAAGCCGACGCGCATCATCCTGATCGACGACGGCAGCCAGGACCGCACGGTCGAATACGCCCAGACCTTCTGCGACCTCAACGGCATGGACCTGATCGCGATTCAGCGCGCCCATTCCATCGGCAAGACCCCCACGCTGAAACGCCAGTCGCGCGAATTCGACTCCGATGTCGAATTCATCCTCGACGGCGACACCGTGCTGGAGTCGGACAACTACATCGAGCGCGTGGTGGAGGAACTCTACAAGGGCGTCGGCATCGCCAGCGCCTGCGGCACCGTGCTGCCGCTGCGCGACCGCGACCGCCGCGCCATGCTGGAAACCGACGCCCTGCGGAAATTCCTCGGCGCGCACCCGGAGGCCAGCATCTATCCGAAGGTGGGCTGGTTCCACCACCTGCAGCGCGGCATCACCGACATGTACCGCGACGTGCTGTACTACTTCCTGCAGAAGTTCGTGTACGTGGGCCAGATGGCCTTCTTCGGCAGCATCCTCAATCCGGTGGGCTGTGCCGTCGCGTATCGCCGGGACGTGCTGAAGACCATCGTGTTCGACCGCTACGAGCCGATCCTGGGCGACGATCTCACCAACTCGGAAGACATCTTCATCGGCTTCGCGATGAACGACAACGGCTACCGCAACATCCAGCTCACCGACGTCTACGCCCGCTCGCAGGAGCCGGAAGTAGGCCGCGTGCCGGGTCAGATCTATCTGTGGTCCTCGTCCTTCCTGCAAAGCTGCTATTACTTCGACGAGCTGATGCGTAGCCCGCTCAAGGCCCTGAAACGCCGCCGCAAGAAGCAGGAAGAGCAGGCCGAGCTGGCGGCGGGCCTGGCCGAGAAGCGCGTGCACCACGAGCAGTACCGCCAGCCCTTCGGCATCGACTACACGGTCAAGTACGGCCGCCCCATTGGCTGGGTGCTGTTCATGTCGGCGTTCGAGAAAGTGGCGTTCCCGACGGCGCTTCTGATCATGATCCTGCTGCAGCTGTGGGAGCCGCTGGCAATCACGCTGATTGCGGAAACCGCCGTGGCCACGGGCATCCTGGTCACCGTGGCCAAGGGACACCGGCTGGAATACTTCTTCAAGGGCTTGCTGATCACGCCGCTACGCTATGCCGTCCTGTTGTTCGACCTCATCACCATCGGCCGCTTTGCCGCCGATCTGTGGATCTTCCGCAACCGTCGGTGGCGCAAATGATGCTGCATAGAATACTGGCTCTGGCTTTTCTCACGGCGGCCTCGCTGACGGCTGCCGCGCAACCCGTTCCCGACGCCGGCTTGCGCGCCGAGATGCAGGGCCAGTGGGCGGACGCAGTGGAAATCTACAAGCAGGCGCTCCAGGCCAACCCGGCCCAAGCGCATCTGTGGGAGCGCATCGCCGACATTCGCGCCACCCAGCTGAAGTCGCCGACCGGCGCCGCCGAAGCCCTGCGCGAAGCAGTCAAGCTCGCCCCCGCTGACGCCCGCCTGCATCACAAGCTGTCGCAGGCCTACGCCGCCACCCAGGACGGACCGGCCGCGCTCGCCGCCGTCCAGCGCGCGATCGAGCTCGAACCGGGCAATGCGACCTACCTGCGCGCGCGCGGCGATATCGCCACCTGGACCGGCGACTACGCGCTGGCGCTGGACAGCTTCGAGCGCGTCCTCGTCAAGTCCCCGGAAGATGCCGACGCCGCCCTCGGCGCGGCCCGCGCCGCCTCGCGCGGCGGCAACAAGGATGCCGCGGTGCCGCGCTACCGCAGCTACCTGACCCAGCGCCCGCAGGACAAGGACGCCCTGCTGGAGTATATGGAACTCGAAGCCGAGCGCGGCAACACCCAGGCGGTGCAGGAATACGATGTCCTCTACCGCCAGCGCTTCGGCGAAAGCAAAGAATACTGGCTGCGCATGGCCGACATCTATGCGCTGGGCAACAATGCCGCCGCCTCGTCGGCCGCGCTGAAGGAGGCGACCCGCCTCGCGCCCCAGGATCACGCGCTGTTTTATCGCCTGGCGCAGAGCTATCAGGATGATCAGGACGCCGGCAAGGCCGTGGATGCCATCGAGCGCGCGATCGCGCTCGATCCCGACAACCTGGAATACCTGCGCACCCGCGCCGACCTCGCCGCCTGGCGCGGCGACTACGCGATGGCGCTCGACAGCCACCAGCGCATCCTCGCGCTCGCCCCGGACGATGCGGGCGCACGTCTCGGCATCGCCCGCGTGCTGTACTGGCAGAGCCGACTCGGCGCATCGAAGACCGCCTACGAAGCCTATCTGGCGCAGCACCCCAACGTGGCGGCTCCGTGGATGGAATACGTCGTCGTCCTCACCGAGCTGGGCGACTACGCGCGCGCAGTCGACGTGCTGGAAGACTACCGCCAGCGCTTCGGCGACAACCTCGCCTACCGCAAGCAGAAGGCGCGAGTGCTGGCCTGGGCCGACCGCCCGACACCGTCGCTGGCGCTGGTCGACCAACTGGCGCCCGAGCTGCGCGACGATTTTGAACTGGGCTACACCCGCACCGTCGCCCTGCACTACGCCCATCGCCCGCGCGAAGCATTGGCGAGCCTCGCCGACACCACGCGCCTGCGCCCGGACAGCAAGGAAAGCCTCGACCTCGCGCGCTTCATCCGCACCCCGCTGCGCTCCAATGCCACCGCAGGCTTCGGCACCTTCAGCGGCTCCGACGATGTCAGCATCCGCAACGCCTATCTGCGCGGCGAATACGTGATCAATCCGGAAACGCGCCTGTTCGGCGGCACCGACCGCCAGCGCATCCACGCCAAGAGCGGCAGCGGCTACGAGAAACCGGATGGCGGCACCTCGATCGACTACTCCCGTGCCTGGCTGGGCGTCCAGCATCGCGCCTCGCCCACGCTCTCGCTCGATGCGCAGGTCGGCGGCGGCCGCGCGGAAGGCGACAACACCTTCGTCTACGAAGTGGGCGCCGACCTCGAGCCGGTCGACGCACTCGCGATGCGCCTGGCGCACCGGCAGGACCTGTTCGCGGTGTCGCCGCGCGCTGCCAAGCTCGGCATCGAACGCCGCGCCACCACGCTCGACGCCACCTGGACGCCCGACCTGCGCTGGACGCTGGCCGGCCGCGTCGGCTACGACACGCTGTCCGACGGCAACGACCGTTGGGAGGCCGAACTCGCGCCGCGCCGCGCCGTGCTGCGCACGCAGCGCCTGAATCTGGACCTGGGCGTGAGCGGGCGCTGGTTCGGCTACGACACCGATCCGGGCAACGGCTACTACGCCCCCTCGTCCTACCGGCGCTACGCGGCGACGGCCTTCACCTACTGGAAGCTCAGCGACGACGACGGCGTGAGCGTGACCTTCAGCTACGGCCCCTACAAGGACAACACGTTGTCGGGCTACCGCAGCGGCGGCGACATCGTGCTCGAAGGCTTCTTCGGCCTCTACCGCGACTGGTACCTGAACGTGAAGGCCGGGCTGTCCGACTACGGCGGCGGCACCACGGCGGGCTACCGTTCGAACCAGTTCGAACTCAGCCTGACGCGCCGCTTCTGAGCACCGTCCGGCGGCCCATGCATTTGGAATGCGCATGATCCGCCGGCTCCTGCTGCTCTGTCTGTGCCTGCCCTGGGCGGCGGCGGCGCAAGTACCCGCGCCGACAGTGGCGATCACCTTCGACGACCTGCCCTACGTGTCCGTCCCGGCCGACGACGATGCCGCGCTGACGAACATGACCGCGCGCCTGCTGCAGGGCCTGCAGATCGTCGGCGTGCCCGCCGTCGGATTCGTCAACGAATCCCGGCTCTACCGCGAGGGCAGCCTGGTGCCTGCGCGGGTCGACCTGCTGCGCAGCTGGCTGCGGGCCGGCCTGGAACTGGGCAACCACACTCACTCGCACGTTTCGCTCAACCGGGTGCCGCTCGAAGTCTTCCAGGCCGACTTGCTGCGCGGCGAGACCATCACGCGCCCCCTCGTGGCCAGCGAAGGCCGCAGCCTGCGCTGGTTCCGCCACCCCTACCTGCATCTGGGCAAGACGCCGGACGTTCGCGCCGCCTTTCAGGATTTTCTGGCCGCGCATGGCTACACCGTTGCACCGGTGACCGTGAACAACTCGGAATGGGTATTCGCCGTCGCCTACGCGCGCGCGCAGGCGCAAGGCAACCCGGAGGCGGCGCAACGCATCGCCGATGCCTACGTGCCCTACATGGACGCCGAGTTCGCGCACGCCGAAGCACTCGCCCTCGATCTCTTCGGCCGCCGCATTCCCCAGGTGCTGGTGCTGCATGCCAATGCGCTCAACGCAGACCATTTCGGCGCGCTTGCCGCCATGCTGCGGCAGCGCGGCTACCGCTTCGTCACACTGGATGAAGCCTTGCAGGACCAGGCCTACGCATCGCCCCTCGGCGCCGGCGGCATCGAAGGTGAATCGTGGCTCGAACATTGGGCGCGCGCGGCCGGCCTGCGCCCCGCGCGGCCGCCCGCAGTGCCAGGTTTCGTCGTGCAGTGGGCGGGGCCCGCCGCGTATCGGGGCTACTGAGATGCGGCCTCGTGTTCTGCTCGCGACGGCCGCGTGCGCGGCATTGCTTGCTGCCTCGCCCGCCCGCGCCGCAGACACCCTGCGCGCGCTGGCGGCCCCGGCCGGCCTGCACATCGGCAGTTCGGTGCGCGCCGACGCGCTGCAGACCGACCCCGCATATGCCCGCCTTCTGGCGCACGAATTCGATCTCGTCACGCCGGAAAATGCGATGAAATTCTCCGTCGTCCAGCCCGAGCGCGGCCGCTTCGATTTCGCGCAGGCGGACGCCCTGGTCGAATTTGCCGAAGCCAACGGCATGCAGGTCAACGGCCATGTGCTGGTGTGGCACCAGCAGCTCCCCGACTGGCTGACCCAGGGCAATTTCGATTCCAGCGAACTGAAAGCCATCCTGCGCGAGCACATCCGGACGCTGGTGACGCGCTATCGCGGCCGAGTGGCGTCCTGGGACGTCGGGGCCGAGGCTGTCGACGAGAATGGCCGCCTGCGCGAAACCTTCTGGTCGCGCGGCATCGGCCCGGATTATCTGGCCCTGGCGTTCCGCTGGGCGCACGAGGCCGACCCGCAGGCGCACTTGCGCTACAACGACTATGGTGGCGAGGGTGACGGTGCCAAGTCGGACGGCATCTACGATCTCATGATCGAATTACGCCGCAGGGGAACACCGATACACGGCGTCGGCCTGCAGATGCACGCCAGCCTGAAAGACGCGCCGCGTGCCAGTGAAGTGCGCATCAACATGAAGCGCCTGGCAGCGCTCGGACTGCAGACCCACATCAGCGAAATGGACGTGATGCTGTCGCTGCCGGCAAGCCTCGCCGACCTGCGGGCGCAGGCTGCGCTGTACCGCGACATGCTGCAGGCCTGCCTGGCGGTGCCGCAATGCCGCAGCTTCTCCACCTGGGGTGCAAGCGACCGCTATTCGTGGATACCGGAGTTCTTCCCCGGCCAGGGCGATGCGCTGTTGTTCGACAAGGACAATCGCGCCAAACCGGCATATCAGAGCGTGCAGCGGCGGCTGCGAAGCGCGGCAACGCGCAAGCGCTGAGCCTGGCAGGGCACTGCCCATTGCGGCAGATGTCATTCAATAGGGGCTTGCATTGGGTGCGGGAGGGGAACTCGAACCCCCACACTGTCACCAGCGGCGGATTTTGAAGCTGGGCCATAGTTCAGGCCAAACAACGGCATAGCCGAAAACGCTTCTACAAACGGTATCTCTCAACCCTGCGGAATCCCGCGCTGTTACATGGGGACGCATCGAATTGCAGAAGCCGTTGGGAACAAAGAATTTTCAAACCCCCAAAAGCTTTGAAAGAAATTGACCAATTTTTTTCAAAGCCTACAATGGTTTGAAAATATTTTTTGCTCTCGCCCCTAATACAATGAATCGAAAAGACTTTGCTGAGACAGCAAGCGGCCGGCTGGTAGATACCCCTCAGGGCTACCTGGCCTTTGTGCCGAACCCTTTGCCACCGCCTATCAACTTCGACATGCCGCTCGCCCTGGCGCTCTCGAAAGCCGACGCGGCACTCTCAGAACTATCTGGCCTTGGTGGCCAATTACCGAACCCACACCTGCTCATTTCGCCCTACATCAAGCGGGAAGCTGTTCTATCGTCCCGCATCGAAGGCACAAAGGCCAGTCTATCTGACCTCCTGATCGATGAGATTGAGGACGGCCACGCAAGGGAACCAAACGACGACATCAAGGAAGTGCGCAATTACATCCATGCGCTGGAGTTTGGCGTTCAACGATTGGAAACACTCCCCCTCTCGCTCAGACTCATCCGAGAAATTCACGCCAAGCTCATGGAAGGAGTCCGAGGTGAAAAGGCGACTCCAGGCGAATTCAGGCGCTCACAGAATTGGATCGGACCGGCCGGAAGCACACCGATAACAGCGGCATTTGTCCCGCCGCCGGTTGAAGTATTGATGGAGTGTTTGGGCGATTGGGAGAATTTTCTGCATTCACAAGACGTGATACCAGACCTTATCCAGTGCGCGATGATGCACGTCCAGTTTGAAACCATCCACCCCTTCCTGGACGGGAATGGACGTGTCGGCCGTCTGTTGATTACCTTCTTCCTCATGCAGAGAGGGCGATTGTCAGAGCCCTTGCTTTACCTCTCCGCGTTCATCGACGCGCACAAGAGGGATTATTACGATCTGTTGCAGCGCGTACGTACACACGGCGACTGGGTACCGTGGATAAGATTTTTTCTCCAGGGCGTTACAGAGACCGCCACCGAAGCCGGGCAGCAGTCGAAGGAACTACACCGTTTAAGGGAGCAGTACCGAAGCCAATTACGCGACAAGCCGAACGCCCTTGGCCTGATCGACGAACTATTCGTCAATCCGTACATGACCATTGGTCGCGGAGCCAAGGTGCTCAACAAGACCCATCCCACAGCGAAAGCCGCCATCAGCGCGCTTGAAGAAAGGAAAATACTCAAGGAGATCAGCGGTCGCCAGTGGGGGCGCTTTTACGTTTGCGCTCCAGTACTGGATGCGCTTGAGAAGCCGTTCAGCTAGGCCTGCCATGACCAGGCGGAATCCAGTCCCAGACTCGCACCACGCCCAAAAACTGCCTGGCCACACTACGCGGTCGATGACTGAGCACGACACCCGCAAGCGGATAGGCGACACCGTGAAGCCGGTGGCAACGACGCCGGAAAATTTGTAGAAGTCCGCGTAAACGAGAAAGCACAAACCCCGCTTGTTTCTTGGTGCCGGGAGGGGGACTCGAACCCCCACACTGTTACCAGCGGCGGATTTTGAATCCGCTGCGTCTACCGATTCCGCCATCCCGGCAGGGAAGCCGGGCACGAACGCGGCCGGCGACAGAAGCCGCGCATTATCGCCGAATCGGCCAGCCTGCCGCAAGGCGGAAGCTATAATCGCGCCCCATGCGTGTTGCCGATTTCGATTTCGACCTCCCCGAGGAACTGATTGCCCAGTTTCCGCCCGCGGTGCGCGGCGGCAGCCGGCTGCTGCACGTCGAGGCGGACGGCACGCTCGCCGACCGCTGGTTCAGCGAGTTGCCGACGCTGCTGCGGCCGGATGACCTCCTGGTGATGAACGACACGCGCGTGATCAAGGCGCGGCTGTTCGGCGCCAAGGATTCCGGCGGCAAGGTCGAGCTGCTGGTGGAGCGGGTCACCGGCGAATTCGAGGCGCTGGCCTTCATCCGCGCGAGCCATGCGCCGAAGCCGGGCTCGCGCATTCATCTGTCCGAAGACATCATCATCGACGTGCTGGGACGGCAGGACGACCTGACGCAGCTGCGCTTCCCGCGCCCGGTGCTGGCGGTGCTGGACCTGCTCGGCCGGCTGCCGCTGCCGCCCTATATCGCGCACACGCCGACGGCGGACGACGAGGCGCGCTACCAGACGGTGTATGCCAACGAACCCGGCGCGGTGGCGGCGCCCACCGCAGGCCTGCATTTCGACGACGCAATGCTGAAGGCATTGCGCGAGCAGGGCATTCGCTCGGCACAGGTGACGCTGCATGTCGGCGCCGGCACCTTCCAGCCGGTGCGGGTGGACGACATCGCCGAGCACAAAATGCACAGCGAGCGCTACACCATCCCGCAGGCCACCGTCGACGCCATCCTTGAAACGCGCGCCCGCGGCGGCCGCGTGGTGGCGGTGGGCACGACCAGCCTCCGAGCATTAGAGGCAGCCGCGCTGGAGGCCGCCGCGCAGCAGGGGATGCTGCACGCCGGCTCCGGCGAAACCGATATCTTCATCACGCCCGGCTACCGCTTCCGGGTGGTCGATGCGCTCCTCACCAACTTCCATCTGCCCAGGTCCACGCTGCTGATGCTGGTCTCCGCTTTTGCCGGCACGGACAGCATCCGCGCGGCCTACGCCCACGCCATTGCCGAACGCTACCGCTTCTTCAGCTATGGCGATGCGATGTTTTTAGAAAAAAGCAGCTTGGAAAAACGCCTTTCATGAAATTCGACCTCCTCACCACCGATGGCGGCGCCCGCCGCGGCCAGCTCCACCTCGCGCACGGCACCGTGCAGACGCCGGTGTTCATGCCGGTGGGCACGTACGGCACGGTGAAGGCGATGTCGCCCACCGAGCTCACCGAAACCGGCTTCGAGATGCTGCTGTCCAACACCTTCCACCTGTGGCTGCGCCCGGGGCTGGACGTGATCGAGCGCTTTGGCGGGCTGCACCGCTTCATGGGCTGGGACAAGCCCATCCTCACCGACTCGGGCGGCTTCCAGGTGTTCAGCCTGGGCAAGCTCAGGAAAATCACCGAGGAGGGCGTGAAGTTCGCCTCGCCGATCAACGGCGACAAGCTGTTCCTGACGCCGGAAATCTCGATGCAGATCCAGCGCACGCTGAATTCCGACATCGTGATGATCTTCGACGAGTGCACGCCCTACCCCGCCACCGAGCGCGAGGCCGCCGATTCGATGCGGATGAGCCTGCGCTGGGCCGAGCGCTCCAAGGCGGCGCATGCCGGCAACCCCAATGCGCTGTATGGCATCGTGCAGGGCGGCATGTTCGAGACGCTGCGCGACGAATCCGCGCGCGATCTGATCGGCATGGATTTCGACGGCTACGCCATCGGCGGCCTCTCGGTGGGCGAGCCGAAGGAGGACATGAAGCGCATCCTCGCCCACACCGCGCCGCAGCTGCCCGCCGACAAGCCGCGCTACCTGATGGGCGTCGGCACGCCGTCCGACCTGGTGGCCGCGGTGGCCCAGGGCATCGACCAGTTCGACTGCGTGCTGCCGACGCGCAACGCGCGCCACGGCATCCTGTACACCCGGCGCGGCGAGATGCGCATCCGCAACGCGCGCTGGAAAACAGACACCGCGCCGATCGACGAGGAATGCACCTGCCACACCTGCACCCATTTCAGCCGCGCCTACGTGCACCACCTGATCCGCGCCAACGAGATATTGGGTGCGCGGCTCGCCACCATCCACAACCTGCATTACTACCACCGCCTGATGGCCGGCATGCGTGCCGCCATCGAGGGCCATCGCTTTGCCGACTTTGCTGCCGGGTTTCACGAGATGCAAACGCTCGGATGGTAGAATCGCGGGGTTTATTTAATTGATCAAGCCTGACTCGGAGCCCTACCCATGATTTCTCTTGCCCACGCGCAATCCGCCGCCGCAGCCGCCCCCGGCATCACCGATTTTCTGCCGCTGATCATCATCTTCATCCTGTTCTGGTTCATGCTCATCCGCCCGCAGATGAAGCGCGCCAAGGAGCAGAAGAGGATGCTGTCCGAACTGGCCAAAGGCGACGAGGTCGTCACCGCCAGCGGCCAGGCCGGCAAGGTCGCCAAAATCGGCGAGCAGTTCGTGTCGCTGGAAATCGCCGACGGCGTGATTACCCACGTGCAGAAGCAGTCGATCCAGACCCTGCTGCCGAAGGGCACGATCAAAGGCCTATAGCAGAGGAGATAGGATCCAGGGGGCCAGGATCTAGGGGCATGCGTCCCACCCTTAACCCCAGGTCAACCGTTGGTCCCTATTTCCTAGCCCCTAATTCCTAGCCCCTAAAAAAATGAACCGCTTCCCGCTCTGGAAATACATCCTCATCGGCTTCACGCTGGTGATCGCCTTCCTCTACACCCTGCCCAACTTTTTCGGCGAATTGCCTGCAGTTCAGGTGTCGCCGGTGCGCACCACCGAAAAGGTCGATACTGCCCTGTTGGGGAAGGTGGAATCGCTGCTGAAGGCGGCCAACGTCGCCACCAGCGGGGTGGAACTGTCAGGCAACAGCATCAAGACACGCTTCTCCAGCACCGACGTGCAGATCAAGGCCAAGGACGTGCTTCAGAACGGGCTGGGCGAGCGCTATACCGTGGCGCTGAACCTGGTGTCGGCCTCGCCCGCCTGGCTGTCCTCCATCAGCGCACTGCCGATGTACCTCGGCCTGGACTTGCGCGGCGGCGTGCACTTCCTGCTCGAAGTCGACATGAAAGCCGCACTGGAAAAGGCCGCCATCCGTTACCAGAACGATTTCCGCACCGAGTTGCGCAGTGACAAGATCCGCTACAGCCGCATCAGCCGCGAAGGCAACGTGGTCACCGTGCATTTCGCCACCCGCGACCAGCGCGATGCCGCCATCAACAAGCTCGGCACGACATTCACCGAACTGACGCTCACCCCCGAAGACCAGGCCGAAGGCTTTATCCTGACCGCGCGCCTGAAGCCGGAAACCGAAACACAGGTGCAGGAATTCGCCCTGCAACAGAACATCACCACGCTGAGGAATCGCGTCAACGAACTCGGCGTGGCCGAACCGGTGATCCAGCAACAGGGTGCCAGCCGCGTCGTGGTTCAGTTGCCCGGCGTGCAGGACACGGCCAAGGCCAAGGACATCCTCGGCCGCACCGCCACCCTGGAAATCCGCATGGTCGACGAACTGGCCGACCCGCTGGCGCTGGCACAGGGCCAGGTGCCGTTCGGCGCCGAGGTGGTCAGCAGCCGCGACGGCGGACTGATCGCGGTGAAAAAGGACGTGGTGCTGACCGGCGACTCGATCACCGACGCCTCACCCGGCTTCGACAAAACCAGCGGCCAGGCCGCGGTGCACATCAACCTGGATGGCAAGGGCGCACGCATCTTCAAGGACGTGACGCGCGAGAACGTCAACAAGCGCATGGCCATCCTGCTGATCGAAAAAGGCCGTGCCGAGGCCATCACCGCCCCCGTGATCCGCGAGGAAATCGGCGGCGGCCGGGTGCAGATCACCGGTATGGAGACCGCACAGGAAGCCTCCGACGTGGCGCTGCTGCTGCGCGCCGGCGCGCTCGCCGCGCCCATGCAGATCATCGAGGAACGCACCGTCGGCCCCAGCATGGGCGCCGAGAACATCGAAAAGGGCTTCCACTCCAACATCTGGGGGTTCTTCGCGGTGGTCGCCTTCATGATCATCTACTACCGCATATTCGGCGTGTTCTCGTCGGTCGCGCTCGCCATCAACGGCTTCTTCCTGATTGCCTTGTTGTCGATGATGCAGGCCACGCTCACCCTGCCCGGCATGGCGGCAATCGCGCTCACGCTCGGCATGGCGATCGACGCCAACGTGCTTATCAACGAGCGCATCCGCGAAGAGCTGCGCAACGGCGCCACCCCGCAGGCCGCCATCCACGCCGGCTATGACCGCGCCTGGGGCACGATTCTCGACTCCAACCTCACCACACTGATTGCCGGCGTCGCCCTGTTCTGGCTGGGTTCCGGCCCGGTGCGCGGCTTCGCGGTGGTGCTGTGTCTGGGCATCCTCACTTCCATGTTCAGCGCCGTCACCGTATCGCGCGCCATGGTCAACCTCACCTATGGCCGCCAGGCGCGTCTGGCCAAAGTCTCGATCTAAGGGCACGTCATGCTGGAATTCTTCCCGTTCAAAAGAACCATTCCCTTCATGAGTTGGGGGAAGGTCACGACAGCCATTTCCCTGCTCACTTTCCTGTTCTCGGTGTGGGCACTGTGGGACCGCGGCCTCAATCTGGGGGTCGACTTCACCGGTGGTACCGTGATCGAGATCAGCTACCCTCAGGCCGCCAACCTGACGGGAATCCGCAGCGCGCTGGAAAAGACCGGCCTGCCGGAAATCTCGGTGCAGAACTTCGGCACCAGCCACGATGTGCTGATCCGCCTGCCCAACAAGGGCGAAACCAATGCCGCGGAAACCAGCAACCGCGTGATGACCGCGTTGAAAGCCGCGGACGCCACGGTCGAACTGAAGCGCGTCGACTTCGTCGGCCCGCAGGTCGGCAAGGAGCTATACGACAACGGCGCGCTGGCACTTCTGGTGGTCGCCTTCGGCATCATGGCCTACCTGGCGATCCGCTTCGAATGGCGCTTCGCGGTGGCGGGCATGCTCGCCAACATGCACGACATCGTCATCATCCTCGGCGTGTTCGCCTTCTTCCAGTGGGAATTCACCCTCACCGTACTGGCCGGCGTGCTGGCAGTCCTCGGCTACTCGGTCAACGAATCGGTGGTGGTATTCGACCGCATCCGCGAAAACATCCGCAAGCTGCGCGGCGCGACCATCCCGCACATCATCGACGATGCCATCACCCGCACCATGAGCCGCACCATCATCACCCACGGCTCGACCCAGCTGATGGTGCTGTCGATGCTGTTCTTCGGCGGCGAGGCGCTGCACAACTTCGCGCTCGCCCTCACCATCGGCATCATGTTCGGCATCTACTCGTCGGTGCTGGTCGCCAGCCCCCTGCTGCTGATGTTCGGCGTCAAGCGCGAGCACTTCATCAAGCCGGTGGAGAAAAAAGAGGAAGCCGTCGTTTAACGATGACTTGTCATTGCGAGCGTCAGCGAAGCAATCCAGAATGCCTGTCGAGCGAACGCCGCTGGATCGCCACGGCTCTTCGAGCCTCGCGATGACAGCTTGAAAGCACGCGCTTAACGCCCATGCTCCACGACTTCATCGCCTGGATCCTCGCCACCGTCAACGACTGGGGCTACACCGGCATCTTCATTCTGATGGCGCTGGAATCCACCGTGCTGCCGGTGCCGAGCGAACTGGTGCTGATTCCGGCGGGCTACCTGGCGCACCAGGGACAAATGAACTTCGGGCTCATCGTGCTCGCCTCGACCGCCGGCAGCCTCGCGGGCGCCTCGTTCAACTACGCTGTGTCGATATGGCTGGGGCGCCCCTTCCTCGAACGCTGGGGCCGCTACTTCTTCGTGCGCCCCGAACTGCTGCACAAGACCGATGCGTTCTTCCTGAAGCACGGCGCCGTCTCCACCTTCACCGGCCGCCTCATCCCCGGCATCCGCCACCTGATCTCCATCCCCGCCGGGCTCACGCGCATGAACCTCGGCGCCTTCGCCTTCTACACCAGCCTCGGCGCGGGACTGTGGTCGCTCGTCCTCACCCTGTTCGGCTACTTCCTCGGCGGCAACGAAGCGCTCATCCAGGAATATCAGCACCACATCACCGTCGGCATCATCGCATTTGTCGCGCTGATTATTGGTGGGTATGTGTGGTGGCAAAAGCGGCGCTGAGGCAGCGCGAAAAAAGGCTGGATTCGACCCTCAACAACCGGTCAAACAGATAAGTGCAAAGGTCAGGTACGAGACAAGGAGCCGTCATTCTGGACACAAGCCAAGGCTTTTGCGTATTCTGAGACTGCGCCCACCTTTTCATACATCAATAGACGGACCCGGGGAGGAGAATATTTTGGCATATCAAATTGATATGGCCATCTCGGATAGCGTCCGTATTATTAAAAAACCTCCGGGCCGGTGGGTCCGTTAAATAACTGTTAGCCCTCAATCGATACCATGCGCCTTGCTGAACTCGCTAAGCCACAAAAGCCAAGCCGGAAAAGATCGTCCAATGGCACCATCGCCGAAGTGTTCATCATTGAGTCACTATCACTTATCGATGAGACCAAGAACAGGCATGAGGGAGAAGTCTTGGCGGACATTCTCCGTATGTGCGGCAAGAAGCCGCTGTACTACTACATCCGCACAAAGGCAGAGCTAGAGATGTTAGCGGAGGAGTTCGAAGCCTCGGGCTACAGGTACTTGCATCTGTCATGCCACGGCGGAGAAATGGAATTGGAAACCACGATCGACAAAGTGTCGTATATCGAGTTCGCCCAGTTGTTCGAAGGACGCCTTAAGCATCGAAGGCTTTTCGCCTCAGCTTGCGGTGCAGGCAATCAAATGTTTGCCGAACTGGTTGGTGCTAAAAACAAAGGAATGAACTCTGTAGCAGGTCCTTCCGCAGAAATGCGCTTTGACCATGCTGTGGCATTCTGGAGTTCCTTCTACGTCAAGGCGTTCACCATCAACGAAAAGTCAATGAACTCGAAGCACATCGCGGAGATCATGCGCCCTCTCGCAGCTCTGTTTGGCACGTCTATCCATTGGTCGCGATACAGCAATAAAAGTGATTCATGGACGCACGAGCTAATCGATGGCTAACCCGCGCTTCGAGTGGGACGCTCCGCCGGCAGCTCCGCGTCCCTCAAGCTCAACGTTGGGCTGATTGATGGCTGGAAAACGACAACACTTCGTTCCCCAGTTCTTGCAGCGAGGTTTTGCAAGTCACTTCGTCGGCGATGAAGCGTTCACGTGGACCCATCGAAAAGGAACCCAACCATTCAATACAAACGTAAAGAACGTCGGTGTCGAGGGTTTCTTCTATTCGATAGGCGAGGACACCGAACTGGACAGGGCGATTACAGATTTCGAGGGAGAGTTTAGCTCGCTAATTTCGGACCTCCGGTCTGGGAAAGCCTATGCAACAGTCGATCCAGCGCGGATAGCTCAGCTCTTGGCGCATCTCGAAATACGAACAAGGCATTTGAGGCAGAACTTTCTCGAAACAGGAACGTATCTCTTGGATGAACTCATGAAGTTCGCCTCAGATGAAGAAGTATTTGGTCGATACTTCCGACGCGCGATTCAGCGCGATCCCTCTTTGATGCAAGATGCGATGGTGAAGGAGATGCAGAAGTACGGCATTCCACGGACATTTCTGCCGCAAGTTATGGAGATGAGCAAACCGCTATTGGCACAGGCGCTCCCGGAGGCGCTTTCCAAGATGTCAGTGTTCGCGAAGCAGTTTCGCAACGCCTTGCCAGGAATGCTCAAGGGCGCAGCAAAGTCTGGGCATATCAAGGCACTAGCGGAAACACTGGCGCCGGAGAGCAAAGTAAGTCGCTTTGTGGGCCTTCAATTTCGGGTTGCCAACTCCGGTGGCGCTTCCTTTCCCTTGGGGGATTCTGTGGTGCTATTTCACGTTGCAGGAGAAAGATCTTTTAAGCCCTTCATTGAAGGCAAAGACGAACTGCTGGCAGTTTTCTTACCTCTAAGCCCACACCATGTGCTCGTGGGCTCCAATGGTTCCTATGAGTGGGATTCTGCGCGCTTGCGTCGCGAGATCGCCCGTTGTGCTCTAGAGCATTTCATTTCCAGTGAAGCGCCACCAGAACATGCCGATCTTGTACCAGTGATTGGCGAGAACGCCTATTTGCTGTCGATAGATCAAATTGAGACATTGGTCAGTGAATTCGTCAGCAATTAAAGGCCCACAAGCCCAGCACGCAACGTGCGAAGACGCACGCGCATGATCGGGCGTTGACCGCTTAGGGACGTAGAGCGTACCTTTTTAATTGTTACTCTGAACGACCGTTCCTGGCCGAACTCAGCCCGCCACTTCCACCATCAAGCGCTTCATCTCCGCCACTGCTTCTTTCCAGCCCACGAACAGGGCCTGCGCGACAATCGCGTGGCCGATGTTGAGTTCGTGGATGCCGGGCAGCGCCGCGATCGGCTGCACGTTGTGGTAGGTCAGGCCGTGTCCGGCATTGACCGTCAGGCCGATGCTGCAGCCGTAGGCTACCGCCTTGCGGATGCGTTCGAATTCGACGATGCGCGCGGCATCGGTCGTGGCATCGGCATAGGCGCCGGTGTGGATTTCGACCACCGGCGCGCCGGCTGCGTGCGCCGCGTCGATCTGCGCGAAATCGGGGTCGATGAAGAGCGAAACGCGGATGCCGGCCTCACGCAGCTGCTTGCAGGCATCGGTCATTTTCGGCAACTGACCCTTCACATCGAGCCCGCCCTCGGTGGTGAGCTCCTCGCGCTTTTCCGGCACCAGGCAGACGTCCTGCGGCCGCGTGGCGATGGCGATGCCGAGCATTTCCTCGGTGACGGCCATTTCCAGATTCATCCTGGTTTTCAGCACCTGACGCAGGATGGCGACGTCGGCATCCTGGATGTGGCGGCGGTCTTCCCTGAGGTGCAGGGTGATCGAATCGGCGCCGGCGGTTTCGGCCATGAGCGCGGCCTCGACCGGGCTGGGGTAGCGGGTTTTGCGTGCCTGACGCAGGGTGGCGATGTGGTCGATATTGACGCCGAGATAAATGCTCATGGATTCAGTTCTGTGAGTTCGCGCAACAGCTGGCGAGTATAAAGCGGCTTCGCGCCGAGGGTGTGGTTGATGAGGGTGCGCATCAAGGCCTTGGCCTCGGCCAGCGTCGCTGGCCGTTCGAAGCGGCCAGCAGCCAGATCGATCAGGGTCTGACCCGAGACCGGGCAGCCTGGCTGGCCGATGGCGCGCAGCGCGCCGCGTTCGGGCTGGAACACATAGCGGACGTCGGGCTCGATGGGCGTCCCATTGTCGGCGTCGATATCGAAGGTGGCGCCGTAGCCGATTTCGGACAGCAGGTTTTTCTCGAAGCGGCGCAGAATCCGCTCAAAGTACGTGGCGCGGTCGTAATCGACTGTGGACGACTCACCTGCCAGTTGGTCAAGCGTGTCGACATAGCGGTCGTACAGCAGTTCATGCGCATCACCGCGCGCCAGCAGGCGCAGCATCAGCTCGTTGAGATAGAACCCGCACATCAGCGCACGTCCCTGCGGGGCGATCAGTCCGCCCTGCCATTCGGCGCCATGCAGGGTTTTCAGTTCGGACTTGCCGAACCACGACAGCAGCAGCGGGGTGAAGGGCTGCATCAGCCCGCGCAACGCGGAGGCAGGGCGCCGCGCGCCGCGCGCGATCAGGGCCATTCGGCCATGGCCGCGGGTGAAGACTTCCGCCACCACGCTGGTTTCCTTGAAGGGATAGGTGTGGAGGATGAAGCCGGGCTCGTTGTTGATACGGGCGTCAGAAGACATTGAAAAACCGTTATCCGCGAAGGACGCGAAGGGACGCGAAGAAAAACCAGAACACAGACACAAATGTTTTATGCAGCATCACGCGGCCACGCATCCCAACTGATTCATCTTCTCGTTACTTCGCATCCTTCGCGGAAAAAGCCTTTAATCGATTCCAAGCGATTTCAGCATGCGCACGTCGTCGGCCCAGCCGCCCTTCACTTTCACCCAGACTTCCAGGTACACCTTGCTGTCGAACGCGCGCTCCATGTCGAGGCGCGCCTGGGTGGAAATGGTCTTGAGCTTTTCGCCACCCTTGCCGATGAGAATCGGCTTGTGGCTGTCGCGGTCGACCAGGATGGTGGCGAAGATGCGGCGCAGGTTGCCTTCTTCCTCGAACTTGTCGATGGTGACGGCGACCGCGTAGGGAATTTCTTCGCCGCACAGGCGGAAGACCTTTTCGCGGATGAGTTCGGCGGCCAGCTGGCGCTCGGTCTGATCGGTGACGTCGTCTTCCTCGAACAGCGGCGCATTTTCCGGCAGGTGGGTTTGCAGGGTTTTCAGCAGCTCGTCGAGGTTGCTGCCCTGTTTGGCCGATACCGGGACGATCTCGGTGAATCCGTGTGCAGCAGAGACTTCCTGCAGATACGCCATCAGTTCGCCGCGGTCCTTGACCTGGTCGATCTTGTTCACCACCAGGATCAGCGGGCGATCCTGGGGCAGCAACTCCATCACCTGGCGATCTTCCTTCTTCAGCCGGCCGGCTTCCACCAGCATCATCACGAGGTCGGTATCCGACAGCGTTTCGCGCACCCGCTTATTCATCGCGCGGTTCATGGTGCCGGTGTAGCGCGTCTGGAATCCCGGCGTGTCGACGAACACGAACTGCGCCTCGTCGGTGGTGTGGATGCCCATCACCCGGTGGCGCGTGGTTTGCGCCTTGCGCGAGGTGATGCTGACTTTCTGTCCGACGATGCGGTTGAGCAGCGTCGATTTGCCGACGTTGGGGCGCCCGACGATGGCGATGAGGCCACACTTGAATTCGCTCATTTTTGCAATGCGGCGCACGCCTGGCGTGCGGCCTCCTGTTCAGCGGCGCGACGGCTCTTGCCGACGCCGCGTGTACTGAGTGCGGGCCTGGCCAGCACGCACTCGACAATAAAACTCTGATCATGCGCCTCGCCCTGGGTATCGACCAGCTGATACTCCGGTAGCGGCAGACGACGCGACTGCAATATCTCCTGCAGCTGGGTCTTGGCGTCCTTGCCCGATGCCGTCGGGTCGATTTGCGCCACCAGTGGGTCGAACAGGCCGCGCACCACGCGCGTGGCCGCGTCGAATCCGGCTTCCAGAAAAACCGCGCCGAACAGCGACTCGAGCGCATCGGCCAGAATCGAGGGACGGCGGAATCCGCCGCTCTTGAGCTCGCCCTCTCCCAGGCGCAGGCTGTCACCCAGCCTCAGCGTCACCGCAATATCAGCCAGGGTTTCCTGCCGCACCAGGTTGGCGCGCAGGCGCGACAGGCTGCCTTCCGGCAAATCGGGAAATGCATCATAAAGCGCACGAGCGACCGTGCAGTTCAGCACCGAATCGCCAAGGAACTCGAGCCGCTCATTGTTGAGCGAGCCATAGCTGCGGTGTGTCAGCGCCTGGGCAAGAAGCTCGGGACGAACAAAGCTATAACCCAGTGCCTGCTGCAGGCGCTGGTTCAGCAAGGCATTATTCAATCTCGCGGGGGGCGGCGTTGGGATCGCTGCTGGCGCTGAAATCGACCACCAGGCTGACATTGCCGACGAGTTTGGTGCGGAATTCGTAATCGACGGAAATCACAGGAATGCCACCGCGGCGATCGATGCTGAGGTCTTCCGGCTTGACCACCGTAACATAGCCAACGCCGGCTCGCCTCGAAAAATCACTGCGAATTTCGGAATTGCTTTTTGATCGCACTTCGGAATCCTGGCCCATCGTGGCGAGAATTTTCTTCACTGAGAAGAATTCAATATAGGCCGGCACCAGCTTCATCGCCAGCATGGCGATGGCCACCAGTACGAAGGCAACAAACAGGAAGCCGAACATGGTCAGGCCACGTTGTCTGGATTTCATGGGGCGTAAGCAGTGCATGGTGTCTCCTTATCGAATGGTGGTGCCGATGCGGCCGAAATCGTCGAAATTCATCCAGATGAAAAACGCCTTGCCGACGATGTTCTCGTCCGGAACGAAGCCCCAGTAGCGGCTGTCGTTGCTGGCATCACGGTTGTCGCCCATCATGAAATACTGCCCTTCCGGAACCTTGCAGACGAAGCCTTCACCGTCGGCATTGTAGGAGCAGTTTTCACGGTTGGGGAAGTCAACCACCTGCGGCGGATAAACCGACGGTTTGCCCGGCTCGGTCATCATGCTGTGGCCGACGCCGTTGAGCTGTTCGTCATACACCATGGCGGTGACGTAACTGAGGCCATTCCCGACATAGCTGTAGGTGCCGGTGCTGGCGCTTGGCACCGGCGTGCCGTTGATGCTGAGCTGCTTGTTGCGGTACTCGACGACGTCGCCCGGCACACCGACCACGCGCTTGATGTAATCGAGGCCGGGATCGGCCGGATAGCGGAACACCATGACGTCGCCGCGCTCGGGATTGTTCAGTTGCACCACTTTCTTGTTGATCACCGGCAGGCGGATGCCATAGGTGTATTTGTTGACCAGGATGAAGTCGCCGATCAGCAGGGTCGGCATCATCGAGCCGGACGGGATCTTGAACGGCTCGACCAGAAACGAGCGCAGGCCGAACACGATCAGGATGACCGGAAAGAAGCTCTTGGCGTATTCGACCAGCAGCGGTTCGCGGGCATCCCTGTCGCGGTAACGTTTCAGTACCAGCAGGTCGAGCAGCCAGATGCCGCCGGTGACGGCCAGCGCGATGAAGAGGATGAGCGCAAAGTTCATGTTTACTTGTCCGAGACCTGGAGGATCGCAAGAAAGGCTTCCTGCGGGATTTCGACGTTTCCGACCTGCTTCATGCGACGCTTGCCGGCCTTCTGTTTTTCCAGCAGTTTCTTCTTGCGCGTGATGTCGCCGCCGTAGCACTTGGCGAGCACGTTCTTGCGCAGCGCCTTGACGTTCTCGCGCGCGATGATGTTGGCGCCGATCGCAGCCTGCACCGCCACGTCGAACATCTGGCGCGGGATCAGTTCGCGCATCTTGGAGGCCAGTTCGCGCCCGCGATAGACGCTGGTGGCGCGGTGCACGATCAGCGACAGCGCATCGACCTTCTCATTGTTGACCAGGATGTCGAGCTTGACCAGGTCGCCCGCGCGGTATTCCTTGAATTCATAATCGAGCGAGGCATAGCCGCGGCTGGTCGATTTCAGCTTGTCGAAGAAGTCCATCACCACTTCATTCATAGGCAGGTCGTAGCGCAGCATCACCTGGCGGCCGTGATACTGCATGTCGAGCTGCATGCCGCGCTTCTGGTTGCACAGGGTGATCACGTTGCCGACAAATTCTTCCGGCACGAAAATCGTCGCGGTAATGATGGGCTCGCGGATTTCCTCGATCTTCGACAGCTCGGGCAGCTTGAACGGGTTCTCGACGTTGATCAGCGTGCCGTCCTTCATCAGCACTTCGTACACCACCGTCGGCGCGGTGGTGATGAGGTCCATGTCGTACTCGCGTTCCAGCCGCTCCTGCACGATGTCCATGTGCAACAGGCCGAGGAAGCCGCAGCGGAAGCCGAAGCCCAGCGCCTGCGACACCTCGGGCTCGAACTGCAGCGCTGCGTCGTTCAGCTGCAGCTTGGTCAGCGCGTCGCGCAAGGCTTCGAAGTCGTGCGACTCGACCGGATACAGCCCGGCGAACACCTGCGACTGCACCTTCTTGAAGCCCGGCAGCGGCTCGCTGGCGGGCCGGTCGAGCAGGGTGATGGTGTCGCCCACCTGGGCCGACTTGAGTTCCTTGATGCCGGCGATGACGAAACCCACTTCGCCCGCCGACAGCTGCGGCCGGTCGACCGACTTCGGGGTGAATACGCCGACGTGTTCGGTCAGGTGCTGCGCGCCGCTGGCCATGAAGCGGATCTTGTCCTTGGGTTTCAGCACGCCGTCGACCACCCGCACCAGCATGACCACGCCGACGTAGTTGTCGAACCAGGAATCGATGATCAGTGCCTTCAGCGGCGCATCCTCGTTGCCGCGCGGCGGCGGCACCTGCTTCACCACCACTTCGAGGATTTCGGGAATGCCGATGCCGGTCTTGGCCGAGGCACGCACCGCGTCGGTCGCATCCAGCCCGACGATATCCTCGATTTCCTCCGCCACCCGATCGGGGTCGGCCGCCGGCAGGTCGATCTTGTTCAGCACCGGGATCACCTCGACGCCGAGGTCGATCGCGGTATAGCAGTTGGCCACGGTCTGCGCTTCCACCCCCTGCGAGGCGTCGACCACCAGCAGGGCGCCTTCGCAGGCGGAGAGCGAGCGGCTGACTTCATAGGAAAAGTCGACGTGGCCGGGGGTGTCGATCAGGTTCAAGCGGTAGATCTGGCCGTCCTGCGCCTTGTAGGTGAGCGCCGCGGTCTGCGCCTTGATGGTGATGCCGCGTTCCTTCTCCAGGTCCATCGAATCGAGCACCTGCGCCTCCATCTCGCGCTCGGACAGACCGCCGCAAAACTGGATCAGGCGGTCGGCCAGCGTGGACTTGCCATGGTCGATATGGGCAATGATGGAAAAATTGCGGATCAGGTTCTGTGACACAACAAAACGGGCACGCTTCCGTGCCCGGTCAGGGATTCGATAAGACCCCGAATTTTAACGGATTTCAGTGATTAAGGCGCAGCCATTCCTGAAGCGCCGGCAGATTCAGCTGATGGCGGCAGATCTCGGCGTCGCCACCGAACAGCAGCGGCACCTCCCAGCCATAACGCGCCTTGAGTTCCGGGTCGGCATCGACATCCCGAGAATGCAGAAGGTGCCCGGTTCCCGCTATCAGCGCAGCCACTTCTGCCGCCATCTCTTCGCACAGCGGGCAGTCCGCCCGCGTGTAAAGCGTGAGCGTTTTACTCACCCGAAATCTTCAGCGGAATATACAGCGAGCCTTCGCCGCGCCGCACCAGGATGGCCGCGCTCTTGCCCCTGGGGACTGTCGCAATGGCCTTGCGGAAGGCCTCGACCGTGGCGACCTTGCCGTTGTTCACCGCCAGGATCACGTCGCCCACGCGGATGCCGGCGCGCGCGGCGTCGCCAGCGACCTCCTCCACCAGCAGGCCATGGTCGATCCTGAGTTCGCGCCGCTGGTCGGCCGTCAGTTCGGACAGGGCCAGCCCGCCCCGCGAATAGGTCTTGCCGCTTTTACCGGCCAGCGCCTCCTCACCCGGCAGTTCGCCCAGTTCCACCAGCACCGTCTGCGCCTTGCCGCGGCGCCACACCTGCAGCGGGATTTTCGTCCCCGGCTTGGCCATGCCGACCATGCGCGGCAGATCGCCTGAGTCTTCCACCAGTTTGCCGTCGAATGTCAGGATCACATCGGCTGCCTGCAGGCCGGCCCTGGCCGCCGGGCCGTCCGCCTGCACCTGGGCAATCAGTGCGCCGCGCGGACGATCCAGCCCGAACGACTCGGCGAGATCGGCCGTCACTTCCTGGATCACCACGCCCAGCCAGCCGCGCGAAACCTTGCCGCCACGCTTCAACTGGTCCGCGACCTCCATCGCAACGTCGATCGGAATCGCGAACGACACACCCTGATAGCCGCCGTTGCGGCTGTAAATCTGTGAATTGATGCCGACCACTTCGCCCTTCATGTTGAACAGCGGCCCGCCCGAGTTGCCGGGGTTGATCGGCACATCGGTCTGGATATAGGGCACGTAGCTTTCCGACGGCAACGAACGTCCCTTGGCCGAGACGATGCCCGCGGTCACCGAGTTTTCGAAACCAAACGGCGAGCCGATCGCCGCCACCGCCTCCCCGACGCGCAGCTTGGCGGGGTCGCCCAGCTTGACCGCCGGCAGGCTGCTGGCGGTGATCTTGATCACGGCGACATCGGTACGGTTGTCGGCACCGATCACCTTGGCGATGAACGTGCGCTTGTCGATCAGCTTGACCTCGACCTCGTCGGCATCACGCACCACATGGGCGTTGGTCAGGATGTAGCCGTCGCTGCTGACGATGAAACCGGAGCCGGCGCCTCGCGCGGGAATCTCCTGCATCGGCCCGCGTCCGCCGGGGACGCCCGGGAAAAAGCGGCGGAAGAACTCCTGCATGTCCTCCTCGTCGGGCACAGCGAAGGGCATGCCCTCGACGCCGCGCTTCACCATTTTGGTGGTGCTGATGTTGACCACCGCGGGGCCGTGTGTCTCGACCAGATCCGCCACATCCATCACTTCTTTTGCCAAGGCGGGTGTTGACAAGGCAAACACCAGCGCAGTCGCTGCCAGAGCCTTTCTCATCATGGGTGTCCTTTCATCAGATGAAACGGGGGTTGCTTTTCACGCCGGAGCACGACCGGGCGCGCCGTCCGTCCGCCTCGCGCAGCCAGCCAGCCCACCATGCCGCCCAGCAGCATGCCGGTCAGCGCGGGGCCATCGCCCGGCTGCACCGCCTGCGCCAGCAGCGCACCCGCCAGCATCAGCCCCAATGGCATGCCATACGCACGCAATGCGCTTTTCAGCACGCTGCCGTCGGCAATGCCGACTACGGCGCGGTCGCCCGGCGCGAGCGACAGGTCGCAATCGACCAGAAAAAGACGGGATTTGCGCTGGAAAAGTTCGGCAATGCGGCGAGACGAACAGCCCTGGCCGCCGCAGGTACCGCAGCCCGAAGGTTCGACCGCCCGCACCCAGATCCCATCCGGCGCGGTTTTGATGACCTCGACGGTTTGCTCCAGCATGGACAGGCCTACTTTCTTTGCACCGAGTTGCCGGTTTCGATCAATGCCATGTTCGGCACCTCGCCCATGGTCGTCACGGTGTAGCCGTCGACCTCGCGCGCATAGGCGCCGATCGCGCCCTCGGCCGACAGGCCGCGCAGGCGTTGCACGCCGGGTTCGACGGGCTCGACGAACAAGGACAGCACGGAGAGGCCATCCGAGAAAATCAGATGGGTCACCGGCATCTTCTTGCCCGGCAACGGACGCACGGCTGTCTGCACCTGTGCATAGCCCGGCGGCGGCGTCACGCTCCAGGCAATATCGACCGGCGTGTCCAGGCTGGCTTTCTGGATGCGTTTGCCTGCCAGATCATTGCGGAACAGCTGGCTGTCGGGCGCCTTGCCGATCTGGATTTCGGAAAACACGAACATCGACACCACGCCGCCGTTGCTGTTGACGATGCGCGATTTCAGCGGCAGCCCGGTCTGCTTGTCCAGCCACAGATTGTAGGCGTAGCGATAACCGTCGCGCGGCTCCAGCGTCACCATCTGGCAGAGCCGCCCCGCCACGCGCTCGGTTCCGCCGAGTTTCAAGTCGTAGTAATCGAGCAGACCGGCCGGATCGGCCGGCAACAAGGCCGGGAAGAAACGGCGCGACGTATTGCGTTCCAGACGCACACTCTTGCCATCCTGCAGGTGGCAGTACACATCATTATTGATGCGAAGAAACTGGCGCGGCGGGCCATCCAGCACCTCGACCTTTTCCTGCTCGCCGCTTGCATCGAGTCGGTGCAGCACCCGCAGCACTTCGACGTGCTCGCCCTGGTGATACACATAGATACCGCTGTAATTCTGCTGCTTGGCCGCGGCGGCGGCACGATTGAGCCAATCGAACACGGCGTCGGCGTGCGCCGCACCGGACAAGGCCAGTAACCCGGCAAATCCCGCGAGCAGCCAGCCCTGCCGCCAGACAGAGGCCGTCTGCATCAGCGCGGCTCCACCACAACCGCCACCGCGCGCTGGTAGGGCGACGCCACCGCCATCGGCGCGAACTCCTGATGCGCCACCCGATACGGCGCGAGGTCGCTGTCATCGGGAGCGTTCTCGACCTCCAGCGCGGCTTGCTGGAAGCCGGGTGCCAATGCCATCGACGGGCTGGACGGCGCCTCAGCCAGCCATCCGGTGATCGAAATCACGCCCCATACCGCCAGCGAGGCAAACGACGCCACGGCGACCCGTTGCGGCCATACGCTGCGACGCGGCGCCAGCACGGTCGGCTCGATTGCGAGCTGTGCCGAGAAGCGTGCCATGAAATCGTCCGGTGCCGGCGCCACGCCACGCATCAAGTCGCCGATGAGATGGTATTCGGACCAGTTTCGGCGCAGGGCGTCGTCGCGTTTCAGGGCGGCGACGCAGGCCTCGGTTTCGGCGCGTGCCGTTTCGCCGTCCAGCGCAGCGGACAACTGCTGCAGGGTAGGGGCGGCCTCTTGAGCCTGGGGGAGCGTATGGGGTTTGCGAAGAGCTGACATGGTTACCACCTTTTATCCTGACTGGTGCCCAGCATCGGGCGTATCTTTTCCGCAATGGCCTCGCGCGCCCGGAAAATCCGCGAGCGTACGGTGCCGATCGGGCACTCCATCATCTGCGCGATTTCCTCGTAGCTCATGCCTTCGATTTCGCGCAGCGTGATGGCTGTCCTCAATTCTTCGGGCAGGGCATCGACTGCCTCGTTGACTGCTTTGGCGATCTGTTTGCTCTGGAGTTCCGCTTCCGGCGTCGCAATGTCACGCAGCAGGTCGCCTTCCTCGTAATTTTCCGCATCTTCTGCCTGCACGTCACTCGACACCGGCTGCCGCTTGTGCGCCACCAGGTAATTCTTGGCGGTGTTGACGGCGATGCGATACAGCCATGTGTAGAAGGCACTCTCGCCGCGGAAACCGGGCAATGCGCGGTAAGCCTTGATAAAGGCTTCCTGCGTAATGTCTTCCACCTCAGCCGAATCACGCACCATGCGCGACAGCAGCCGCCCGAGCTTGCGGTGATACTTGATCACCAATAGCTCGAAAGCGCGCTTGTCGCCCTGCTGGGCGCGTTCGACCAACACCTGATCCAGTTCGCGGTCCGACATATCTCCCTGCTGCTTTATGTTTATGTTGAAAGTATACGTGACCGCATCTCTCTGCGTATGTGAGCCGCCTCGGGTAAAAAAGTTCATCCCGATCCGGTTGATTCGGGCATGGCCCAAGCCTGCTATCATCCCGCGACACCATGCATAGATACGACGTTCTGATCCTCGGCAGCGGCCTCGCCGCGCTGACCACCGCGCTCAAACTGGCCGACCAGCGCCGCATTGCCATTGTCACCAAGCGTCTGATGACCGACGGCGCCAGCGACTGGGCGCAGGGCGGGATTGCGGCTGCGCTGGACAGCCAGGACTCGATCGAGGCCCACGTCCGCGACACCATGATCGCCGGCGGCGGGCTATGCGACGAGGCGGTCACCCGCATGGTCGCCAGCCAGGCGCGCGAGATGATCACCTGGCTGACCCAAAACGGCGTCACCTTTACGCCTGACCCGCAGGCACCCGGCGCGCTGCACCTGGCACGCGAGGGCGGCCATTCCCGGCGCCGCGTCGTACACGCCGCCGACGCCACCGGCCACGCGGTGCAGACCAGCCTGCTCGAACGGGTGCGCGCCCATCCCAATATCGACACTTTCGAGCAGCACGTCGCCATCGACCTCATCACGGGCAAGCGCGCGGGCGGCCAGGAGCGGCAGATCCATGGCGCCTATGCGCTGAACAAGGGTACCGGCGAGGTCGAAACCTTTGCCGCCGGCCACACCGTGCTGGCGACCGGCGGCGCCGGCAAGGTCTACCTCTACACCACCAACCCCGATACCGCGACCGGCGACGGCATTGCGATGGCGTGGCGCGCCGGCTGCCGGGTGGCCAACCTGGAATTCGTGCAGTTCCACCCCACCTGCCTGTTTCACCCGCACGCCAAATCCTTTCTCATCAGCGAAGCGGTGCGCGGCGAAGGCGGCCACCTGCTGCTGCCGGACGGCAGCCGCTTCATGCACCTGCACGACGAGCGAGCCGAACTCGCGCCGCGCGACGTGGTGGCGCGCGCGATCGACTTCGAGATCAAAAAGCGCGGCATCGACTGCGTCTACCTCGACATCAGCCACAAGCCGGCCGACTTCGTGCGCGAGCACTTCCCCACCATCCACCGCCGCTGCCTCGAACTCGGCATCGACATCACGAAGCAGCCGATTCCGGTGGTGCCGGCCGCGCACTACACCTGCGGCGGCGTGGTCACCGACATGAATGCGCGCACCGACCTGTGCAATCTGCATGCGGTGGGCGAAGTCACCTTCACCGGCCTGCACGGCGCCAACCGGCTGGCATCGAACTCGCTGCTGGAATGCCTGGTGTTCGGCCATGCCGCCGCCGCAGACATCCTCGCCACGCCCCCCGCCCCCGCGCTCGACCTGCCGGCCTGGGACGCCTCGCGCGTCACCGATCCCGACGAGGAGGTGGTGATCTCGCACAACTGGGATGAACTGCGCCGTTTCATGTGGGACTACGTCGGCATCGTGCGGACCAACAAGCGGCTGACGCGCGCGACCCACCGCATTCGCCTGCTGCGGGCCGAAATCGACGAGTTCTACCGGAATTTCAGGGTATCCAACGACCTGATCGAGCTGCGCAATCTGGTGCAAAGCGCCGACCTCATCATCCGCTCGGCCCAGTTGCGGCAGGAAAGCCGCGGCCTGCACTACAGCCGCGACTACCCCGATACGCTGCCGATTGCCGGCAACACCGTGCTCAACCCGCGCCCGGGAACGCTGTGTCCGAGCGTGTGCGGGGTGCCCAGCGTAGCGACACCCTGAGCCGGCGCAAATCTTCAGCTTCTGCGCTATCGGGCAACAGCGTCAGGGTTCGCACCTTTCCTGCCATTCGATAGCGCAACACGATCAGGCCGGTCGACACAAAGCTGTCGCCCAGCACCGCGGCATCGCGCCATTCCATCGCTTCATCCAGGCATTGCAGCCGGCCGTCTGCAGCAACCCGCAGCCTTGCCCCCGGACGTGACCGCCGTTCGCCCCAGACAGCCAGCCCGATCACGATGACCCCCAGCGTCAGCCGCACCGGTACCGGCAGGGCGGCCAGCCCGACGGCAAGCAGCGCCAGCGCCGCCATGCCCCGCAGCAACAGCCCCAGCCGGCGTGAGGGTTTGAGCTCAATCTCGTGCATCAGCGTGTACACTTTTGGCCTTAATTACATTCCCTTTTGACTGGACCGCATCGTGATCGATTCCTGGAAAACTTTTCTGCAAACGCAAGGCGCGGTCATCGACCACGCCACCGTGCTGAATTATGGCGACCCTGCCGCCGAGCGCACAGCGGCTGCGGACGGCACCATTGTGGCGGATCTGTCGCAACTCGGCGTCATCGCATTCCGTGGCGAGGAAGCCGCCACCTTCCTGCAGGGCCAGCTGACCAACGACGTGCGCAGCCTGCACGCCGATGCCGCGCAGTGGAACGGCTACTGCAGCCCCAAGGGGCGCCTGCTCGGCAATTTCCTGCTGTGGCGTCAAGGCGAGGATTATTGCCTGCAGCTTTCGGGCGACATCCTGCCCGGCGTGCTGAAGCGCCTGTCCATGTTCATCCTGCGCGCCAAGGTGCAGGGCCGCGACGCCAGCGACGAGACCGTGCGGCTGGTCGTCGCCGGCAAGCAGGCGGTGGCGGCTGTCAGCGCTGCGATGGGCGTGGTGCCCGACGCGGCAATGCGCTCGGCCGCCTGCGAAGCCGGCCAGGTGGTCCGCGTTGGCGAGGACAAGTTCGTGCTGTCGATCGTCCCCGACCGCGCCGCTGCGGTGTGGCAGGCGCTGCGCCAGTCGGCGACCCCGGTCGGCGCCCCGGTGTGGGACTGGCTGCGGCTCAATGCCGGCATTCCGATGATCGTCGCCGCGACCCAAGAGCAGTTCGTGCCGCAGATGGTCAACCTCGAAGTCATCGGCGGCGTCAGCTTCCAGAAAGGCTGCTACCCCGGCCAGGAAATCGTCGCCCGCAGCCAGTATCTGGGCAAGCTCAAGCGCCGCATGTTCCTGGCGCATGTGGACGCCGAAGCCGCCCCGGGCGACAGCCTGTACAGCGCCGACATCGAGGGCCAGGCCACCGGCACCGTGGTCAATGCCGCCCCGGCCCCGGCCGGCGGCTTCGATGTGCTGGCGGTGGCACAGGTCGAAAGCGCGAATACGCAAACCCTGCACCTGAAAGCGGCCGACGGCGCCGCGCTGCGTCTGAAGCCCCTGCCCTACGCGCTGCCCGAATAGGTGACGTCCGCCTACGTCTACTACCGCATCGATCCCGCGCAGGCCCAGCTTGCCGCCACCCGGATCGATGCGCTGCTGGGCGCGATGGCGTTGCACTGCGACGCGCCGCCGCGGCGGCTGAGCCGTTGTGACGATGCGACGACGTGGATGGAGGTTTACGAAGGCATTGCTGACTTTTCCGCATTTGCCACGGCCTTGGACACGGCGGCCCAGACGTTTGACTGTGCGACATTCACCCGGGGTGAACGCCATCTGGAGTGCTTTCGCGCGCCGGATCCAACGGCATAAAAATAGCGGGGCATGCCCCGCTATTTCATGTCGAGGAGACTCGCTTCAATCGGTCTCGACCACCGGCACCCGTGCCGCCAGCGCGCACAGCAGTTCATAACTGCTGGTACCGGCGGCGGCGGCCACCGCGTCCACCGGCAGTCCCTCTCCCCATAGCACCACCGGACTGCCGACGCCGGCATCGGCATACGCGCCCAGATCCACGCACAGCATGTCCATCGACACCCGTCCCAGGGTTCGACTGAGGCGGCCATCGACCAGAACCGGGGTGCCCGTCAGCGCATGGCGCGGATAGCCGTCCGCATAACCGCAGGCGACGACCCCAACCCGCATCGCGTGATCAGCCCGGAACAGCTGGCCGTAGCCCACACCCTCGCCTGGCTGCAGGGTCTGCACGCTGATGATTTCCGATTGCAGGGTCATCGCGGGGCGCAGTCCTAATTGTTCGGCTGGCAGCTCGGCAAAGGGCGAGACGCCGTAGAGCATCAGCCCCGGCCGCACCCAGGCCCCCGAGGTATCCGGGTAGCGCAGCAGCGCTGCCGAATTGGCGCTGCTCCAGGGCAGGCTATAGCCTGCCATTTCGCGCAGAAAAGGCTGCAACTGCCAGTCCACCCCTGCGGCCTCGTCTGCCAGGGCAAAGTGGGTCATCAGGGTGACGCCGGCCACGCCTGACAGACCTCGCACCCGCGCAACGATCGCAGCGTGCCCGGCAAGCGGAAAACCCAGCCGGTGCATGCCACTGTCAAATTTGAGAAAGATGTGAATGGGACGTGCGGGGGGACGCTGTTCGAGCCAGTCGAGCTGCGCCGCATGGTGCAGCACCGGCCACAGATCCAGTTCGGCGCAGGCGGCGATTTCGTCGGCGCCGAAGATCCCTTCCAGCAGCAGGATGGGCTGATCCACGCCCATCTGCCGCAGGTTGGCGGCTTCTTCCAGCGTCAGCACGGCAAAGCCGTCCGCTGCCGCCAGCGCGCGTCGTGCGCGCGACAAACCGTGGCCGTAGGCATTGGCCTTGACCACGGCAAACACGCGCGCCGCACCGGCATGGCTGCGCGCCACGCGCAGGTTGTGCGCCATCGCGCCAATGGATATTCGTGCCTGGATGGGCCGCATGGATCAGCCCTGATGTCTCATCAATTCGCCTGATGATCGCGCCGAGGCTTGGCTGTCAGGGAAGTTTTGAGAGGAAGTGGCGTAGTGATTCATACGCCCGACTGAACAAAATCTTTCATGGCGGACAAGGATCAAGCGAGGGCAGGCGAATTGATAAGACATCAGGGCTTAGTACGAGCCCGGCTGTGCCAGGGATTCGAAGCGCGTGTATTCGCCGATGAAGGCCAGTCGCACGGTGCCGATCGGACCGTTACGCTGCTTGCTGATGATGATTTCCGCCGTGCCCTTGTCCTGCGTGTCGGGGTTGTAGACCTCGTCGCGGTAGATGAACAGGATGACGTCGGCATCCTGCTCGATGGCGCCCGATTCGCGCAGGTCGGACATCACCGGGCGCTTGTTGGGGCGTTGTTCCAGGCCGCGGTTCAACTGCGACAGCGCGACCACCGGCACGTGCAGCTCCTTGGCCAGGCCCTTCAAGGCACGCGAGATTTCCGAGATCTCTGTGGCGCGGTTTTCGCCCGAGCTGCTGGCCGACATCAACTGGATGTAGTCGATCACGATGAGGCCGAGCTTGCCGCACTGGCGCATCAGCCGGCGCGCCCGTGCGCGCAGTTCCAGCACGTTGAGCCCCGGCGTCTCGTCGATGAAGACCGGTGCATCGTTGAGCTTGCCCAGTGCGTAGGTCAGTCGCTGCCAGTCGTCCTCGCCCAGTTTGCCGGTGCGCAGGCGGTGCTGGTCGAGCTTGCCGACCGAACCGATCATCCGCATCACCAGCTGGGCGCCGCCCATTTCCATCGAGAACACGGCCACCGGCAGGCCGGTATCGAGCGCGACGTTTTCGGCCATGTTGAGCGAAAAAGCGGTCTTGCCCATGGAAGGCCGGCCGGCGACGATGACGAGGTCTCCCGGCTGCAGGCCCGAGGTCTTCTGGTCGAGGTCGTGGAAACCGGTGGGCACGCCGGTGATGCCGGAATCGTTATCGCGGTGGTAGAGCTCGTCGATGCGCTCGACCACTTCCTTCAGGAGCGGCTTGATTTCGGTGAAGCCCGCCTGCCCGCGGCTGCCGGATTCGGCGATCTCGAACACCTTGGCTTCGGCCTCGTCGAGCAGTTGCGAGGCGCTGCGCCCGGCCGGCGAATAGGCCGTGTCGGCGATCCCGGTCGCCACTTCGGCCAGGCGGCGCATCACCGAGCGCTCGCGCACGATCTCGGCATAGCGGCGGATGTTGGCCGCCGACGGCGTGTTGCTCGCCAGCGCGACGATATACGCCAGGCCGCCGACGCTTTCGAGCTGGCCCATCGACTGCAGCGCTTCGGACACCGTCACCGCGTCGGCCGGCCGGTTTTCGGCAATCTGCCGCACGATCGCGCGCAGGATCTGGCGATGGTCCTGGCGGTAGAAATCGCTTTCCGACACCACGTCGCCGATGCGGTCCCAGGCGCTGTTGTCCAGCAGCAGGCCGCCCAGCACGGCCTGCTCCGCCTCGAGCGAGTGCGGCGGCAGGCGCATCTGCGTCAGTTGGGGATCGGAATTTGCAGTCAGCGAATGAATGGCGGCCATGTCAGGATTCTAGTCTCGTGCCCTACTCCTACCAAGGGATAAGCTTGTGGATAAAGCGTGAACAATCAGGAATAAAAAAGGGAGCCCACGGCCCCCTTTTTGGTTGTTTCCGGCGGAATTACTGTTCGCCGGCCACAGTCACCGTGATGTTGGCAACCACATCATGATGCAGACCCACAACCACGGGGTATTCACCGATGGCCTTGAACGGACCTTCGGGAAGACGGACTTCCGCCTTGCCCACTTCATGGCCCTGCGCCTTCAGTGCGTCGGCGATGTCGGCATTGGTGATCGAGCCGAACAGGCGGCCATCGACACCGGCCTTCTGGCGGATCGTCACGCGCGTGCCTTCCAGCTTTTCGGCGCGACGCTGGGAATCGGCCAGCTTCTCGGCGGCGACGCGTTCCAGTTCGGCTTTCTGCGCGGCAAACGCTTCCATGTTGGCTTGTGTGGCGCGACGCGCACGGCCGGTGGGAATCAGAAAGTTGCGGGCATAGCCGTCTTTCACCTTGACCACGTCACCCAGATTGCCCAGGTTGACGACTTTGTCCATCAGAATGATTTGCATGGTCGTCTCCTTTTAATGCAGGTCGGTGTAAGGCATGAGCGCGAGGAAGCGCGCGCGCTTGATCGCGGTGCCCAGCTGACGCTGGTAATGCGCCTTGGTGCCAGTGATGCGGGCCGGAATGATGCGGCCGTTTTCGGCAATGAATTCCTTCAGCACTTCGATGTCCTTGTAGTCGACTTCAACCACCTTGTCGACGGTGAAGCGACAGAACTTGCGACGCTTGAAGAGACCACGATTGCCGCTGTCGCGGCCGCCTTTTTTGGCGAACTTGCCGCCGGATTTACCACCCATGGGACGTGCCATGATTTATTCCTTTTCGATTCGATTCAATATCAATATCAGTTGCCGGCTGTTCACGCTGCGTCGATTCAACGCGCCTTCCAGTTTGACCTGCATTCCGGTGGTCAGTTGAGCCAACTGGGCAGCGAGCGATCCGCTTGCCTGCACTGTCAACTCGCATTCCACCTGCCGGACTTGCGTGGCTACTGTCTGACTGCTGCGATGATGAATCACCGCTTCTGCAATCGGCACGCCTGCCGGGCTGTAACGCACAGGATCAACCTGGATGAGGGCTCCGCTGATGACCAGCCGGTTCACTCACTCAGGCTGCGGCAGGCTGTTCGGCTGCTGCTTCCGGCTTGGCGCCTTCGGCCTTGGCGCTGTCCAGCACGTCGCGCGACTTCTCTTCCTTCATCATCGGCGAGGCCGTGGTGACGGCGTCGTCGCGCTTGATGGTGAGATGGCGCAGCACGGCATCGTTAAACTTGAAGCCGTGCTCGAGTTCTTCCAGGGTTTCCTGGTCGCACTCGATGTTCATCAGCACGTAATGGGCCTTGTGGACCTTCTGGATCGGATAGGCCATCTGGCGGCGGCCCCAGTCTTCCAGGCGATGGACGCTGCCGCCGCGCGTGGTGATATTGCTCTTGTAACGCTCGATCATGGCGGGCACCTGCTCGCTCTGATCGGGATGGACGATAAATACGATTTCGTAATGCCGCATCTTGTTCCTTTCGGTTCAGCCCCCCGCTGCGGTGCGGTGGAGCAAGGTAAAAAAGCAAAGTAAAAAAACAATCCCCGGCAAACCGGGGACTGCGAATCATACGCTTTTTGCCTGACAAATCAAGCTGGTCGCCGCACCCGGCGAGCGGCTCAGATCACGCAGTCGACGTAATACGTAGCCTTGCCGTCGGCGGCCACGTCCTCGACCAGTCCGTGCACATCGGTCTCGAAGCCGGGGAATTTCACGTTGAAGTCGCGGGTGAACTGCAGATAGCGCACGATGGTGCTGTTGAAGCGTTCGCCCGGAATCAGCAAGGGAATGCCCGGCGGGTAGGGCGTCACCAGCATGGCGGTGATGCGGCCTTCGAGCTTGTCGATCTCGACCCGCTCGATCTCGCGGTGCGCCATTTTGGCGAAGGCATCGGCCGGTTTCATCGCTGGCGCCATCTCCGACAGGTACATCTCGGTGGTCAGGCGCGCCACATCGTTGGCCTTGTAGATGGTGTGAATCTGGTCGCACAGGTCCTTGAGTCCGGTTTTCTCGTAGCGCGGATGCTTCTCGATGAATTCCGGCAGCACGCGCCACAGCGGCTGGTTTTCGTCGTAATCGGCCTTGAACTGCTGTAGCGCGGTCACCAGCGTATTCCAGCGGCCCTTGGTGATGCCGATGGTGAACATGATGAAGAAGGAATACAGCCCTGTCTTCTCCACGATGACGCCGTGCTCGGCCAGGTATTTGGTGACGATCGCCGCCGGGATGCCCCAGTCGGCGAAGGCACCGTCCATGTCCAGGCCGGGCGTGATGACGGTGGCCTTGATCGGGTCGAGCAGGTTGAAACCAGACGCGAGGTTGCCGAACTCGTGCCAGCGCTCGCCGGCTTTCAGCATCCAGTCCTCGCGGTCGCCCACGCCTTCGTCGGCCAGCTTCTCGGGCCCCCACACCTTGAACCACCAGGAATCGCCGAACTCCGCGTCGACCTTGCGCATGGCGCGACGGAAATCGAGCGCTTCCTTGATCGACTCCTCCACCAGTGCGGGACCGCCGGGCGGCTCCATCATCGCCGCTGCCACGTCGCACGAGGCGATGATGGCGTACTGCGGCGAGGTCGAGGTGTGCATCAAATAGGCTTCGTTGAAGCGGGTGAAGTCGAGCTTGCGCGTCTCCGAGTCCTGCACCAGGATCTGCGAGGCCTGCGAGAGACCTGCCAGCAGCTTGTGCGTCGACTGGGTGGCGAATACCAGCGCATCCTTGGCGCGCGGACGGTCCCTGCCGATCGCGTGCATGCCGCGATAAAAGTCGTGGAAGGTCGCGTGCGGCAGCCAGGCCTCGTCGAAGTGCAGAGTGTCGATGTAGTCGCCGAGCAGTTCCTTGATCATGTCGACGTTGTAGAGGATGCCGTCGTAGGTCGACTGGGTGATCGTGAGGATGCGCGGCTTGCGCTTCACGTCCTTGGCGAACGGATGCGCGGCGATTTTCTTCTGGATGTTCTCCGGGCGGAATTCGTCCAGCGGAATCGGCCCGATGATGCCGTAGTGGTTGCGCGTGGGGGTCAGGAAAATCGGAATCGCACCGCACATGATGATGGCGTGCAGGATGGACTTGTGGCAGTTGCGGTCGACCACGACGATGTCGCCCGGCGCAACGGTGGCGTGCCACACCATCTTGTTGGACGACGAGGTGCCGTTGGTGACGAAGAACAGGTGATCGCAGTTGAAGATGCGCGCGGCGTTGCGCTCCGACGCCCCCACCGGACCGGTGTGGTCGAGCAGCTGGCCGAGTTCGTCCACTGCGTTGCAGACGTCGGCACGCAGCAGGTTCTCGCCGAAAAACTGGTGGAACATCTGGCCGATCGGTGACTTCAGGAATGCCACCCCGCCGGAGTGGCCGGGGCAATGCCAGGAATACGAGCCGTCCGCCGCGTAATGGGTCAGCGCGCGGAAGAACGGCGGCACCAGCGAATCGAGGTAGGCACGCGCTTCGCGGCCGATATAGCGGGCGAGAAATTCCGGCGTGTCTTCCAGCATGTGGATGAAGCCGTTCAACTCGCGCAGGATGTCGTTTGGAATGTGGCGCGCGGTGCGCGTTTCGCCGTGCAGGAAAATCGGGATTTCGGCATTGCGGAAGCGCACTTCCTCGACGAAAGCGCGCAGCTTTTGCAGCGCGTTTTTCGTGTCCTCGTCACTGCCTGCGAGTTCCTCGTCGTCGATCGACAGCACGAAAGCCGAGGCGCGCGCCTGCTGCTGAGCGAACGAGGTCAGGTCGCCGTAATTGGTGACGCCGAGCACTTCCATGCCTTCCTTCTCGATGGCTTCGGCAAGCGTACGGATGCCGAGTCCCGAGGCGTTTTCGGAGCGAAAGTCTTCGTCAATGATGACAACGGGAAAGCGGAAGCGCATGGCGGCCCCTGAGTCTGAGCGTGGGAAAAACGCGGATTGTACGTCGACCGGGGAACGGTGGCGTTAAATTTTGGGCAGGGTCACGCCGACCTGACCCTGGTACTTGCCACCGCGGTCGCGGTACGAGATTTCGCACACTTCGTCGGACTCGAGGAACAGCATCTGCGCCACGCCTTCGTTGGCGTAGATCCTCGCCGGGAGCGGCGTGGTGTTGGAAAACTCCAGCGTCACGTGGCCTTCCCATTCGGGCTCGAGCGGCGTCACGTTGACGATGATGCCACACCGCGCATAGGTGCTTTTGCCGAGGCAAATGGTCAGCACGTTGCGTGGAATGCGGAAATATTCCACCGTGCGCGCCAGTGCAAAGGAATTGGGCGGAATGATGCAGGAATCGCCCTTCACCTCGACGAAGGAGTTCGGATCGAACGCCTTGGGATCGACGATGGTGGAATTGATGTTGGTGAACAGCTTGAATTCGTTGGCACAGCGCACGTCGTAGCCGTAGCTCGACGTGCCGTACGACACGATGGAGCGGCCATTGGCCTGTTTGACCTGCCCCGGTTCGAACGGCTCGATCATGTTCTGCTCAGCCGCCATGCGGCGGATCCATCGGTCGGACTTGATGCTCATCAGGTATTGGAAATGACGATGTTGGGGAACTTGGCGGAGTGATCCACCGCGGTTTCGCCGATTTTAACCGCAACGCGGCGCGCGATCTTCTTGTAGATTTCGGTCACGCGGCCGTCCGGATCGGACACCACCGACGGTTTGCCGGAATCGGTGTCGGCGCGGATCGCGCCATCCAAGGGCAGCGCGCCGAGGAACTCGACGTTGTAGTCCTTGCACATGCGTTCGCCGCCGCCTTCGCCGAAGATGCGCTCTTCGTGGCCGCAGTTCGAGCAGATGTGCAGGCTCATGTTTTCGACCACGCCGATGATGGGAATACCGACCTTCTCGAACATCTTCAGGCCCTTGCGCGCGTCGATCAGCGCGATGTCCTGCGGCGTGGTGACGATCACTGCGCCCGTCACCGGCACGCGCTGCGCCAGCGTCAGCTGGATGTCGCCGGTGCCCGGCGGCAGGTCGACCACCAGGTAGTCGAGTTCGCTCCAGTTGGTGTTGTTGAGCAATTGCTCCAGCGCCTGCGTCACCATCGGACCGCGCCACACCATGGGGGTTTCGACGTCGATCAGGAAGCCGATCGACATCGCCTGGATGCCGTGGCCGATCAGCGGCTCGAGGTTCTTGCCGTCGGTCGATTCGGGCTTGTCGGTGATGCCGAGCATGGTCGGCTGCGACGGGCCGTAAATGTCGGCGTCCAGCATGCCCACGCGCGCGCCCTCGGCGGACAGCGCCAGCGCCAGGTTGACGGCGGTGGTGGATTTGCCGACGCCGCCCTTGCCGGAGGCCACGGCGATGATGTTCTTGACGTTGGGGATCAGTTTCACGCCGCGCTGCACGCTGTGTGAAACGATCTTGAAGCTGACGTTAGCAGTGGCGGCGGTCACGCCGTCGATGCTCTTGAGTTTGTCTTCGACCTGCTGCTTGATGGTGGCCAACTGGCTTTGCGCCGGGTAGCTCAGCAGGATGTCGACCGAGACAGCACCGCCGTCGATCTTGATGTTGCGAGCGGATTTGGTCGAGACGTAGTCCTTGTGCGTGTTGGGATCAACCAACTCTTTCAGTGCGGTTTGCACCTGAAGTTCAGAAACGGCCATGTTGGCTCCAGCGGGTTAATTAGCAATCGCTCATTTTAACGATTTCCGCCGCTTTGGGTGAACGGAAACGCAGAAAGGACGCGGGTTTCCCTAGCATTCGCAGGGATATTCAGGACCGTCCGGCCACATCGAAAGCCCTGCAAAATGAGGGGCGGACTGCAGCCGGCAGGTGGCCGGAACGCGCTTAACGGGGGTCGGCGTAGTGCCCCACCAGCACCGCCTCGGGCACGCGCAACCGGATCGCGGCGACCAGTTCGCTGATCGCCCCCGGCCGGGGGCGCAGCGACACCCACAGCAGGTTCAGCTTCAGGTTGAGGTCGGCAAACACGACATCCTGATGCAGCGCCAGCACCGCCTGAATGTCGCGCGCGGCGCGCTCGATCTCGGTGCGCGGCCGGCTGCGCAGGCGTGGAATCAGCATCATGAAATCGGTCAGGCGCAGACCGGCTGGGTCGCGGGTGGGGACCAACTGCCACAAGGGCAAGCCCGGAAGGGGTTCCGCGTCGGCCGTCAGCGAGTTCGAAGCATAAATCCTGATCTTCATCACGCCTCCGCCGACCCGAACTCAGGGCTTCAACTGCAGATCCAGTTCCGCACCACGGCGGTCGCACAGGCGACGTGCGCGTTGCCGCAAAAAACGCACGTCCTTGTGCAGATAGCGCTCCAGTTCCTCAAGCGCCAGGCGGTAGACATCGCGCTTGAAGTCGACCACCGCTTCCATCGACACCCAGTACTCGTTCCAGCGCCAGGCATCGAATTCGGGGTGGCCGCTGGCACGCAGCGAGACGTCGCAATCACGTCCGGTCAGGCGCAGCAAAAACCAGATCTGCTTCTGACCGCGATAGAGGCCGCGACTGTCGCGCCGCGTCCAGTGCGCGGGCACGTCATAGCGCAGCCACTCGCGCGTGCGTCCGAGGATGCGAACATGCTCGGGCTGCAGGCCTACTTCTTCTTCCAGTTCCCGGAACATGGCCTGTTCCGGCGTTTCCCCTGCGTTGATGCCGCCCTGGGGGAATTGCCAGGCGTGCTGGTTGACGCGCTTGCCCCAGAAAACCTGGTTCTGCGCGTTGCACAATATAATGCCTACGTTCGGGCGGTACCCTTCTCGGTCAATCATGGCCGCCACCATTCATAAATACAATTAACTGCATTCTTTCACACCCGCCAGAAATTGCAAACCTGCCATGGCCAGAAACCTGACGTTAATCCTTGTTTTTATTCATTTTTTGTCAGGGTGTTCAAACCTGATGACGGCCGATCCCCCGAATCAGGTGCTGGCAGGGATACATGAATTCGGTACCACCGCGTTCACCTACTCGTTAAATGGACAACAGTTCATCAGCGGTGGTTTCCGTGGCGACATTCGGATTTGGGATGCCGCGACACGACGGCCCCGCGGCGAGGCGCGCGCCCACGACCGTCCGGTGCGCGCGATCCTGCCGTTGGCCGGCGGAGCCTTTGTCAGCGGAGGGGACGATGGCCGCCTGATCCTGTGGCACGGGCAGCGGATCAAGGCGCAGGTGAAAGGCACGGGCGTAACCGCCCTGGCCCTGTTTCAGGGCCAAGTGGTCAGCGGTCATGCTGATGGGCGGGTTCGCGTCTGGTCCGCCGACACTCTGCGCGCCCTGCGCGACATCCCGCTGGACGAGAAAGTGACGGCGCTCAGCGCACACGGGAATCAACTGGCGGTCGGGCTTTATCACCGCATTCTGGTGCTGGGTGCGGATTTCACTCCGCGCACCACCCTTGCCACGGAAGGCGCCCCGCACGATCTGCAATTCAGCCCGGACGGCCGCATGCTGGCTGCAGGCAGCTGGTTCCGCCTGCACGTAGGGATCTGGCGAGCGGCACGATGCGTTCCATCCCGACCGAGCACAACGGCTTGCTGACCTCAGTCGCTTTCAGCCCGGACGGCCGTTATCTGGCCACACTGGGGCGCCATACCGACTCTGCGATCCGCCTCCTCGACACCACCGACTTCAGGGTGGTGAAGCGCTACCAGGCACACGAACTGTGCGGCGCAATCATCCGCTTCAGGCCCGATGGACGCACGCTGGCCTCCGGATCGGACGATGAAAGCGTGCGCCTGCATCGTCTGGACAAGACGCCTTACTTGAGCAGCGGCGCAATGCCCTCCGCCCACTGAAAATCTCGCGCGAAGCCGCGCAAATCGAGTCCCCAGCGTTTCGACAAATCGGCCAGTTGCGGCCCTGCTGCATCGAGCCTTTCCGGCGCACCCGGCTCGGCAAATGCGAACATGATGACGTTGGTCTTGTTCTGCACCGAAATCCAGCCAACCTCACCGTCAAACGCCCGCGTCAGACGCGCGAAATATTCGGCAAAATCGCCGTCGCGCCCCCACAGGTTCACCACCAGCACGCCGCCCGGCCTCAACACGCGGCGGCAGGCGGCATAAAAGGTCTGCGTCGCCAGCGCCGCCACCTGATTGCCGGCGTCGAAGCCATCTAGCAATATGACGTCGGCACTGGCAGGATGCTGGCGCACATACAGCGCGCCGTCGGCCTCAATCACGCTCAGCGTGTCGTCGTCCGGCGGCAACTCGAAATGCGTGCGCGCGGCGGCAATCACCTGCGGATCGATCTCCACCGCAGTAATGCGCGTCTGCGGGCGCTGCTTGCGGATGAACTTGGCGAGAGAGCCGCCGCCCAGGCCGATCATCAGCACGTCCTGCGGCATCGGGTTGAACATCAGGAATCCCATCATCGCGCGGGTATAGGCAAGTTCCAGATCCCATGGCCGGCTCACCCGCATCGCGCTCTGGATCGCGCGGCTGCCCAGATGCAGCACGCGCATGCCGCGTTCCTCGGTCACTTCCAGCCCGTCATCCTTTGCCCGGTTTTTACCAAACTTCAAGCGCATTGCTGTCCTGCCCCCCTAATCGAGCGCGAAAGATTACCCGCCCGCACGCTAAAATGCGCGTTTTCGTCCTGATTATTCCACCATGCGCGCCACCCGGTTTTTCATTTCCACCACCAAGGAAGCTCCCTCCGAAGCCGAACTCGTCAGCCACAAGCTGATGCTGCGCGCCGGCCTCATCAAGCGTCTGGGGTCAGGGCTGTACACCTGGATGCCGCTGGGGCTGCGCGTGCTGCGCCGGGTCGAGGCGGTGGTGCGCGATGAAATGAACCGCGCAGGGGCGATCGAACTCCTGATGCCTGCTGTGCAGCCGGCCGAACTGTGGGAGGAAACCGGACGCTGGGCGGTGTTCGGCCCGCAGATGCTGAAGATCAAGGACCGCCACCAGCGCGATTTCTGCTTCGGCCCCACCCACGAGGAAGTCATCACCGACGTGGCGCGCCGCGAAATCAAGAGCTACCGCCAGCTGCCGCTGAATTTCTACCAGATCCAGATGAAGTTCCGCGACGAAATCCGGCCGCGCTTCGGCGTCATGCGCGCGCGCGAATTCCTGATGAAGGACGCCTATTCCTTCCACGCCAGCAAGGACAGCCTCGCTGCCACCTACCAGACCATGTACGACGCCTACACGCGGATTTTCAGCCGGCTCGGGCTGACTTTCCGCCCGGTGGCCGCCGACACCGGCGCCATCGGCGGCTCCGCCTCGCACGAATTCCACGTGCTGGCGGACTCCGGCGAGGACCTGATCGCCTACTGCCCGGATTCCGACTACGCCGCCAACGTCGAACTCGCCGAGGCGCTCGCCCCTGCGGCGCCGCGCGCCGCGCCGCAGGAAGCGCTGCGCGAGGTGGACACGCCGAAGCAGACCACCTGCGAGGACGTTGCTGCCCTGCTCGACATCCCGCTCGCCCGTACCGTCAAGCTCATCGCCGTCATGGCCAGCGAACAACTGGTCGTCCTGCTGCTGCGCGGCGATCACATGCTGAACGAAGTCAAGCTCGGCAAGCATCCAGACATGGCGAATTTCCGCCTGGCGAACGAAGCCGAGATCCGGGCGACCTTCGACTGCCCGCCCGGTTTTCTGGGGCCGGTCGGGATCGACCGCACCAAAATCCGGGTCATCGCCGACCGCGCGGTCGCCGTGATGAGCGACTTTGTCTGCGGTGCGAACAAGCCGAAATTCCACCTCGCCGGCGTCAATTTCGGCCGCGACCTGCAGGAACCGGATGTTGTGGCCGATATAAGGAATGTGATGCCCGGCGACCCCAGCCCCGATGGTAAGGGCACGCTTCAGTTGTGCCGCGGCATCGAGGTCGGCCACGTGTTCCAGCTCGGCAACAAGTATTCACAGGCGATGAACGCGACCTACCTCGACGAGGCGGGCCAGGCGCAGGCGATGGAAATGGGCTGCTATGGCATCGGCGTGTCGCGCATCGTGGCCTCGGCCATCGAGCAGCACCACGACGAGAAAGGCATCATCTGGCCGGCGACCATGGCACCGTTCTTGCTAGTGATTGTGGCCATCGGCTACGGCAAGAGCGAGATGGTTAAAGCCGCTGCCGATACGTTCTATGATGAATTGACGGCCGCTGGCTTCGACGTGTTGCTGGACGACCGCGACGAACGCCCCGGCGTGATGTTTGCCGATGCCGAGCTGATCGGCATTCCGCACCGCGTGACGATAGGCGAGCGCGGTCTGAAGGACGGCATGATCGAATACCAGCCGCGCCGACCGGAGGCAGGACAAAGCGGCGAAGCGCAAAAAATCGCGCTCGCCGATGCGACGAAATTGTTGAAAGGATTGCTGGAAAGCTGACATGAACAATACCACGCACATCGGCCTTATGATCGCCGCCCTGCTGCTTGCCCTGTCCGCACAGGCGGGCGGGCAGCGCGAGGAGGCGATGTCGGCCAATGTGCGCGCCTCGCTGCAGCGTGCGCTGGCCGACACCGCGGTCACCCGCACCGCGTTTCGCAACGTCTCCGACGAAGCGGCCTGGCTGAAGGAAATGTCGCGCCGGCTCGCCAAGCGCATACCGGACGAAGCCGAGCGGATGGAATTCCTGACCACCCTGCACTGGGAGGCCTCGCGCGCCGGGGTCGACCCGCAACTGATGCTGGGGCTGATCCAGGTCGAAAGCGGCTTCCGCAAATATGCGGTGTCGCCGGTGGGCGCGCGCGGCTACACGCAGGTGATGCCGTTCTGGGCCAAGACCATCGGCAGCTCCGACCACAACCTGTTCCAGCTGCGCACCAACCTGAGATACGGCGCGCTGATCCTGCGCCACTACATCGACATCGAACGCGGCGACCTGTTCCGCGCGCTGGGCCGCTACAACGGCAGCCTGGGCCGCCCGGAATACCCCAACCTCGTCGTCGGCGCCTGGAAGCGCCATTGGGATTACACTCCCAGCACCAAATCGGCCGACGCATCCGCCGCATCTCGCAACCTGAATTGAGTCGGCCCCAGGCCAGCCAAACCCCGCCGGAACCCTTTCGGCTCTTCCATCCGCGCAATTTTCAGCAATCCCCCCGCAGTCATTTCGCAGCCTGCCGCCACCCTGGAAAGGCGCTTGTGCAGGCTTGCGGCCACGCGCCGGGGCTGGAGCGGGGCAACCCCGTGTGGGTGTCATGGCGGCGCTGGCAGGAAAGCCGCCCCCGAAATGCGGCGGGCCTGTCCGGCCGAACCGATCAGGGCTGCGGACTGAGGATAACCAGCGTTTTCGGCTGGCAATCCGCCGTCACCACGGTGCCCGGTCCGCCCGGCACCGAACTGACCACACCGCTGAAAGGCGCCTTAAGTTCGGCGTCACCGAGGTTCTTTTTCGCAATCATGAGGCGCGCATTGGCGCCCGAAAGGGCGGCTTTCGCCCGTACATGACGCAGCGTGGCCGCTTCGAGTTCGCTGACCGACGACACGGTGCGGTTAAACAGTTCCTCCGCCCGCTCCAGTTCGCGCCTGGCGTCCGCCTCATCGGCATCCGCGCGCGCCTGCTCTGCCGTTGCCTCGTCGAGACGGGCCTGCAGCACGGTCCTGTCGAGACGCAGCAGCACTGCGCCCTTTTTCACGCGCTGCCCGGGTTTCACCAGGACCGCCTCGACCACGCCGGACACGCGGGTGGTGAGTTCCACCTTGTCCGCTGCCCAGAGTGAACTCGCGCCCCCAAGACACAACCCGGCCAGTGCAATGGCCACAATGCGCTGCTTCATTACCGTGCTCCCTCAACAGGCGGCAGGCTGCCGCCGGACAATGCTTCCAGCCGGGCGAGCGCCAGCGCCAGGCGATATTCCATCTGCTTGCGCCGCAGCTGCGCCGCCTGGGTTTCAGCCATGCTGTTCCCCAGATTGGTTTTCAGTTCGAGTTCATATTCGGCCCGCGCGCGCTCCAGCACCCAGTCGCGATATTCCACCTGCTTCTCGGCGGCGCCGATGCCGCTGCCGCGCAGCCACTCGATTTCCTGCAGGGTGGCGAGAAGCGAGTCCGAAAGATCGAGCTTGAGTTTTTCGAGTTCGGCGGCGCGGCGTTCTTTCTGCGCCAGCTCGCGCGCCACGCGCGCATCCACGCGTCCGCCCTGATATAGGGGAATATTGAATACCAGCCCGGCACTCACTTCATCGCGCGTGCTCGACTCACGGCTATAGCCTGCACCAAAGACTTCGGCATCCAGCATTGGATTGCGTTCGGCGCGAATCGCGGCAAGCCGTGCATCAGACGCCGCGAGTTGCGCCTGCAAGGCCTGCACGCGCGGGTTTTTCTGCATCACCCAGGTCAGCAGCGAATCGTAGTCGGGCACCGGCCGGGCATTGTCTTTCAACACCGGTTCCGCAAGCGTTGTCGGAAGCTGGTTCGGACGATACATGGCATGCGCGAGCTTCTGCCGGGCGCTGCGCATGCGCTGCAGGCTGGCATTGCGGCGCTCGCGCCAGTCCTGATAGAAGGCTTCCAGACGCAGCAGGTCGGGGCGGTTGCCGATTCCCAGATCAAAGCGCTCACGGGCCTTGTCCCAGTCGAGATAGGCCACCGTCATGAACTCGTTGTCAGCGACGTACTGCTGGTCGGCCAGCAGCACATTGAAGTAACGCGCCATGATGTCGATGCGCCTCAGGCTTTCGATATTGAGCAGGTCGGCCTGGCGCGCGGCGATTTCCTGGTCGGCTGCAGCAACAGCCTGGCCGGTTCGGCCGAAATCCAGCAAAGGCTTGCGCGCAACAATGCGGCCGATATTGTCCGGCTGCCAGTCTCCTTCCGGTTGCTTTCCCCGGCGCAGGCTGCCGTCCAGAAACAGGCTGAAATCCTGCCGGCTGGCCGCCTGGTCGCGGTCGGCGCGCGACAGCGCAAGATCGCTCTCGGCCATGCGCCGGTCGGGATGGGCAGCACCCACGGATGCCAACGCTTCATCCAGCGTCAGGCGCTCCGCCAGTGCCGTGCCGGACAATATGCACGCCAGCACCACACTCCAGGCGGTGCGCTTCATTTGCCTTGCTTGTACTTGGTGAAATGCTGCGTCGCGTAGGCGCCTTCGCTGACATAGCGCCCCAGCAGCAGGAATTCGGCCTTGTCCTTGACCGGGCCGGTATGGCGCGCCATCAGCTTGCCATCGAGATCGAAGAACATCAGCACCGGCGTAGCGCGCACGCGCAGGCCAAAGGCGAACGCCTTTTCGGTGGTGGCATTGCCCTGGAAATCGGTGAGTTCGGTATCGCCGTTGACGTCGATCGGATACAGCAGGAATTTGGCGCGATAGTCATCCTGCACTTCGGACTGGTTGAGGATGGTGGTTTTCATGCGCTCGCAGAACGGACAGTCGTCCATTTCGAAAAACAGGAATATGCCCTTCTTTCCCTGTTTTTTGGCTTCCTGCAAATCGGCCTGCAGGTCACCGAACTTGGGCTGGAAGAAATGGTTGGCCGGATCGCGTGTTTCCGCCCAGGCAGGCGCGGCAAACAGCAGGAAAAAAGCGACTAGCAGTTGGCGCATGGCATCATCTCTATTGCACTCAGAATCATTTTTTCGGTCGGGCAGGCTTGGTGGCAATGTAGCTTTCCACCGCCGCGCGGGTGATCAGTCCCACTTGCTGGGCGACCATTTTACCCTCAGGGTTGAATAGATAGGTGGTCGGCAAACCCTGAACCGGGCCGATCTGCCTTACGATTTCGGGCGTACCCAGCACGATCGGGTAATCGACCAGCAGGCCGTCGGCAAAATCGGTCACCTGCTTGGCGTTGCGGTAATCCATGGCGACGCCGATGACCACAAGATTGTTTTTCTTGTCTTCGTTCAGCGCGATCAGGTCGGGGATTTCCTCCAGGCAGGGCGGGCACCAGGTCGCCCAGTAATTCACCAGCACCCACTTGCCCTTGTAACCGGACAGCGTATGGGTCTTGCCGTGGGTGTCGGTCACCTTGAAATCCGCCGCCTGCGCCCAGGACACCGTCAACGCCAGCAGCAGCCCGGCCAGCCACATCGGATAAAATCGCCTTCTTTGTATCGTTTGCATTATTTTTCCATCATGAATGAATTCCGCACCGAGAAAGACTCGCTTGGCGAGGTCCAGGTTCCCGAAGCCGCCTGGTATGGCGCACAAACCGCGCGCGCCGTGGCGAATTTTCCCATTTCGGGCCGTCTTCCGGATATGGATTTCGTACTAGCGCACGTGCGCATCAAGCTGGCCGCGGCACACGCCAACTGCCAGCCGGGCTGGCTGCCCGAGGAGAAGCGCGATGCCATCGCCAGCGCCTGCGAGAAAATTCTCGCCGGCGAGTATAGCGACGAATTCGTGGTCGACCGCTTCCAGGCCGGCGCCGGCACCAGCCACAACATGAACAGCAACGAAGTCATCGCCAACCTCGCCAACGTGGCGCTGGGGGGCGAAAAGGGTGCCTACACGCCGGTCAATCCCAACGACGACGTCAACATGGGGCAGTCGACCAACGACACGATCCCGACCGCGATCCGTCTCACCGTGCTGGCCAAGCTGCCGCGCCTGGTCGACGCAGTGCACGCGATGGCGGCGGAATTTTCGCGTCTCGCCGAACGCGAAAAGGACACCGTGAAGTCCGGCCGCACCCACCTGCAGGACGCGGTTCCGACCACGCTGGGCCAGGAATTCGCCGGCTACGCGTGGACGCTCACCCGCTGCGCAGGCACGCTCGACGCGGTGCGCCCGGCGCTGTGCGAAATCGGCCTGGGCGGCTCGGCCGCCGGCACCGGCCTCAACACCTCGCCCGATTACCCGGCGCGCGCTGCGGGCGAACTGGCCAAGCTCACCGGCGAGCCGATCCGCGTCGGCCAGCTGGTCGCGCAGATGCAGTCGATGAACGATCTCGCGCGGCTGTCGGGCGAAATCCGCAACCTGGCGCTGGAGCTCACCCGTATTTCCAACGACCTGCGCCTGCTGGCCTCAGGCCCGCGCACAGGCTTGGGCGAAATCCAGCTGCCGCCGGTGCAGCCCGGCTCTTCCATCATGCCCGGCAAGGTCAACCCGGTGATGTTCGAAATGCTGAACCAGGTGTGCTTCCAGGTGCTGGGGCAGGACGCTGCCGTCTCCTACATGGTGCAGGCCGGGCAGATGGAACTCAACGTGATGATGCCGGCGCTCGGCAGTGCCCTCTTCGACGCCATGGACTGGCTGACCAACGCGATGAACGCCGCCACCGAAAAGAACCTCAAGGGCATCGTCGTCAACCGCGAGCGCTGCGCCTTCTTCATCCACCAGAGCGTCGCGCTCGCCACTCTCCTCAACACCCGGATCGGCTACAACCAGGCCGCCGAAGTCGCCAAGGAATCGGAAAAATCCGGCCGCCCGGTGCGCGACATCGTCGCCGAGCGCGGGCTGATGAGCGCGGCGGACTTCGATGCGCTGGTGCTGCAGGCGGCTCACGGCATGGGCAGCGGCGGCGGTGCCGGCTAAACCCGGAAGAGCGGGATTTATCCCGGAAGCGGCCGTTTCCGGGATAATCGCGTCCCTTTCCTGAGACCCACACCCCATGGCGATCCAGTGGTTCCCCGGTCACATGACCACCGCGCGCAAGAAGGCAGCGGAGACGATGGCGCAGATCGACGTGGTGGTCGAGGTGCTCGACGCTCGCCTGCCGGAAGCCGGCAGCAACCCGATGATTCACGAGCTGCGCACCCATCGCCAGCGCGCCTGTCTCAAGCTTTTGAACAAGGCCGATCTCGCCGATCCCGAGGCGACGCGCGCCTGGATCGATTACTTCAACAAGCAGCCCGGCGTGCTGGCGGTGGCGATTTCTGCCAAGAAACCCAGCGACGTGGCGAAGTTGCCGGCGCTGGCGCAAAAGCTGGCGCCGCACCGCGACGACACCTTCAAACCGCTGCGGCTGATGATCATGGGCATCCCCAACGTCGGCAAATCGACCCTGCTGAATGCGCTGGTGAAGCGCCGCGTGGCGGCGGTGGGCGACGAGCCGGCGGTGACCAAATCGCAGCAGCGCATCAACCTCACGCCGCGCCTGACGCTGGTCGACACGCCGGGGATGACCTGGCCGAAAATCGAGCACGATTCAGACGGCTTCATGCTGGCAGCCAGCCACGCGATCGGCCGCAACGCGGTGATCGACGAAGAAGTGGCGATGTTCCTGGCGGGCATTCTGCTCGAGCGTTACCCGGCGCTGCTGAAGGCGCGTTACGGTTTTTCGCTTGAGGGACTCGACGCGCCCGGCGTGCTGGAAGCGGTGGCCAAAAAACGCGGCTGCATTCTGAAGGGGCGCGGCGGCGAACTCGATCTGGAAAAGGCCGCGATGATCCTGCTCACCGATTACCGCACCGGCACCCTCGGCCGCATCAGCCTGGAAACACCGGAATCGCGCCAGGCCATGCTGGCGGCCGCGGCGAACAAACCCAAAAAACCGGCCGAGCCGAAACCCGACGCGGCCGAGTAATCACGCCTCCGCCGGCCAGGCTGCCGCGTCCAGCCAGGCGACGGTTTGCTGCCTGCCGCGCACGGCCGTCACCGGCAGCGCCACACCGCTTTTCCAGCGCACCAGCGCTTCGCGCTTGCCCGCACCGGTGATCACGAACCACACCTTCGCACTGCGATTCAACCGCGCCGCCGACAGACTCACCCGTTCAGGCGGCGGCTTCGGCGCGTCGAGTACGGTCAGCGCATCAGGACTATCGGGGGCCGCGCCCCAGTCGTGTTCCGGAAACAGGCTCGCGGTGTGGCCGTCCTCGCCCATGCCTAGCAGCACGATATCGAAATCCGCCACGCCTTTCAGCCAGCCGGCATACAAGGCGACAGCCTCGTCTGCGCCGTGTTCGGCCGGGATCGGACGACGGTTTTCGGGTGGAATGCCGGACGCCGCCAGCCAGGCAGCTTCAATCATGACGCTGTTGCGCTCGGGATGGTCCGCCGGCAGACAGCGCTCGTCGCCGTACCAGACATGCCAGCGCGCATCGCCCGCGTTCCTCTCAGCCAGCGCGCGATAGAGTTCATGCGGCGTGCTGCCGCCCGCGAGCACCAGATGGAATACACCGCGCGCCGCAATGGCAGCCTCGGCGTCGGCGCACAGCGCATCGGCCAGTGCGGATACCAGCGCGTCGGCGTCGGCGAACACCCGCCATTCGGGCAGCGTCATAACTCGGCTAATCTCAATTTGGCAACTCTCTTACAGTTCGTTGCGCCAGACCTGGTCGTCGCTATCGAACAGACGGTTGGCATCCGCCGAGCCCCAACTGCCGGCGGGATAGGTCGGGATATATTCACGCTCGACCGCCCAATGCTTGAGGATGGGGTCGACCACCCGCCACGCCCATTCGATTTCGTCGAAGCGCAGGAACAGCGAGCGGTCGCCTTCGATGACGTCGAGCAGCAGGGTTTCGTAAGCGTCGAGCGTCTGCTCGTCGGTCTTCAAAAAACTTGCGTTCATCTGCATCAGCCGCGTGTCCATGTCGAGCCCGGGCTGCTTGACGTGGATTTCCATGCGCATCGATTCGTCGGGCTGGATCGACAGCAGGATCCAGTTGGGATCGATCGACTCGAGCGGGGTTTCGCGAAACAACTGCTGCGGCGGATGGCGGAAGCGGATCGCGATCATCGAGGTCTGGTGCGGCATGCGCTTGCCAGTGCGCAGATAGAACGGCACCCCGCGCCAGCGCCAGTTGTCGATATAGAACTTGGCGGCGACGAAGGTTTCGGTGATGGAATTCGGCTCGACGTTTTCTTCCTGCTGGTAGCCGACCACGGGCTTGCCGTCGATCTTGCCGCGGGTGTATTGCGCTCGCAGCGCATGCGCGTGCACCGCACGCTTGGCAATCGGACGGATCGAGCGCAGCACCTTCACCTTTTCGTCCTGCAGCGCATCGGCCTCGAGTGCGGCGGGCGGCTCCATCGCGACGACAGTAAGCAACTGCATCAGGTGGTTCTGCAGCATGTCGCGCAGTGCGCCGGCGCGATCGTAGTAATCCGCACGGTTCTCGATGCCGATCGACTCGGCCACGGTGATCTGCACATGGTCGATGAAGTTGCGATTCCATAGGGGCTCGATCAGCGTGTTGGCAAAACGGAAAACGAGCAGGTTCTGCACCGTCTCCTTGCCGAGAAAGTGATCGATGCGGTAGACCTGCTCTTCGTCGAAATGCTGGTGCAGCAGGCGATTGAGCATCTGCGCCGATTCGAGATCTTCACCAAAGGGCTTTTCGATCACCACGCGGTTCAGGCCGCGCGGCTTGTTGAGCCCTGCGGCCTCGAGGTTCTGGATCACCGCGCCGAACTCCGCCGGCTTGATGGCGAGATAGAACACCGCGCTCGAACACGCCGATTCGGGGGGCATCCGATCGGCCAGCGCGCGGTAGGAAGCCGCGTCGTTGAGATCGCCCTTGAAATAGCTGAAGCGCGCAACGAAGCGTTCGAACACCGGCGTGTCGAGCGAACCCTTGATCTTGTCCTTGAGCGTTTCGCGCATGTGCTCACGCCAGTTTTCTGTGGTCCAGTCACGCCGTGCAAACGCGATGATGGAGAGCGATTCCGTCAGCCGCGCGGCGGCCTCCAGGTGATACAGCGCTGGCAGGAGCTTGTTCGACGCGAGGTTGCCGGTCGCGCCGAAAATCACGAACGAACACGGCAGATTGTCGGCCGGAGCATTTTTGCCCAGGTTCATCTCACCCCTCCTTCACGGCGTGTCCACCGAAGCCCTGACGCATTTTCGCCAGCATCTTCGCCGCGTAATCGTTCTTGCCCTGGGTGGCGAAGCGCATCATCAGTGCGAGCGTCATCACCGGCGTCGGCACGCCCTGCTCGACCGACGCGAGTGCCGTCCAGCGCCCCTCTCCGGAATCCGATACGAAGGGCTCGATGGCTTCGAGCGTCTGGTCGCTTGCGAGAAAATCCGTCGTCAAATCCAGCAGCCACGAGCGCACCACGCTGCCGTGCCGCCACAACTCGGAAATCGCTGCCAGGTCGAGGTCGAAATCGGGCTTGGACTGCATCAGGGCGAAGCCTTCGGCGAAGGCCTGCATCATGCCGTACTCGATGCCGTTGTGAACCATCTTGACGTAATGCCCCGAGCCCACCGGGCCGGTGTGCAGCCAGCCGGTGGTCGGCGTGGGAGCAAACGCTTCCATGTAGGGCTTGAGGCGCGCCGCCGCCGCATCCGAACCGCCGAACATGATGCAGTAGCCGTTGTCGAGCCCCCATACGCCGCCGGAGACGCCGGCGTCGGAAAATTCGACGCCGTATTCGGCGCAACGTATCGCGCGCGGCGCATCGTCCTTGAAGTGCGCATTCGCGCCGTCGACCACCAGATCGCCCGGCGACAGCAGGGGCAACAGCGCATCGAGTGCGGCCTCGGTCGCCTCGCCCGCCGGCAGCATCAGCCAGACGATGCGCGGCGCCCGCAGTGCGGCCACCATTTCCTGCAGGGTGGCGCTGGCGTGATGGCCCGTTTCCGCCGCGATGGCCTCGCTCACCTCATGACTGCGGTTGTGGACTGCGATCCGGATGCCTTTACGCGCCAGGCGCCTGGCCATGTTGCCGCCCATGCGGCCCAGTCCGACGATGCCGAATTCCATGCTTGACTCCTTTGAGGTTTATGCCTGCATGGCGCAGCAATCGTGCCAGCAGTGAACACATGATAGAACGCGGGAATGACGGGCAAGTTGCGCAGGGCATGCACTCGCGCGGTGCGCGATGCACCTGATCAGGCCATCAAACCCGGGAACAGCTTGACCAGGCCGCCCGCGATCATCTCGATTGAAATCGCCGCGATGATCAGGCCCATCAGGCGCGTGACGACGTGAATCCCGGTTTTGCCGAACCGCCGTGCAATCATCGGCGCGGCACGAAACGCCAGCCACACCGACAGGGCCACCAGCGCTACCGGGACCAGCAGCAGGCCTTGATGCAGCACATCGCCCTGCGCCGCCCCCGACGCCACGATCACATGGGTGATTGCGCCCGGTCCAGCCAGCAGCGGCACCCCCAGCGGCACCACGCCGACCGAATCCTTCTCTTCCGCCTCCTGTGCCTCGTCCTCGGTCTGCCGCTGCGGGCTGACTTGCGCTCCCACCATCGACAGCGCCAGCAACAGCAGCAGCAAGCCGCCCGCGACCGAGAAAGCCGCAAGGCGGATGCCGAAAAAAGCCAGCAGGGGCTCGCCGGCAAACGTGAAGAGCGTCAGCACCCCCAGCACCGTCAGCGCCGCTATGCGCGCTGCGGCATGACTCTGCGCCAGGCTGTAGCCCCGGGTGGCGAGCAGGAAAATCGGGATGACGCCGACCGGGTCGACGATGGCAAACAGCGCGAATGCGGATTTGACGAGGGCGAACATGTCCATGCCTGCATCATAGCCGCATGACACCGCGGTTTTTAAATTCGGCGGAACACCATATCCCACACCCCATGCCCCAGACGGATGCCGCGCTGCTCGAACTTGGTGAGCGGGCGGGTATCGGGACGCGGCGCGTAATCCGTCACGGTGTTTTGCAACTGCGGCTCGGCGGAGAGCACGGCGAGCATCTGCTCGGCGTAATCCTGCCAGTCGGTGGCCAGATGAATATAGCCGCCGGGCGCAAGGCGGCTGGCCAGCAGACTCACTAGTGGCGGCTGGATCAGGCGGCGCTTGTGGTGGCGCTTCTTGTGCCAGGGATCGGGAAAGAAGATGTGGATGCCGGCGAGGCTGGCCGGCGCCAGCATGTGGGTCAGCACCTCGACGGCGTCGTGCTGGATGACGCGCACATTGGTCAGCCCGCGCTCGCCGACCTGCTTCAGCAGCGCGCCCACGCCGGGCGTGTGGACCTCGACGCCGAGATAATCGTTTTCGGGATGGGCGGCGGCAATCTCGGCCAGCCCCTCGCCCATGCCGAAGCCGATCTCCAGGATGCGGGGTACGCTGCGCCCGAAAACGGCGTCGAGATCGAGCACGGCAGGCTGGTAAGGCAGCATGAACTGAGGCCCGAGTTCGGCCAGCGCACGCGCCTGCCCGGAGCCGACGCGGCCGGCGCGCAGCACGTAGGAACGGATGCGCGGATGCGCGCCGGTGTCTGTCGTCATGCCTATTTGTTGCCGGTGATGAGGCCGCTGGTGGGCGAACTCGGGCTGGCCTGGTAGATTTTCTTCGGCATGCGGCCGGCGAGGAAGGCCTCGCGCCCGGCTTCCACCGCTTTTTTCATCGCCGAGGCCATCAGCACCGGATTGCCGGCGCCTGCGATCGCGGTATTCATCAGCACCGCGTCGCAGCCGAGTTCCATCGCGATGGTGGCGTCGCTGGCGGTGCCGACGCCGGCATCGACGATCACCGGCACGCTCAAACGGTCGATGATGATCTGCAGGTTCCACGGGTTGAGGATGCCCATGCCGGAGCCGATCAGGCTCGCCAGCGGCATCACCGCAACGCAGCCGATGTCTTCCAGCTGCCTGGCGGCAATCGGGTCGTCCGAGGTGTAGACCATGACCTGGAAGCCGTCCTTCACCAGCACCTCGGCGGCCTTGATGGTTTCGGCCACGTTCGGATAAAGCGATTCGGCGTCGCCCAGCACCTCGAGCTTGACCAGGGAATGGCCGTCGAGCAGTTCGCGCGCCAGGCGCAGGGTGCGGATCGCGTCGTCCGCCGTATAGCAGCCGGCGGTGTTGGGCAGGTAGGTGTATTTCGACGGCGGCAGCGCGTCGAGCAGACTGGGCTGGCCGGCATCCTGGCCGATGTTGGTGCGGCGGATGGCGACAGTGACGATTTCCGCACCCGAGGCTTCGACGGCAAGGCGCGTCTGTTCGAAATCCTGGTATTTGCCGGTGCCGACCAGCAGGCGGGAGGCATAGGATTTTCCGGCGATGACGAGAGGGTTCATAAATTCAGCTAGGCATAAGGGATTAAGGGTAATGCACGGGGAGTGCGGGACGATGGGTCAAGGACGGAGCTTCGTGCTTCACTCCTGGCGCCTTACCCCATCAGCCGCCGCCGACCGCAACCACGATTTCCAGCCGGTCGCCGCTGGCAAGCGGGGTGGTGGCGTGCAGGCTGCGCGGGACGATTTCACCGTTCTTTTCGATGGCGATGCGCTTTCCCACCAGATCCAGCGACTCGATCAGTTGGGCAATTGAGAGCGGCGCAGGGAAGGTGCGGGGTTCGCCGTTGATGACCAGTTCAATCACAACTTCTTTCCGGACATGAGTTTCAGTATGATGCCGAATTCTACCTGAAGCCCCCTGCAGGGCATGAGGGCACTTGCCCCCCCCAAGGGCACAACACACGCGGGCGTCGTATAGTGGCATTACCTGAGCTTCCCAAGCTCATGAGGAGGGTTCGATTCCCTTCGCCCGCTCCAAATACTGCATGCAGGCCCGTAATTCCGGCTGAACTGGAAAGACAGGGGCTGCGGACGCGCCAGGTTTCGCTGGATGTGAAGGGCCGCGCTGCCGCGCGCGCCCATTGATTTCAGTAAGCAGTCACTTACCGCAAGACCCCTGAAAAACAAGAAGAAGATGCGCACACCCTCCCGGCATCAAGATTTTTGGCCTGGGAGCTTAAAGTTTTTTACGCCGCTGCCGATAGATCAGCTATGCGGCTAAGTGTCAATTTTTTGACACTTGTGCCGACCACCGAACAGGGCAAACCCGCCGCGAGGCGGGGACGCAAAGTTTCCGGTCTCGATATTTGTGCCCAAGGGGCTTTCGAGACAGCGGGGCCGCCGGTCATCTCATCTCCGGTCATGCGCCTCCCCCCACGTTCTCTGGCCGGCCAGCTGCCGATACCGTGAGGTGATTCCAATGGAGCGCGAGATGCCAGACAAATCAGTCGTTGTTAACCTCAACCAGTTTGAGCGCACGCGCCGTTCGCAGGTTTCCGCCGAAACCTTGAGCATCCTGCATGGCAGCCGCGATCTGCTGATCGAGGGCGCGGCCCGCGCACTGACACGGCAAACCGAGGCCATGGAAAATGCCCTGCTGGCGATGGCCGATCGCGCGCCTTTGCTGGAAACGCGCAACAGCTATTACGACGCCCAGGGCATCCTCAACAGACAGACGAACGAATTGCTGAGCGCTTGCAAGGATGCCTATTGCAGCACCTTCAACAACTTCGTTCAGGGTCAGGACAAATCCAGCACGCTCGATCTATCCGAGCTGTCGCTGATGGACGACGACGATTTCGAAATCACGCTTGCGCTCGACAAGGCCACTGCACGCATGCACTTTAATTGCGCGGAGGAACTGGTTGCCCTGGATGCCCGCCTGGCCAAATTGCTGGGCAAATCCGAGTTGTCTGAAAAGGACAATCCCCTTGGCCCCCGCTTGCTGTGCCAAGCGCTGCTGGATGGCATGACCAGCCTTAAACTAAGCCAGAACATAAAGGTCGTGTTGCTGAACCAGTTCGACCTCGTCCTGACCACCGAACTTGCGCAGATTTATCAAACGATCAACCGTCATCTGGTTGACAGGGGGATCCTGCCCGATCTCAAGGCCGGGACGAAAAGCCATACACGCAATTCTGCCTCCGCATCCGACAGCGCGCCCGACGCCAAATCGGTTGGCAACGACATGTTCAACCTGTTTGAGCAGCTTGCGGGTGGTCGCGCAGGGCCAGGCGGCATGACCGCTTCAGGCATTTCCGGGTTCAATTTGCTCGAATCACTCGGCCAGTTGCAAGCCGGCTCCGGCATGATGCTGCCCGGTGGAATGCGTTACGAACTCCCCCTGCTGGAAGCCAGCGCCATCCATAACGTGCTGCGCAGCCTGCAGCAAAGCCCGGTCATGCAGGCTGCAAGCCCGCTTGATGCCGTGTTGGTGGATGCGGTGGCGATGCTGTTCGACGTGGTGTTCGACGAAACCAGCATCCCCGACCGCCTCAAGGCGCAAATTGCGCGCCTGCAGATTCCCGTGCTGAAGGCGGCGATGCTGGACCGCAATTTCTTCTCGCAGTCGAGACATCCGGTGCGCCGCATGCTGGATGCGACCGCCAAGCTTGCCGTTCACCTGCCCGACAACGATGCGGGCAATTCCCGGCTGGAAGCCGTTTCGAAGGTGGTGAGCCGGGTACTCGACAGCTTCGAGAAGGACATCGCCATTTTCGATGCCGCAGCCCAGGAACTGGAGGCCATGGGTGCCCAACTCGAAGACAAGCTGGAAGCAACCTCGGACGCCAGCCTGCAGCAGGACATCGCCCAGATCAGACAGGCCGAGCGGGCAGAACTTGCACCCGTAATCGTTCATGACTTCATCAATCGGGCGCTCACAGACCAGCCGGTGGAAGAAGTCGTGCGTGAGTTCCTGCGCCGCGACTGGGCCCGGCTGCTGACCCTGGACTACATCAGGGAGGGTGAAGAAGGCGCGCATTTCAACAGCCACGTCGAAACCATGCGTGAACTTGTTTGGAGCGTGCAGCCCAAAGCCGACATGGACGCGCGGCTGATGCTGGTGCGCATTCTCCCCGGATTGTTGAAACGGCTGCGCGAAGGCACGGCAGAAATCGAACTGCCGCAAAAGCTCGCCGACCGATTCTTTGCCACGCTGGTGATCCTGCACGCCAACGCAGTGCGCCCCACGACGCAACCGGTGCCCTTGCCCGACATCACGCCCGAGGAAATCGAGGAAATTGCGGCACAGCCCGATGCGGAAGCGACCGCCGCCATGTTTGTTCCGGAAACGCCAGCCGAACCCGCCGTACCCGAATACGAGGACGAGTACACCCTGCGCGCCCGCGGGCTGGAAAAGGGCGACTGGGTCGAGTTCCACTATGACGACGGCACTTTCCGCTGGGCACGTCTGGGATGGGTCAGCGGTGTCAAAAACACCTATCTGTTCTCGGATCAGGATGGCATGAACAGTTTCTCCATCAACCTGCATCGTCTGGCCGACAAGCTGCGCCGTGGCGAAGCGGTGCTGGTGGAGCGCAAGTCCATCACCGAATCGGCATTCGGCAAGCTGATGAACCTGTTCCGCCAGAAGCTCGGCCACGGCTGAAAGCGGGTTCCCGGCCACACGGCCGCGCCATTGATTCCCCCCTTCACCCCGGTTACCCTGCCGGGGTGAATTCATTTGCATCCCGCATCGTCCGCTGGCAACAGCGCCACGGCCGCCATGCCCTGCCCTGGCAGGGTACGCACGACCCCTACCGCATCTGGCTGTCGGAAATCATGCTGCAGCAGACCCAGGTCGCCACCGTCATTCCCTACTTCGAGCGCTTTGTCGCGCGCTTTCCCCATCTGCCGAGCCTGGCTGCCGCGCACGAGGACGATGTGCTCGCGTTATGGAGCGGGCTCGGCTACTACAGCCGCGCGCGCAACCTGCATGCCGCCGCGCGCACCCTCCTGGCCTCGCATGACGGAATGTTTCCTGCCAGCCCCGACCAGATCGCGCAACTGCCCGGAATCGGACGTTCGACCGCCGCCGCCATTGCCGCACTGGCGTTCGGCCAGCGCGCCGCCATTCTCGACGGCAACGTCAAGCGCGTGCTGGCACGCCACGGCGGGATAGCCGGCTGGCCAGGCGACAAGAAAGTCGAAACCGAACTGTGGCAGCTGGCGGAATCGCATCTGCCGCACACCGCCATCGAGGCCTACACCCAGGGCATGATGGACCTCGGCGCGCTCGTCTGCACCCGCAGCCAGCCGGCCTGTTCCACCTGCCCGGTCAGCACCGACTGCATGGCCAATGCGCAGCAGCGAATCGCCGAGTTGCCCACGCCGCGCCCCAGGAAGACCCTGCCCGAAAGGCGGGTCCAGATGCTGCTGCTGCTCGACCGCGGCGAACTGATGCTGGAAAAACGTCCGGCGCGCGGCGTGTGGGGCGGCATGTGGAGCCTGCCAGAGCTCGGCCTTGAAGACGACCCCGCCAGCCATTGCCGCGACCGCTTCGGCTTCACCGCGCAGTCGCAGCAGGCATGGCCCCAACTCAGCCACAGCTTCACCCATTTCAGGCTGCACATCCTGCCCGTCCAGATGGAACTCGCACCGCGTCGTGCCACCTTGCCCGGGCAGATCTGGCTGCCGCCGGCCGACGCGCTCGATGCCGCCCTGCCGGCACCGGTCCGCAAGCTGGTGGGCCGGCTCGGAAGCGCCTGCCTGCGCAGTGGCGAAGCGGGCTGACGGTCGAAACATCCAGCTTTAAAGCCAGGTCTGGCCGATTCCGGATGGGGTGCTATACCTACCCTTACCGAAGCTTTCCAGGAGCCAGCCATGAACATGCCAGGCACCGCCATCTTCGACCCGGATGGCTTTCTGGTCGACCCGGCCATGTGGAGCGAAAGTCTTGCCGAGCAGGTCGCACGGAACGACGGATTGGGCCAGCTCAGCGAACTGCAGCTGGCCCTGCTGCACGCCCTGCGGCGCGAGTTTGCCAGGCACGGCAGCGTCACCGCACTGAGCCACGTCTGTCATCTGACCGGGCAAAGCGCCGACTGCATGCAGCACCTGTTTCCCGGGGCGCGTGAAGCGTGGCGGGTTGCGGGGCTACCCAATCCGGGCGAGGAAGCCAAGACGTATCTGTAAGTCAGCCGGCAATGCGACAATAACGGGATGAATCCTGCCATCCCTGTCGCCGACGCCAACGTCTGCCTGCTGCACGAACCCATCGTGGGCGCCTTCGGGCTGCCCGCCGACACCCCATTTGTCAGCATCAAGGGCGATCCCAGCCTGCGCGAAACCGTTCCCCTGCGCCCGCGCCAGCAGTCGCGGCTCGACCATATTGCCGGCGAGGTGCTGCAAGCCTGCGCCGCACTGTTGCGCGACACCGGGGTGTACGCGATCTACATCGGTTTCAACAGCTCTGAAGTGCGCACCGAATCGGTCTTCAATCCTTTCGCCTACGAGGTGCACGATGCCGAGGACCTGGTGAAGCCGGGCTACACCGCACGGCATTTCGTGGCGGTGCCGTATGAGGAAAAAATCCGCACCATCGCCGGGGTGCGCGCAATGATCCAGAGCGGCCCGCTGCGCCATTACCTGCCTGCCCACTGGCTCAAGCTGATGGACGAGGAGCGCATCACCTGGAAACCGCTTGCGGCCGAGCACATCGATGAAATCGTGCAAAGCTTCAACGTGCTGCGCAGCATCGAGGGCTATTACCTGCGCAATGCCGCGATCTCGCTGTCGGAGGGCATCGTGCGCGCGTCTTACAACTGCGACGGCACCTACATCGTGCGGGCGGATTACTTCCCCGAATTCGTTCGCATCAACACGCCCTGATCACGAGCCCCGTCAGTCTGGCTAATCCAGCGGCGTATCGACGTAGGCCCTGCCCTGCGGACACCCCGAGTTGTAATGCCTGGCGCCCGCATGGGTGAACGCGAGCGGTCGCCCCGGCGCGCCGGTTGCCGGATCCCGCTCGAAATAAATCCGCACCTCGCGCAGCATGGGCCGGCGCTTGGCGGAGTCGGGCGTGCGCGGTGTCCGGCAGTCGAAGGTCACGGAATCCTCCAGCGCCGGGTCGGCCCTGGACAGCGCTTCGCGCAGATAGTCGAGGCTGACTTCGCGGCCCATGTGGCGCGCAATCTCGCCGCCGATCGCGCGGTTGACGCGTTCGGCGAGCGCGGCCGAGGCGGCAAAATACTCACCCTCGGCGAGCCCCGAACAGCTGCCGTGCTTGGCCCACTGGTAGCGGTCCAGGCAATCGGCTGCCGCCGGCATTGCCCGGTCCAATTTCACGCGCGTGTCCGCCGGCAGCCTGAGCGGCGGCAGACTGCAGAACGCGCCGCCGGCCTCGCCCCCGCAGTAGGCCGGATGCTTGCGGTCGCGGCGGTTCGGCCACAGCCCGTGCAGGGTCAGCGGCATCGCCGTGAAGCCGGCCTCGGACAGCGCCTGGCATTGCGCGTAAGTCCGCTTGCGCTGCGGCTCGTCCTCGCAGAAAGCCGGCGCCACGGCGAGGGCAAGCAGGTAATAGTCGAAACGCGGCGGCTCGGCGCAACTTGCAAGCGGCGCCAGCAGCAGCGCGAACAGCATTCTTTTCCAGCGCATATCCAGTCCCCCGTGCGGCCACATCGTGCCATAAACCGGTCGCCTCGCCGCCCCCGGATTCCGGTAAAATCGGCGTTTTCCATTCGCTGAGAGATTTTTCACCATGTCCATGGCCGACCGCGATGGCGTCATCTGGTACGACGGCAAACTCGTACCCTGGCGCGACGCCACCACCCACGTCCTCACCCATACCCTGCACTACGGCATGGGCGTCTTCGAGGGCGTGCGCGCCTACAAGGCCGAACAGGGCACGGCAATCTTCCGCTTGAAGGAACACACCGACCGGCTGTTCCGCTCCGCCCATATCCTCGGCATGAAACTACCGTTCGACAAGGCGACGATTTCAGAAGCGCAGCGCACCGTGGTGCGCGAAAACAAGCTCGAATCCGGTTACCTGCGCCCGATGGCCTTCTATGGTGCGGAAGCGATGGGCATCTCGGCGAAGAACCTGTCGGTGCACGTCATCGTCGCCGCCTGGCCGTGGGGCGCGTATCTGGGGCAGGAAGCGCTGGACAACGGCATCCGCGTCAAGACCAGCTCGTTCTCGCGCCATCACGTCAACATCACCATGTGCAAAGCCAAGGCCAACGGCAACTACATGAACTCCATCCTCGCGCACAAGGAAGCCGAGATGGACGGCTACGACGAAGCGCTGCTGCTCGACGTCGACGGCTTCGTTGCCGAAGGCTCCGGCGAAAACGTTTTCATCATCAGGAACGGCAAGCTCTACACGCCGGACCTCACGTCCGCGCTGGAAGGCATCACCCGCGACACGATCATCACGCTTGCCGCCGAAATCGGCCTGCCGCTGGTTGAAAAGCGCATCACGCGGGATGAGGTCTACAGCGCCGACGAGGCCTTCTTCACCGGCACCGCCGCCGAAGTCACGCCGATCCGCGAACTCGACAACCGGGCCATCGGCGAAGGCACGCGCGGCCCCATCACGGCCCGGCTGCAGGCGATGTATTTCGACTGCGTGCACGGCCGCGCGGCGGCCCACACCGACTGGCTCACGCCGGTCAAATAAGCGAGTTCAACCATGAGCGAACTGCACCGCACGGCACCGAAAGGCGACAATACCCGGCGCGACATCGAGGTCACCGAAAGCGACCTGCCCCTGCATTGCCCGATGCCGCAGCACGCCGACTGGAATGCCCACCCGCGCGTGTATCTTCCCATCGAGGCGAGCGGCGAAGCGCTGTGCCCTTATTGCGGCACGCTCTATCGGCTGAAAGGCCGTCCCAGCGGCGGCCATCACTGACATCCCAGCCCGGACCGGGCTGACTTGATAGAAAACTCCGCCCGCCCCGCCGAAAAAGCGGGGCACCCCAGGCAAACGGAGCGCCATGCCCGACCCCGCTTTCCCCACTCCAGAAGCTGCCGAATCGGCGTTCTACGCCGCCTTCGAGGCGCGCTCGCTCGACGCCATGATGGCGGTGTGGGGCAGCGATGACAGCATCGCCTGCATCCACCCGCTGGCCGCGCCGCTGAACGGACGCGCAGCGGTGGCGGCAGGCTGGCGCAGCATGTTCGAGGCGGCCGGCCAGTTCCGCGTGCAGATCGAGACCGTGCACGAAATGCGCGAGGCGGCCCAGGTCATCCGCATCGTGCGCGAATACCTCATCATCGGCCAGGAAGCCGAGCCGCGCCCGCCCATCCTGGCGACCAACGTCTACCGCAGGGAAAATGACGGCTGGCGCATGGTGCTGCACCATGCCTCGCCGCTCCACGTCGGCGGCACTCCGCCCGCGCGCACCCCGCCGGTCGTCCTGCATTAGGATCCGGCGCGAACCCGCGCTTGGCTCAACGGCCCATGCACTCCCCGCACGCTTCCCCCTATCGCGCCCCAGTCTGGCTGCCCGGCGGCCACCTGCAGACCATCTATGCCAACCTGTTCATCCGCGTCCCGCCGGTCGTCTACCGGCGAGAGCGTCTGGAATTGCCGGACGGTGATTTCCTCGACTTCGACTGGGTGGACGGCCAGCCTGGCACCCCAGTCGTAGTGCTAATCCACGGACTCGAAGGCAGTGCGGACAGCCACTACGCGCGCGGCCTCATGGCCCATGTCCGGGCGCAGGGCTGGCATGGCGTGGTGGCGCATTTCCGCGGCTGCTCCGGCGAAGACAACCGGCTGCCGCGCGCCTATTTCGCCGGCGACAGCGAAGACATCGAACGCATGCTGCGTCACGTCAAAACCCGCCACCCGGACGCGCCGGTTTACGCCGTCGGCGTCTCGCTCGGCGGCAACGCGCTGCTGAAATGGCTGGGCGAAGCGGGTGAGTCGGCAAAGGCGCTGGTCGAACGTGCGGCCGGCGTCTCCGCGCCGCTCGATCTGACGGCGGCGGGCCACACGCTCGACCATGGCTTCAATCGCCGCGTCTACACCGCGCGCTTTCTGTTTACCCTCAAGGCCAAGGCCTTGCGCAAGGCCACACGCTTCCCCGGGGTGCTGGATGCGAAGGCCATTGCAGCGGCCACCACCTTTCGCGAATTCGACACTCTGGTCACCGCCCTGCTGCATGGATTCCGCGATGCCGAGGATTACTGGTTGCGCGTGTCGTCCAAGCCTTTGCTCAAGTCCATCGCCGTACCCACCCTGGTCATCAACGCGAAAAATGATCCTTTCCTGCCGGCGTGGGCGTTGCCGGCGGCGGCCGACGTCTCGTTCGCCGTCACCCTGGAGCAGCCCGACACGGGCGGGCACGTCGCCTTTCCGTCCGGCCCCTTCCCCGGCCGTCTCGACTGGCTGTTGCAGCGCCTGATGCAGCATTTCGACAGCAGGGCGTGGTAGCACTCATTTCACGCCCTGACAGGTAGAATCGACTCATTGCCAATCAGGGAGTGCGTTGTGGAATACCCCAAGGAAATCTTCAAGGCCTACGACATTCGCGGCATCGTCGGCAAAACCTTCACGGCCGAGATCGTCGAGGCCATCGGCCACGCCATCGGATCCGAAGCGGTGGCACGCAAGCAAACCGAAATCTGCATCGGCCGCGACGGCCGCCTGTCGGGTCCCGACATGGCCGCGGCACTCGCGCGCGGCATCCGCAAGGCCGGCATCGGCGTGGTCGACCTCGGCATGGTCGCCACGCCCATGACCTATTACGCGGCGTATCAACTGAACACGAACAGTGCGGTGATGGTCACCGGCAGCCACAACCCGCCCGACTACAACGGTCTGAAAATGGTGCTCGGCGGCGAAACCCTGTCCGGCGACACCATCCAGAAGCTGCGCGAGCGGCTGGTCAACAACGACCTCGTGCATGGCAACGGCAGCTACCGCGAATACGACATCGCCGGCGAATACCTCACGCGCATCGTGTCGGACGTAAAACTCGCGCGCCCGATGAAGATCATCGTCGACTGCGGCAACGGCGTGCCCGGCGCCTTCGCCCCCAAGCTCTATCGCGACATGGGCTGCCAGGTGGAAGAACTGTTTTGCGAGGTCGACGGAAACTTCCCCAACCACCACCCCGATCCCTCGCAGCCGAAGAACCTGCAGGACCTGATCGCCGCGCTGAAGACCAGCGACGCAGAAATCGGCCTCGCCTTCGACGGCGACGGCGACCGTCTCGGCGTGGTCACCAAGGACGGCAGCATCATCTTCCCCGACCGCCAGCTGATGCTGTTTGCCGACGACGTGCTCTCCCGCAACCCCGGCGCCGAAATCATTTTCGACGTCAAGTCGACGCGCAAGCTGTTCGGCTGGATCCGCGAGCGCGGCGGGCGCCCGCTGCTGTGGAAGACCGGCCACAGCTTCATCAAGGCGAAGATGAAGGAAACCGGCGCGCTGCTGGCCGGCGAAATGTCCGGCCACGTGTTCTTCAAGGAGCGCTGGTTCGGCTTCGACGACGGCATGTATGCGGGCGCACGCCTGCTCGAATACCTGTCCAAACAGGCCGACATCAACGCCACCCTGCATGGCCTGCCCGACACGCTGAACACGCCCGAACTCAACATCAAGATGGCCGAGGGCGAACATTACGCGCTGATGGAGCGGCTGCAGAAGACTGCGCGCTTTCCCGACGCCCAGGAAATCATCACGCTCGACGGCCTGCGCGTCGAATATGCCGACGGCTTCGGCCTCGCGCGCCCGTCCAACACCACCCCGGTGATCGTGCTGCGCTTCGAGGCCGACAACGCGGAGGCGCTGGAACGGATCCAGGCCGACTTCCGCCGCGTGATCCACCAGGCCGAGCCCAGCCTCGCGCTGCCGTTCTGATTGGCACCGCCGGCGGGCAGCCGGCGAAGCGGGATCAGTCCACCGGCAGCGGCGCCGGCCGGTGCAGCAGGAAGCCCTGCACGAAATCGACGCCCATGGTTTTCAGGCAGGTCAGTTCCGCTTCGGTTTCGACCTGCTCGGCGATGGTCAGCTTGCCCAGTTCATGCCCCAGCGTGTGCATGGCCTTGACGATGGCAAGCTTTTCGCGGTCGTGATCCATCCCGCGCACGAAATCGCCATCGATCTTGAGGGCGGTCACCGGCAGGCGTTTCAGGTAACCGAACGAAGACTGTCCCTTGCCGAAATCGTCCAGTGCAAACTGGATGCCGCGTGACTGCAGCGTCAGAATCAGGCGCTCGCAGGCATCCAGGCTGTCGATGGCGGCGGTTTCGGTGACTTCGAAGCTGATCCGTGTGGGATCGAAGTGGTACTGGCCGATTTCATCGAGAATGAATTCGGCCGTACCGGGATCGCTGAGGCTGCGGCCCGACAGATTAATCGCATAGCTGGCCTCATCCTCGGGATGGGTGTCGAGATAGGCGAAGAAGTTGCGGACCACCCAGCGGTCGAAGCTGGGCGCCAGCCCGTAACGCTCGGCGGCCGGCAGGAACTCGCCCGGCTCGATGATCGCGCCATCATCGCCGCGCAGGCGCAGCAGGATTTCGTAATGCTGCGTCGTGATTGCCGGCGACAGGGCCACCTTCTGCTGACGATAGAGAACGAAGCGGTGAGCTTCGAACGCCTTGGTGATCGCGCCCACCCACTGCATTTCATCATTGATTTTACGCAGCGCCGGGTGGGTCTTTTCATACACCTGGATGGCGCTGCCGCCCAGCGATTTGGCGTGGTAACAGGCCGTGTCGGCCTGCGCCAGAATTTCGCCGATGTCGGTCATGGCACCGTTCAGCTCGGTCACCCCCAGGCTCACGCCCAGGCGAAACACCTTGTCGTCCCACTCGAAACGGAAGCGGCTGATTTCGTCGCGCAGGCCCTGAATGTAATCCAGGGCCTCAGGCAGTCCGGTATCCACGAACAGCAGGCCGAACTCGTCGCCGCCCAGACGCGCCAGAAAATGATTCCTGCCTTCCACGCGTTGCGCCATGATGGCGGTCAAACGCTGCAGCAGGGCGTCCCCCGCACGGTGTCCGCAGGTGTCGTTGACCAGCTTGAATCGATCAAGATCGATGTAGCAGAAAATGAATTTCCGCGCCTCGTGCTGCACGCTGTGCAGCGCTGCGGCGAGCTTGCTTTCCATGGCACGGCGGTTCAGCAAGCCGGTCAGATGGTCGCGTTCAGCCTGCCAGGCCAGGCGCTGCATCAGGCTGCGCCGCTCGCTTTCATCCTGGAACACCAGCACGCCACCCTGCACCTTGCCATCGCTGGAGCGAATCGGCGCGGCCGTGTCGCTGATCGCAATGGTCACGCCATCCTGGCGGCGAATCACCGTATGGTTATCCAGTTCGACAATTTTATTGTGCCGCAGCGCCAGTTCCAGTGGGCCGGTGACGGGCGCACCGCTCTGCTCGTTGAACAGCGGCAACACGGTGGACACCAGCCGCCCCCGTGCTTCGTCGCTGCTGTAACCGGTCAGTTCCTCCGCCTTGGGATTGAGAAACTCGATCATGCCGTCCGCATCGGTGACCATCACGGCATCGCCGATCGATTCGATCGTCACCCGCAGGCGTTCCTTTTCGACCAGCAGTTCGCCATGTTCACGCTCCAGCGCGGCCACCAGCCGGCTGACATGATCGGCCATGTGATTGAACGCCAGCTTGGTCTCTCGCACCTCGGGCGGAGAACTGTAGACCAGGCTGACGCGCGCGCCGAAGTCACCGCTCTCAATGGCCCGTGCCGCCGTACGCAAGGCATAGAGACCGCGCAGGTTGACCTGGAGGTGCCAGCGAAGCAACAGCATGATACCGATCAGACTGCCCATCGCCAGCAGAGTAAAGCGGACCGCCAACACCCACAGGCCCTGAACCGATGGCGAGGCGTCCAGTGCGACCGCCAGCGTGCCATAGGAGGTTCCCCCCATCACCAGTTCGGACTGCGCATGGGGCGCGCGAATACCCAGGATCGCGGCGAACCAGGCCGGATAGGCTTGCGGATCCGGCGGCGTGCTGGTCTCGAACGTAATCTTCGGGGACACGAAGCGCGCGTTCAGGATGTTGGAACCGTGCGCACGCGCCCTGATTGCCTGTTCGACCGCGGGGTAATCGCGCAGCAGCACATGGTCCTGAATCGCCGCCATCATCGCGCCGAGTTCGCGTTCGGCTCCGACATCGAGATTCTGCTGTGCACGCTCCTCGAGCGGCAGGCCCAGCACCGCCAGCGTCGCCAGGTACATCGCCAGCACCAGCACGAATACCGCGCCCAGAATGCGGGCCTGCAGGCTGAAACGCGTGCCGGGCGCCGCCGGCCGCTCACTCATTCACCGGCACCAGGGTGTGCTTGAAAAAATTCCGGTAGTTGCGGTAATCGCGGTCGTCCGCAGCGACGAAGCCGCGCGCCTTGGTCAGTTCAAGCGATTGCGCCGCAAGCTGCAGCACGCGCTGCCCTTCCGGGTCGCGCGTCATGCCGACAAATGCCTCGCGGACCTTTTCACCATCGGCCTGGCTCACCCGCGGCGACGCCATCACGGCCAGATCGAAATACGGTTCCGATTCGGCCAGCACCCGATACTTCACCTGGCGACGCTGGGCGAAACTTGCCATCACCTGATGATTCACGCCGGCAGCGGCCACCTCACCCGACAGAAGCTGGCCCATCGCCGCCTCCTGGTTGCCGGAAAACAGCGGTGTGACCTTGACCCCCGCGCGCAGCAGGGCATCCATCGGCACGTAATACCCGGTGAAGCCATAGGGATTGGCAAAAGCCACGGTCTTGTCGGCCAGTCCCTGCAGCGTCTTGATCGGGGAACTGTCGAGCACCACCACCTGCCCGCGGATCCCCTCCGAATCCTGCCTGGCCAGCACGCGCCAGCCCAGCTGATCGCGCTTCGGCGTAAACAGGTGGTTGGTATAGGCAAAATCCAGTTGCCCGGCCACGACGCGATCGGTGGTTTCGTTGGCGGTGCGTCCGATATGCAGTTCCAGCGGCACGCCGGAACGGGCCGATACATAATTCAGGATCGGATTCCAGTAAGCGGCAGTCGCCTGCAGGCTGCGGTGGTTGAGCACGCCGAAGGCGTAGGGAATTTGTGGCGCGGCCTGACACACTGTGCTCAGCATCAAGGCCAACCCTGCCCATATTCCCCTCATGTTGTCTCCCTTTACGTGTAAATCGACGGCAATTTTGATGTGCCGAGAGTGTAGCGCGCGGCCGCGCAAGTTCCCAAACGAACGGGGCCGTTACACGGCTGCACAGCAATGACGGTCAAAAGCGCACCCATATTGAATTCCCGTGTAATCGGCCTCAACACGCTCTAGAATCACCACACTTATCTCATCGCTGCCGGAGTTCATCATCGACTGCCTGCTCTTCCACGATTCAAAAGTCCAAACGATTGCATTTGACGACATCAGCGAGCATGTCGGCCGGCCGGATCGATTCATATGGATCGAACTCAAATCGCCCGACAGCCAGACCATCACCCGTCTGGGCAACGAGCTTGGCCTGCATGCGCTGGCGCTGGAGGATGCGATTTCCACCCATCAGCGCACAAAACTCGAGGAATACGGAGAGCATCTGTTCATCGCCGTGCGGACCGTGCAGTTGTGGGATGAACGCATCGAGATCGGGGAGACGCACCTGTTTGCTGGCAGTAATTTTGTCATCGCCATCCGCCACGGCGCAGGCAGCGGCTATTCACGCGTGGCCGAGCGCCTGCAGGCGGCAAAAAACGGCATCCAGCCGGGCGCGCCCTACGCCCTGTATCTGGTGCTCGACTTTATCGTCGACCAGTTCAAGCCCCTCATGGACGGCCTGCACGAACGTTTCCAGTCGCTGGAAAGCCTGCTCATTGGCCGCAGCGAACTGGGACGCGCTAATCTCGAGCGTCTGTATGCCCTAAAGCGTGAACTCACCCTGCTGCAAGATACCGCCGAGCCGATCCAGGACATCACGCAGGATCTGATACGTCTGCACCCGGAATTTGTCGTGCGCGAACTCAAGGCCTATTACCGCGATGTGCACGACCATGCGGTGCGGGTATCCACCGCCATCGGGCACCTGCGCAACTCCACCTCCGACGCGATGCAATTCCACCTCGCCTCGCTGTCGCTGAAGCAGAACGAATCGGTGCAGAAACTGGCGGGCTGGGGGGCGCTGCTGGCGCTGCCCACGGTGGTGTTCAGCCTCTACGGCATGAACTTTGACATGCCCGAACTGAAATGGCCGTGGGCGTATCCGGCCCTGCTACTGTTGACTAGCGCAGGTGTGCTGGTGCTGTACCGGCGGCTGAAGCGGCGCGGCTGGATCTAGGATTCAGCACAATCACTTCCGCTCGGCACGCGCATAGCGGATGCGCGTGCCGGCCGCCTCATCGCGGTCCAGCCACACCCCATGCAAGGCCCCTGAGGCATCCAGCGTTGCCACGGGATCGGACTGACCGCCCGGCCCGTGCGCCGCCGGAACCGCCGCATCCTCGCCGAACGCATCGCCCTCCCATTCGGACAGCCACACGTCGGGCGTGCCGTCGCGCGCATCGTCCCACAACGACACCAGGCGACCGGCGCCATCGCCGACGATCAGCGCGTGCCACTGCGCCATGTTGTCGCCGAAGCTGTCCTGCACCTTGAGGTTGCGGCCGAACGTCCGCGTCCCCGGATCGAACGCGGCGTACACGTCATAGCCCGACAGGAAATCGCGCTTGTCGAGCCAGGCGGCGACCACGCCCTGTTCGCCCCAGGCGGTGAGCGTCGGCCGCATGGCGCCCATGCCGGCACCCAAGCCATCCACTCTACCGCTCTTGCGGTCGATCAGGCGGGCGGGCGGGGCAAAGCTTTTGCCATCGCGGCTGTGGCTCACCATCGGCACCGTGTGGTGGTGGCGGCGGTCTTCCCAGGCCACCGTCAGGCTGCCATCGCCGGCCACCGCAAGCGCGGGCCAGCCCTGTTCGTCAGCCGGCATCGCCGCTTCGACCGGTTGCACCGATTTCACGCTCAGCGTGCCGCCCTTCAGCGCCAGACTGGCGACGGCGATGCGCTTGAAGCGTCCGGCCTGCTCGGCCCACGCCGCATAAAGTGAATCGCCGCCGCGCGCCAGCGTGACCTGCGCCGCCTCGGTCTTCGAAAGCTGCAGCGTCTTGCCGCCGGGCAGCACCCGCGCATGCACCTTGCCGGCTTCTTCCCAGGCCGTCACAAAACGGCCCGCGCCCAGGGCCAGCACCACGGGTTCGTAGCATTCGTTCTTGCTCAGTTGGACTTCCGGCTGGAATGCCACGGCGGCGGCGGGTTTGGTCGCCAGATAGCACTGCGGGCTGCCGCTGCGATTGTCTTCCCACACCACGCCCACGGTATTTCCCGAGATCGCGACGCCCTGGCGGTTGGCCGATTCAATATGCGGGAAAATCGCCGCACCCTGAACCGAATTGACCGTAAGCGGCTCGCTCCATGTCCATGCGGCATGCGCCGGCCACGACAGCAGCGCCAGCAGCAGCGCGGCCGCCCTCACGACTTGCTGCCCAGGAATTCGAGCAGGGTTTTTTGCTTGTAATGTCCGCCGCGCACGTAGCGGTCGTAATCCTGGAAATCCTGCACCGTCTTGAAGCCGGGGACCTGCATGATCTTGTCGCCCTGCGGCGTCATGTAAACGAACAGCGGGGTGGCGAATGCCTGCAGGCGCGCGCCCAGTTCGGCCTCGGTGATGCGCTCGCCGCTGGGCAGCGTCAGCCGCTTGCCGGATTCGGCATCGACATAGACCAGCGCATAGTTCTCGCTGTAGAGTTTTTTCAGGCCGGCATCGGAAAAGGTTTTCTTGTTGGTGTGGTCGCACCACGCGCAGCCGTAGCGCCCGAAGTACACGAAGATCGGCTTGCCGCTCGCTTTCGCCGCCTTGAGACCGGCGTCGAAATCGACGAAGGGATAGTCCTTCGGCGGGTCGGCCAGCGCGGTGCCCGCCCATAGGCAGCCTGCCGCCAGCACCATTTTGATCAGCTTCATTGCGTTCTCCTTTAGTCCGATATCGCCATTCTGATAAATTGGCTTATTCGTGCAACCCTATTCTGACCCCATGACCCACGATTCCGTTCGTATCGGCCTGATTTCCATCAGCGACCGCGCAAGCCAGGGCATCTACGAGGACCAGGGCCTGCCCGCGCTCGAAGCCTGGTTCGGCGAGGTGCTGGTTAATCCCGCGGAATTCGTCACCCGGCTGATTCCCGACGAGCAGGCGCTGATCGAAGCGACGCTGGTCGAACTTGCCGACGTTGAGCAGTGTTCGCTGATCCTCACCACCGGCGGCACCGGCCCGGCGCCGCGCGACGTCACCCCCGAAGCGACGCTTGCGGTGGCACACAAGGTGCTGCCCGGCTTCGGCGAGCAGATGCGCGCGGTGTCGCTGAAGTATGTGCCGACTGCGATCCTGTCGCGCCAGGTCGGCATCACCCGCGGCGCCAGCCTGATCCTCAACCTGCCGGGGCAGCCCAAGGCGATCAAGGAAACGCTCGACGGCATCTTCGCCGCGGTGCCCTACTGCATCGACCTGATCGGCGGGCCGTATCTGGAAGCGCGGCCGGACACGATCGCCGTGTTCCGCCCCAAATCCGCGCTGCGGTCGCCCGCATGACAGTACTCGACGCCCTCGCACGCGCCCTGCGCGACCTCTTCAGCCTGCGCGTGCTGTGGGTGGTGGTGTGGCCGATGCTGCTCGCCCTGCTGCTGTGGCTAACGCTGGGCGTGACGTTCTGGGGCAGCTTCTCAGGCTGGATCGCGCAGGGGCTCGACGCCATCGGCATCCAGGCCTGGCTCGCCGATCTGGAACCGGTGTGGGTCGCCCACGGCATTCAGGCGCTGCTGCACCTGCTGCTGTTCATTCCCCTGGTCTATCTGACTGCGCTCGTCATCACCGCGCTGTTCGGCATGCCCGCGCTGATCAGCATGGTGGCTGGGCGCGACTACCCCGAACTTGAGCGTGAACAAGGCGGCGGGCTGATCGGCAGCCTGTGGAATGCCGTGGTCGCGCTGCTGCTGTTCATTGCCCTGTGGGTCGTGACCCTGCCGCTGTGGCTGATCGGCATCGGCGTGATCGTGCCCTTCGTCGCGGCCGCCTGGCTGAACCAGCGCCTGTTCCGCTACGACGCCCTTGCCGAGCACGCCAGCGCCAGCGAAATGGCAACGCTGTTCAAAAGCGAACGGGCGGGCTGGTGGGGGCTGGGCCTGCTGACCGGGCTGGTGCAGTTCGTCCCTCTGCTCAATCTGTTCGGACCGGTGTTGGCCGCACTGGCCTTCATTCATTACGGCCTGGCGCGTCTCGCGCGGCAACGCTCGGCCTAATTGCCCGAGCCAAAGCGCCGCTTGAACCCTTCGTCGAAATTGATCTCGTGGGCGGTCATCGCCCCGATTACGCACTGCTCGAGGCTGAGCGGCATCACCAGCCGGCCAGCGGCATTCACCAGCCGGCCGGCCATGATTTCGGCCTCGCGGCGCGGCAGGTGCGGCGGCAGTTCGGATTCGGCATAGCCCTGCGGGTAAACCGGCCGGCCCTCTGCATCGTATTTGTCCGCCGCCCCCAGCGTGTGCAGCAGTTCATGCGCGATGACGATATTGTTCTGCTGCGTCTGCCGGGGATCGGCAAAGGCATGCACCACGCCGATCAGGCCCTTCTGCAGCCCCAGCGAATGCTCCAGCGCGATGCCGTCCTGCGGCTTGTGATACAGCACGAACAGCTTGACCGTGCCCAGTTGCGGCAGCCATTCGCCCGACTGCCGGTACACCCACCATCGCAACTCCAAACTCCAGAAAATGGTTTTCAGCACGCTGCCATCGCTCGGAGGCGCGGGAGGCTGCTCATCCAGGGCCGGCAGCAGCGTGACCTGCATGGCCGGCGACAGCTTCAGTCCGTAGCGCGCCGACTCGCGTTCCAGAAAGGCGTTGATCTCGTCAAAATCGCTCATCTTCAGCGCATGGATCATTTCGCCCGCCTCGGACGATCCATCGCCATTGATCGGAACCACAGCCACCTCCAGCGGCGCCCGCCAGGCACGCACCATGGACTGCTCCAGCCAGGTCAGGCTCACTGCCGCGGCCAGCACGCCCAGCAGGATCAGAATGCGAAACCGGCGAAACGTCATGTGGATATTGCCCGCGCCGGCGCCCGGCGTTTGACAGGGTGGGCCCACCCGGTTTGTTGACGCTTCATGGTGCGACGGCAGCCGGCACAGGCTCGGCTGGCGGAGCGGATTCGGCAGCGGGTTGTTTGCCCGCCTTCAGACTCATTTTGCTGCCTACCAGTTTGTCCTTGGCTGGCTGTTTGTCCGGCGCCCCGATGCTAACGCGGCTGCTTTCCAGACCGAGTTTGAGGAGGGCTTCGTGCATGGCCTGGCCGCGCGCCTCGGCGAGTTTGACGAGAGCGCTGTCATCGATTGTCGTCTGTTGGGTCAACCGCTCAAGCAGTTCGGCGTGGAAGGCAGAAGCGGGGCCTTCGTCGCGGGTCTTGAAACGGCGGGCAAGCCGCTCGACCATTTCGCTTTCCAATACGCGCGCGGCGGCGCCGGCATCCTTGTCCTTGAAGCTGGCGCGCAGCTTCTGGTATTCGGCCTTGCCGACACGTTCGGCGTAGCGGTCTTCGAGCCAGGTCTGGATCTTGTAATTGTTGACGTCCACCGGGCCGGGCGCTTCGCCGGCGGCCAGCTTGATGCCTGCCGCAGCGGCAGCCCCACGGCGCATGGCCAGTTCCTGCAGGGCGCGCCGGTCGGACTCCGGGTCGTAGCCGGGCTTTACCGTCAGGGCCAGCGCGGGCCGTTTGGCCAGGGCCTCGGCAAGGGTCTTCAGTTTCTCCTGCTCGGGTGGCAGGAGCGCACTGCTGCCAGGATCGAAGTCGACGGATTCAAGCTTTTCCGAACTCACCCCAAGCAGCTTGCCCAGCGCGCGGAAGGGCGCAGTCACCAGCTTGGTCAGCACGTTGACGATGGCTTTCCAGATGATCTTGCCGTAGCTGAATTGCGGATCGTCGAGGCTGCCTGAAACGGGCAGGTCGAGGTCGATGATGCCGTTGCTGTCTTCCAGCAAGGCAATGGCGAGATCGAGCGGCAGCTTCATCGCATCGGGGCTGTCGACCCGTTCGCCGAGCTTGAGCTTGTTGACGATGAATTTGTTCTCCCCCGCCAGCTGGCGCTGCTTGATCTTGTATTCGAGATCGACCGACAGCTTGCCGGAATCGATCTTGCGCCCGGCAAACTTGCCCGAATACGGCGTCATCGCAGTCATTTCCAGGTTGCGGAACGTCAGCTTGAGATCGGTGAATTCGGTCGCACGGAACGGCTGGATCGAACCGCGCACGCGCACCGAACCGAAATCGTCGACCTTGCCGTCGAGTTCCACCTGCGCCGTCGTGGTCGGGTCGGTCGAGAGTCCGGTAACCACGCCCGCGAGACCGTGCATGCGGGTCCCGAACTGCGGCGTCAGCGAGAGATCGGCGAATTCCGCATTGGCGTCGATGATGCGCAGACGCTCGACGGCCAGCGGGAATGCAGCAGGCTGATCGGCGGCCTTGGGCTTGGCCACCTCCTTGGTGCCCGGTTTGTCCGACGGCTGGGTGCGCAGGACGCGCTGCAGATTGATTGATTTGTCCTCGAAAATGATCACCTTGCCGAAGGGGTTCAGCGCCACCAGTTCGTTTATGCGCAGTCGATTGGGGCCGAGCCTGAGCGACAGGCTGTCGGACGACAGCTTTTTCCAGCCGAGGAAGGCCTCCTCGGTTTCCTCTTCGGTGATGGCCAGGTCGTCGACCGCGAAGCCGCCGTTGAAATCCAGCTTCATCCCCGACTTCGCCTGCTCGAACGTCAGCCTGCCGCGCGTCGACGCCATACCCGAATGCAGGTTGAGGCGGGCGAACTGGTTGACATAGGGGGCGAAGGGTTTCAGCGACAGCCCCACGAGCTTGAGATCGAGCCTGCCCGACGCCTGTCCCGGGATGACCGTGCCGCTGGCATCGAGACGGCCGCCCTGCTTGAGCGCAAAGCCGGCTTCCAGCGGAACCGCCTTGTTCAGGTCCAGACTCAGGTCTTTCAGCGTGACGAAGCCCTTGGCGACATGGACCCTGACCGGCTTGGGAGGAGACTGGTCGACGATGTCGACTTCGAGGCCATTGAGGCTGAGGCGCGCGAGCTGAACGTCCAGTGGCGAAGCCGTTGCTGTGTCTGCCCGGGCCGGGGCAGCGGCAGGTGCACCGGGCGCCTTTTGCAGGATATCGGCCCAGTTGAGCTGTTTTTTCTTGTCCAGCGTGATGGTGGTTTTGGCGTCATTCAGTTCCAGCGCCTCGATATCGAGCCGGTTTTCCGCCAGCTTCATTCCCGCGTTGACCAGTGCCGCGTGCTGCAACTCCGCCACCTGCTGCGACCCCGACAGCACCCGGAGCGGGCCCAGCGCTGCGTTCACCGGGCCGACGTCGATGGCGGTCGTAGCGCCCACTTCGCCGGTCAGCGCCGCGGTCAGGCCGAAGCCCTCTGCCGTGAGGCCAAGCGGCGTGGCATAGCCCTGATCGGTGAAACGCGCCACCCATTCGGCCAGTTTGATTTCGCGCACGCCGATTTTCCACGGGGCAACGGGCGCGGCGGTTTCGGCTGCCGCCGGTTTGGGCGCCGCCGAACGTTCGGTTACAGCGAACAGCGTTTGCCAGTCGAGCACGCCTTTGACGTCGCGCGTCGCCGCGAACTTGCCGCCGATCAGGCTCACGCCCGCCACGTCGACCCGCCGCGTGGCCAGATCGAGGTTCGCATCGTTGACGCGCGCTTCGGCGAGCTGCAGCACCGGCACACCGCCGCCGCGCGGCACCAGCACCAGATTCTTCACGATGAGATTGGCGCCGTTGACTTGCAGCCAGGGCACATCCTCGCCGGAATCCTCGCGCACCATGGCGAAGCGGTAGCGCAACCCGGCGGCGAGCGTGCCGGACGGCAATTCGAAATTGCGCGGGCTCTTGATCACGCGCAGCAGATTGGTCAGCCGCACGCCCTCCAGTCCGACCTCTCCGCTCGATGCGACGGGATTCAGCCCGAGATCGCCTTTCCACTTGAGGGTGCCGCCCTGCTCCGGCAGTTTGGCCGCGATCAGGTAATCGCCGCGGTCCTCGGGCAGGGTCGAGAGTCCGTCGAGTTCGATGCCGAGCGGCGCCAGCGTCACCTTGAAGGGCTCGCCCGCACGGTTGGCATCGTTGTAGTCGATGTCGCCGTTGTCGATCTTGATGTGTTCGATCAGCACCCGCGCAATTGTGTCGGACGGCGGCTTCTTATCCTCGTTGAGCCTGGCGATCAGCGCCGCCCAGTTGAGCTTGCCGCCGGGCCGGATCTCGACGGTCGCGCGCGGACGGTCGAGCTGGATGCTCCGGATGCGCCAGGCCCAGCGGAACAGGCCGGTGGTTTCGAGATTGACGTAGAGCCGGTCGAAGCTCGCCAGCGGCGCGCCGCTCGTCTCGGTCAGCTTCAGTCCGTTTAGCGTAGCTTCCAATGTCAGCGGATTGAACCTGACCTCGTCGGCGCTCAACCGGCTGGCGAGCGTGTTCTCGCCGACCCAGGGCAGCAGCTTCTGCGCCAGCGGATTGACCAGGAAAAACCCGAACACCAGATACAGTCCGAACAGGCCGGCCGCAATCAGGAACGGCAGGCTCAAAGCGACTTTGGCGACACGTCCCCACATGCGGCTTCTCCCGATTCAAACCCCTTTTATCCGCGAAGTGCGCGAAGGGACGCGAAGCACACCCTTCAAGACTTTTCTTCGCGCCCCTTCGCGCACTTCGCGGATCAATCCGTTTTTTGCATCGCCTCGCGGATCACCCGGAATATCTCGCGGAAGGCCTTCGGCGGCTTGTTGCGCGCCGCTTCGTCGCGCGCATTGCGGATGATCTGCCGCAGGTGCGTGGCGTCGGTATCGGGGTAGGCATTCAGGAACAGCGTCAGCGCCTCGTTGTCGGCGATGAGTTTATCGCGCCACTTCTCGGCCTGGTGCAGCTTGGCATTTTCCGCCGCAGACGCGCCGTTGAAGGCGTCGAGCTGGGCCTGGATCGGCGCCGGATCAACGCCGCGCATCAGCTTGCCGATGTATTGCTTTTGCCGCCGCAGCGCGCTGTTCTGGGTGATCTTGCGGCAGGCGGCGACGGCCGCGCGCAATTCCTCCGGCAGTTCGATGCGCTTGAATTGTGAGTCGGGCAGCTTCACCAGTTCGGCGCCCAGGTCCTGCAGGGCTTCGACTTCGCGCTTCTTCTGGCTCTTGCTGGGGCCGTCGTAGACGTCATCGGGGTCAAATTCCAGTTCGGCATCGGGGTCGATCAGGCGCACGGCAGGGCTTTCGGTTGCTGTTATTATCGCCATTGTAGTTTCTGCCCATTAAAAACGTGCCGATTCGATTCCTATTGCGCCCCACTTTCCTTTTGTAAGCCGACATGTCCCGCTCCCAATTCAGCTATACCCGCGACCAGCTCATGGCCCTGTCCCGGCTCGTCATCGAGCATGCAGCCAAACAGGGCGCCACCGCGGCCGACACCGAAATCTCGGAAGGGGTCGGCCAGAGCGTCAGCGTGCGCCAGGGTGAAATCGAGACCATCGAGTACAACAAGGACAAGGGTGCCGGCGTCACCGTCTACATCGGCCAGCGGCGCGGCCACGCCTCGACCTCGGACCTGTCGGAGGCCGCCCTGAAAAGCGCGGTCGAAAAAGCGCTGACCATCGCGCGCTACACCGCCGAAGACGAAGCGGCCGGCCTGCCCGACGCCGACCGTCTGGCGAAGGACGTGCCCGACCTCGACCTCTACCATCCCTGGGCGCTGACCGTCGAAGAGGCGGCCGAGCGCGCCAAGGTCTGCGAAGCGGCGGCCCTGGCAGTCGACAAGCGGCTGACCAATTCCGAAGGCGCGGGCGTCAGCCTGCATACCTCTCAGTTCATCTATGCCAACAGCCTCGGCTTCTGCAACGGCTACGCCGGCTCGCGCCACGGCATCTCGGTCGCGGTGATCGGTGAGGACAAGGGCGGCATGCAGCGCGACTACTGGTACACCAGCGCCCGCAATGCCAACGATCTGGACTCCGCCGAAACCGTCGGCCGCATCGCCGGCACCCGCACCGTGCGCCGCCTGAACGGCCGCAAGCTCGACACCCGCACCTGCCCGGTGATTTTCGAGGCGCCGATCGCCACCGGCCTCATCGGCAACTTCGTCGCCGCAGTCTCCGGCGGCAGCCTCTACCGCAAATCGTCCTTCCTGCTCGACAGCCTGGGACAGCAGGTGTTCTCGCCGCTCGTGACCATCCGCGAGCAGCCCTTCATTCCGGGCGGACTCGGCAGCGCGCCGTTCGACAGCGAAGGCGTCGCCTGCCTCGAACGCGACATCGTCAAGGACGGCGTGCTGCAGGGCTATTTCCTGTCGACCTACTCGGCAAAGAAGCTCGGCATGACGACCACCGGCAACGCCGGCGGCAACCACAACCTGATCGTCACCCCCGGCGAGCACGATCTCGACGGCCTGCTTAAACAGATGGGCACGGGACTCCTGGTCACCGAACTGCTCGGCCACGGCGCCAACATGGTCACCGGCGACTACTCGCGCGGCGCCGCCGGCTTCTGGGTGGAAAACGGCGAAATCCAGTACCCGGTCGAGGAAGTCACCATCGCCGGCAACCTGGCCGGGATGTTCAAGGGCATCGTCGCCATCGGCAAGGATATCGAGCGGCGCGGCTCCAAGCAGGTCGGCTCGATCCTGATCGACAGGATGACGGTGGCGGGGAACTAGGGTGCGTTAGGCGCTTCGCCAGCCGCTTGCTATCCTAGCGCCGTGAAAGCAAGCGATATTTTGGCCATGCTCAAGAATGACGGCTGGATGCTCGTCGCCACCCGCGGCAGCCATCGCCAGTTCAAGCATCCAAGCAAGAGTGGTCGCGTGACCCTGGCCGGAAAACCCAGCGATGCCCTGGCACCCGGCACCTTGAACAGCATTCTGAAACAAGCCGGACTGAAGGAGTAAATCCATGCGCTACGCCGTCGTTGTCGAAAAAACCGAGCACAACTACTCCGCCTATGTACCGGACCTGCCCGGCTGCGTAGCGACCGGACAGACAGTGGAAGAAGTCGAAAACGCAATCCGCGCAGCAATCGAATTTCATATCGAAGGACTCCGCGAAGACGGTCTCGCCATCCCCCAGCCCGTCAGCATCGTTGAATACCTCGAAGTTGCTGCCTGACCAAACACCGGTAAGCCCCACGTCCGTCGCGCGCAAACTTTTCCATGCAAGTTAGCCGCCTCCTCGAACGCAGACACTTCGTTGTCGCGCTGTGTGCCCTCTTCCTGCTCGCCGCGTGCGACCGCGCGCCGACGCTGCCGAAACTCAATTCGCAGGACGTCATCGTCGCCTTCGGCGACAGCCTCACCCACGGCACCGGCGCGAGCGCCAGCACCGCTTATCCTGCCGTGCTGGCGGCGCTTACCGGCCGCACCGTGATCAACGCCGGCGTGCCCGGCGACACCACCAGTTCGGGCCTTGCGCGCCTGCCCGCGGTGCTGACCGAACACCAGCCGCGTCTGGTGCTGCTGTGCCTGGGCGGCAACGACATGTTGCGTAAGCAGCCCGAGGCCGCCACCGAAAACAATCTGCGCCTGCTGGTCAAGACCATCCGCGCCAGCGGCGCCGAGGTAGTCTTGATCGGCGTGCCCGAACCGAAGCTGTTCGGCGGGACGCCGGATTTCTACAGCCGCCTCGCCGAGGATATGAAGCTGCCGCTGGAGCAGGACGTTTTCAACGAAGTGCTGAAGGACAACCGCCTCAAGTCCGACCCCATCCACGCCAACGCCGCCGGCTATCGCGTGGTCGCCGAGCGGCTGGCCGAGTTGCTGCGTGAGGCGGGGGCACTGTGAATCGAAGAACCTTGATCCGCGAAGTACGCGAAGTGACGCGAAGTAAAAAACCCCGGATCACGACTCTTCCTGATTTTTCTTCGCGTTCCTTCGCGTCCTTCGCGGATAAAAAAGGTTTCCCCGTATGAACGCCCTGCTCGCCCTGGCCCGCCTGATCGACGCACTGACCGAGCGCGTGGGCCGTGTCGTCATCTGGCTGGTGTTATTCGCCACCCTGATTTCGGCGGGCAACGCGCTCAGCCGTTATCTGCTGGGCGAAAGCTCCAACGCCTGGCTGGAAATCCAGTGGTATCTGTTTGGCGCGATGTTCCTGCTGGCGGCGGGCTATACGCTCAAGCACAACGGCCACGTGCGGATCGACATTTTCTACAACCGCCTCGGTGAGCGGGGGCAGGCGTGGATCGACCTCATCGGTGGCCTGCTGTTCCTGCTGCCGATGGCCGCGCTGCTGGCTTGGCTCGCCTGGCCGATGTTTCATGAGGCCTGGCTCACGCACGAAATGTCGCCCGACGCCGGCGGACTGCCGCGCTGGCCAGTGAAGCTTTTGCTGCCGCTGGGTTTCGCCCTGCTCGCGCTGCAGGGGATGGCCGAAGTCATCAAGCGCATCGGCGTGCTGAACGGCCATCTGTCGCTGTCGCGCGAAGTGCCGGAAGAGGAAGTTTGAGCGTGGAATTCCTGGCGCCGCTGATGTTCCTCGGGCTGGTGGTCTTCCTGCTGCTGGGCTATCCGGTGGCGTTCGCCCTCGCCGCCAACGGCCTCCTGTTCGCCGGCATCGGCATCGCCGCGGGACTGTTCGACGTGTCGCTCTTGCACGCCCTGCCCGAACGGGTCTACGGCATCGTCGCCAATCCCACGCTGCTGGCCATCCCCTTCTTCGCCTTCATGGGGCTGATCCTCGAGCGCTCCGGCATGGCCGAGGACCTGCTCGACACCATCGGCCAGCTGTTCGGCTCGCTGCGCGGCGGGCTGGCCTACGCGGTGATCCTGGTCGGTGCGCTGCTCGCGGCCACCACCGGCGTGGTCGCCGCCTCGGTCATTGCGATGGGCCTGATCTCGCTGCCGGTGATGCTGCGCTACGGCTATGACAAGCGGCTCGCCTCGGGCGTCATCGCCGCCTCGGGCACGCTGGCGCAGATCGTGCCGCCGTCGCTGGTCTTGATCGTGCTGGCCGACCAGCTTGGCGCCTCGGTCGGCGACATGTACAAGGGCGCGCTCGTCCCCGGGCTGGCGCTGGTCGGGCTGTATCTGCTCTACATATTCGGCGTGACGCTGGTGAAGCCCCATGCCGTCCCCGCCATGCCGGCCAGCGCGCGCACCCTGCACGGCTCGGCGCTGCTGCTGCGCGTGCTCACCACCCTGCTGCCGCCGCTGGTGCTGATCTTCCTGGTGCTCGGCACCATCTTCATCGGCGTCGCCACCCCCACCGAGGGCGGCGCAATGGGGGCGGCCGGCGCGCTGCTGCTGGCGCTGGCGCGCGGGCGACTCTCCCGCCTGCAGCTGACGCAGGCGATGGACAGCACGACCAAGCTCACCACCTTCGTCATCTTCATCCTGATCGGCTCGACCATTTTCACCCTGGTGTTCCGCGGGCTCGATGGCGACGTCTGGGTCGAGCACCTGTTCGACCAGCTGCCCGGCGGCGTGCTCGGCTTCCTCATCGCGGTCAACCTGCTGGTGTTCACGCTGGCCTTTTTCCTCGACTTCTTCGAGATCGCCTTCATCGTGGTGCCGCTGGTGGGCTCGATCGCCACCAAGCTCGGCATCGACCCGATCTGGTTCGGCGTCATGCTCGCGGTCAACATGCAGACCGCCTTCATGCACCCGCCCTTCGGCTTCGCCCTGTTCTACCTGAAGAGCGTCGCGCCGAAGTCGATCCGCACCGCCGACATCTACTGGGGCGCAGTCCCCTTCCTGGTCATCCAGCTGCTCATGGTCGCCGTGGTGCTGGCTTTCCCGCAGGTCGTGCTGCGCGACGCGCCGCCCGACGCCAGCAGCGTCACCGAAATCCCCGTCGACGTCGATCCCGACGCCTATTACCTGCCCGCCGAGTGGCGCTGAGGCTCGGCCCGGGGCGGGAAACGTGAGAAAATGAACGGCTTCGCGCATTGTCTGTCTCATGCGCGTCATCACAACCCCTATTCCAGGACTGAATCCATGAGCGAACTCATCATTGAAGATATCGTTGCAGGCAGCGGCGACACCGCCAGCGCCGGCCAGTACGTGACGGTGCACTACACCGGCTGGCTCACCGACGGCAAGAAATTCGACTCCAGCCTCGACCGCAACGACCCGTTCGAATTCCGCCTCGGCGCAGGCCAGGTCATCCCCGGCTGGGATCAGGGCGTGGCCGGCATGCAGATCGGCGGCAAGCGCAAGCTCACCATTCCGCCGGAACTGGGCTACGGTTCGCGCGGCGCGGGCGGCGTGATCCCGCCGAACGCCACGCTGGTGTTCGAAGTCGAGCTGCTGGGCGTCAACTAAACCTTTTCTTATCCGCGAAGGACGCGAAGTGCCGCAAAGAAGAGCCCTGAAGAATTTCTTCGCGTTCCTTCGCGTCCTTCGCGGATAGCTCTTTATGACGCAGCCCCTGTTCTCCCACCGCAAGCACTGGGCGGCCCGCTTCGGCACCGCCCCTTTCCTGCCGATGTCGCGCGCCGAAATGGCCGCGCTCGGCTGGGACGCGTGCGACATCATCCTGGTGACGGGGGACGCCTACATCGACCATCCCAGCTTCGGCATGGCGCTGGTCGGGCGGCTGCTGGAAGCGCAGGGCTACCGCGTCGGCATCATCAGCCAGCCCGACTGGCACTCGGCCGATGCCTTCCGCGCGCTCGGCCAGCCGACGCTGTATTTCGGCGTCACCGCGGGCAACATGGATTCGATGGTCAACCGCTACACCTCGGACCGCAAGATCCGCTCCGACGACGCCTACACGCCCAACGCCGAGCCCAACAAGCGCCCCGACCGCGCGGTCACGGTCTATGCGCAGCGCTGCCGCGAAGCCTTCCCCGGCACCCCGGTGATCATCGGCTCGATCGAAGCCAGCCTGCGCCGCATCGCGCACTACGACTACTGGTCGGACACCGTGCGCCGCTCGGTGCTGCCGGACTCCAAGGCCGACCTGCTGATTTTCGGCAACGCCGAGCGCGCGCTGCTGGAGATCACCCATCGGCTGGCCAGGGGCGAAAAGATCGGCGACATCCGCGACGTGCGCGGCACCGGCTTCATGGTGGCGCGCGACTGGAAGCCTGAGGAGAGCTGGATCGAGGTTCTCTCGACCGAACTCGACACCCCCGGCGCCATCGACGCCCACGTCGACCCCTACGCGATGACGCCGGACGGCCCCACGGCGCAGACGCCCGAAGGCGCCGACATGATCAAGACAGCGCCGATCCGCATCGTGCCGAAAGCCGAGCGGCTGGCCGCCAGGCAGGCAGTGCGCGAACGCACCGTGATCCGTCTGCCCGACTACGACCAGGTGAAGAACAACCCGACGTTCTACGCGCACGCCTCGCGCGTGTTCCATCTCGAATCCAACCCCGGCAACGCCCGCGCCTTGCGGCAGGCGCACGGCGAGCGCGACGTCTGGCTCAACCCGCCGCCGATCCCGCTCACCACCCCGGAGATGGACGCGGTGTACGACCTGCCCTACGCGCGCGCGCCGCACCCGAGCTATGGCGACGCCAAGATCCCGGCGTGGGAGATGATCCGCTTCTCGGTCAATATCATGCGCGGCTGCTTCGGCGGCTGCACCTTCTGCTCGATCACCGAGCACGAGGGCCGCATCATCCAGAGCCGCAGCGAAGATTCGGTCATCAAGGAAATCGAAGCCATCCGCGACAAGACGCCCGGCTTCACCGGCGTCATTTCCGACCTCGGCGGACCGACCGCCAACATGTACCGTATGGCGTGCAAGTCGAAGCAGATCGAGCACGCCTGCCGGCGGTTGTCCTGCGTGTTCCCGGACATCTGCGACAACCTCAACACCGACCACACGCCGCTCATCCACATGTACCGCCGCGCCCGCGCGCTGCCGGGGATCAAGAAGATCCTCATCAGCTCGGGCCTGCGCTACGACCTCGCGGTGCGCTCGCCCGAATACGTGAAGGAACTGGTGCAGCACCACGTCGGCGGCTATCTGAAGATCGCGCCGGAGCACACTGAAGCCGGGCCGCTGTCGAAGATGATGAAGCCCGGCATGGGCGCCTACGACCGCTTCAAGGAGATGTTCGAGGCGGCGTCGAAGGCGGTCGGCAAGAAGCAGTACCTGATCCCCTACTTCATCGCGGCGCACCCCGGCACCACCGACGAGGACATGCTCAATCTGGCTCTATGGCTGAAGAAGCACGACTTCCGCCTCGACCAGGTGCAGACCTTCCTGCCCACGCCGATGGCGCTGGCCACCGCCATGTACCACACGGAAAAGAACCCGCTGAAGAAGGTGCTGGGCGGCAAGGCCGAAGCGGTGTCCGTCGTCAAGCAGGGCCGCACGCGCCGCCTGCACAAGGCCTTCCTGCGCTACCACGACGCGGACAACTGGCCGCTCTTGCGCGAGGCGCTGAAGGAAATGGGCCGCGAAGACCTCATCGGCAACAGCAAGAAGCACCTGATTCCGCTGTACCAGCCCGCCGGCACCGGCAAGCAGCCGGAAGGCACGCGCACCCCGCGCACCGATGACAAGCGCGCCAGGACCGGCGCAGGCAAACCCGGTTCAGCCAAACCCCATGCGGCCAAACCGGGAGCCAAGCCGGGAGCCAAGCCTGCACCGGTCAAGTCAGCCCAGCCCAAGCCGGGGGCCAAACCCGCTGCGGGCAAACCTGCACCGGCCGACCGCGGACGTCCGCCTCAGGTGCCCAAGCATCCCTTGAGCCAGCGCCGCGGCGGCGGCAAATCCCGGTAGGAGGGGCGCCCTCGCCCCGAATTTCGTACCATTGCAATCACCAACCCATTCGGGGCCAGGGCGCCCCTCC
>Ga0299912_10000077_pt1 | contig 115643 bp, 112 predicted proteins | sample RVTome_2_FD_207667 | JGI IMG/M metagenome (GOLD analysis project Ga0299912, IMG submission 207667) | Soil microbial communities from uranium-contaminated site in the Upper Colorado River Basin, Wyoming, United States - RVT95D214 (version 2) ... | reverse complement strand
AAACGCTGCTTGAATTCCACGACCGCCTGTTGCAGGCGTTTTTTTGGTATCTTTACACATGGCTGATCCTCCTTGTATTGCGGTGACGTTAGACACCACCATCTTACAACGCGAGGCTCTCAGCCGCTTTGCACTGACTTCTTGCTTGGCGTTTCCCGCCGTCGCGTAGCTTAAGGTAGTGCCATGAGGGACGCTACCCTTTAAGCTGGCAGCAAGCGTAGCCTGGGTTAGCCGCTCTGCGACGTAACCCGGGATCAGAAGCCAGCGTAGCCTGGGTTTTTGTAGGTTGGCGCTGAGCGAAGCGAAGCCCAACGATTTAGCAAGATGAGCAACGCGCGTAAGGCGCAATGATGTAGGGTGCAATAGGAGATAACCGTATTGCACCGAATGATTGCGGGCACATGCGGCGGAATACGCTGTCGCTATTCCGCCCTACACGCTACGCGCTGGAACGGTGTGGCGTCGGGCACCTACCGCGTGACCGCTACAGCGACCGACGACCGCGGCGCCAGTCCGCGTAGGGCGCAATCGTTATTGCGCCGAATGACGCCGCAGCGTCAGCGCGTATCCGTGGCGCTGCTGCGGTCGTAATAGCGTGCCCGGTAGAGCAATCTTTGCCGTTGTTGGTCGTCGACGAAACCGCTGCGGTTGTGCAGCACGTTGTTGCAAATGAGGCCCATGCCTGCTTCCAGGCGGGCGTGGAAGGCGAAAGGCGAGCCGCTTGCCAACAGCTTTTCCAGCGCTGCCACGGCGGCCAGCACCGCATCTGTCTGCTTCCATTCGATGCTGCGGGTGCGCGCGGTGTAGCGCATGTGCAGGGCGCCGCTGTCGGGCAGCACGGAGAACACCGGCCCGGTCTCGGCGGCGCGTGCCACTTCGTTGTCGTCCATGCGCGCCGGGATGGTCATGGCGTCCGGTTGCATCAGCGCGACGATGTGTTCGGGGTTCTCGTCGCGCAGCAGCAGGTAGGCCATCTCGTGGTCCATCAGGGCGTTTTCCCCGCCGCTCGCGGCGCTGCGCACGCAATGCAGGATCATGCCGCAGATGCGCCGCTCGGGCGGATTGTAGTAGCCGTCGGTGTGCCACTTGATGGGCTGGTTGGTGTAGGGGATGAAGTCGCGGCGTTGGCCGCTGCCCGCCGCTGCAACCGCCAGCGAGCTGATGGCGTCCTCGTCGGCGAGCAGGTTGCTGTCCAGGCGCAGCAGGCCGAACTGCGCCCCCAGCTTGCGCGGGATGTCCTTGTCGGGCTCGACGCAGGGGCTGGTGTAGATTGCCATGTTGGTCTTGCGCAGACGCTGCGCCATGGCTTGATGCTCGGCCGCGCTGAGGCGGCGCGGGTCGGCTACCTCGACGATCAGTTCCTGAGTGCGGCTGGGGTAGCCGGCCAGCTTGGTTTCCCGCCATGCCTGGTAGGCGGCGTCGTTGCCCGGCAGGAAAGGATTTTGCATCGCCGTCACGTCGGGTTGAACAGCCCGTTGATGGTTTTTTGCAGCGTTTCGAGGATTTGCGGGGTTTCCAGTTCCATGATCTGGTCGATTATCCATGGCTGGTCGCGCTCGCCCATGATGTCGCAGATGCGGTTGCCAAGATAGCGCAGCACCGGGAAGTCCGGCTTGTCCGCCGAAAAATCGAAGTCCGCGTAGTCCTGCGCGCGGCGGTTCAGCATGTCGATGAAGTTGGCCTGGTAGTCGAAGCCGTCGTCGCCCACCACGTCGTGGATGTTGCGCTCGACGATCTCCGCCAGCCGTTTGCCGGTGGCCTGGACCAGCGCGGCGCGCTCGTCGTCGGCTACGCGTTCGTGCAGCATGCGGTCGGAGAGGTGCAGCATGAACGCCATCAGTTCGCCCATGATGGTGAAGCCGCGCTGCGGCGTGATGATGTCGTAATCCGCCTGGGACAGGTTGATCACGGCGCGGTCTGCCATCTTCCAGATGGTGGCGGCCACGACGCTGGCGGTTTCGTCGAAGTCGCGCGGACCTTCGCCCTTCTTGAACCAGGTGGTCTTTACTCGGATTTGTGCCATAGGTTGGAGGCTTCGTTGAATTGGGGGTTGGTGCCCCGGCCGTTACTGCTCGCCGGTTGCCACCGGCCGCGCCGGGTCTGCGATCCACTCGCTCCACGACCCCGGATAAAGCTTGCCGCCGCGCAGTCCGGCGATTTCCATGGCGAGCAGGTTGTGGCAGGTGGTCACGCCCGAGCCGCACATGTGGATCACATGGCCCGAATCCCTGCCATGCAATAGACCCTGGTACAGTTCGCGCAGTTCCTCGGCGGGCAGGAAGGTGCCGCCCATATCCAGATTGTCTTCGAACGGCAGGTTCACCGCGCCTGGAATGTGCCCGGCTACCGGGTCGATCGGCTCGATGTCGCCGCTGAAACGCATGTCGGCACGGGCGTCGAGGATGAGTGTCTGCTTGCGGTCGAGCGCATCCAGCACGGCCTGGGTGTCCACCCACATGTCCCGGCTTGGCCGTGCCGCGAAAACGGCGGGAACGATGGTGGGCAACTGGTCGGTCAGCGCACGCCCTTCCTTTCGCCACTTGGGCAGGCCACCGTCCAGCAGTGCCACGGCGTCGTGCCCGAGCCAGCGCAGCAACCACCACAGCCGCACCGCGATGGAACCGAAGCTGTCGTCGTAGACCACCACCTGGGTTTTCTCCCCCACGCCCCATTGCCCGAGTTTGGCTGCCAGCCGCTCCGGGTCGGGCAACGGATGGCGGCCGCTGGCCGCGGTCTTGGGGCTGGACAAATCCTCGTCCAGATGCGCGTAGCGCGCCCCCGGAATGTGGGAGCGGGCATAGGCCGCCCGTCCCGCCTCGGGCTCGGTCAGGGTGAAGCGGCAGTCGATGACGACCCAGTTAGGGTCTTCCACATGCGCCGCCAGTTCTTCCGTGCTGACGAGGGTGCCGGACGCAGCCATTCGGATCAGTAGCCGCCCTTGCCCAACGGCTGCGGCAGTCCCGCGACCTTGGCCGCCTGCTTGGCCGGACCCAGGGGGAACAGGTCGTAGAGGAACTTGCTGTCGGTGCCCGGGCGGACTTCGGTGTAGCCTTTCAGCATGTTGCGGAAGTTCGGGGTGTGGCCGTTTTCCTTGTATTCGTCGCGCATGTAGCTGACCACCGCCCAGTGGTCGTCGGTGAGCTTGATGCCTTCGGCTTCGGCGATCAGCTTCACTATTTCTTCGCTGTAGTTGGGCTCCAGCAGAAAGCCCTGATCGTCGGTGTCCAGTTCCATGCCGTCTACGGTGTATGCCATGAGTAATTCTCCTTTCAAGTGAGTGCGTTAATGGATTTGTGTGGAATGAAAATGCCGCAGCCGAGCTTGCGATTGCCGCCCAGGCCGGTGACCTGAATCTGCATCGCGTGTTCCACCGGCAGGCCGTGCAGCATCAGACTGTAGCCCGAAATTTCGCCGGCGGCCGTGTTGACGCGTTGGCGCTTGCCGCAGATGAAACGCGAGTCTATGTGCATCTCGTCCAGCAGGCGGATGATGTCGGCTGCGAACGCTTTCTCGTCGTCGCTGCCGGTCGTCACGCAGTGGGCGTACAAGGGAGTGTACAGCGCCAGAGGCCGCGTCTTGGCGGCGCCGATCGCTAGCGTCTCGCCGCCGATCGTTATGGTCTGCCCCGACAGGCTCATGACTTGCTCGACCCTGTCGATGGGTGTGCGTATCGTCAGCTTCGTGCGCCGGCCCAGCATCAGTTCGCCCTGACCCGTGTCCGCGCCGTGCACGGGATGGATGCCCAGCAACTCCTCTTCGGCGATCCACGGCAGCAGCCGCGCCAGCTCCAGAAACAGCACATGGCCGTGGTCCTTCGGCAGCGCCCGGCCCTTCAGTTCGAACTGAATGTCGGTGACCGCAGCCTGTCCGGATTCGGACGCCGCATCGGTATCCGCAAGCCAGCCTATTTTGCTTCCTCCGGTGCCTGGGTTTCCGCCCATGCAAGCAGCGCCTGCCCCCATTGCCGGGCCGTGTGCGCGTCGATGTCGAACACGGTAAAGCGCTTCTGCTCGCGGATGCGCACGCGCAGCGTGGTGAATCCGGCTTCGTGCTCGACCTGCTGCAATTCGATTTCCTGCTTGAACGGCGAGGCCAGGAACTTGTCCAGTTTGGCGATCTGTTCCACTATGTGCACCCTGGCAGCTTTAACCCAGATAATCCATTAGGCGGCTCTTCGAGCCTGCGCGAGTGCTGGCGGACGATTTGCGGTCATTTTTGCCGCTTGCTCGTCGTCCATGGAATGACCATGGACTCCTCTCAAGCAACAAAACTGCCTCGCAAATCGTCTCGCCATCATCTTGCGCCCTAATGGATTATCTGGGTTTAATGGATTTGAAGTATCTTCATTCGCCCACGATTAATCAAGCCTAAACCTGCCTATACTTAATCCGGGGGGTTGGACTATACTCCTTTCGGGTAGGTTCCAGTAGCTATTCGGAATGATGGAAGAGCCCGTTTCATCGGCATAATATTCGAACATAACTGTGGCCGGCTGCGGACCTGTTTTCGGGTGTCCAGCGACGTTAGTGTTTCAAGCCGATGCCGGCGCGAGATTTTGAGATCAACTTTTTACGGAGAGTGAACATGGCCAAGAAAATGCGCGAAACGCCGATGCTCGACCAGTTGGAAAGCGGCCCCTGGCCCAGCTTTGTCACTGGCCTGAAGCGTCTGGCCAAGGATAACGACATGATGGTTGACCTCATGGGTCAACTGGAAACCTCCTACGAAACCAAAAAGGGCTTCTGGAAGGGCGGCACGGTCGGCGTGTTCGGTTACGGCGGCGGCGTGATTCCGCGCTTCACCGAGCTGAAAGGCGCGGACGACAAGCCCCTTTATCCCGATGCCGCGGAATTCCACACCCTGCGCATCCAGCCTCCCGCCGGCATGCACTACAACACCGACATCCTGCGCAAGTTCTGCGACCTGTGGGAAAAGCACGGCTCCGGCCTGATTGCTTTCCACGGCCAGTCCGGCGACATCATGTTCCAGGGCATCAACACCGCCAACGTGCAACCCGCCTTCGACGAACTGAACGAGATGGGCTTCGACCTCGGCGGCGCCGGTCCTGCACTGCGCACCTCCATGTCCTGCGTCGGTGCGGCACGCTGCGAGATGTCCTGCTACGACGAAGCGAAAGCGCTGCGCACCGTCATCAACAACAACCTGGACGACATGCACCGTCCCGCGTTGCCGTACAAATTCAAGTTCAAGTTCTCCGGTTGCGGCAACGATTGCGTTAACGCGATTCAGCGTTCGGACATGGCAGTGATCGGCACCTGGCGCGACAACATCCGCACCGATGCCAAGCTGGCCAAGGATTACATGGCTTCGCACAGCATGGAGCAACTGGTTAACGACGTGATCAACCGCTGCCCGACCAAGGCGCTGTCGCTGAAAAACACCTCCGCAGTCAGCAAGGGCGATGGTTTTTCGAGCGTCGCCGTGACCGATACGCAATCCCTGGAAATCGACAACCATAACTGCGTGCACTGCATGCACTGCCTCAACGTCATGCCCGGCGCGCTGCGGCCCGGCACGGACAAGGGCGCGACCATCCTGGTCGGCGGCAAGGGCGTGCTGAAAATCGGCGCGACCATGGGCACGGTGGTGGTTCCGTTCATGAAGCTGGACACCGACGAAGACTACGAGAAGCTGAACGAACTGGCCCGCAACATCCTCGACTTCTTTGCCGAAAACGCGCTGGAGCACGAGCGCACCGGCGAGATGATCGACCGCATCGGGCTGGTCAACTTCCTGGACGGCATCGGACTCGAAATCGATCCGAACATGATCCGCGAGCCGCGCAACAATCCCTACGTGCGCACCGACGGCTGGGACGAGGAAGTTGCCAAGTGGAACGAGCGCAAGGCGGCCAGCTAAGCCCCGCGCCACACCGAATTTATTTGGAGGTATACGAAGATGGCTGAAATGCGTCAACCGATCGAGAGCGGTGCACCGGACCCTAAGCAGTACATGCACCCGGTGATGGTCAAAAACTACGGCAAATGGGCGTTCCACGACCATCCCAAACCCGGCGTGCTGCGCCACCGCGCAGAGAGCGGCGATGAAATCTGGACGGTCAAGGCCGGCACCCAGCGCCAGATGGACGTCTACACCATACGCACGCTGTGCGACATCGCCGACAAGTTCGCCGACGGGCACGTGCGCTTCACCACGCGCAGCAACATCGAGTACATGGTGGCCGACCCGAGCAAGGTTGAGCCATTGATCAAGGCGCTCAGCGACGCTGGCTTCCCGGTGGGCGGTACCGCCAACTCCGTGAGCATGATCGCTCACACCCAGGGCTGGCTGCACTGCGACATTCCCGGCACCGACGCTTCCGGCGTTGTTAAGGCGCTGATGGACGAGCTCTACGACGAGTTCACCAAGTGCGAAATGCCCAACCGCGTGAAGCTGTCCACCTCCTGCTGCGAGATCAACTGCGGCGGCCAGGCCGACATCGCCATCATCGTGCAGCACACCAAGCCGCCCAAGATCAACCACGACCTGGTGGCCAACGTGTGCGAGCGTCCCTCCGTGGTTGCCCGCTGCCCGGTGGCGGCGATCCGTCCCGCGCTGGTGAACGGCAAGCCCTCGCTGGAAGTGGACGAAAAGAAATGCATCTGCTGCGGCGCCTGCTTCCCGCCCTGCCCGCCGATGCAGATCAACGATCCCGAGTTCTCCAAGATCGCCATCTGGGTGGGCGGCAAAAACTCCAATGCCCGCTCCCGTCCGACCTTCCACAAGCTGGTCGCCTCGGGTCTGCCCAACAACGCGCCGCGCTGGCCGGAAGTGGGCGAAGTGGTCAAGAACATCCTCAATGTGTACAAGGCCGACGCAAAGCCCTGGGAACGCATGGCGGACTGGATCGACCGCATCGGCTGGCCGCGCTTCTTCGAGAAGACCGGGCTGCCCTTCACCAAGTACCACATCGATGACTGGCGCGGTTCGCGGGCGACGTTGAACGCTTCGGCGCACATCCGCTTCTGATAGCCGGCGCCAACCCCGGTGGCGAAGCCGCGCCGGGGTTAGCGCTGCATCAAAAACACTACATACAGCAGGGATTACGCATATGAAATTCGGATTGATGGTGAATGAGGGGCCCTATACCCACCAAGCCACCGATACTGCCTATCTTTTCGCCAAGGCTGCGCTGGAAAAGGGGCACAAGATCGACCGCGTGTTTTTCTACCACGACGGCGTGAACAACGCCACCAGGCTTACCGAGCCGCCGCAGGACGACCGCCATATCGTCAATCGCTGGTCCAAGATGGCGGAGGAGCACGGCGTCGATCTGGTGGTGTGCATCGCCGCCGCCATGCGCCGCGGCATCCGCGAGGAAAATCTGGCGCCCGGCTTCCGCATCTCCGGGCTGGGTCAGTTGGTGGAATCCGGCATACGCTCCGACCGTCTGGTCGTCTTTGGGGATTAATATCATGAACGAAACGACAGGGGGTATCGACTTGGAAGAAGACTCCGCCGGCACGATCAAGAAATTCATGTTCGTCAACCGCAAGGCGCCTTACGGCACCATCTACGCACTGGAAGGACTGGAAGTCGTGCTCATCAGCGCGGCGTTCGATCAGGACGTCAGCATGGCGTTCATGGACGACGGCGTCTACGAGCTGATCAAGGGCCAGCACACCAAGGCCATAGACGTGAAAAACTTTTCCCCGACCTACCGCGCGCTGGAAGGCTACGACATCGAAAAGCTCTATGTCGAGCGCGAATCGCTGGAGGCGCGCGGCATCGCCGAGGACAAGCTGATCGTCCCGGTGGAAGTATTGAGCGCGGCCGAAATGGGCGCGCTGATGGACAGCCAAGACGTCGTTATCAGCTTCTGAAGCGGGGAGAGAATTATGTTGCATATCGTAAACAAGTCGCCGTTCGAAAACAGCTCGCTGGACTCCTGTCTGCGGGTGGCGTCCAAAGGTGCGGCGCTGCTGCTGATCGAAGACGGGGTGTATGCCGCAACCAAAGGCAGCAGCGCCGTGGAGAAGCTCAAGCAGGCGATGCCCGGCGTGAGCATCTACGCCCTGTGGCCGGACCTGGAAGCGCGCGGCATGCAGGATGCGGTGCTGGAAGGTATCAAATTGGTGGATTACGGCGGTTTCGTGGATCTGGTTGCGGAACACGCTTCGGTGCAGTCCTGGTTGTAGTCGGTAGTTTATTAACGTAGGAGAACGAGCATGAGTTTTGAGATCAACGGTAAAGTCTACGAGACGGACGAAGAAGGTTATCTGCTCAACCTGGGCGAGTGGACCGAGGACGCGGCAGGTTACCTGGCCATCGAAGAGAAGGTCGAAATGACCGAAGCGCACTGGGAAGTCATCAACTTCCTGCGCGAGTACTACAACGACTACCAGATCGCGCCGGCTGTGCGCGTTCTGACCAAGGCCATCGGCAAGAAGCTGGGGCCTGAGAAGGGTAGCAGCAAGTACCTGTACGAGCTGTTCCCCTACGGTCCGGCCAAGCAGGCGTGCAAGATCGCCGGCCTGCCCAAGCCAACCGGCTGTATCTAAAGCCACGCAAGGTGCGTCTTTGCACGCACCTTGCGGCGCAGTAACCTCGGAGCCTCTGGATGTCTTTGCTCACGATCATTTATGCCTGCATGTTTTACGCCGCCACAGCCCTGATGGTGGGTGGTCTGGCGTACAAAATTGCCGGCTATGCGCGCACCCCGGCGCCGCTGAAAATTCCCACCACCCCTGCGCCGACGACGACCTCCGGCGTGGCGCTGCGCATGGCGCGCGAGGTGGTGCTGTTCGAAAGCCTGTTCAAGTCCAACAAGTGGATCTGGATATTCGGCTGGATGCTCCACGGCGCCTTGCTGCTGGTGCTGTTGCGCCACCTGCGCTATTTCACCCAGCCGGTGCCGGAAATCATCGCCGCCATCCAGCCGTTCGGCCTCTATGCCGGCTTCGCCATGATGGCAGGGCTGGCCGGGTTGTGGGCGCGGCGTTTTCTGGTGGAGCGCATCAAGTACATTTCCACCCCGTCCGACCACCTGATGCTGGCGCTGCTGATGGCCATCGGTGCCTCCGGGTTGGTGATGAAATTCGTTTCCCATACCGATATCGTTGCGGTGAAGGAGTTCATCCTTGGCCTCATGCTGTTCGATTGGCAGCCGTTGCCGTCCGATGGGCCGCTGCTGGTGCACCTGTTCCTGGTGGCGACGCTGATGGCCATTTTCCCGCTGAGCAAATTGCTGCATGCGCCCGGACTGTTTTTCAGCCCCAGCCGCAACCAGGCCGACAACTCGCGCGAACAGCGGCACGTTGCGCCGTGGGCGGCGAATCTTGAGAAGTAGGGAGTAATCGTGGCGGTCGCGGAATTCGAAGTTCCAAAAATCAAGGAATACCCGGTCATCCCGGTCCTGCAGCCTGACGCGATGGCGCACAGCAAGCCGTTCGTGGCCGCTGCGCCGATCCAGGAGGCGTTGGGCTTTCCCGGTGCACTGGTGGAAAACTGGCAGGAAAAGGCCATCGACAAGATGGGCGACCTGCTCGACAAATACCGCTCGTTCCGCGTGTACATGGACGCCTGCGTGCATTGCGGCGCCTGCACCGACAAATGCCATTACTTCCTCGGCACGGGGGACCCCAAGAACATGCCGGTGGCGCGCCAGGAACTGGTGCGCAAGGTGTACCGGCGCTACTTTACCTTCGCCGGCAAGTATTTTCCCAAGCTGGTCGGCGCGGTCGACCTGACGCGCGAGGTGATCGACGACTGGTACAAGTATTTCAACCAGTGCTCCGAATGCCGCCGCTGCTCGGTGTTCTGCCCCTACGGCATCGATACCGCCGAAGTCACCATGGCCGCCAAAGAGATCATGGACAGCGTCGGCTACGGGCAGAAATACAGCAACGAGATCATCGGCAAGGTGCACCGCATCGGCAACAACCTCGGCTTGCCCGGCCCGGCGCTGCTCGACACGCTGTCCGGCCTGGAGGAAGACATACTCGACGACACCGGCGTTGACGTGAAGATGCCCATCGACGTGAAGGGCGCGGAAGTCCTGCTCATCACCCCGAGCGCGGATTTCTTCTCCGAGCCGCACGTGGAAAGCCTGATCGGTTACGCCAAGGTGTTCCACGCGGCGGGCATGAGCTGGACGCTGAGTTCGCACGCATCGGAAGCCGGAAACTTCGGCCTGTTCATCGGCAACTACGAGCAAATGCGCAAGATCGCCCTGCGCATCCGCGAGGCCGCGCTGGAGCTGGGCGTGAAGCGCATCGTGGTGGGCGAGTGCGGCCATGCCTGGCGCGTGGCGTACAGCTTCTGGAACACGCTGGCGGGCATAGGCGCGGGTGCGGACGATCCCTTCGCCGTCATGCTGCAACGCCAGCTCGACCCGCGCTATCCGGCGCCGCAGCACATCTGCGAGATGACCTACGACCTCATCGGCCAGGGCGCGCTGAGCTTCGACAAGGAAGCCAACGACCACCGCATCATTACTTTCCACGATTCGTGCAACGTGGCGCGCGGCTCGCGCATGGGCAACATGCCCGGCGGACAGTTCGTCATCCCGCGCGAGATCATCAAGGCGGTAGCCAACAATTTCCACGACATGGCGCCGGAAACCATCTACGAAAGCACATTCTGCTGCGGCGGCGGCGGTGGCCTCCTCACCGACGACCTGATGGAGCTGCGCGTCAAGGGCGCGCTGCCGCGGGTGGAAGCGCTGCAACGGGTGGTGAACGATCATAACGTGAACTTCATGGCGACCATCTGCGCGATCTGCAAGGCGCAGTTCTCCAAGGTGCTGCCGTATTACAAGTTCGAGATGGGCATGGTGGGCGGGGTGCATCAACTGGTGAGCACCGCGATCCGGTTGGGATCCAAGGATTAGTTAAACGTACCCGCAGCGGGACAATGTTTTGAAGGAGAGTGAAGATGTCAGTCACATCGGATGATATGGAAAAGAAATCCCTCACGTTCCGTCGTTTCAAGGACGGCGAGAAAATCAGGGCGCGCGGATCGGATTGGATTTTCGATGCCGATCATACCCACAAGTGCCCGGAATACGTGCTCAGCACGCCGCCGTGCCAGGGTAGCTGCCCGTCGGGCGAGGATATCCGCGGCTGGCTCAACATCGTGCGCGGCGTCGAGAAACCACCGGTCGGCGCCGACGGCAAGCCGAGCATGCCTTGGCAGGAATACGCTTTCCGCCGCCTCACCGAAGCCAACCCGTTCCCCTCGGTGATGGGCCGCGTCTGCCCCGCCCCGTGCGAGAGCGGCTGCAACCGCAACGAGGTCGAAGACCACGTCGGCATCAACTCGGTCGAGCACTACATCGGCGAGTGGGCGATCGCCAACAAGCTCGCGTTCAAGAAGCCCGAGCACAGCACCGGCAAGAAAGTCGCCATCATCGGCGGCGGCCCCGCAGGACTGGCGGTGGCCTATCAGCTCGCGCTCAAGGGCCACGCTGCCACCATTTTCGACGAGCATTCCGAACTGGGCGGCATGATGCGCTACGGCATTCCCGGTTTCCGCACGCCGCGTGATGTCCTTGACGCGGAGATCAAGCGCATCATGGACATGGGCGTGGAAGCCAGGCTCAACACGCGCATCGGCACCGACATCACCCTGGAGCAGTTGGAGAAGGACTACGATGCCGTCTTCATGGGCATGGGCGCGCAAAGCGGCCGGCCCCTGCCGGTGCCTGGCGCCGAAGCCCCCAATTGCGTGACTGCAATGGCTTTCCTGCGCGCCTTCAACGACGGCCGCCTGCAGCACGTCGGCAAGCGCGTGGTGGTGATCGGCGGCGGCGATACGTCCATCGACGTGGCCACCGTGGCACGCCGCCTGGGCAACATCCAGCAGGACAAGGCTACCGACTATCCCGAACTGATCATCCAGGGGCACGTGGCGCATGACGTGGCAAAAGTGTCGGCGCGCGAGGGTGCGGAAGTGGTGCTGATTTCCCGCGCCAGCATCGACAAGATGAACGCCAACAAGCACGAAATCGAGCACGCCCTGTCGGAAGGCATCGAGATCCGCGGCGGGATCACGCCGATTGCGGTCGTGGTCGGGCCGGACGGGCGCGCCACCGCGCTGCGCGTTGCCGAGTTCGAGGTGGTCAAGGGTGCGACCGTGATCAAGGAAGGCACCGAGGTCGACATCCCGGCCGACCTGATCGTGTCCGCCATCGGCCAGGCCGTCGATTTCACCGGCATGGAGTCGTTCGACAACGGCAAGGGCCTGATGACCGCCGACAAGAACTACCAGGTTCCCGGCAAGAAAGGCTATTTCGTCGGCGGCGACGTGATCAAGCCGCATCTGCTCACCACCGCCATCGGCCATGCCGCCATCGCGGCGGACGGCATCGACCGCTACCTGCGTGCCGAGGAACTGGAGAAGCGTCCGCGCGTCGACGTGCATGTCTTCGACCTGCAGCGCAAGATGCTGGAGAAGGGCCTGAAGATCGAGGAGTTCAAGCACGAGTCCGCCTGGGGCACCGACTCCAGCGCGGTCGCTGTGCACAACTTCGAGGACCGTTCCTACAAGCACGTGATCCCGTCCAACGAGCTGTTCCTCGGGCATTTCCTGTTCACGCTGCGCCACCAGCGCAAGGTGGTGCAGCTTACCGCCGAGCAGGCACTGGGTAACTTCGAAGACCGCCTGGGCGTGCTGTCGGAGCAGGAAGTCGTCGCCGAAGCCAAGCGCTGCATGAGCTGCGGCCTGTGCTTCGAGTGCGACAACTGCGTGGTGTATTGCCCGCAGACCGCGGTGTTCAAGGTCAAGAAGACCCAGTCCACCACCGGCCGCTATGTCGATACCGACTACGCCAAATGCATCGGCTGCCACATCTGCGCCGACGTTTGCCCGACCGGCTACATCAAGATGGGTATGGGCGACTAAGCATGAGCGTGCCGGCACAACTGGGTAAGCTGCTGAACTGGAAGTGGGGCGCCGTCCTCGGCGCCTTGCTGGCGGTCAGTCTGGTCGCGGTGGCTGGCGACGAGGACGAGGGCAAGAAGTCCAGCCGCGTGCCGAAGCCGCATGTCGTCATCGAAAAAGGCGACAAGTGCGTGGAGGATGAAGCCTTCATGAAGCGCAACCACATGAAGCTGCTCATGCACCAGCGCGACGAGACCGTGCACAAGGGCATACGCACCACGAAATACAGCCTGCAAAACTGCATCGACTGCCACGCCAGCCGCAAGAACAACAGCGTGCTCGGCAGCAACGACAACTTCTGCCAGGGCTGCCACAGCTACGTCGCAGTCAAGATCGATTGCTTCGAGTGCCATTCCAGCAAGCCCAAGCCTATGGCGGCGCGTGTCGTGGCGGCGGGGAACGGCGCTGTTGTGGCGGCAGACTACTCCGGGGTGAATAAATGAGCGACGAAATCAACGTCAGCCGCCGCCAGATCGTCGGTTTCGGCTCGGCCGCACTGGCCGGATTGGCGCTGGCGCCGGGGGTGCTGCTGTACGACCTGGCCCACGGCAAGCAGCCGGACGAAGCGGTGTCCGGCAAAGTGCGCTGGGGCATGCTGATCGACACCAATAATTGCAAGGATGGCTGCAACGACTGCGTCAAGGCATGCAATACCGAGGCGCATCTTTCCGGCGGCACCAAGGAAACCGACTCGCAGTGGATGCGCAAGGTCGAGTTGAAAGACATGCGCACCGGCCGCGCCACCTCGCTGCCGATGATGTGCCAACACTGCGCAGAGCCGCCGTGCGTGGACGTGTGCCCGACCGGGGCATCGTTCAAGCGCGCCGACGGCATCGTGCTGGTCGACAAGCACATCTGCATCGGCTGCCGTTACTGCATGATGGCGTGCCCGTACAAGGCGCGCTCTTTCGTGCACGAAGTGGTCACCGACCAGAATTCGGATCTGCCGCGCGGCAAGGGCGTGGTGGAATCCTGCACCATGTGCGCGCACCGGGTTGACCGGGGCCAAACGACGGCCTGTGCCGAGGCATGCGCATCGGCGGGTCACAATGCCATTCTTTTCGGCGACCTGAACGACCCCAACAGCGAGATAGCCAAGCGCGTCGCGACATACGCCACCACCCAGGTGCGCGCCGACCTGGGGTTGAACCCAGGCATTCGTTACCAGGGAATTTGAGATGCAACCCATTGCCTATCGTGAAATTGAGGGCCGCAGCCCGGCGTATTACGCGCTGTTGGGCGGCCTCGCGCTGTTTGTCCTGTTCGGCTTGTCGGCCGCCTACTACATGGAAGAGCACGGCCACATCGTCACCGGCATGAACAACCAGATCGTATGGGGCATGCCGCACGTGTTCGCGGTGTTCCTCATCGTGGCGGCATCCGGTGCGCTCAACGTGGCATCCATAGGCTCGGTGTTCGGCAAGTCCATGTACAAGCCGCTGGCACCGTTGTCCGGACTGCTCGCCATCGCCATGCTGCTCGGCGGGCTGACGGTGCTGATGCTGGACTTGGGGCGTCCCGACCGGCTCATCGTGGCCATGACCTACTTCAACTTCAAGTCGGTGTTCGCCTGGAACGTGTTTCTTTACACCGGTTTCTTCACCGTCGTCGCGGTCTACCTGTGGACCATGATGGAGCGGCGCATGAACCCATACACCAAGGCGGCCGGGATGGCGGCCTTCATCTGGCGCCTGCTGCTGACCACCGGTACCGGCTCCATTTTCGGCTTCCTGGTGGCACGCCAGGCGTACGATTCCGCGCTGATGGCGCCGATGTTCATCATCATGTCGTTTTCCTACGGCCTCGCGGTCTACATCCTGGTGCTGCTCGCCGCCTACAACTGGACCGGGCGCGCCCTGGGCGACACGGTGCTGCTGCGGCTGAAGAAGCTGCTGGCGGTGTTTATTGCCGCCGTGCTGTACTTCGTCGCGGTGTTTCACATGACCAACCTGTACTTCACCAAACAGCACGGCATCGAGCGCTTCATCCTGCTGGACGGCGGCATACACACGCTGTTGTTCTGGGTCGGCCAGGTATTGCTGGGCAGCCTGCTGCCGCTGGCCATCCTGTTCCATCCGACGCTGGGCAAGCAGCGCCCCATGATCGCGCTGTCGGCGGCGCTGGTCATAGTGGGCGGCCTGGCGCAAATGTACGTAACCATCATCGGCGGCCAGGCTTACCCGCTCGACCTGTTCCCCGGCATGCAGGTCACCAGCACGTTCTACGACGGCGTGATCCACCATTACACCCCCAGCCTGCCGGAAATCATGCTGGGTCTGGGTGGCGTGGCGATTGCCGGCGCCATGGTGGTGTTCGGCATCAAGATTCTGCGCTTCCTGCCGGAAAGCCTGGAAAATAACGTGGTCGATTCGCATCACAAATAAGTCCTGAGTGCCGAGCGAAAGGCACGGCCCAGCACTCAGGACTCAGCACTCAGCACTCAGGACTCGTGATATGACTGAAGAACATCCATTCGCCGGATACATCCGCACCCTCGGCAAAGGCAAGCATGGCTCGCGCTCCATGAGCGAGGACGAGGCGCATCGCGCCATGCAAATGATCCTGGCGGGCGAAGTGGAGCCCATCCAGTTAGGCGCCTTCCTGATGCTGATGCGGGTCAAGGAAGAAACGCCGGAGGAGTTGGCCGGTTTCGTGCGCGCCGCCAAGGAGTCGCTTGCCCTGCCGGCCGATGCGCCGCAAGTGCAACTCGACTGGTCCTCCTACGCCGGCAAGCGCCGCCATCTGCCGTGGTTTTTGCTTTCGGCATTGCTGCTGGCCGGCAGCGGCTTCAAGGTTTTCATGCACGGCGCGCCCGGCCGCAAGGACGACCGCGTGTACACGCCGCAGGTGCTGGAAATGCTCGGCGTGAAGGAATCGGCTTCCCTGGCCGAAGCAGCCGAGGCGTTGCGCAGCCGCAACTTCGCTTTCGTCACCCTGCAAAACTTCAGCCCGGTGCTGAACGACATCATGAACCTGCGCCCCATGCTGGGCCTGCGTTCGCCGGTGCACACCCTGGCGCGCATGATCAATCCGTTCGATGCGCCGGCGTCGCTGCAAGGCATTTTTCATCCCGGCTACCGCAACATCCACCAGGGCGCCGCGCTGCTGCTGAAGCAGCCGCACACGGCGGTGTTCAAGGGCGAGGGCGGCGAAGTCGAACGCAATCCCGACGGCCCCTGTCTGGTGCAGGGCGTGCACAACGGCGAGATGCAGGACGAGGAGTGGCCGGCCATGTTCGACGGCCCGCGCCACCTCAAGGACGAGATCATGGACCCCTCGCGCCTGCTCTCCGTATGGCGCGGCGAAAGCCACGACGAATACGGCGAGGCCGCAGTGATCGGCACCACCGCCATCGCCCTCAAGACCATGGGCGAGGCGGACAGCATAGCAGCGGCCGAGGCGAAGGCCGCGGATCTGTGGAAGAAGCGGCCGGTGTCGTGGCTGCATGCCGCATAGAAGCCCTGAGTCCTGAGTACGTAGCGTGCGCTGTGCGCACGTTCGAACCGTGATCGTGCGCACAGCGCACGCTACAGCCCCAAACTGAACAGCCATGGCCCGCCTGCTCATCTCCGCCGCTCACAAGTCCTCCGGCAAGACTACCCTCAGCATCGGTCTGTGCGCGGCACTGACTGCGCGCGGGCTTGCGGTCCAGCCCTTCAAGAAAGGCCCGGACTACATCGACCCGATGTGGCTTTCCGCGGCTAGTGGGCGCGCCTGCCGCAATCTCGATTTTTACCTGATGGGCCACGACGAGATGCGCGCGTTTTTCGCGCGCCACTCGGCGGGCGCCGATGTGAGTCTGGTGGAGGGCAACAAGGGCCTCTACGACGGACTCGATCTCGACGGCAGCAACAGCAACGCGGCGCTGGCCAAGCTGCTGCAACTGCCGGTGGTGCTGGTGATCGACGCGCGCGGCATGACGCGCGGCATCGCCCCCTTGATTCTCGGCTACCAGGCTTTCGACCGCGACATCGACATCGCCGGGGTGATACTCAACAACCTCGGCGGCGCGCGCCACGAGGCCAAGCTGCGTGCCGTGATCGAACACTACACCGATGTGCCGGTGCTGGGCGCCGTGCACCATGATCCCGCGCTGCAGATCAAGGAACGCCATCTCGGCCTGATGCCGAGCAACGAATCGGATGCCGCCGCGCGCCAGGTGGCGGCGATCGGCAAGCGGGTGGCGGCGGAGGTGGACCTGGATGCGTTGCTGCGCGTGGCGGCCGCCGCGCCGCCGCTCCCGGCCGTCGCCGCGGCGCTGGTGCAACCCCTGGCGGCCAAGGGCCCCAAGGTGCGCATCGGCCTCGCGCGCGACCGGGCTTTCGGTTTTTATTACGCCGACGACCTGGAGGCGCTGGAAGCCGCCGGGGCGGAGCTGGTGCCGCTGGACACCCTGCGCGACGCGCATTTGCCCGATGTCGACGGGCTCTTCATCGGCGGTGGCTTCCCGGAGTTGTTCACCGCGGAGCTGGAAGCCAATGCCAGCCTGCGTGGGGAGATCCGCAGTGCCATTGAAAACGGCATGCCGGCCTATGCCGAATGCGGCGGGCTCATGTATCTCTCCCGGTCGATTGCGTGGCAAGGAACGACGCGCGAGATGGTCGGCGTCATCCCGGGCGACGTGGTGATGCACGACCGGCCGGTGGGCCGCGGCTACGTGCGCTTGCAGGAAACCGACCAATTGCCTTGGCCCGATCCGGACGCGGTTGGCGCGCGCGAAATCGGAGCCCATGAATTTCATTATTCCAGTCTTGAGAACCTTGCTCCCGGCACAACATACGCATACCGGGTGATGCGCGGGCACGGCGTCGACGGCAAGCACGACGGCATCGTGTACAAGAACTTGCTGGCCAGCTATTGCCATCTGCGCAGCGTGCAGGGGCACAACTGGGCGGCGCGTTTCGTGGCCTGGGTGCGCAAGATGCGCCGCGAACCGCACAACTTCCAGGCCGCCGGCGCGGCCCGGCGTTGAAACCCACGACAGGAGAAAGCACATGTTTACAGTAACGCAGCAGGCAGCCGCGCAGATCCTTCAGGCGGCCGGGCAGTCCGACGCTGAGGGCATGGCGTTGCGCATCGCGGCCAAGCGCCTGGCGGACGGCTCCATCGACTACGGCATGGGCTTCGACGAGGAGCGCGAGCACGATGCGCGCGTCGAGTCGCAAGGGCTGACGCTGCTGGTGTCGCCGCTGAGCCAGCCACTGCTGGCGGGCGTCACGCTCGATTTCGTCGAACTGGAGCCGGGCGATTTCCGCTTCATCTTCATGGCTTCCGAAGAAACCGCAGAGCAAGGCGCAGGCTGCGGCAGCGGTGGTTGCCGTAGCGGCGGCTGCGGCAGCAGCAGCGGCGGTTGCGCGTAGTCAACCGAGACGGCTGAGCCCGAGATGAGCTTCGATGTCGTGATCATCGGCAGCGGCCCCGGAGGCTACAAGGCCGCCATTACCGCCGCTCACCTGGGCGCCAAGGTGGCCTTGGTGGAGAAAGGCCTGGCGGGCGGGACCTGCCTCAACCAGGGCTGCATTCCGAAGCAGACGCTGCTGCATCTGGCATCCCTCATCGAAGACGTCAACGACTTGCAGGGACGCGGCCTGGTCGGCGCCGTGCGCGGCGATTTCGCGGCGGCCATGGCGCACAAGGACGAAGTGGTTGCCGGCATCCGCGGCAATTTCTCGGTGTGGCTGAAACGCCTCGGCGTGCAGGTGTTCCAGGGCACGGCGCGGCTGCTGGACGCCAATACTGTGGAAGTGGCGTCGGCAGCCCCGGCCACCCCGGAAAGACTGTTCACCAGGCGCATCATCCTGGCGACCGGGTCGCGCCCCAAGCCGCTGGACGGCTGCCCCACCGACGGACGCATCGTGCTCAACTCGCAGGATTTCATGTTCGACCTGAAGCAACTGCCCGAATCCATCCTGTTCGTGGGCGGCGGCGCCATCGGCGTGGAGCTCGGTTTTCTGCTGCACCAGTTCGGTTCGCGCGTGTGCATCGTCGAGCAGGGCGATCAACTGCTGCACAAGGCGCGCGTATCGGAGCGCGCCGGCGGGTTGCTGGAACGCAAGTTCAGCCGCCTTGGGATAGAAGTGCGCAAGAATCTTTCCGTGGCGCGCTGCGACACCACCTCAGGCCGAGCCGAGGTGACCTTCACCGACGGCACCCAGGCGCAGTACGAGCGCGTGCTGGTGGCGGTGGGGCGCGAGCCTTTCACCGCCGGGCTGGGGCTGGAAAACGCCGGCGTCGCCCTCACCTCGGAAGGGTTCGTGCAGACTTCGGAGTTCCTGGAAACCTCGGTGCCGGGCATCTACGCCATCGGCGACGTCAAGCCCGGCCCCATGACCGCCAACGCCGCGCTGCACGACGCCAAGGTGGCGGCCACCAACGCCGTCAGCGGCAACCAGTTGCACCCCAATTATTTCAAGGTGCCCGTGGTGATCCACTCCGCGGTGGAAATCGCCGCGGTCGGATTGACCGAGGACCAGGCCGAGGAAGCCGGCTTCGAGGCGGACGTGGCGCGCGCCAGCATGGGCGGCTCCGGCAAGGCGCGCGCGTACCACAACAGCGAAGGCTTCATCGAGGTGGTGCACGATTCGGAAACCGGCCAGTTGCTGGGCGGCTGCATCGTCGGCGCGGAAGCGGGCGAGCAGATCCACATGCTCGCGGCGGCCTGCCAGTCGGAGCGCGGCTTGTGGTTCTTCAAGGACATGAGCTACAGTCACCCGTCCTGGTGCGAGGAGCTGGAAACAGCCATCGACCCTTACACGTCGGCATTTTCCAGGTCGGGAAAAACTATTTTTCGGCCGGGCATTTATGCCGAGCACGAGTGAACGAAGCCGAATAATTTTGAAACTTTTGCAGGATAGCAGCGCATGAATTTTTTACCGGTTTTCCTGGATATCAAAGGCAAGAACTGCCTGGTGGTCGGCGGCAACGAAGTGGCGGCGCGCAAGGCTGCGCTGCTGATGCAGGCGGGCGCGTGGGTGACGGCGGTGGCGCCGGAGCTGGCGCCCGGCTTCGCGCAACTCAAGGAGCAGGATCGGCTGGTGCACATCAAGCAACCCTTCGGCGCGGCACTGCTGGACGACATGGTGCTGGTGATCGCCGCGGACGAGGACGAGGCGCTCAACCGCCAGGTTTCGGAGGCGGCCAAGGCGCGGCAGCTCCCGGTCAACGTGGTGGACCATCCCGAGCTGTGCTCCTTCATCATGCCCTCCATCATCGACCGCTCGCCGCTGATCATTGCGGTTTCCAGCGGGGGGGCGTCGCCGGTGCTGGCGCGGCTGTTGCGCGCGCGCCTGGAGACCATGATTCCCGCCGCCTACGGGCGCCTGGCGAGCCTTGCCGAGCGCTTCCGCGGCAATGTGAAAAAGCGTTTTTCCAGTTCCGCGCAGCGCCGCATGTTCTGGGAAAAGGCCCTGCAGGGACCGGTGGCTGAGATGGTGTTCGCCGGGCAGGATAAAGCGGCCGACGCCGCGCTGCAAAAACTGCTGGAATCCGAGCAGCCCGAGGACATGCCGCGCGGCGAGGTTTACCTGGTCGGCGCCGGCCCCGGCAACCCGGACCTGCTCACCTTCCGCGCACTGCGTTTAATGCAGCAGGCCGACGTGGTGGTGCACGACCACCTGGTCACCCCCGCCGTGCTCGACATGGCGCGGCGCGACGCCGAACGTATCTACGTCGGCAAGGAAACCAGCAACCACACCCTGCCCCAGGAAGGCATCAACGATCTCCTGGTGCGCCTGGCGAAAGAAGGCAAGCGCGTGCTGCGGCTCAAGGGCGGCGACCCCTTCATCTTCGGCCGCGGCGGCGAAGAAATCGCCACCCTGGCCGACAACGGCATCCCGTTCCAGGTGGTGCCCGGCATCACCGCCGCCTCGGGCGTCGCGTCCTACGCCGGCATCCCGCTCACCCATCGCGACTACGCCCAGTCCTGCGTGTTCGTCACCGGGCACCTGAAAGACAACAGCATGGACCTGGACTGGGACGCGCTGGCCCGCCCCAACCAGACCATCGTCATCTACATGGGCTTGCTGGGCCTGCCGGTGCTGTGCCGCGAACTGGCCGCGCACGGCCTGCCAGCCTCGACACCTGCCGCCATCGTGCAGCAGGGCACCACGGCCCACCAGCGCGTCGTGGTCGGCACCCTGGAAACCCTGCCGGCGCTCACCGTGGAAGCCAAGCTGAAACCGCCGACCCTCATCATCGTCGGCAACGTGGTCAAGCTGCAGGAAAAACTTGCCTGGTTCGAGGCGACGGCCGAGGATTAGTCAGTAGGTTGGGTTGGGCGCAGATGCGCCGTAACCCAACAAGCCAAAGCGTCGGCGTTGATGTGTGCTGTCCGTTGGACCCGGATTATCCATTAGAGCCGAAACGCCACTGTAGGAGCGGCGCCCTCGCCGCGATTTGCGGCCGCATTCGCGCCGGGGGCGGCGCTCCTACATGCGTGAGCATTCCAATGGATAATCTGGGTTAAAGGTTGGGTTTGTTGGGTTACGCGATAAAGCCGCTAACCCAACCTACATTACTGTCAGCCCGTAGGCTGGGCTGAGCCTGCGAAGCCCAGCACATGGCTAGCGCCCCGCCTCTTCCCCCCAGACGAAGACCGGGCCGAATGTGACGGCGCCATGGCCGCCCTGCGGCTCGGATACCACGGCGTGCAACGCGCCCCCCCGAGTGGCCCCGCCAAGCTCCCATATGCCATCCACTACCAGGCCGGTGTAGCCAGGGTTCACGCTCACCAGGAACGAGTGCTTGACGTCGCAGTTGCGCGACCAGCCGTCGGGATTGCGCGCCGAGGACTTGCCGCTGGTGACCACCAGGTCGCAGCGGTCGCCGTGGCGCCCGATGCCGAAGGTCAGCCGGCCGGATTCCATGCCGGCGAATGCATCGCCGCTGCCTCCGGCATTCTGGATGCTGAACAGGACATGATGCGCATCGCCATGCGGCGTCGGCAGGGCGAGTGTCGCTTGCCCCGGGCTATGGGGTGTGACCACCGTCGTCTCCTGGCTCACGTGCCAGGTCCAGTCCGAAGGCAGGGTGGTCGGGGACAGGTGCGCCTCCTTTCCGCCATTGAGCAAATTGGCGCGCACGCTGGCCGCGGAACCGGCCAGGATGAGTGCGATGAGGCCGATCGCCACCGGTTTGTCCCACGGCATGACCATGCCGCTCGCCCGCCCGCCTGTGTCGTGTTGCAGGCGCTGAGCGAGTCGGGCGCGCAAACGGTTCAGCGGATATTCCACCCCGTAGACCGCTGCCAGCGCCAGGACGAAGGTCACCGGCAGAGCCGGCAGCATGGAGTCGCCGATCAGACCAAGTTGCGCCATGACCTGGGCCACCGGCAGGTGCAGCAGATAGGTGGCGTAAGTGAGATCGCCGAGCAGTTGGTCAAGCCGGCTGCGCCCGCGCAGACCCGCCACCAGCACGGCAAAGGCAGGCACCGCGAGCAGCAGGTTGAGCGTGACGTTGCCGAGTCCCAGCGGCAGATAACCGATCAGCAGTAGAAAAAATGCGGCGGCAGCCATGGCTGCCCGGCCGGGGCGCAACGTGCGGTAGTGATAGAGCAGGGAGCCGCTGGCGAAGGCGAACAGCAGGGGCATGCCGCTGGTGGCGAAATACCACTCCCACACCGGTTGGCGCGGGTCCAGGTAGGCGGAGAACGCCAGGTAGTATACGAGCCCACTGCCCCAAACCAGCCACAGCCGCGTCTTGCGCGTGACCAGCCAGGGCGCGGCGGCGTAGAAGACCAGGTCGTACGCCAGCGTCCATGCGGGACCGATGAAAAAGTTCTGGAACAATGGACCTTGCCCGCCGTGGTCGGCGAAAAATCCGCCGATGCCGAAAGGAAATAGCAGCACGTTGGCGGCGAAATGCTCGGGAAGCGGGAACAGCAGCAAGTTGCGAACGATTTCCACGGCGCTGCCGTGTACTGCGGCCTGGGTCGAGGCAGTCACGGCCAGGATCGCCCAGTAAGCGGCAAACACCAGCAAATACAGCGGATAGATGCGCAGCGCACGGCCCGTGTAAAAAGCGGCGATGCCGCGCCACGACGGCGCATATTTTTCGGACAGCGCGGCGGCGATGACGTAGCCGCTGATGACGAAGAAGCCGGACACCGCGATGTTTCCGCCTCCGGCATAGGCCAGGTATTCCACCCCGAGTTTGTCCACCAGCCAAGGCTGGATCTGGCCGCTGAAAAAAGCGTAGTGGAAGTCGACCACCATCAGGGACAGAGCGAAGCGCAGCCAGCCTAGCCCCATTCGCGGTCACCCCGCCGGACGAAAGAAGTGGTTGCGAACGCGCAAAATCAACGCATAAGGTGTGCGGAAAATGCACGTTATTCCGGGTGCGGAGGACTTCAGCGTTGCTGGGAATGGGGGTGGTGCGGGGCTGGTGCGGCTAACGTGCATCGGGCGCCAGAGAAAAGAGACTTACATGAATATAGCATGCCTTGGGGTTGGGTGTGTCGCGGTGGAGTCGTGCTCTTCAGGCCCTCCGTCCGCGGCCTTTTTTACGGACCCCTCAAGAATCTGCAACGAACCGGACATGTGCTACGGAAAGAACGGGGACATGCGCATGCATTTCACGCTGAAGCGATGTTGAAACCTCCATCGCTTCAGCAAGGGAGATGCCCTCGTCGAGGGCTATCGTGATTTCCGCATGCAGTTCATGGCCGAGCCACCGCGCCTTGATTTCATGTATGCGTTTTAACAACGGCACGTGTTCGGCTGCGTGCTCGATTTCGTGGACGATTCCAGGTTCGACTCCATCCAGTAAACGGGTGACGACGGCGCGGGCAGACTGCCATACGATGCCGAGGATTATGAGCGTGATCAACAGACCGATGACGGGATCGGCCAGCGGCCAGCCCAAGTGGACGCCCACCGCGCCGGCAACCACCGCCAGGCTCGTGAGGCCATCTGCGGCGGCGTGATGGCCGTCCGCGACCAGCGCCGTGCTGTTGATCCGACGTCCGACGCGAATGCGGACAATCGCCGCAGCCGCGTTGCCGATGAGTCCCACCACGCCGGCTGCTGCGACAAGCGGGAGATAGTGGACAGGTTGCGGGTCGGCCAGTCTGGCGATGGCCTCATACCCGCTCGCGATTGCGCTGAACAGGATGATCAAGACGATCAGGAGGCCGGCCAAATCCTCCGCCCGGCCAAGGCCGTAAGTGAACGTGCGGGTGGGTTTCCGGCGGCCCAGCAGGAACGCGACCCCCAGCGGAATGGCCGTCGTGGCGTCAGCGAAGTTGTGTATCGTATCGGCCAGCAATGCCACGCTGCCTGTAGCCGTCACTGCCGCGAGTTGTAGGAGCGCGGTGCCCATAAGGATGGCAAACGACCACTTGACCGCCCGGATGCCTTCCTTGGATTCGGCGATGCTCGGATCGATCGCGCCGTGCGTATGTCCGTGCCTGGTTTCGCCGGACCGGTGTTCATGGGCGTCCCGCCCCCCATGGGGATGGCTGCCATCTACACTGAACCAGCTTTGTATCTTGGAAAACATTTACCCCTCACAGGTATTTTGACAGCGCCTTGAACTCGCGGACGGCATCGCTGGGCTCCATCTCTCCCAGGCAATGCTCGATATGGTCGTTCACGAGTTCGCGCTTGGCGTTGGATATGGCGTTCTCGACGGCGTGAAGCTGTTGGGCGAGATCGACGCAGGGACGGCCCTCGTCGAGCATGGTGAGAATGCCGGCAAGATGTCCGTGTGCGCGTTTGAGGCGGGCGATGATATTGCGATGGCTAACGTGTTTCATATGTGTTGTCCCATGGGTGCGGGCGAAGCCGGTTTTTCAAGAAGCACGAACCAGGCGAAATTGAAGACGCCCTTGTCAATCACGTTGAAGCCCGTGCGCCGCGCCATGCGCTGCCAGCCTTCCCTCGACGTGAGGAAAAAAGACAACAAGTTGCCGACCGCGAACATCGGCCAGCCCGGAGTCCACACGGCCATGAGGAAACGCCCGCCAGGTTTCAAAACCCGGAACACTTCTTTCAGCCCCTGCTCCTTGTATTGCCCCAAGTGATCGAATACGTTGGTGCTGACCGCACTATCGAACAGGTTGTCGTTGAAATCCAGGGCCGTGAGGTCGGCCTTTTCGATACGAACACGGTCGGCGAGGCCCGCAACGCGGAGATTATGATCCAGCAGAAGCCGCCCGCCATCGTCGATATAGCCGGCGTCGAAACGGTCGACCGCCACCACGCGCCCTTCGCCCAGGAGGCGGCTCAAGGCGATTGTCGTGCGGCCGGCGCCGCACCCGGCGTCGAGGACGAGGTCTTCGCCGCTGCGCAGTAGCGGAACCATCGGAAGCACCACATGGTCGGGGCTGCGGAACGACAGCATAATGAAATTACCGACGACGAACGAGGCGCAGAGGAGCACCGCCAGGAACGAAAGCGGCCACCAGGCCGGCGCGGCGACTTGAATCGCGATGGCGGCGGCGAAGGCGACAAGTGCTGCCACCGCGAGCCCGTTCATCCATTCCGGTCCCCAGCCGAACTCCAAGACATCGGGCCGGGGTGAAGCGGGCCGCAGGAACAACCGGCGAATCCCGACGACATAAAGCGAAGCGAGCAACACGACACCTCCGGCGAGATGGAACCCTGCGAAAAGCAGGATAGACCGTGAAACGGCCTCCAGAGAAGGTACATAAAGCAGGAGGATCAGTCCCGCGATCAGCCCCAGGACTCCCACTATCCAAGCGTGGCTGTGGATGTTCCGTTGCATACGCGTATGTGGGTGCGGGTGGGTGTGGTGCATAGCTACCTCCGTGATAGTTAATGGGCGCATCCTATCCCCCAGGGTAGGATGTGTCAATAGACCCTAAGCACTGTAGCTACGAGCAGCCCGGCGGGATGATAGAAGACGAGAGAAGCGGCGTTGTAGAGGCCCAACGACAGAGCTTAGGGGAGACGGCCAGCAACGCTGGACGGCTTCCCTCGACAGCGCCGGGTTGGCGTCATAGATACCTCGAAGAGTGCAATGTAGGGCGGATGAGCGCAGCGTTATCCGCCGAATGTTACTCACCGAAACGATGTGCGGAGCATCCCATGCGGCGGAAGGCGCTACGCTTTTCCGCCCTACGCGGTCTTGTTCCGCCGGTATGCCGTAGTTTAGGAAATTAGCATGGTTTCGCGGCGCCGGGGAATCTCGGCAGTGGCCCGCACCGGCTTCCGCGCGAACTCTTAGGGCGGCGGGGTGCGCGAGGCCAGCTTGTTTTCCACCGCGAATACCGCCGCCTCGACGCGCGAGGAGAGGTTGAGTTTGGAGAGGATGTGGCGCACGTGCAGTTTGACGGTGTCGTGGCTGATGTCGAGGGCGCGGGCGATGGTTTTGTTGCTTTGGCCCTGGGCCAGGTGGCCGAGGATTTCGCGCTCGCGTCCGGTGAGCAGGTCGAGCAGGGAGCCGCGGGTGCCTTGTTTCTGGTCGAGCAGGTTGACCAGCTTGGCGGTCATTTGCGAGGCCACCACGGTTTCGCCGCGCGCGGCACGGTGGATGGCGTCCACCACTTCGTCCGGTTCCATGTCCTTGAGCAGATAGCCGCGGGCGCCGGCGCGCAGGGCGTTGGCCAGGTCTTCCTCGGCGTTGCTTACCGTCAGCAGCAGGGTGGGGACGTCGAAACCTTCGCGCTTCAGTTCGCTTAGCAGCGAGATGCCGTCCTGCCCGGGCATGTGGAGATCGGTGACCAGCACGTCCGGATTGTGTTCCCGCAACAGTTGCCGCACTTCTGCGCCGTTGCCGGTGATGCCGACCACCTTGATGGTGCCGTTGTGTTCCAGCAACTCGGCCAGGCCCTTGCGGAACAGCGTGTGGTCGTCGACCAGCACGACGCGGACCGGCGCGCTCATGCGTCTACCTTGCAGTAGCTGGCGGCGGGGAAGCGCAGTTGCACCCGAGTGCCTTCGCCGATGCGGTTGTCCACCGCTATGTCGCCGGCGAGGCGGTGGGCGCGTTCGCGCATGATGTTGAGGCCGAAATGCATGCCGCCGGGAGACTCGTCGCTGCTGTCGAGCCCGATGCCGTCGTCGTCGACGGTCACGCTGTAGTCGCCGCCCGACTTTTCGATGGACAGGCGCACATGGCGCGCGTGGGCATGCTTGTAGATGTTGTTCAGCGCTTCCTGCACGATGTGGAACACCTGCACTTCCTGGTCGGGTGTGAGGTTGATGTCGCGCGCAGGGTTGGCGAAGTCGATGGCGATGTCGGTTTTTTTGCGGAAGCCGTCGACCAGGTCCTGCAGGGCCGGCAGCAGGCCGCGCGGGTCCATGCGCTGGCGGAACTGCGAGAGCAGTTCGCGTAGGCCGGAGTAGGCCGATTCCATGGCGTCGTCGACATCGTTGAGGTATTTCCCCGCGAGCGCGTCGTCGTGGGAGCGCATGGCGTCGCTCAAAAGCGCTAGGCGCATTTTCATGTAAGCGAGCGTTTGCGCCAGCGAATCGTGGATTTCATTGGCCAGCATCTGGCGCTCGTTGGTCAGGGTGACGCGCATGTTTTCGCGCGTGAGGCGCACGTTTTCCAGGGCCATGCCGAGATGTTCGCTGATGGAATAGAACAGCAGCGACACGTCTTCCGGGATCGGCTTGTCGGTCGCCATGAACAGGTTGTACACCCCCATCACCTTGCCTTTGTGCTGCAGCGGCACGGCCACCACGTTCTTGCAGGCGTCGCCGAAAAAGTTCTGCGCGGTTTTTTCCTTGCACACGTGCGGCGCGTGGGAAGACTGTACCGTGTGGTCGCGCGCCGCCATGCCGCAGACGCCGCACTCCAGGGCTGTGAGCTGCTCGCGCTCGACCACCTCGGGCGGCAGGCCGATGGCGCCGACCAGGCGCAGGTGCGAGCCGTCCGCAGTCAACACCCGCACCGCGCCTGCCTGGGCGCCCGCGAGCTTGATCATGGTGGTGAGGAATCGCTCCAGCAGTTGCTCAAGATCGGTGTCGCTGCTGAGATTGGCGGCGATCTCGGAAAGTACGCGCAGCGCGGGGATTTTGTAGCCGCCCACGTCGCGGGTGGGTTTGGCAGCGTGGGTATGGCTATGGGCGTGCTTCATGAGTTTTGGAAAAGCCGGACGAAGAAATACGATTGTAACAACAAGGTGCCGGGAAGTTCACAAGTAAAACGCACGTCAGCGCCCAAGCCCGCGCGGCGGAACTTTGACCAGCCGATACACCGGCTTGTCGAGATTGCGCAGGCGCAACTCGTTCATGCCGGGCCCCACCTGTACCACGCCCGGCTCCGCGTGGTACGGCCCGACCAGCGACGGCGCCGAGATCAGGCCATAAACGCCGGGTTCCAGCGCCTGGGTGCGCACGGTGACGTCGCGGCCTTCGGTCGACATGGTGTAACCGCCGAACGGGTTGGCAAGCGGCTCGCCGATGAAGATGCCCTCGCCCGGCCACGCCACGCTTTTCCAATAGGCCTCGATCAGCGACTCGCCGCGCAGGTAGAGGTGCATCGCCAGCGCCGGGTTGGGGAATTTGGCGAGATGGTTGCACGGCTCCACCACGGTGCCGTAGCTGCCGGTGGCGCCGGCCTCCAGCCAGCGCAGGCTGCTCATCTGCCCGCTGTCGGTGAGCTGCCCGCCGGTCGAGGTGAGGTGGTCGGCCATGGCACCCGGCACGAAGTCCAGCGTGTCCAGGCCGGGCACATGCATGAGCCCGGTGAAGTAGAACAGCACGTCCTTTTTGTCGCGGATGGCGTCCTGTTCCAGCAGCTTGACGTCGAGCAGGCCGGAGAGGGATTTGGCCAGCTCCGGGAAAATGAAGGCGCGCACGTTGCGCGCCTTGTCCGGGGTGCTGAGCAGGTAAGCCGTGCCGCCGGGGTGGGTGTGGTCCGAGGCGATGCCGCGGTCGATCAGCGCTTTGACGTTGTGCAAGCTGGTGCCGGCGAGCGCCATGGTCGGCCGCAGCTTGAGATCGGTGTGCGGCATGTGGCTGGCGGAGTTGAAGTAGGGACTCGGTTTGGTCGGGCCGCACTGGCGCGAGCAATAAGCCTCGTCGAAGCCCAGGGCGAAGGCGCTGGTGATCGACATGCAATCGACCCGGTACGGCGCCGCCCAGGTAAGGGCGTAAGCCTGCACCGGCTCGGGCGTCTTGCGCTCGACCTCCGCCCTGATGCGCGCAAACTCGGCGCGCGGCATGACGCTGGCGCCGCCGGCGAAGCGCACGTGCACCATGTTGGCCTCAGGAATGCCGCGCCGCGTTTTGTAGTATTCGCCGATCTGCACGCTCAACGGGTCCTCGTCGTTGACGATCACGGCGAGATCCTCCGGCCCCAGGCTGCTCTTGGGCAGGAAAAGGTGGGGCGGGTCTGGATTCTGGACTTGCTCCGGCGCGGCGTGTGTCGCCCCGGCCAGCAGGCCGAGGAGACAGCAAAACGTGGCGATGCTGCGCGAATCGAAACGGATACCGAAAATGCTCATGCTCCTAAGATGCCCGAAAACGCCCGAAGTTCACGCCAGCAGCACCGCCACGATGCCGGTGATGAATATCCCGTCGAAGGTACCGGCACCGCCGATGGAAGCGATCGGCGCGCCCAGCTTTTTTATGTCCCTGAGACGCAGGATGTCCGCGCCGATCAGCACCCCCAGCGTGCCGCAGATGTACGCCAGCGGAGCGCTCTGCTCCGGGTTCAGGGCGATGGCGGCGAGGGCGGCGGTGAGCGGCGCGATGAGCACCGGAATGCCGATGCCCAGCCCCGGAACGAGGCGGCTGAAGGAGTAGCTCACCACGCTCACCAGCGCCACCGCAACCAGCACCTGCAGCGGGTCGAGCGGGTTGTGCGCCAGCAGGTAAATGCAGAAAGCCACCGGCGTCACGCACCCGCCGACGTTGACCGCCACCACTGTCCTGCCGGTGAACGGTATGCGTTCCACTCCGAACATGCGGCGCACCTGAGGCGGCAGTTCGCCGGCGGGAGGCCCGTCCGCCTTCATGCTGAACAGCGGCAGGTTGATCGAGCTTCCCATCAGCAGCGTGAACACCAGCAACAGCGCCGACCCCGGCGAAAGCCCGAGCTTGTCGAAGGCAATGGTCACCACCCCGATCTGGACGAAGGTTACCAGGGCGATGAAGGCGGTTAGCAGTAGCAGCAGGCGTAGGGGTGAGGGGGGCATGGGGCTTTAGCGATGGCGCCGACGCCATCGGCGGGAAAATATCTAGAATGGAGTTTACATGGTAGTGCCGTCGGCGTGGATTGGAAAGTGGATGTCCTCTGCGCCGTCTGTGGCAAACCGCCGTTTCCAGGTCAAGACAACAATGCCCAAACTCTCACTCATTGAATCCGAAGCCGCACGGTTTGTGGGCCACATGCCCGAGTCCAAGCGGCGCGCGCTCCAGCAGGCGCTGGTCGATTTGTGCGAAGCACATTGGCTGGAGATTCGCGGACCCGAACCGGCAACGCCGCTGGCGCATGCGCTATGGTCGGCCACGCCGCCGCTCGCCGACCTGCTGGCGGACTTGCACGCGGCTGGCGATGGGCGGCTGGATCGGGCGTTGCAGGGCCGCAAAGCGGCGCAGGGATTTGCGCTACTGGCGCTGGCGGAGATCGAGCGCGGCAACGCAGAAGGCGTGCGCATCGCCCATGAGCCGATGATGCTGTTCGGCTCCCCTGCGGCGGGAGCATGCTACGCCGAGGGTGTGTCGGCCGCCCTGCGCGGCAAGGGCGGAGCGCCGCAATGGCATCCGCATGCGCCAAAGCCGGCATTGTGGAAAGCGCTTGCCTGCATTGCGGCGCATACCGGGCGCTGCGATCTCGGTGTGATGATGCGCGTGATCGGCTTGCTGGCGGCCCGGCCTGCGGACGAGGCGCTCGAACAGTTGCGCAGGAAGTTGGGCGAGACAGGCGTGCACTTCCTGGGCATGGACGAAGATCGCGTCCGGCTCGAAGTGCACGGCCGTGAGCACCAGTCCGTGAGCGCCAAACAGCTCGGCGACATGCTGGGCGAAATTCGGCAGGGGTGGCTGCGTTGAGAATCAGCTTCGACAAGGCATTGGACGCATGGGGAACTCCTGCTTTCAAAGAAACTCTCAAGGCAGAAATCGAGCACATGGATCCTACATTGCTTCCCCTGCAGCAGGGCTTGTCGCAAAGCAGCTATGCCATTGGTGCCAACATCAAGGCGATTGTCCTCGGCGTCAGCGAAGGGGCGGGTTTTATTCGCGCAAAAACCGGCATCTTTTTTAAGGGGATTATCGCCGGTTGCAGTTGTGCGGACGACCCCACTCCGGTCGATGAACTGACCGAGTACTGCCAAGTGCAGTTTGATATCGACAAAACGACGGCCGAGACTACGGTGACTCTGCTGCCGGATGAGTAAGGTGGCAGTATCAACCTATAAAAAGTAGTTGGACGCTGATAAACGCAGATGGACGCCGATAATTCAAAGCATTACAAGATATTTGCCACTCACCCTTTGGGTGGGAGTGTGAATGTCAATAACGCTATGTTTTATCGGCGTTTATCGGCTTTCATCTGCGTCCAATAGCCGTTTTTAGGATCAAACCATCGAGGTCTGGTGTGGTGCTTCCGAATTAACAGGCTGTTACGCGCCTCATCACGCCTCGCTGACGCCAATCTGGACGTTTCATTCGGCAGTTTCAAGCCCAACCTTTTTGCCGTAAAGATAATAACGATGTTCATAACGGCATGATTTGTAGTCGAATTATCTTCTTTCGGCGTTTGTTATCCAGCGCGATAGACAATAAGTCCGGTTACTCACTTGCTCCCACCTTGCAGCAACCGGTTTAGCCAAAGATCGGTCAACGGAACAAGATTGCCCGCGTCGGCGGCACGCAGTGCTGCGAAATAGGCAACCTTGCCAGGTTCGTCGGTAGCGGCTGGATCAATCGGCGGAAGCGCGAATTTGTAAGCCAAGGCGATGAGCAAAATGCGCCCAACTCTGCCGTTGAAATCCTTGAACGGATGTATCCATTGGAAACGCCAGTCAGACCATGCCAGTAGTTCGGCAATGGATTCCGCACTGCGCAGATGGCGCAAGCGTTCTTCCAAATCCAGACAGAAGTTTTTGATGTGGACTGCGACTTCATGGCCGGGCGGGGGTAAATGGGTACCCACCTGAACATCGGTGGCGCGAAAGCACCCAGCCCATTCCGGGAATAGCTCACCGGCGATACGGCGGTGGGTGTCGCAAATCCATTCCGGGGTAATGCGGATGTCTTCGGGTGGGTTTTCCAGCAGCGCGTCGAGGCAGTGCGCGATGTTCACCGCGAGATGCTCGGCGACTTCGCTATAAGCAAGCAGACCGGCGGCTGTCGCCAGTTCGCGGGTGGCGTCTAGCGGGCGGGTTGACACAGCAGCTTCGCCAGTCGTTCCGGGTTGACCGGCTCGTTTTCCAGCGCCATCGAGCTCAAAGTGAACTTTAGCACCTGTTGCCGATACGCCGCACGCACGCTTTCCGCGTCGGCGTGGCTTGCCCGCCACTGCTTCAGGTGCCGATCGAGTTGTCGAAGCTGTTCGGGGCTCATCGTGGTTGTCCTGTGTGGCTTTATCTTTGTATGATTCGGTGCGCCGCTCAACACTTAATGGAGCCGAGAATCGAAGGCCACGGTTCCATCCAAACTCTGAATCAGAGTAACATTCTACTCGTGTAGGCATCAACCTTGTGCGACGTTCCCGCCCGCGTGTGGCAATCGCCCCCCGGCTGTGGCAAAATGGTCGCCCGAACCGCCCTTAGTGGGGCGGGCCAAATTCGGTGCTGAGGCGGCCGGTCATCGCATGCCGCAGCTATCACATCAATGGCGGGCCTCCCCGCATTGCAAGGTAGTGAACCTGGTCAGGTCCGGAAGGAAGCAGCCACAGCTATTTATTGCAAGTGCCGGGGGTCAGGCTCGCCACCCCTTTTCGCCGGGCTGATTTGCTCAGCCCGTTTCTGGTAAAATTCAGCCATGAGTTACCAAGTCCTGGCGCGCAAATGGCGGCCCAAAACATTTGCCGAACTGGCCGGGCAGGAGCACGTCGTGCGCGCGCTCAGCAACGCCCTGGACCAGCAGCGCCTGCATCACGCCTATCTGTTGACCGGCACGCGCGGGGTGGGCAAGACCACGCTGGCGCGCATCCTGGCCAAGTCGCTCAATTGCGAATCCGGCATCACCTCGACCCCCTGCGGCCAGTGCGCGGCCTGCCGCGAGATCGACGGCGGGCGCTTCGTCGATCTGCTGGAGCTGGACGCGGCGTCCAACACCGGCATCGACAACATGCGCGAGGTGCTGGACAACGCCCAGTACGCGCCGACCAGCGGGCGCTTCAAGGTGTACATCATCGACGAGGTGCACATGCTGTCCAAGGCGGCTTTCAACTCCATGCTGAAAACGCTGGAAGAGCCGCCGGAGCACGTCAAATTCATTCTCGCCACCACCGACCCGCAGAAGATTCCGGTGACGGTGCTGTCGCGCTGCTTGCAGTTCAACCTCAAGCAGATACCGCCGCCGGTGATCGTCGGCCATTTGCAGCAGGTGTTGCAGCAGGAAGCCATCGAGTTCGAGACGCCCGCGTTGCAGTTGCTCGCGCGCGCCGCTTCCGGCAGCATGCGCGACGCCCTGAGCCTGCTCGACCAGGCCATCGCGCACGGCGCCGGCCGCGTCGAAGAGGAAGGCGTGCGCTTCATGCTGGGCAGCATCGACCAGACCTATCTGTTCGCCATCCTCAAGGCGCTGGCGGCGCAGGACGGCGCGGAGCTGATGGCGCAGGCGCAGCTTATGGACGAGCGCAGCCTGTCGTTCGACGCCGCGCTGCAGGACATGGGGACGCTGCTGCACCAGATCGCCCTGGCGCAGACGGTGCCCGAGGCGCTCGCCGACGATGTGCCGGAGCGCGCCGATATCCTGGCGCTGGCGCAGGCGTTCAGTGCGGAAGACGTGCAGTTGTATTACCAGATCGTCCTGCACGGACGGCGCGACCTGGGCCTGGCGCCCGACGAGTTGGCCGGGTTCGGCATGACGCTGCTGCGCATGCTGGCGTTTACGCCGGAGGGTGCTGTTGCCGTGCCTCCCCCGCAACGCAAGCCGGCACCGGCCCCAGCACCGGCTCCTGCAAACGAATACAAGGCCGAGGCCGCTCCGGTCCCGGTGGTTGAGGAGCCGGCGCCCGCAGCCGCGCCCACGCATACCGCATCCGCCTTCGACGGCGACTGGCCGGCGCTGGTGGGCAAGCTAAAACTGGGCGGCATGGCGAAAATGCTGGCGCAGCATTGCGAGTTGAAGAGCGCCGGCGCGGGGCATTTCGACTTGCGCGTTCCCGAGGAGCACAAGCACTTGCTGGAAAAGGCCTACCAGGAGCGTCTCAAGGCCGCGATCAGCGAGCATTTCGACCAGCCCTGGCGGTTGGATTTCGCGGTCGGCGCGCTCACCGGCGTGACCCCCGCGGTGCTCGAAAACCGCGACAAGCAGGCGAAGCAGGCAGAGGCGATTGCCGCCATCGAGCAGGATACGTTCGTGCGCGAACTGGTGGAGAATTTCGACGCCAGGGTGGTCGGGTCCTCGATTAAACCTACTCAATGACAGGAGTTTGAAATGCTAAAAGGCGGTTTGGGCAACATCATGAAGCAGGCCCAGCAAATGCAGGAAAACATGCAGAAGATGCAGGCGAAGCTGGCCGAAATCGAGGTCGAGGGCCAGTCCGGCGCGGGCCTGGTGAAAGTGGTGATGAACTGCCGCCACGACGTCAAGCGCGTCTCCATCGACGCCAGCCTGCTGTCCGACGACAAGGACATGCTGGAAGACCTGGTGGCCGCGGCGATGAACGACGCCGTGCGCCGCGTCGAGTCGACTACGCAGGAAAAAATGGCCGGCGTCACCGCGGGCATGGGCCTGCCGCCCGGGTTCAAGATGCCGTTTTGAGATACTCTGCGTAGGTCGGCTCAAGGCGCATCGCGCCGGAGCCGACAGCCCTAGCCCCTAGCATGAAAACCCCTTCCAGTCTCGAAGCCCTGATCGAAGCCCTGCGCTGCCTCCCCGGCGTCGGGCCGAAGTCGGCGCAGCGCATGGCCTACCACCTGTTGCAGCGCGACCAGGCCGGTGCGGGCAGGCTGGCGCATGCGCTCACCCATGCCCTGGAAACCCTGCGCCACTGCCAGAAGTGCAACAACTTCAGCGAAGCCGAGGTGTGCGACCTGTGCAGCTCGCCGCGGCGCGATGCCGGGCTGTTGTGCGTGGTGGAGATGCCGGCGGACCTGGTCATGGTGGAGCAGACGCAAAGCTACAACGGCCTGTATTTCGTGCTGATGGGGCGGCTGTCGCCGCTGGACGGCATAGGGCCCCGGGAAATCCATCTCGACCGGCTGCTCAAGCGCGCCGCCGACGGGGAGGTGCGCGAGGTGATCCTCGCCACCAACTTCACCGTGGAAGGAGAGGCAACCGCCCACTACATCGGCGAACTGCTGGCCCAGCGCGGCGTCAAGGTGACGCGCATCGCGCGCGGACTGCCGGTGGGCGGCGAACTGGAGCACGTGGACAGCGGCACGCTGGCGCAGGCGGTGGCCGACCGGCGCGCCGTCTGATTCCATTTCCAAATCAAGCGTGCACTTTGTTGGCGTGCCTTGTCGTACTATTCGTACTGCCTGCGGCCCGCCGTCGCGTTCACGCTTGATTTGAAAATGGAATGAGAGGCCGTCTGCATTCAAGTTTCGCCCGATTTTTGCCGCTATGATGGCACTGGCAAACGGGCTTCCTGCAATGAACCATCCATCGCGCGCGCAACCACCAATGCCGGCCAAGATCGGCCGCTTCGAACTTGTGCGCGTCCTGGGAAAGGGCGCGCAGGGCACGGTTTATCTCGCGCGCGACCCCCACCTGCAGCGCCAGGTCGCCATCAAGACGCTGCACGTTGAGCAGGGTGAAAACCGCGAGCGCAGCATCAAGGCGTTGCTGGACGAAGCGCGCATCGTCAGCAAATTCCAGCACCCCAACATCGTCACCGTGTACGACGCGGGCGAGCACGAGGGAAGCCCGTACCTGGTGTTCGAGTACGTCGAGGGCACCACGCTGGCGGCCCTTCTCAAGAAGCAGGCGCCGTTGCCCGTCGCCCGTGCAGGCGAAATCGCGGCGCAGATACTGGACGGCATCGCCTATGCGCACCAGAAGCAGATCGCCCACCGCGACCTGAAGCCAGCCAATATCATGATCGACAGCAGCGGCACGGCGCGCATCATGGATTTCGGCATCGCCCGGAGCATGTCGCAGGAAAAAATCCCCGCCGCGGAACTCTTCGGCACGCCGTTTTACATGGCCCCGGAATACATTTCGCTGGGCGTGTTCGATCCCAAGTCCGACATATTTTCCGTGGGTATGATGCTGTACGAGATGCTCACCGGCGCTCCCGCGGTGCAGGGCAAGAGCAGCCAGGAGATACTCGACCGCATCGTCAACCAGGTTTTCGCGCCGCCCTCGGCCAAGAACAGCGAGATTTCCGAGCAACTCGACGGCATCGTGCAGAAGGCGTTGGCGAAGAATCCGCTGGACCGTTTCGAACAGGCCGGCGCCATGCGCCAGGCGCTGCAAAACTATCTGGAGCCGGAAGCGCAGGTCGAGGAGAGGCTTCCGGCCGATGCTTCGCAGAGCACGGTGGAATTCCTGCTGCGGCGCATGCGCCACAAGAGCGATTTTCCGGCGCTGTCCAAGACCATCAGCGACATCAACAACATTGTCTCGTCCGAGCAGGACGGCGCCGACAAGCTGTCGCGCGTGATCCTCAAGGATTTCGCCCTCACCAACAAGCTGCTGAAGATCGTCAACACCGCGGTCTACGCGCAGTTCGGCAACACCGTCAGCACCATTTCCCGCGCCGTGGTGATCCTCGGCTTCGAAGCAATACGCAACGCGGCGATCACGCTGCTGCTGTTCGAACATCTGCAGAACAAGGCGCAGGCGAACCACCTCAAGGACGAAGCCATCGCCGCCTTTTTCAACGGCATCATCGGCAAGGAAATCGCGTTGAAAAGCGGCGTGCGCGACGTGGAAGAGGCGATGATCTGCGCCATGTTCCACAATCTGGGCAAGCTCCTGGCGACCTTCTATTTCTACGAGGAAACCCTGGAGATTAACAAGCGCATCCAGCAGAAGGGACTCACCGAAGCACAGGCGTCCCAGGAGATCCTCGGGGTTTCCTATGAAGAGCTGGGGATCGGCATCTCCAGCGCCTGGCACTTCCCCGACCGTATCGTGAACAGCCTGCGCAAGGTGACCGAGGATAGGGTCAGGAAACCGGGCAACGATGCGGACAAACTGCGCGTCATCTCCAGCCTTTCCAGCGATCTTTCGCGCATCGCCGCCGATACGCCGATCGGGGACAGAAGCAAGGAGCTGAAACGCCTCGTTGCCCGCTACGGCGGCGCCCTGAGCGTGTCGGAACAGTCGCTGGGTTCGGTGATGGAGCACTCGCTGCGCGAAATCGCCAGCCATGCCGCCATCCTCAACATCAACATGCCGCAGAGCGCCTTCATCAAAAAAGTCACGCAGTGGTCCGGCAGCGCCGCCACCGAAGTGCAGGAGACGGCCGCAGCCGACGGCACTACCGTGGCGCTGGACGATACGCTGCAGGACACCCTGCTCAAGACCTCGCCGCTCGGGGAACTCCGCGACGATGCGGCAAGCGCTGCCGCAGCCCCGGACGCGGGCGGCGTCCTGGCCGCCGGCATCCAGGACATCACCAACTCTCTGGTCGGCGACTTCACCCTCAACGACGTGCTGCGCATGATCCTCGAAGCCATGTATCGCGGCATGGGTTTCACCCGCGTGCTGCTGTGCGTGCGCAACGCACCGACCAACACCATGAACGGGCGCTTCGGCTACGGCCCCGACATCGACGCCATTGCCAAACTGTTCAAGTTCCCGCTCAGCTACGCACCCGACGTGTTTCACGTGGCCTTGTCCAAAGGCGTGGACGTCATGATCTCGGACATCAACGCCGAAAACATCAAGGACAAGGTGCCAGCCTGGTACCGGAAATCCGTCCCCGCCCAGTCGTTCGTGATCTTCCCCATCATGCTGAACAAGGCGCCCATCGCCATGATCTATGCCGATCTGGACAACGCAGCCATGAGCCTGCCTGCGAAAGAGCTGAACCTGCTCAAAACCCTGCGCAACCAGGCGGTGCTGGCGATCAAGCAAAAGTCCTGAGCTTGTTCCAAAAGCGCCGACTGCCGCATTGCGCCGTGCGTCAGGGTGGTTGTGGAAATGCTGAGCCGGGCGTGACCGATCGAAACGCCCCATATTGATCCCGGATTGTCCATTAGCACAAACTGGCCAAATACCGCTGCCGTAGGAGCGGCTTCAGCCGCGAACATCGCCAATTCGCGGCTAAAGCCGCTCCTACGTGAAGTTAATGGACAATCCGGGGTGATCTGAATTGATATATTGCATGCCAGCAATAGATTGCTACAATGCAATACATGAAAGCCAGGCTAATCCGCCATCTCAAAAAAACCTACCCCAACGGCGTCTTAGTGGAGATGGTGCTTTGGCAACTACCCAAACCAACCAAAAACCGGCCACATGGCTTGAAATACCGGTTTTTTTGCGGGCAGATGGGCCGTTGCATTGTGCGTTACGACAATGAAAGTGGCAAAGGCGATCACGTCCACTATGGAGATGAGGAACACCCTTATGTTTTTGCATCGCCGGAGCGCCTGGTGGAGGACTTCCTTGACGATGTGGCAAGACTGGCGGAGGTTGAAGATGAAAAAACTTGAAATCGGAACAAAGTCCCTGAAACAGATGGGCACGGATGTGCTGGAGGCATGGAAGGATGTCGAGGCGGGGCAAAGTGTTACACCACGCCAAGCGCTATATTTTGCCAACATGCCCCAGTTGCTTGCTGCGCTAACGCCTACTCGCTGGGCGATGCTGGAGGCGCTCAAGGCTTATGGGCCGGTCACTCTATACGCCCTCGCCAAGCGGCTTGAGCGCAATTACAGCAATGTCCATTCCGATGCCGCGAAATTGCTTGCCCTGGGGCTAATTGAGAGAAACTCAAGCGGCAAGGTGTTCGTGCCTTGGGATGAAATTCATGCGGATTTTACGCTCAAGGCGGCGGCTTGATGCTACGAATCTAGACCCCGTGCTCTTTTGCTCTTTAGGTGGCGGTTCGGCAGAGAAAAGCATCAAGCCATGTGGCAAGAAGCAATGCCACGTAAAAAGCCGTGAAAGCACAAGGCGTGCATTTCAATAGATACGAACTGGTTCCGTACCTTTTCCAATTGCATGTCACCCCTTTCTCCGAAGCCTCGGCATTGAAGGAAAGCGTGGGTGTGATTGGCTTTGATGCGCTCTTAACTCCATGTTCCCATGCAGCGCTATCACATTCAATTGCGCTCGCTTGCTTCATGTATTTGTTGAGGATGCGTCGCGAACGCACACCCAATTGGGACCATGCAATACCGCTAACGCCACCCATTATGCAAATTGCCGACAAGACCAGATCGGCGACGAGCGAACGATGGCTAGATGCGTATATCGTTGCCCACGCGAGTACGAGAATGGTATTCCCCATTAGAAAATTGTAGAGGCGGTTCCATGAGGTGGTCTCAGCGTGAATAATTAGCTGAATTTGAGCAGAATATAATTCTCGATTTGAAATCCGATTTGAAATCATTTGATCCTCGTAAATGGCCATGTCAAGCCGCCTAATCGGGATAGGAAGACGCCTCGCAAAGGAAAAGGGGACGCTACCCTTTCCCGCTTTGGCGCGTACCGGGTTAGTCTAACACCCAACAGCAAGCGCGGATGGAATGACATGAAATCCGGGTAGTCAAATTACGCCGACTGGTTCCCGGATTCCGCTGCGTTGCGTCCGGGCTACGCTTGCTTTTTCCGAATCCGCTGGCTCTCGCATCGCGCCGCTGTCGGCTCCGGCGCATGCGCCTTGAGCCGACCTACGCACGGCGGTTGTGGAAATGCGCCGCACGGCTCAAAATCGTGGCGCGTCGCAATTTCCCGGTCCCGCCATGTCCAGTCCGCTGTTGCTACAACTCCTGCTCCAGGTAATGCTGCCCCTCTCCCTGCTGGTCGCGGCCGGTGCGCTGTGGCAGCATTTCAACGCAAGGCACGCGGTGACGCTGCGCCTGCAACTCAGCAATCTTGCCCTTAACCTGTTCGTGCCGGCGTTGATGTTCGCCATTTCCGCCGGCGCGCGCCTGGCACCCGGCTTGCTGACGGTTCCCATGCTGCTGGCGGTAGGCGTAGTGGCGACCGGGTTGGTGCTGTATGGGTTGTTGTACCGTTCCTTTTTCGGAAGGGGTCTGGCGAATTCCACGCGGGCGGCGCTCATGCTGGCCGGCATGTTCGGCAACATCCTGTTCGTCGGCCTTCCGGTCGTTACTTTCCTGTTCGGGGCGGAAGGCGCGCGCTACCCCGCTTTCGCCGATGTGATGGCGGCTACTCCGCTGGTGTGGACGCTGGGCGTGTGGATTGCTACGCGCCTCGGCTCGGGCGGTCACGGCGCCGGTCCAGGCATTTCGGTATCGGGGCAGTTGCTGCGCCTGCCGCCGGTGTGGGCCTTCGCGGCGGGTGTCGCGGTCAATCTTGCCGGCTGGGAAGTGGCGCCGCTGGTGCAGGCTGCACATTTCATCGGACAGCCCACCATACCTGTCATGATGTTCGTGCTCGGGCTTGCCATCCCCTGGCGCTCGCTGCGCCCCAGTGCGGCGGTGCTGGGCGTGGTGGCGGTCAAACTGCTGCTGATGCCATTGATGGTGTGGGGAGCGGCGCGCCTGCTGTTTCATCCGCTGGCAGAGCCGCAAACGGCGGCCGTCGTCGAGGCCGCCATGCCCTCCATGTTGATGGCGATATTGTTCGCCGATCGCTTCAAGCTGGACACGCGCGCGGCGGCGCTGACGATCGGCTGGAGCACGCTGCTGTTCTGGCTGACATTGCCGTTTTGGCTTTGGGTACTAAACTGAGTGCGGGGATGAAAATGGAATCGGAACGCATCGTCTTTCTGGACCGCGCGAGTCTCATTGCCGAGGTGCGGCGTCCGGCCTTCCCGCATATGTGGCAGGAGTATGCGGCCAGCACGCCCGAAGAGGTGCTGCAAAAGCTGCAACACGCCACCATCGCCATCACCAACAAGGTGCCGCTGCGGCGCGAGGTGCTGGTGCAGTTGCCGGACCTCAGGATGGTCGCGGTCGCCGCCACCGGCACCGAGCATGTCGATCTCGATTGTTGCCGGGAGCGCGGCGTCAGTGTGGCCAACATCCGCAACTACGCCGTGCATGCCGTGCCCGAGCACGTGTTCATGCTGATCCTGGCGCTGCGGCGCAACCTGCTCGCCTACCGCGAGGATCTGCGGCAGGGACTGTGGCGGCAAGCGAGCCAGTTCTGTCTGTTCACCCACCCGCTACGCGACCTTTACGGCAGCACTCTGGGCATCGTCGGCTACGGGGCTTTGGGTCAGGAGGTGGCGCGCCTGGGCGAGGCTTTCGGCATGCGCTGGCTTGCCGCCGAGCACAAGGGGGCGAGCGCGTTGCGGCCGGGCTTTACGGCATTCGAGCAGGTGCTGCAGGAGAGCGACGTGGTTACGCTGCATGCCCCGCTCAACGCGCAACCTGATAGCCGCGCCGGAGCTTGCCCTGATGCAACCCCACGCGCTGCTCATCAACACCGCGCGCGGCGGGTTGGTGGACGAGCAGGCGCTGGCCGACGCATTGCGGAGCGGGGCGATTGGCGGTGCGGGCTTCGATGTACTGAGCGCGGAGCCGCCGCGCCAGGGCAATGTCCTGCTTGAGCTGGATCTGCCCAACCTTGTTCTCACGCCGCATATGGCCTGGGCGAGCAGGGAGGCGATGCAGACCCTGGCCGATCGGTTGATGGATAATATCGAGGGGTTCGTGCGCGGCGAGTCGCGCAACCGCTTGGCGTGATGGTGAATGCGGCGGGTCCGCGCCCGCGGTTTGGTACTAGATTTTGGCGCGGCTCTTGGCGCGGATGTGGCGGCGGTCCTGTTTCGATTCGCGCGGCCTGACAGCGGTGTCGCGGCGGTCGGTCATGTGACGCCGGTCCAGTTCCGGAGGCATCGAATCGAGCAATTTTGCGAGGTATTCGGTGGCGCGCGAAGTCAAACGGGCGCGCCCTTCGTCGGTAGCCATCAACTGCCGGATTTCCTCGGGGCCTGCCGAAGTCTTGTTGATGGCGTCCTGCCAGGACAGCATGATGTACTTCTGGATGGTCATGCGATCTTTTTGGCTGCCCTGGAAGTCAATGTCTGCCTCGACGTCCTTGGGCATGGAGAACGTAATGCCGTCGGATCCGATGATGTAGTCGTATTCCAGTTTCATGCTTTGGTCACTCCGCGTGCTCCGCCATCTAAGCGATGAGTTGCATCATAACAGCTTAATCGCAGGGCGAAAATGGGGAATGCGCTTCTGTTCTGCGAAAATTGTGCATTGGCGTCGCTTTTTTTGCACCGGGCCGGCCGGGCGACTGGCATGGAGATGGCTCCTCGCTGCCGGCGTTTTTTGATTTGCCGCGAACATGAAACTTCGCTAAGCTATCCCCCTCTTGCACCTTGCTGAAACACTACGGAAAAAACATGCCACTCGTCCTTAAAGATCAGGAGATCGCCATGCTGCGCTCCGAGATCGAGATGTTCATGAAGGAACGCCAAACGCTGCTGCGCGTCACCGGAGCGGCTGCGGTATTCGTCGCCGAACTCGATTCCGATACGCTGCCCGCTGAGACTTATGAGGCTGCCGAACTGCTTGCCGAGTACCTCAACGAAACGCCCGAAGAAACCCTGAATGACGCTCTGGACGCGGTGAAAGCGGGGATCGTCGGCGTTGGAGAGGCAGGCGCTTAGGAATCAACACCGGGCGCGCCAGCCGCAACACGGGTTCCCACCTGCTTCAGCAGTTTGCGCACCGGCGCCGGCAGCGGCGCTTGCTGCGCCTCCGGCATATCCAGCCAAACACCTTCGCCTTCGTTTACCGCTTGCGGTTTTGTTGCCAGTATCGCGGGCTGCGGGGTGATTTCCAGCTTGAAGTGCGTGAACGCGTGCGCCAGCAGCGGCAAGGGTTCCGTGCATTCCGCGTGCACGCCGAAACGCTCCAGGCAGTAGTCTTCGACGCGCTGCCCCGGCGCGATTTCCGGGAAGCTCCATAGACCGCCCCAGATTCCTGCCGGCGGACGTTTTTCCAGAAAAATCTCCCGGCCGTGAAGCAGCAGCAACATCACCGTGCGTTTCAGCGGCTGGGCTTTTTTCGGCCGGGGGGAGGGAAGTTCGGCGATGCGGTCGTCGCGGCGTGCCACGCAGTCGCCGTTGACGGGGCAGGCTGCGCACGAAGGACGGGCGCGCGTGCAGACCGTGGCGCCGAGGTCCATCAGGGCCTGGGTGTAGGCCTCCAGTTCACTTTGCGGCAGCAGGCTCTCGGCTGCTTGCCATAGGCCGGCGGCGACGGCGTTCTCGCCGGGGTAGCCGTCTATGCCCTGGTGGCGCGCGAGCACGCGCTTGACGTTGCCGTCGAGGATGGCCTCCTTGGCGCCGAAAGCGAACACGCTCACCGCCGCGGCGGTGGAGCGGCCGATGCCGGGCAGGGAGAGGATGCGTTCGAAGTCGCCGGGAAACACGCCGCCGTGCTGCGTCGCGATCAGCATTGCGGCTCGGTGCAGGTTGCGCGCGCGCGAGTAGTAGCCAAGCCCGCTCCAGTGCGCCAGCACCTCGTCCAGCGAGGCGGCAGCAAGGCTGGCGATATCGGGGAAGCGGCCCAGGAAGCGCTGGTAGTAGGGAATGACCGCAGCCACCTGGGTCTGCTGCAGCATGATTTCGGAGAGCCAGATGGCGTAGGGGTCGCGGCTTGCCTGCCAGGGGAGGCCGTGCCTGCCGTGGCGCTTTTGCCAGGCGATGAGGCGCGCGGCGAAGTCCACGTTAGCGGCCGAACAGGCCCTTGAGCTGTTCCTTGAGCCCTTCCTGGACACGGCTCTTGAGCTCTTCTTTCTTCTCTTCGACTTTCTGCTTGACCACTTCCCCGGTCAGCGCGTTGAAGTCCAGCGTGTATTTGAGCGCGTCGAACGGGCCGCTGACGCGCACCGGCACGGTGATGCCCTTGAGCGCCGCCAATTCCCGTCCGCCCTGGCCTTCGAGCGAGCCCACCACGGTCGCCTTGGCGACGTAGTCCATGCTGTTTGCGCCGATGTTGATATCGCCGGCGCCGCCCAGGCGCAGCAGCGGCGACTTGGCGCTGAGGTCGCTATTGTGGGCGACGCCGTCGCGGATGGTGAAGCTGGCCTTGAGTTCGGAGAAGTCGGTCTTCTCCTGCTGGTTCGCGGCCTGGGTTTTTTCGCCCTTCAGGCTGCCGAGCCCGGCCTTGGCTTTGCGCAGTGTGCCCGCGATGTCGATGCCCTTGATCGCCCCGTCGACGAGGTTCAGCGCCGCGCTGCCGTTCAGGGCTTTTTTCATGGCGCCGACCGTCGCGCCCTGGGTGGTTACGTCGAGCGTGACGTTGCCGCGGCCTTCGATCATGTCCTTGGCGATGGCGTCGCGCAGCAGCGGGCCTATGCTGATGTTGCTGAGGCGCTGCTTGACGGCGAACCGCGGCGTCGCGGCTGCGTTGACGTTGATCGAGCCGTTCATCGTGCCCTGGTAGAGATTGGCGGAGAGCGGGTTTACCGCCACCTTGGCATCGGCGGCCTGCACGTCCAGGCGCACGTTGCTGGACTTGATGTTGGAGAACTTCAGCGTGCCTATGCGCAGGCTGCCGCGGGCGTTGAGCTTCTTCAGCGCGGAGAGGTCCAGCGGCTTTTCGGGTTCGGCGGATTTCGCGGGCTTGGGCGGCAGGTAGCGGTCCACGTCGATCTGGTCGATGGCAACGTCGAAGCTGTAGGCGGGCGCGGCGAAGTTGTCCATGCCGAGCTTGGCCTTGATGTTGCTGTCGTCGAGGCGGCTGTCGAAGTTAAGGCGTATGCGCTGCTGTTCCAGGTCGGCATGGGCGTCGCCCGTCAGGCTGACGCTCATGGCGCCGCCGGGAAGCTTGGGATCGGCGACGCGCGCGTTGGCTTTGAGCTGCGCCAGGTCGAACTGCTGGTGTTGCAGGTTGCCGGACAAAGCGCCCGCGAGCTTGGCTTCGACGGCGTTGCCCTTGTGCTTGCCCTTCAGGTCCAGTTGCACGTTGCCGGCTTTGAAAGCCTGGCCGGAAGCCTCCATGGCGGGGATGGCGAGCACGGCGCGGATGTCGCCCCGCGCGTCCTTGAGCGCGGCGTCGAGCAGGATGTTGCTGCTGGTCAGGCGGTCCTTGGCCAGTTGCAGCTTGGGGGCGTCCAGTTTTACGTCGAGGTCTCCGGCCGAATGTTTGCCGGTGAATGCGAGCTTGAGGCCGTCCAGCGCCAGCACCTTGTCCGCTGGTGTCGCGTCGACACTACCTTCGAGCGTAAGAGCGAGGTTGGAAATGCCGGCAGCTTCGCCCTTGAGGGACAGGTCCATGTCGCGCAGGGCGTAGTGCTTCTTTTCGAGTTCGAAGAAAAGGCCGCTTGTAAGCTTGGCCTGCACGTTGAGCGCGGGCTTGTCGCTCTGCAGCGCGAAGCTGAGGTCGACGTTGGTGGGCGTGGCGTCGGCAAGACGGCCGCCCTTCAGGTTGAGTTCGCTCAGCGCGAGCTTGCGCCCGCCCTGCTGGTCGTCGAAGGAGAGGGCGGCGTTGCTTACCTTGATCCCGTCGACGTCGAACTTGACCTGCTTGGATTCTTCTTCCTTGCTGAGCAGGTCGTCGAAGTTGGTGCTGCCATCCGGGTAGCGCACCAGGTTGGCGCGCACGCCGTCCACCGCGATCTGGTCCACCACCAGTTCTTTCTTCAGCAGCGGCAGCCACGACACATAGAGCCGCGCACTGTTCATCGCCGCGAATTCCTTGGTGCCGTTGTGTTCGCTGATGGAAATCTTGCCCAGATCCGCGCCCAGCTTGGGGAACAGCGCAAGCTTGATGTCGCCTTCGAGGGTCAGGGTGCGCTGCTTCTTGTCCTTGACCAGTTGCACGATCAGCGGCTTGTAGTCGTTGGGATTGACGGTGAACGCGATCACCGCGAGCAGCGCGAAGAACAGCAGAACCAGGGAGGCAAAACCGATCAGGCCATACTTCAGGTATCTGTTCATGTTTGGCTTTGGGCCCCTCTATAAATCCAAACTCCGTCGCGATACTGCGTTGCTCAAGAAATTTTATCGCTTACATATACAACATATGCTGCGCGCTAAAATTTCTTGCGCGCCTTGTCTCGCTTAGGATTTTGAATTTATAGAGGCGCCCTTTGGTACGAGGAGAGTGTGGAGCGGGTGAAGGGAATCGAACCCTCGTCCTCAGCTTGGGAAGCTGTTGTACTACCATTGTACTACACCCGCGAGAAGCAGCATTCTATGCGCATGGGTGCTGGTTTGGCAAGGCGGCGCAAGCCGGTCCTACCCCGCACCTGTCGCGCTTGGTATAATGCATTTTTGCCGCAATCCTTCGAGTTCACCAGCTTGATCACCCTCACCATCAATGGCGCTACCCACAGTTTCGAGCAAGCCATCAGCGTCGCCCAACTGCTGGAACATCTCGGTCTCGTCGGCAAGCGCCTGGCGCTGGAGCGCAACGGCGAGATCGTGCCGCGCAGCCAGTTCGATGCGGTGCAACTGGAGTCCGGCGACAAGCTGGAAATCGTGGTCGCGGTCGGCGGCGGCTAACCTTACTTTGGAATCACCATGGACGATTTGATTATTGCCGGCAAGGCCTACACCTCACGCCTTCTGGTCGGCACCGGCAAGTACAAGGATTTCGACGAAACCCGCGCGGCCATCGAGGCCAGCGGCGCCGAGATCATCACCGTGGCGATTCGCCGCACCAACATCGGCCAGACTCCCGGCGAGCCCAGCCTGCTGGAAATCCTGCCGCCGTCGCGCTACACCATCCTACCCAACACCGCCTGCTGCTACAGTGCCGACGAGGCGGTGCGCACGCTGCGCCTGGCGCGCGAGTTGCTGGACGGGCACGACCTGGTCAAGCTGGAAGTGCTGGGCGATCCCAAGACCCTCTACCCCAACATGGTGGAGACGCTTAAGGCCGCGGAAACGCTGATCAAGGATGGCTTCAAGGTCATGGTCTACACCAGCGACGACCCCATCATCGCCAAGCAGCTTGAGGAAATGGGCTGCGTCGCGGTGATGCCGCTGGCCTCGCTGATCGGCTCCGGCATGGGCATATTGAACCCGTGGAACCTGCAAATCATCATCGAAAACGCCAAGATCCCCGTGCTGGTGGACGCCGGCGTGGGCACCGCGTCGGACGCCGCAATCGCCATGGAACTGGGGTGCGACGGGGTGCTCATGAATACCGCCATCGCTGCGGCGCAGAAGCCGGTGCTCATGGCCTCGGCCATGAAAAAAGCGGTGCAGGCCGGGCGCGAGGCCTATCTCGCGGGGCGCATGCCGAAGAAGCTGTATTCGGCCTCGCCTAGCTCGCCGACCGGCGGGCTTATTGCCTGAGTCGAGCGGCTCCACTAGAACAACCTCACCTACTCTTCCTCGTTTTCCGTCGCTGCCGGGACGACGTAGAATGTGGGCGCCTTCAAGAAAATCCGGAAGCGGACGTTACTAGTCGAGGTGCCGGCGCTCCACGGGCTTGGCACACGTTGGCGTCCCGGAACATGCCGGGACACGATCAATCTCAGCAGAGGGGAAATGTATGAAGAAAGGCTTTATCGTAGCTCTGGGTATGCTCGCGGCCGGTGCCGCAAACGCGCAGGACCTGGCGGTTTCCGGCAAGCTCGGCACCCTTGGGTTCGGGCTGGAGCTGACCAAGGCGTTTTCCGACAGCGTCACCGGCAGGGTGGGGTTGAACGGCTACAGCTACAGCAAGGGCGCGAGCCAGAGCGGCGTCGATTACGACTTCAAGCTCAAACTCAATACCGTCTCCTTCCTGGCCGACTGGTATCCCATGGGCGGAACCTTCAGGACCACTGCCGGCCTCATGTACAACGGCAACAAGGCTACCCTGGACGCCAAACCGTCGACCGGCCAGTATACGATCAATAATGTCGTATACAATGCCGCCGACGTGGGCTCGCTCAAGGGCGAGATGACCTTTGGCAAGGCTGCCCCGTACTTTGGCCTCGGTTGGGGTAACCCGGTCGCCAAGGAAAAGACCTGGGGCTTTGTCGCGGATGTCGGAGTGCTCTATCAGGCGTCCCCGAAGGTGGCCCTGGACGCCACCTGCGGCGCTGCCCTCAGTGCGGCGCAGTGCACCAGCCTGCAGAGCGACACGGCGGCAGAACGCAGCCAACTGGAATCGGATCTGAATGACTTCAAGTGGTACCCGGTGGTATCCATCGGCGTTTCCTACCGGTTCTGATCGGGCATCATGACAGCACGGCGGGCGGCGCCTCGGCGCCCCCGCCATTGACGGAATTTCCATGCATCGTCCCATCAAAAGCTTCGTCTTGCGCCAGGGGCGCATTTCCAACGCCCAGCAGCGTTCCTACGACGCGCTGTTGCCCAGATACGGCATCCCCTACAGCGAAGCCCAGCTCAATCTTGACGAGGCCTTCGGGCGCAGCGCTCCGAAGATCCTCGAAATCGGCTTCGGCATGGGCGAGGCCACGGCGCACATCGCGTCCCATCATCCGCAAAACGATTACCTCTGCGTGGAAGTGCATACGCCCGGCGTCGGCAGCCTGTTGAAGCAGGTCGAGGAGCTTGGCCTGTCCAACATACGCATCGTCCAGCACGATGCCGTAGAGGTGCTGCGCCACATGCTGGCGCCGGCGTCGTTGGACGGCGTGCATATTTTCTTCCCCGACCCGTGGCACAAAAAGCGCCACAACAAGCGGCGCCTGATCCAGCCGGAACTGGTGGCGTTGCTGTGCGAGCGTTTGAAGCCCGGCGGCTACGTGCACATGGCCACCGACTGGCAGGACTATGCGGAGCAGGTGCTTGCAGTGTTCAGCGCCGAGCCGCGGCTGGTCAATACGGCGGAGAGTTATGCGCCGCGCCCCGAATATCGCCCGGCGACCAAATTCGAGCAACGCGGGTTGCGGCTGGGGCATGGGGTGTGGGACATCGTGTTCCGGCGTAGTTGAGTATACTTCCACCATGGAACCCAAAAAGACCATCCCCATCGTCGCCGATACCGAGCCCAGCAGTTGCTCCGGCGCGGAATCCTACGCGCTGATGGTGCTGGGCGACAGCATGCTGCCGGAGTTCGAGGAGGGCGAAATCATCGTCATCGAGCCTGAAGGGCTGGCCCGCAACGGCTCTTTCGTCATCGCCGTGCACGACGGCGAACACATCTTCCGCCAACTGGTGATCGAGGACGGGCGCTGGTCGCTGAAGGCGCTCAACGAACGCTATCCCACCCTGGAGATTCCCGGGCCGGCAGCGGTCAAAGGGGTGATCATCCAGAAGAAGCGACCGGGGTCGAGGCGCGTCAAAAAGTCCTACGTTTGAGTGGCGCGCGGCGCTAATGTGCTGACAATGGCGGATTCGATAGCGCGCTCTTCCGCATCCTCGTCCAGCCCAAGGAAATCCAGCCGGTAAGGGTCTTTCAGAGATTCGCGCGCCAGATCGGAATGCGGGCGCGGCAACTGGGCCTTGAACCTAAAAACCGCAGTTCGTTCACCACAGAGTCACAGAGGCACAGAGGAATGGGGTTCGCAGGGATGGGCAACGCGTTGCCCAACTCGCAAAACAATAGGTTGCCGAAAAACTTACGGTCACCAAACTGGTGAACGATGTGCACAGTATTTTTTCCTTGTTTTTGCGAGTTGGGCGATAAAGCCGCCCATCCCTGCCTACCCCGTTTCAACTCTGTGCCTCTGTGACTCTGTGGTGAACTGCTTTTTCTAGGTTTATTACGCGCGCCGGGTAGGGCGAGTTCAGGCGCTTGCGGCCCTCTCGACAGCCACCACGCCATGCCTCCCGCCTTCCAGCATCCCGGTCGCCTGCTCCGCCGGCACAGGCCGGCTGTAGAGGTAGCCCTGCATCTCGTCGCAGCCTTCCCGTTTCAGGAAGCGCAACTGCTCTTCCGTTTCGACGCCTTCGGCGATGACTTTCATTCGCATGCTTCTGCCGAGGGCGATGACCGCGCGCGCGATGGCTTCGTCGTCGGCGTCGTGGGGGATGTCTTTTACGAAGGAGCGGTCGATTTTCAGTTTTGAAATGGGTAGTTGCTTGAGGTAGGCCAGCGACGAGTAGCCGGTGCCGAAATCGTCGATGGCGAGTTCTACGCCCAGCGCCTGGATGCGGCGCAGGATGGCGATGGACTGTTCCGCCTCGCGCATGTAGAAATCCTCGGAGACTTCCAGCTCCAGCCACGCAGCCTGGCAACCCGTCTGGCTCAGCGCCTTTTCGATCACGTTGACGATGTCGTCGGTGTGCAGTTGTTTGCCCGACAGGTTGACCGCCACGCGCCCCGGATTCAGCCCGGCATCGTACCAGGCCCTGGCCTGGGCGCAGGCGGTATTGAGCACCCATTCGCCCAGGGTGACGATCAAGCCCGTTTCTTCCGCCAGGGGGATGAAATCCGCCGGCGGGATCATGCCCAGTTCGGGATGCTGCCAGCGCACCAGCGCTTCCAGGCCGATTATTCTCTCCGTCGCCAGGTCGATTTGAGGTTGATAGTAGACGACCAATTCGTGCTGCTCGATGGCGCGCCGCAGGCTGGCTTCCATGCGCACGTGCTGCAGCGCCCGCTCGGTCATGTCCTCGGTGTAGAACTGGAAGTTGTTGCGCCCCTGCTCCTTGGCCTTGTACATCGCCGCATCCGCGTTGCGCAGCAGCTCCTCGGGGTGCAGGCCGTTCTGCGGATACATGCTGATGCCGATGCTGCACGACAGGTAGAACTCGTTATTTTCCACGACGAACGGCTGCTCCAGCGCCGCCATCGCCTTTTGCGCGACGGCGACGATGTCTTCGGGCGCATGCGCTTCTTCCACCAGGATGGTGAACTCGTCCCCGCCCAGCCGGGAGATGGTGTCTTCGTGGCGGATGCATTGCAGCAGCCTGGTCGCGGCGATTTTCAACACCTCGTCGCCGACGAAGTGCCCGACGCTGTCGTTGATGTTCTTGAAGCGGTCGAGGTCGATGAAGAACACCGCCAGTTGGCCGTTGTGGCGAGCGGCCTTGTTCACGGCCTGGGTCAGCCGGTCGAGCAGCAGCAGCCGGTTCGGCAGGTCGGTCAAGGGATCGTGGTGGGCCAGGTGATCGAGGTGAAACTGCTTGTCCTGAAGCTCGCCCACGTGGACGTTGAGGCTGGAGGCCATGGACTGGAAACTCCTGGCCAGATAGCCGATTTCGTCATTGCGCTGCACCGGCAAGTCCGCGACAGGCTCTCCCGCGGCGAACTGGCTGACCGCCTTGGCCATCAGGTTCAACGGCTGGGACAGCACGCGCGACAGCACCAGGGAAACGACGACCGCCAGCAGGCTGAAGAACAGGATGATCTGGACGATCTCCACACCCAGGGCGCGGCTTTCCACCAGCACGTTTTGCAGCGGCGTGAGCAGGCCCATCATGACGAAACGCTGTTCCCACGACGAACCGAACGGGACCTTGACGAATGCCCCCACGGAGGCCGCTTCCCGCGTGGCCGCATGAGGGGTTTCCAGCACGACGTCGTTGTCTTTTCCTTCCAGAATCCGCTTCGTCGAATCCATCTCGTCCTGGATCAGCACCCGCCGCCCCTGATCGAAGCCGAACGTCCTGGATGCATCGGGATGGATCAGGTAATCGCCTTCCTGGTTGGTGAGCAGCACCTCGATGTCGGACGGGATGTCGCTGCGCATCATGTTGAACATGCGATCCAGGTCGACGTTGATCACGACGACGCCGAACGGCACGCCGGCTGGCGAATATACGGGCGCGGCAAGGCGCAGGGTGGGCTTGTCCAGGCCCTGATGGGCGCCCTGTTCGCGGTTGAGGTTGATCGGTGAAACGTAGAACTCGCCCGGCCGCTGGCGCAATGTGTTGTAGACGTAGGGGAAGTGGCCTTTCTCCTGCAAATCGTCGCCGCCGACGATCTTGACCCCGTCGATGTCGCGATCGACCCTGACCAGCTCCTTGCCATAGTCCCGCGCGCCGATGAGTCGAATCTGGAAGTATTCGGGGTGCGCATCCAGCAGGCCGGACATCACTGTTTCGAGGTGCGCTTTCTCGCTGGCAGCGCGCGGGGAATTCCCGCCATTGCCGGCGATGGCTTGCACGCTGGGCAGGGATGCGACGAGTTTCACGTCGGCCGCGACCCCCGACAGCGAGTCGGTGAAGCGGTGCGCCAAAACCTGGGTGGCGGTGAGCAGTTTGTCTTCCGCCGACTTGATCAGCAGTTCCCGGCTCTGCGTATAGGCGTAGTAGCCGGTAAGGCCAGTGGACACGATGCCCAGCAGCGCCAGCCAGAACCCCAGTTTGAGACCTACGCCGAATCGCATGCTGGCTAGAACCTCTCCAGGCTATCGCCGGAATGGATGCGGTCCCACAGCAGCTTTCTCTTGCCGTAATCCTCCAGAGGTTCCAGCCAGATGATCCTGTCGCCGCTGTTTCCGCCCGGAAAAGGCGTGACCGTGTTGGCCAGTCCGTGGTGCGTGGTCAGGCGATCGCTGGCCTTTTTCTCCAGCGTGAAATCGATCCAGCGCTCGGCCAGGCTTTTATCCCTGGCAGCGCTGGTGACCACCCAGCAGTCCAGCCAGGCCAGCGCGCCTTCGCGCGGAATGATGTAGCCGATGTCGGCACCCGCCTGCCGCAACGCCTGAACCTGCTGGGTTCCGTAGTTCGCGAAAACCAGCGCGACGTCGTTGTCCAGAAAGAGCTTTACCGCTTCCTCCGGCGAGTTGTAAAACGCCAGCACGTTGCGCCTGAGGCCCACCAGCTTGCGCGCGGCCTGCTTGAAGGCTTGCTCGTCCAGGCGGAATGGGTCTTTGGCCCCCGTCAGCAGCGCCGCGATGGAAAAGTTGTGGTTGCTGGTGTTGTAGGCCAGCACGCGTCCCCGGTACGCCGGATCCCACATGGCAGACATCGAATCGGGAATCTTCTTGACCGTCTTGCGGTTGTAGATCAACCCCATTTCGGAATAGGTATAAGGGATCGCGTGGACCTTGCCCTTGCGCACGACGCCGGGAATGGACGCGAAATTCTGGAAACGCGGCAGTTGACGGGCGTGGTTGGGGACGTTCGCGATGTCGATGGGCGCCGTCAGCCCACGGTCTATGTAGCGCTGCAACTCCGCCGTGTTGACCGCGAAAACATCGTAGCCGGCGCCGTTGTTGCGGTTGATCCGGTCCCACAGTTCGTCGTCGGAGTTGACGTAGCTCACCTCCACCGCCACGCCCAGACGCCGCTCGAACTCGGCCACGATCTCCGCGTCGGCATAGCCCGGCCACGCCAGGATGCGCAGCTTTTCCTTGGCCACAGCGACGTCCGGCATCGCCAGGGCTGGGAGCGCGATGCTGCAAAGCAGAAACACGCGCAGGAATTTTGTCACGACGAACATGCGGGGAACTCTTTAAGGCTCAGGAAGGCCTGAGCCCTTTGAGCGGCTATTGTGCCTTAGCCTTGCCTTCTGTGCCAGCCGGGGCGTGTGACCACTGTTACGGGCAAGCGAAGCCTGCTAAGCTGAACCCCGACCGGAGCGGTTTGCGCCGGAACAACAGGGCATTTTTGATGGCCCTGGCCAGCGCCCGCGCGCCGCAACGACGCCATCGGCCTATCTTCGTCATTTCAACAGAGCGCTTCATGAAAAAACTCACCATCGCCATCCTGATCCTGGGCGGATTGACTGCGGGCGGCTACGCCATCTGGGCAGCCACCAAGCCGGAGACCGCGCCAGGCGAAAGCGGGCGCCCTGCGGGAGGCGGCAAGGCGCCGCCGCTTGCGGTCAAGACCGCGCGGGTATCGGTGCAAACGGTGTCCATACAACTGGATGCAGTCGGCACCGTCGAACCCGACCAGAGCGTGGCCATCCGCGCGCAGATCGGCGGCACGCTGCAGCGCGTGCATTTCCGCGAGGGCGAGCACGTCAAGGCCGGGCAACTGTTGTTCCAGATAGAGCCAGGCACGTTGCCGGCCGAGGCCGAAAGCGCGCGCGCCAACCTCGCGCGCGACCAGGCGGCGCTGGCCGAAGCGGCGTCGCAACAACAGCGGCTGGCGCCGCTGCTGGCGAAAGAGTACGTGACGCGGGCTGAGTACGACCAGGCCGTGGCGGCGCAAAAATCGGCCAGCGCCCTGGTGGAAGCCGATCGCGCGCATCTGCGGGCGGCCGAAATCCAGCTCGAACGCACGCGCCTCCATGCGCCGATTTCCGGACGCGCCGGCAGCATCGGCACCAAGCTGGGCAACCTGGTGGCCGCCAACGGCACAGACCCCTTGGTGGTGATCAACGCCATCCAGCCGGTGTTGGTCGCCTTCAGCGTGCCGCAGCAGCAATTCCTGGAAATCCGCAGCCGCCCGCGCGATGCGATGCGCGTGGAAATCAGGCACGAGATGAACGGCGCCGCGGTGGCCACCGGCACGCTGGCGTTCGTCGACAACGCCGTCGATCAGGCCAGCGGGACGATCAAGCTCAAGGCGCGCATCGCCAACGACAACGAGGCGATCTGGCCCGGCGAACTGGTGTCGGTGCGGCTGATCATGGGCCAGCAGGCGGACGCCGTGGTGGTGCCGGAAGCCGCGGTGCAGCCCGGCCAGCAGGGGCCGTTCGTGTACGTGGTGGACCAGGGCCGCGCGCGCATGCAGGCGGTCACGGTGGCGCGCCAGGTGGGGCAGCAGGTCGTGGTCGCGCACGGGCTCAAGGGCGGCGATGAAGTGATCGTCAACCTGCCGTCGAAGCTGCGGCCCGGCAGCGCGGTGCGCACCGCCGGCGCGGGCGAGGGCGAGGGCAAGAGCCGGCATTCCGGCAAGGGCGGCGCGAAAACCGGGACACCCCGCCCATGAAGTGGTCGCGGCTGTTCATCGACCGGCCGGTGATGACCACGGTGCTGGTCGCCGCATTGGTCATATTCGGCCTGTTCGCGTTCGTGAAACTGTCGGTCAGCGATCTGCCCAACGTCGATTTCCCCACCATTTCGGTCACCGCCAATCTGCCCGGCGGCAACCCCGACACCATGGCGTCGACCGTGGCCACCCCGCTGGAACGCCAGTTCACCACCATCGCCGGCCTGGATTCGATGTCGTCGGTGAGCAACAGCGGCTCCACGCGCATCACGCTGCAGTTCCGGCTGGACCGCGACATCGACGCCGCGGCACAGGACGTGCAGACGGCCATCGCGCAGGCCGCGCGCTTCCTGCCGCGCGACATGGACGCGCCGCAAATGCGCAAGGTCAACCCGGCCGACAGCCCCATCATGTTCCTGGCTCTCACCGCCAGCAACCTGCCGCTGCCCGCCCTCGACGCCTACGCCGACAACCGCATCGCGCAGCGCATTTCCACCCTGCCCGGCGTGGCGCAGATGCTGGTATTCGGCGCGAAGAAGTATGCCGTGCGCCTGTACCTCAACCCGCAGGCGCTGGCGCAGCGCAACCTCAGCGTGGGGCAGGTTTCCACGGCCGTGCAGAACGCCAACAGCAACCTGCCGTCCGGCACGCTGGACGGGCGCAGCCGGCAGTTCACCGTGAAGGCGTCGGGGCAACTGGAAAAGGCCGCCGACTTCAACCCCTTGGTGATCGCCTACCAGAACGATGCGCCGATCCGTTTTTCCGACATTGGCCGCGCCGTAGACAGCGTCGAGAACGACAAGACCGCGACCTGGTTCAACGGCGAGCGCGCCATCGTGCTGGCGGTGCAGCGCCAGCCCGGCGCCAACACCGTGGCCGTCGCCGACAGCATCCGCGCGCTGCTTCCGGAAATGCGCGAGCAACTGCCCGGCGGCGCCAACATCGACGTCCTGTTCGACCGCTCGCAATTCATCGGCGAATCCATACACGACGTCGAGTTCACGCTGCTGTTCGCGGTGCTGCTGGTGGTGATCGTGGTGCTGGCCTTTTTGCGCAATTTCTCCTCGACCCTGATCGTGGTGCTGGTGCTGCCGGTCTCGGTGCTCGGCACCTTTGCCGCGATGTACCTGCTCGGCTACAGCCTCAACAACATATCGCTGATGGCATTGACCCTGGCCGTCGGCTTCGTGGTGGACGACGCCATCGTGGTGCTGGAAAACATCACGCGCCACATGGAGATGGGCAAGGACCGCCTCACCGCCGCGGTCGACGGCACGCGCGAAATCGGCTTCACCATCGTCTCCATGACCGTCTCGCTGGCGGCCGTGTTCATCCCCATCCTGTTCATGGGCGGCATACTCGGGCGCCTGTTCACCGAGTTCGCGGTCACCATCGGCCTTGCCGTGCTGATCTCGGGCGCGCTTTCGCTGAGCCTCACGCCCATGCTGTGCAGCCGTTTCCTGCGGCCCGCAGAGCGCCGCGGCGGGGTCTTCCGCGTGCTGGAACGCGGCTTCCTGCATCTGGAAAGCGGCTACCGCGGCAGCCTGCGCTGGAGCATCGCGCGGCGCGGCCTGATGCTGGTGGTCGTGGCGCTGCTGTTCGCGGGAACGGCCTGGCTGTACGGCGCCGTGCCCAAGGGATTCATCCCGCGCCAGGACACCGGCCAGATCAGCGGCAACACGCGCGCCGCCGAAGGCATCGTGTACGAGGAACTGGTGGCCAAACAACTGCGCATCACCGAAATCATCCGCAACAACGAAAACGTCGCGGCGGTGATGTCCAGCGCCGGCCAGGCCGGCGGCGGCGTGACCGGCGCCAACGTGGGGCGCATCGTCATCAGGCTCAAGCCCCGATCGGAGCGCAAGTTGAGCGCCGACGAAGTGATCCAGCAGTTGAAGAAGGAAACCCGCGGCGTGGAGGGCATGCAGTTGTTCCTGCAAAACCCGCCGGCGATCAACATCGGCGGGCAGCAGAGCAATGCGGAATTCCAGTACGTGGTGCAGGGGCCGGACGTGCCGGTGCTGTACCAGGCCGCCACGGAACTGGAGCAGCGCCTGCACGAGGTGAAAATCATCCAGGACGTGAACAGCAACCTGGAACTGCGCAACCCGGAAATCCAGCTCGCCATCCTGCGCGACCGCGCCGCGGCGCTCGGCATCACCCCCGAGCAGATCCAGTCGACCCTGTACGATGCCTACGGCGGGCGGCGCGTCACCAGCATCTACGGCGCATCCGACCAGTACCCGGTGATCATGCAGGTGGACAAGGCGTTCCAGGCCGACATCAATTCTCTGGGCGCTCTTTACGTCAAGAGCGCGAACGAGCGCATGGTGCCGCTGGCCGGCGTCGCCGAGATTCGCAGCGGCGTCGGGCCGGTCTCCATCGCGCACTACGGCCAGTTGCCGTCGGTCACGCTGTCGTTCAACCTGGCGCCCGGCGTCGCCATCGGCGATGCCACCGCAGCGGTCCAGGCCATCGCCCGGCAGGCGCTGCCGGCCGGCGTCACCACCACCTTTTCAGGCTCGGCCAAGACCTTCGAGGATTCCATGAAGGACCTGCCCATCCTGCTGGCCATCACCGTGCTGGTGATCTACATGATACTGGCCATACTCTACGAGCATTTCGGGCATCCGCTGACGATACTGACGGCGCTCCCGCTGGCCGGCTTCGGCGCGCTCATCATGCTGCTGATCTTCCACCAGGAGCTCAACATATTCAGCTTCGTCGGCATCATCCTGCTGGTCGGCCTGGTCAAGAAGAACGGCATCATGATGGTCGACTTCGCGGTGCAATTGCAGCGCGAGAAAAACCTGCCGCCGGACGAAGCCATGGCCCAAGCCAGCCTGATCCGCTTCCGCCCCATCATGATGACCACCATGGCCGCCATCTTCGCCACGCTGCCCATCGCCCTGGGCTACGGCGCCGGCGCCGAGACCCGGCGCGCACTCGGCATTGCCGTGGTCGGCGGCCTGCTGTTCTCGCAGTTCCTGACGCTATACATCACGCCGGCTTTTTACGTCAGCCTGGAACGGGCTACCGCGGCGGTGCGGGGGTGGAAGTTGGGGCGGGGATAGGGCAACCCAACAGAGCTCAGCCACAGAGGGGCAGCGAGGGCATGCGGTTTGCCCGGAAGGGCCGGTTGTCGTCCAACTCGCAGGAACAACGCTTGGCTCAATATTCCCCGGCCCACTCATCGGGAGAAGGGATAAATAAACCTGATTAGCCCCCAAGCTCAGCCACATTAAATATGCCGTCATTCCGGGGCTGCCCGAAGGGCAGAACCCGGAATCCAGTGGTACCTCCAGGCAGCGCACCTGGATTCCGGGTTCCGCTACGCGGCCCCGGAATGACGAGCTGAACTTGGGGGCTAATCAGGAAAATTAATCTGTCCGTGCTTTCCGTTTTTCCAGGAAGTTATGTTCTATTATGGAAGCATAAACAATTCCTCAGCGATGCTTGATGCGGGGTTTTGGCTGCATTTGCGCATTGCCGTAAACAGGGAACAAGAACGATTCGGAGCAGTTCCAGCAAACCGAATGGCACTTGGGAGATATCGCTTGCTCAGTGAAGGGAGCAGGTATCCAGTGAGTGAGACATCATGAGACTTTTTGATCGCAGAAGAAATTCGGAAATGCGTGGCAATGTCAAACTTGCCATACGTCTTGGCTCCATATTCGGAACGGATGCATCGGTTGAATTCATGGCGTCCCGGTTAGTGCCCGATCATGTAATGTTGAGGGTGCTGGCCTCGTTCGCAGAAGAAAGGGCCGGGTAGCCGATTACGCAACCGGATGGTCTGTTTTAAAGATGGTATGGAACATCCGGGCTGGAAATCTTTGAACTACGCGCCTGACAGCACGAAGGGGTCGGCGTAGATGTCCTTCATGGACGCGCCGGCCAGGAACGCCTGTTTCTTCGAAGCATTGACCATGTCGGGATGGCCGCACAAATAGGCGCGCCAGCCGGTGAGATTGGGCGTGCCGGCGAGGGCGACGCTGGTCGCGCGGCCTGGCGCAAAGCCGGGCGGCACGTCGGCGCCGGAGACGCACGGGGTATAGACGAAATTGCCGTGGCGCGCCGCGAGTTCGCGCAGTTCGTCCACCAAGTAGAGTTCCTGCGCGCTGCGGCTGCCGTGGTAAAGCTTGATCGGGCCGCGGTGTCCACGCTGGAGGGCGTCGCGCAGGATGCCGTACAGCGGCGCCAGGCCGGAGCCGGTGCCGATCAGCAGCAATCCCTGCTCGTCGTTGCCCGGAACGTAGAAGCAGCCGCCCATGGCGGCCGAGATGTCGACCTCGTCCCCGGCGCGCAACTCTTCGTGGATCCAGCCGCTGACGCGGCCTTGCGGCAGGCGCCGCACGTGCAGGTGCAAATCCGCATCGCTTCCGGGCACGCTGGCCAGGGAGTAGCTGCGCATCAGCGTTTCGTCGCGGAACAGGTTGATGTACTGGCCCGCCCGGTAGTCGAGCGGAAGCGGGCAGTAGAGGCGCACGCGCACGATTTCCGCATTGAGCACGTCGACGCCGCGCACCGTGGCCTTGGCGCGGGCCTTTATCTGGTCGGGCAGGGCCACGGTCAGATCGGATTCGGGATAGCAGGAGCAGGCGAGAAAGTAATTCTGCTCTTTGAGGGTGTCTTTGAGATTGTTTTGCGACTGTGCCGGCGGTTGCCCGCACAGCGCCTGCATCAAGCAGGCTTGGCAAACGCCCTGGCGGCAAGAGGAGGGAATGGGTGCGCCGTGCGCGGTCAAGGCATCCAGCACCGACTGTTGCGCGCCACACTCGTAGGTGTGGCCGTCGAAGCGGACCTTGGCCATGCCGGCGCCCCCCCGGCTTACTTGCCGAGCACGTCGTTGCGCGTGCTTTCCGCAATGGCTGCGGCCTGCGCGATCAGATCGCCCGGCACGTTGAGTTCGGTCAGCGTGGCGCCGATGTGTTCCATCACGGCGTCAAAATGGCTGTCGTTGAGACCCTTGGCAACCAGGTGCGCATGCCCGCGGCGCATGTCTTCCCCGGTGTACTTGTTGGGGCCGCCGAATGCCACGGTCAGGAAAGCCTTTTGCTTGGCCGCCTGTTTCTCCATGTCCACGCCTTCGAAAAAGCGGTTGATGCGGTCGTCGGCCAGGACCTTGCGATAAAAAATATCCACTGCCGCGTTCACTGCTGCTTCGCCGCCGATTTTGTCGTACAGGGTTGTGCTCATGAAATGATTGCTCCTCAGGTTGGTTGAATAACATCCGCCTATGCCCAAACTCAAAACGCAATTGACACAGCAGGACCGCATTTATGACATATAATCCAGATACATCTTATACCGCAAGAAAATTGAAGCTTTCTTGGGCTTCAAGGAGTACGGTTAAGATGTATTGTGTTTACATGTTAAGATGCTCTCGCATCCCTGTCAAGGCACTTGTGCGAGTCGTTGAACGAACCCGGAAAGACCGCGAATGCAGCTCACCCTGTACACGGATTACTCGCTACGCGTCCTCGTTTATCTCGCCCAGACTCACGGCGAATCGGCCACCATCACGGAAATCGCGGACTTCTACCGGATTTCGCGCAACCACCTGGTGAAGGTGGTGCACAATCTGGGCAACGAGGGACTGATAATCACCACGCGCGGCAAGCACGGCGGCATGAGGCTGGCGCGCGACCCGGAGGCCATCGCGATCGGAGAGGTCGTGCGGCGCACCGAGCCGAACTTCAACCTGGTGGAATGCTTCGACCCGCAAAAAAAGAACAACTGCGTCATCACCGCATCGTGCAGCCTGAAAAACATGCTGTACCAGGCCAACAAAGCCTTTCTGGATCTGCTCGACGCCTATACCCTGGCCGACGTGACCGCCGGCAAGGTTGACCTGCCCGCGGCATTGCCGGCGCTACCCGGGAACACCCCCCGCAACACAGGAAAGCACGGCAAGGTAATCCCCATTGCCAAAGTAGACTGACGAGGCTATTCCTTTTTGCCGGATAGCGGGCAAGTACGAATGCCGAGCAGCGTGTAAGCCGGGCACCACCCCATCAGCGCAGTGAAAATCGGCATGATGCCGATCAAGCCGAACCAGCGCACGTTGCCCTCAAGAATGAACACGAGGCTCAACAGCCCCACACCGATGACGATCCTGATAATCTTGTCAGCAGTACCCACGTTTGTTTGCATGACTTTCTCCTGCGCTGGTGAATGGCCATTGAACAGCCGGTACCGCATTCTAAGTCCATCGGTTTCTATCCTGCAACCGGCACAGCCGCCCGTTCCCCATACCCCGTAATTCCGCGCCGGCCAACCGGCCGCCTCCGACGGTTTCGTCGCCATCGAAAAACCGTTGTGTTATGCCATCGCGCTAAAGTATGATCCGTAAGCCTGTTTGCGCCGAGAGCATGCGGGGTGAAGCAGGATGTACCTTGGTTTTCCAAAAATCCCGAAAAAACAATTGGAGGAGGAACCACATGAAACATGCCATACGCTTGAGCATCCTGGGACTGCTGGCGGGCTTACTGCCCGCCGTTTACGCGCCGGCACACGCCGGCGACGGCAAGGTGACGCTGATTCATACCGGGGATTTCCATGGCCATCTGGTGCCGCGGCCCAACCTGCGCAGCGACGGCAGCGGCCGCATGGAAGGCGGCCTGGCGCGCGTCTACGCCAAAATCAAGGAAATCCGCAAGGATGAAAGAAACACCCTGCTGCTGCACACCGGCGACACCATCCAGGGATCGGCCGAAGCGCTATACACCCGCGGGCAGGCTGTCGTGGACGTGGTCAACCCGTTCGGCATCGACGCCTTCGCGCCCGGCAACTGGGAATTCGTCTACGGCACGCAGCGCTTTCTCGAACTCTTCGGCGGCCCAGCGCCGGCAGCACCGTGGAACGCCCTCGCCGCCAACGTCTACTACAACACCCTGGCCGAAGACCCCACCACGCCTTTCCCGGACAAAGCCGGGCAGCGCGTGTTGCCGCCGTACATCGTCAAGCAGGTGGGCAAGGTGAAGGTCGGCATCATGGGCTTCACCACCGACCGCGGCCCGCAAGTCGTGGGCAAGAACGTCACCAAGGGTTTCAAGTTCACCAAGGGCGACGCCGAAGTGGCCGAACTGCTCCCCATCCTGCGCGACGTGGAGAAAGTGGACCTGATCGTGATGCTTTCCGAACTCGGGCTGGCCAACAACATCCGCCTGGCCGAAGCCAATCCGGGCATCCACGTCATCCTCTCCTCCGACATGCACGAGGAGACGCATGAGGCCGTGGTGACCAGCACCGGCACCATCGTCCTGGAAGAAGGCCAGGACGGCACCATGATGGGCGCGCTCGAACTCAAGGTCGTCAACGGCCAGGTCGCCAAGTGGGAATGGGACCCGATCGACGTCAACGACAGGATCAGGGAAGACAGGAAAGTTGCCGCCGCCATCAAGGCAGTGCGCAAGACCTTCGTGAGCGGCCCGGATTTCGTGCAGCACGTCAATCCGTTCAACGGCACCAAGCTGCAGCGCCCGATCGACACCGTGGTTGGCTATACCAGCGTCGGCCTGCACCGCTCCAACTTCTCCAACGAAGACATGCCGGCCGTGATCGAAGGCTCCTCGCACGACTTCCTCACCGATGCCTTCCGCTCCGTGGCGGGTGCCGACATCGGCGCCATCCGTGGCTTCCGCTACGGCACCCATGTACCACCCGGGCCGATCAGGATGGAGGATCTGTACCACTTCGTCGCCATCGGGCCGCAAATCGCACGCGGCACCATCAAGGGCGCGGCGCTCAAGAACCAGATCGAATCCGCCGCCAGCGGCTCCCTCGACCCGGTGGTCAAGAACTGGACCGGCGGCTGGCTGTTCAACTACAGCGGCGTCACCATGAACATCGACCCCTCCGCAGCAAACGGTTCGCGCGCATCCGGCATCGTGGTCAACGGCACTCCCCTGGATCCCGCCGCGGACTACAGCTACGCCTCCTACTGGTACCCGGCCGACCCCACCCTCATCAACGTCGCCCCCGCGACCAACATCACCGTGCTCAAGGATGCCAACGGCGACCCCATGGACGGCACCGAGGTGGTGGTGCAATACCTGCAATCGCTACCCAACATGACGGCGAACACGCAACTGAACCGCATCAAGCTGCTGAATCCATTGCCGGCTTCGAAATACGGCAATCCGGAAGTGCAGCCGCTGGGCGGCGTTGCGACCGTAGTGCCGCCGCCGGCACCGGTTCCACCGCCAGTTTGCAGCCCATGCCCGCCGGGAGTGATATGCGCGGCGGTGTGCCTGTGAGACACTATTTCGCAATAACATTGGAGAGTTGTAGTTCAACGCCAACGATAAGGAGACGTCATGCAATATAAAACACTGCTACCCATGCTTGGACTGGCCGCCGGCCTGTTTCTGCAGGCCACGGCCCATGCCGCGACTGCGCTGCCGGTGCCGCCTGTCGCGCCGCCCCCGGGCGCGATAACGCCGCCGGTCGTCCGGCCGGCCCCGGTGCCTCCGCCTGGTGCAGTTCCACCCGGCGGAGGCGTGGTGTGCCTGGCGCTGGGTTGCCCGCCGGCCGGCTTGCCCGCTCCACTGCCGCGGCCGCCGCGTCCGCGTTAACTCCTGGGGAGTCAGTAAAAGGCCCTGCTCGCGAGCGGGGCTTTTTTACGTGGAGCGCATGGTAAAATGCGCCCTCATGCAATCCTCCCCACCCCTCAATTCCTACCGCAAATACTGGGCCAAACGCTTCGGCGTGGCGCCGGCACTGCCCATGTCGCGCGCCGAGATGGACAAGCTCGGCTGGGACAGTTGCGACATCATCCTCGTCACCGGCGATGCCTATATCGACCACCCCAGTTTCGGCATGGCGCTAATCGGGCGTTTGCTGGAGAACCAGGGTTTCCGCGTCGGCATCATCAGCCAGCCGGACTGGCACAGCCCGGAAACATTCCGCCAACTCGGCAAGCCCAACCTGTATTTCGGCATCACCGCGGGCAACATGGATTCCATGGTGAACCGCTATACCTCGGAGCGCAAAATCCGCTCCGACGACGCCTACACGCCGGGCGGAATGGCCGGCAAGCGGCCCGACCGGGCGCTGGTGGTGTATGCCCAGCGCGCCCGCGAAGCCTATCCGGACGCCACCGTCATCGTCGGCGGCATCGAGGCCAGCCTGCGCCGCATCGCCCATTACGACTACTGGTCGGACAAGGTGCGCCATTCCGTGCTGCCCGACAGCAAGGCCGACATGCTGCTGTTCGGCAACGCCGAGCGCGCGCTGGTGGAGCTCACCCACCGCCTGGCTGGGGGCGAGGCGATCGCGGACATCACCGACCTGCGCGGCACTGCCTTCATGCGCAAGGGCATGCCCGAAGGCTGGAGCGAGATCGACTCGACCCACCTCGACCTGCCCGGACACGTGACACCACACCCCGATCCGTACCAAAGCACGGGCACGCAAAGCGCCGCCCCGTGCAGCACCGATGCCGCCCCGACGCCGACATCGCAGCCGGTGCGCCTGCAGCGCCTGCGCGCCGCAAAGATCGACCGTGCCCGCAGCGTGGTGCGCCTGCCGTCCTACGAGCAGGTCAGCCGCGACCCGGTGCTGTACGCCCACGCCTCGCGCGTGCTGCATCTGGAATCCAACCCCGGCAACGCCCGTGCGCTGGTGCAGAAGCATGGCGCGCGCGACGTGTGGATCAACCCGCCGCCCATCCCTCTCACCACGGCGGAGATGGACCACGTCTTCGGCCTGCCGTACAACCGCCTGCCGCACCCGGCTTATGGCGAGGCAAAGATTCCGGCCTACGAGATGATCCGTTTCTCGGTCAACATCATGCGCGGCTGTTTCGGCGGCTGCACTTTCTGCTCCATCACCGAGCACGAGGGGCGCATCATCCAGAGCCGCTCGGAGCAGTCCATCCTGACCGAGATCGAGGAAATCCGCGACAAGGTTCCGGGCTTCACCGGCATCGTTTCCGACCTCGGCGGACCCACCGCCAACATGTACCGGCTCGCCTGCAAAAGCCGCAAGATCGAGTCGGCGTGCCGGTTGCTGTCCTGCGTCTACCCGGACATCTGCAGCAACCTCGGCACCGACCACGGCCCGCTCATCCAGCTTTACCGCAAGGCGCGCCAGCTTCCGGGCATCAAGAAAATCCTCATCGGCTCGGGGCTGCGCTACGACCTCGCCGTGCGCAATCCGGAGTACATCAAGGAACTGGTGACGCACCACGTCGGCGGCTACCTGAAAATCGCCCCGGAGCACACCGAGCCAGGCCCGCTTTCCAAGATGATGAAACCGGGCATAGGCAGCTACGACAAGTTCAAGATGCTGTTCGACAAGTTTTCGAAGGAAGCGGGCAAGGAACAGTACCTCATACCCTACTTCATCGCCGCCCACCCCGGCACCACCGACGAGGACATGCTGAACCTCGCCCTGTGGCTGAAGCGCAACGGCTTCCGCCTGGACCAGGTGCAGACCTTCCTGCCCAGCCCGATGGCGCTGGCGACCACCATGTACCACTCCGGCAAAAACCCGCTGCGCAAGGTCACGGCGGACAGCGAGAACGTCGCCAGCCCGAAAGGCGGCCGCGTGCGGCAGTTGCACAAGGCGCTGCTGCGCTACCACCATGCCGACAACTGGCCGATGATCCGCGAGGCGCTGCGCCGCATGGGCCGCGCCGACCTGATCGGCAACGGCAAGCAGCAACTGGTCCCGGCCTGGCAGCCGGCGGGCACCGGCCTCGCGCCGGAAGGCGCGCGCCGACCGCCCAAACGCGCCCCCCATCGTGCCGCTGCCCCGCAGGCCGCGAAGCCACGCAAGCCCGGCGGCCGCAACAAGGGCTGAGCGCAAATTCCCATTGTCATTCGCGCCTGCCAGCCCCTATAATCGCCCGATTGGCATGCGTTGCGTTATTCGCAGAACAATCATGCCGTCAATAAGGTAAATAAAAATGGCCGTTCCAGTTCATGCCGTCGCCGATTACTTTATCCTCAAAGTCGACCGCGAAGCCGGCGACGACATGACCCATTTCAAGCTGCAAAAAATGCTCTACTATGCCCAGGCGTGGTATCTCGCCATGCACGACGAAGCGCTTTTCGATCATCCTTTCGAAGGCTGGGTGCACGGGCCGGTTTGCCGCGAAGTCTACGAGCGCTTTCGCCACCTTGGCTGGAACCCCATCTCCGTCGACGGCATCGTTTCGGACCCCAGCCAGTTCAGCGAAGATATCCACGAATTCCTGGACGAAGTATGGGAAGTCTACGGCCAATATTCGGCCGCGAAGCTGGAGCAAATGACGCACCAGGAGGAGCCCTGGATTGAAGCCAGGCACGGCTGCGCCTCTGGGACTCCCGGCCACACAGCGCTGAGCGAAAACACCATGCGCAGCTTCTACCGCACCCGCATGTTGGCCAGACGGCGCATCCGCGAGCGGTAGGAATCTGCCGGATCGGGCACGCCGGCGAACATCGAAATCCGCCCCGAAAACCCCTTGCCAATTCCCGCAAGGGGGTCTATAAATACCACTTGCACGAATCCGATTCCTTACGGCATTCACTACTCCAATGCTGCCCAGGAGGCTAAAATGATCGTTTCGGTTCATGACGTTACTGATTTTTTCATCCTCAAGGTCGACCGCGAAGCAGGCGACGACATCACCCACCTCAAGCTGCAAAAACTCATTTATTACGCCCAGGCCTGGCACCTCGCCATGCAGGGCAGACCGCTGTTCGGCAACAGGATAGAAGCCTGGGCACACGGGCCGGTATGCCGCGAGGTCTACAGCCGATTCCGGCACTATTCGTGGAACCCTATTCCAGCAGGGGCGGCTCCTGCACATCTGGAGGAACTCAACGAGGGAATCCGGGATTTCCTGGAAGAGGTTTGGGAAGTCTACGGGCAATACTCGGCGGCGAAACTGGAGCACATGACCCATGAAGAAGCGCCGTGGCTCGCGGCCAGAGCCGGCGCCGCACCGGGCAGCCCCGGCCAGGCGCCGATCAGCGAAGATCTCATGCGCGATCATTACGGCATGCGCATGCAGGCCAGAAAACGCATTCGGGAAAAATAGACAGGTAGACGCTAGTGCCGCGCCGACGGCGCCGGCGTCATCACTTCCGCCGCAAAAATCTGCTCCACGTCCACCGCGTCGAAACCGAAATGCCGGTTGCAAAATTCGCAATCGACCTCGACGCTGCCCTGCTCCAAAACAACGGACTTAACCTCGTCGTAGCCCAACATGCGCAGCATGCCGGTGACGCGCTCGCGCGAGCAGGAGCAACGGAAGCTGACCGGACTGCTCTCGAACAGGCGCACGTCCTCCTCGTGGTAAAGGCGGCGAACCATTTCCAGCGCGGGCAGCGCCAGCAGTTCTCCGCGGGTAACCGTCCCGCCCAAGATCTGCGCACGGTTCCACGCTTCATCGTCCTCGTGCGCGTTGCCCGGTAGCCGCTGCAGCAGCATCCCGGCGGCATGGCCGGCATCGGCCGCCAGCCACAACCGGGTATCGAGCTGCTCGGAGCGGGTCATGTAGTTCTGCAGGACTTCCGCGACGCTGTCGCCTTCGAGGTCGACTATGCCCTGGTAGCTTTGCCCTCCCTGTTGCGGATCGATGGTGATGGCAAAGCGCCCCCCTCCCAAAAGATCGTGCAGCAGCGGCGAAACCAGTTCCCCTTCCCAATTGGCGGTGGCGCGCAGCGTCATGTCGCTATTGCATTCCACCACCAGCAATTTGACCGGTCCCGTGCCCTGCATCTGCATGATGAGCGAGCCCGAGAACTTGAGCGTGGCGGACAACAGCGCCGCGGCCGCCATCATTTCTCCCAGCAGATCCCGCAGCACGGGAGGGTAATCGTGACGATCCAGCACGGCGCGCCAGGTGGCGTCGAGGTGCACGATCTCGCCGCGCACGGGGGCTTGTTCGAAAACGAAGCGTTGCAGGGTATCGGGAGTATTCAACGGGTTGGTCCTGAGGGAATGATCGAAAACCTAAGTTACCAGAATCGGCCGTAAGTTCCCAATACCCGGAATCGGCGTGGCAGCAAGGCGCCAAAAACATTCGCTTGACACCCGCCTTTTTAGCTGTATTATTCGAATCGTCTAAAGATGCATCGTCAATACATCAATAAGAAGGGGTGACGACCATGATCAAGTTTCCGTTGTCCGCGTACAGGCGCGTATCGGCCTTTGCCGCCGCTTTGCTGCTTCTGTTTGTGGCTGCATTCCCGGCTCCCGGGTGGGCGGCGCAGCACGAATTCAGCATGACCATCGACGAAGTTTCGATTGAGGTGGCGCCGGGCTTTTCCAACAAGGTATTCGCCTTCAACGGCCAGGTTCCCGGGCCGTTGATTCACGTCAAGGAAGGCGACGACGTAACCGTTCACGTGACCAACAACACGACGCTTTCCCACTCCATCCACTGGCACGGCATCAACCAGATCAACACTTGGCACATGGACGGCGTGCCGGGCGTTTCCCAGAAAGACGACATCAAGCCCGGCGAATCCTTCACTTACCAGTTCAAGGCCGACCGCCCCGGCAGCCTGTGGTACCACTGCCACGTAAACGTCTGGGAGCATGTCGCGACACGGGGGATGTGGGGGCCGCTCGTCGTCGACCCGAAAAACCCCAGCGAGCTTGATAAGAGCGTCACCAAGGATGCCATCCTGATGATGAGCACCTGGGAATCGGCTTATGCCAATACCTATGGCAAGGGCGGCATGCCCACCGACGTGGCCGATTATTTCTCGGTCAACGCAAAGTCTTTCCCCTTTACCCAGCCTATCAGGGTCAAGAAGGGCGACGTGTTGCGTATGCGCTTCTACGGCGCAGGCGATGAAACCCATCAAATGCACATGCACGGACACGACATGCTGGTTGTCGCCAAGGACGGCTATCCACTGGCCAGCCCTTATTACGTCGACACCGTTCCGGTCGGCCCCGGAGAGCGTTTCGACGTGATCGTGAAAATGAACAATCCGGGCTATTTCGTGATGCACGACCACGTCGACAAACACATGACCAACAGCGGCGCCATGATGGGCGGCCCCATGACCGTGTTCGAATATGAGGGCGTCAAGATGGATGACTGGTACGCATGGAAAGGCAAGGTGTTCGACCCCAACTTCTTCTACGGCGTGTCGCTCACACAGGGATATGGGCTGTTCAATAGCGCGCCTTTCATGGGCAAGCCGGTTGAGCAGGGAAGAAGGAGGAGGTAGGCATGCAGAGGATTATTCTTGCCGCCTTGCTTGGCCTGTCCGGGACTGCCTTTGCTGTGGAAGGGATGTTGCAGAAGGATTGCGCTTCCTGCCACAACATCGCCGGGCCGGTGGCGCAGACCTTGAAGGAAGCCTTCGCGAAAAAAGGGCCTGACCTCTCCTACGCCGGCAACAAGTACCGGCAGGAGTGGCTAGCCGCCTGGCTGCAAAAACCGGCGCGCATCCGTCCCGCCGGGATGTATTACGGCGACCACATCAAGGCCGGTGCGAAAGGCGACGAGATCGATGCCTCAACGCTCGCGGAGCATGTCGCCCTGTCCAAGGCGGATGCCACCGCCGTCGCCGCCGAACTCATGAAGCTGAAGCCGCACGACGCCCTGATCGCCAAGGAAAAAATCGAGCCCGGCACGATCGCCAGGCAGATGGGCGAGATGAATTTCGACAAGTTCCAGGGCTGCATGGCCTGCCACCTGATCGAACCCGAATACGGCGGCTTTTCCGGCCCAGAGCTTTATACGGCGGCCAGGCGCCTGCAGCCCGAATTCATGGCGAGCTTCATCAGGAATCCGCAGGCATGGGAGCCCAAGACCTGGATGCCGAACAAGGAAGTGTCGGACGGCGGCATCCAGAAACTGGTGCATTACCTCGAACTGCTGGGCAAGGAGTCTGCAAATGCGCAATAAATTATTGTTCGCAATTTTGCTGGCCGCGTCCGTCCAGGCAAATGCCAAGGAAACCGCCGCCGACAACTACAAGGCTTATTGCGTCCAGTGCCACGGCATGGAAGGAAACGGCAAGGGCGTGAACATCCGCGACATGTCCGTCATCCCGCGCGACCACACCGATGCCAAGTCCATGTCCGGGCGCTCGGATGACGCGCTGTTCAAGGTCATCAAGGAAGGCGGTACGTCCATCAGCAAGTCCATTCTGATGCCGCCGTGGGCGGGGACGTTCAGCGACGAAGAAATCAAGGATCTGGTGCAGCACCTGCGCACGCTGTGCAAGTGCAAATTCGGGTCCTGATATGCAGCAGTATCTAAAGGGAAGCCGTTCGTAGTTAACTAAGAGAGGAGAAAGACGATGCAGGCATTTAAAAAAGCAACAATGGCGGTACTGGCGGTTGCTGCGCTCGTTTCCGCGCAGCAGGCTTACGCGAAGACCGTCAAGGTCACGATGACGGCCAAGGAAGTCGATATTCAGGTCAACGGCAAGATGGTCGGCGGCTCGGACACCATGGCGGCATGGACGTTCGACGGCAGCGTGCCCGGCAAGCCGGTTCGCGTGGATGAAGGCGACACGGTGGATTTCACCCTGATCAACCCGGCCGAAAACAAGAACTCGCACGCGATGGACTTCCACGCGGCGCAAGTCAACGTGCTGGACGAGTTCGCCGAAGTCAAGCCGGGCCAGAGCAAGCATTTCACGTTCGAAGCCAAGGTTCCCGGCGTGTTCATGTACCACTGCGGCGCAGGCCCGATGGTGCAGCACATCGCACGCGGCATGTACGGCGTGATCATCGTCGAACCCAAGGACAAGAAGAACTATCCCAAGGCCGACCGCGAATACGTGCTGGTTCAGCAGCAATACTTCCCGGACGTGGAGAACTACGGCGCGATGCTGAATGACGCCAATGCCTGGAAAGGTTCGCTGATCAATGGCAAGGTGCTGCACTACGATCCCGTGCATGACCCCAAGGGCGACCATGACGTGCTGGAAGCCAAGCCGGGCGAGCGCGTGCGCATCTACTTCGTGAACGCCAACGTCAACCTGCCAGTCGCATTGCACCCCATCGCCAGCATCTGGGATCGCGTGTACATCAACGGCAATCCGAAGAACCAGTTGGTCGGCATCCAGACCTACAACGTGGCCGTGGCCGAGGCCGGCACCTTCGACCTCGTGACGCCCGCAGACAAGGAAGTGGCCGGCATCGCGATCGTCGACCACTCCATGAACGCGGCACTGCGCGGCGCCATCTCGGTTCTGGTAAGCAAGAAGGACGCCAACCCGGACAAGGGCAAGGGCGAAATGATCGTTCTCAAGTAATCCTGTCGTTGCAGTATTGGCGGGGAGGCATACGCCTCCCCGCGTTTTTAGCGGAATGCGATTTAAGGCGACCGGCATGGCGAAGAAAAAAGCAGCAGGCATGGCACTGTTGGCAATCGCCATACTGTCCTCGTATTACCTCTATCGGCACATCTCGATTTCATGGAACGAAGCCCAAGGCGCTTCTTCCGGCAACTCCCCCTCAACCTTGCCCAGCATTAGCAAGCCCGCACAGGGAAAAGTCTGGGTCTGCCCTATGCATCCGGAAATCATGCAGGATCATCCCGGCAGTTGCCCGATCTGCGGCATGGATCTGGTGGAATCCAAGGATCACGCCGGCCACGACCACGGCGTCCGTGTCGACACCGCCTCCATCCAGAAGCTCGGCGTCCGGCTGGCGAGCGCGGAAACATCCACCCTCAGCCGGGAAATCCGCACCTATGGCAACGTCACGGCGGACGGCAGCGCGGTCTACAACGTCCACAGCAAATTCGACGGCTGGATCAAGAAAGTGCACATCCACTCCGTCGGGCAAAAAATCAAACAGGGGCAGGTGATCTACGAAATATATTCCCCCGAACTGCTCATGCAGCAGAAGGAATATCTGCGCTTCGCGGAACGGCGCAAGCAGATATTGCAGACCATAGGCGACGTCAGGTTCCAGGAAAACGAATACGTGATGGATCTGTTGCAGGAGCTTTCCAGGGAAAGGACCAAGTTCCTCCATGAGAATATCGGCGTCGAAACCGTGCAGCAAATGGACGACTACCGGCGACCCGTGGAAGTGGTCAAGATACTGGCAGCAGAATCCGGTGTCGTGACCCAGATCAACGCGCGCGAGGGCAGCTACGCCACGCCATCCGCCACGCTGTTCACCCTGGCGAACGTCTCGACGGTGTGGGTCGATGTCGCGCTTTATCCCGACCAGGTTGGGCAAGTGAAAGCCGGCGACGAGGTCGCCATCACAAGCCCGGACGGGCAGAAAATCAAGGCGCGGCTCGACTTCATCAACCCCATCGCCGAGAACAACAAGGCCAGCGCGAGGGTGGCGATAGACAACAGGAAACTGCGCCTGCGCCCGGGCAGCTTCGTTGACGTGGTCATCCATGCGCAGCCCCACGAGGCGCTGGCGATACCGCGCTCGGCGGTGATGCGCAGCGGCCGCGGCAGTTTCGTGATGCTGTACCGCGGCGACGGCCGCTTCCTGCCGACCGAGGTGGAAACCGGGGTCGAAAACGGCGAACTGGTCGAAATCGGCGATGGCCTGCAGGAAGGCGCGCAAGTGGCAGTCAACGGCCAGTTCCTGCTGGACGCTGCGGCATCGCTCAACGACGCCATGCAGCGCATGCAGCAGCCGGCTCAGGTGGGGAATCCGGATGCCAAGAAGAACCCGTAGCGTGCGCTGTGCGCACGTCGTAAGAAGCCATCGTGCGCACAGCGCACGCTACCTGCTGAAATGATCCAACGCCTCATCGCCTGGTCGCTGCACAACCGCCTGCTGGTGCTGGTGGCCGCAGTGCTGGTCGCCGCCTGGGGCATGTATTCCCTGCAGCGCATCCCGCTCGACGCCATCCCCGACCTGTCCGACGTGCAGGTCATCGTGAAGACCATGCATCCCGGCCAGTCGCCGCAGATCGTCGAGGACCAGGTGACCTACCCCCTGAGCACGGCGCTGCTCTCGGTGCCCGGCTCCACCGCGGTGCGCGGCTTTTCCATGTTCGGCGAATCCTACGTCTACGTGATTTTCAAGGACGGCACCGATCCCTACTGGGCGCGTTCGCGCGTGCTGGAGTACCTGTCGCAAATGGCCGGGCGCCTGCCGCCCGGCGTTTCCCCGACGCTGGGGCCGGACGCCTCCGGGGTGGGCTGGGTGTTCGAATACGCCCTGGTCGACCGCCACCACCGCTACGACCCGGACCAGTTGCGCGCGGTGCAGGACTTCTTCCTCAAATACGAGCTGCAAAGCCTGCCCGGCGTGTCCGAAGTGGCCAGCGTGGGCGGCACGGTGCGCCAGTTCCAGATCGAGGTGGACCCGAACCGGCTGGCCGCCTACAACATCACCCTCGACAAGGTCGCGCAGGCGGTGCGCGAGGCCAACGCCGCGGGCGGCGGCTCGGTCATGGAAATGGGCCATGCCGAGTACATGGTGCGCTTCCAGGGTTACCTGAAAAAGCTCGACGACTTCCGCCGCATTCCCCTGGGGCTTAGTCCCCAGGGCGTGCCGGTGCGGCTGGGGGACGTGGCCCACATTCAGACCGGCCCCGAGTTGCGGCGCGGCGTGACGGATCTCGACGGCGAGGGCGAGGTGACCGGCGGCATCGTGGTGATGCGCTATGGCCACAACGCGCTGGAGACCATAGAGGGCGTGAAGGCGCGCCTGGCCGAGATCAAAGGCTCATTGCCGCCCGGCGTGGAACTGGTGGTGACCTACGACCGCTCCGGCCTGATCGAGCGCGCCGTGGGCACGCTCAAGGAAAAACTGGTCGAGGAGTCGCTGGCGGTGGCGGCGGTGTGCCTGCTGTTCCTGTTCCACCTGCGCTCGTCCCTGGTGGCGGTGGTGACGCTGCCCATCGGGATACTCGCCGCCTTCATCGTGATGCAGGCGCAGGGCGTTTCCGCCAACATCATGTCGCTGGGCGGCATCGCCATCGCCATCGGCGCCATGGTGGACGCCGCCATCGTCATGATCGAGAACATGCACAAGCACTTGGAGCGGGCCGGGCCTGCGCCCGACTACTGGGCGGTGGTGCAGGCCAGCGCGCTGGAAGTCGGACCCGCCCTGTTTTTCTCGCTGCTGGTCATCACCGTGTCTTTCCTGCCGGTGTTCACCCTCACCGGCCAGGAGGCGCGATTGTTCGCCCCGCTGGCCTATACCAAGACCTACGCCATGGCCGCCGCCGCCGGGCTGGCAGTGACGCTGGTGCCGGTGTTGATGGGCTATTTCATCCGCGGCCGCATCCGCCCGGAGCAGGGCAACCCGCTGAACCGCGTGTTGCAGGCCGCTTACCGGCCGCTGCTCGACTTCGCCCTGAACCGGCGCGGATTGACCCTGGCCTTGGGCGCGCTGCTGCTGGCCAGCCTCGCCTGGCCGCTGTCCAAGCTCGGCAGCGAGTTCATGCCGCCGCTGTACGAAGGCGACCTGCTGTACATGCCCACCACCCTGCCCGGCGTCTCCATCGACGAGGCGGCCAACATCCTGCAAATCACCGACCGCCTGATCCGCCAGATGCCGGAGGTGGAGCGCGTGTTCGGCAAGGCCGGACGCGCCGACACCGCCACCGACCCGGCGCCGCTGTCCATGCTGGAAACCACCATCCTGCTGAAGCCGCGCAGCCAATGGCCCGAAGGCGAGACGGTGGAGGACTTCATCCGCAAGCTGGACGCCACCGTGCGCCTGCCGGGGCTGACCAACTCCTGGGGCTACCCCATCCGCACCCGCATCGACATGCTCTCCACCGGCATCCGCACAGCACTCGGCGTCAAGATCAGCGGCCCGGACCTGGCCGGCATCACCGCGCTGGCGGAACAGATCGAGGCCACCTTGAAGCCCGTGCCCGGCACCCGCGCCGTGTTCGCCGAACGGGTGGGCGGCGGGCGCTATCTGGACGTGGAGATGAACCGCGCCGCGGCCGCGCGCTACGGCGTCACCACGGGTGACGTGCAGCGCCTGGTGCAGAACGCCATCGGCGGCGAGAACATCGGCACCGTGGTCGCCGGGCGCGAGCGCTTCCCCATCAACCTGCGCTACCCGCGCGCCCTGCGAGATTCCCTGGAAGCGCTGGGTGCGGCCCGCGTCACCCTGCCCGATGGGCAGCACGTGCCGCTTTCAAACATCGCGCGCATCAGCGTCGCCGACGGCCCGGCCGAGATCAAGAGCGAGAACGGGCGGCTGACCGGCTACGTCTACGTGGACATCGCCGGACGCGACCTGGGCGGCTACATCGCCGCCGCGAAGAAAGCGGTGGAGAAATCGGTCCAGCCCAAGCCCGGCTACGCGATCGCCTGGTCCGGCCAATACGTCAACATGGAACGGGCCAAGGCACGGTTGCAGTGGGTGATCCCTTTCACCATCGCGCTGGTGGTGCTGCTGTTGCTGCTGCACTTTCGCAACGGCACCAAGGTGGCGCTGGTGCTGCTCTCACTGCCCTTCGCCCTGGTCGGCGGTTTCTGGCTGGTGTACTGGCTAGACTACAACCTGTCGGTGGCGGTGGCGGTCGGTTTCATCGCCCTGGCCGGAGTGGCGGCGGAGTTCGGCGTGGTGATGCTGCTGTACCTGGACAATGCCCTGGAGGAGCGCCGCGCGCAGGGATTGCCCATCGACGCCGGCACGCTGCGAGCGGCCATCGTGGAAGGCGCGCTGCTGCGCATCCGTCCCAAGATGATGACGGTGTCCGTGATCCTGGCCGGCCTCTTGCCCATCATGGCGAGCGACGCCACCGGCGCCGACGTGATGAAGCGCATCGCCGCACCCCTGGTGGGCGGCATGATCACGGCACCCTTGCTTTCGCTCATCATCATCCCGGTGCTCTACTCGATCTGGCAGGGGCGGCGGATCACTCGATGAAATCCACCCTGAAAAGACTGCTGCCCTATTTTCTAGCCGAACCGGTGCCCCTGAGCACCGGTGAGAAGCTGCGTTCCGGGGCGGCCGCTTTTGGCGGCATCCTGCTGGTCGGCTTGATCAGCAGCCATTTCGTCGGCGGGATCGGGCTGCCTTTGATGGTGGCGTCCATGGGCGCTTCGGCGGTGCTGCTGTTTGCCACATCCCACAGCCCGCTGGCGCAGCCATGGCCGCTGATTGGCGGCAACCTGCTTTCGGCATTGGTCGGCGTCGCGTGTTCCAAGGCGGTGGGCGACCCCACCCTCGCCGCGGCGCTTGCGGTCTCTCTTTCCATACTGGTCATGCTCTTGACGCACAGCCTGCACCCCCCGGGAGGCGCGGTCTCCCTGATACCGGTGTTGGGAGGGGATGGCGTCCATGCCCTGGGCTACCAATTCGTGCTGTTTCCCCTGGGGCTGGATGTTCTGGTCTTGTTCGTAGGCGCCCTGGCCATCAACAACCTGTTGCCGGGCAGACGCTACCCCGCGCGCCCGCGGCAGATGCGGGATGAAATCCACAGGCACGAAGACCCGACCGCGATGAGCCGGCTGGGCGTTTCCCAAGCCGACCTGCACAGTGCCCTGAAGGATTTCAATGCCTTCCTCGACGTCAGCGAAGACGACCTCGGGCAGATTTACAAGATGGCCGGCATGCACGCCTACCGGCGCAAAATGGGGGAGATGCGCTGCGCCGACATCATGTCGCGCGACCTGGTCACGGCTGAATTCGGCACAGACCTGGAAGAAGCCTGGGCTCAGTTGCGCTACCACAAGATCAAGGCGATCCCGGTCATCGACCGCGCCCGCCGCATAATCGGCATCGTCACCCTGGTGGATTTTTTAAAGCGCGCGGATCTGAAGACCTACGACAACTTTCAGGAAAAGCTCATCAAATTCATCCAGCGCACCTCCGGGGTAAACTCCGACAAACCCGAAGTGGTCGGCCAGATCATGGCGTCGCCCGTGCATACCGCGCGGGAAGATGCGCACATCGTCGAACTGGTCCCGCTGCTGTCGGAAAACGGGCTGCACCACATTCCCATCGTCAATGCGGAAAACCGCCTGGTCGGCATGGTCACGCAGTCGGATCTGATTGCCGCGCTGTACGCGGGCGGATTGGCCGACGGCAGCCGCTCGCCATAGCCGTAGGAGCGGCGCCCTCGCCGCGATATCTGCAATCGGCCCGAGGGCGGGCCTCCTACGGATCGCCCCGTGTCCCTCTCGCCGGCGAAGCGCTGGTCCAGTTGCTCGACATCCCCGTTCCCGGCCCGGTGCTGGGCATGCTGCACCTGTCCAGCACGGTAGGCTGGGGTGAGGCACGAACCCCAGCGTTCTTAACGGCTCGAAATGCTGGGGTTCGAAAGCTCACCCCAGCCTACGATCTGGGGCTGGGTTAGCGGCTTCACGCGGACGCAACAAACGCGATAACCCACGTGTAGGTCGGCTCAAGGCGCATGGCGCCGGAGCCGACGGCGGCGCGTCGGGTCCGCTACGCTTGACCCGACCTACGATAGGGTTTCCTCGGATTAAACCGGCTGCAAAGCCCGCCTGCGCGGAATGCGCGCCGGGTTCCAATGCGCCACCGCCCAGCGCCAGAAGGATTCCAGGTCGGCCTGGGCAACTTCGGCCGGCACCGTCTGGCCGAGAAACCGCAACACCCCGGCCAGCGTCGCGACCGGCGCCGATGTATCCACCGGATGCGCCAGGGTCTGCTTGCCGAGCTTTTCGCCTTGGGGATTCAGCGCCACCGGCAGATGCAGATAGCGCGGCGTGGGCAGGTCCAGCAGGCGTTGCAGATAAATCTGGCGCGGCGTGGAGTCCAGCAGATCGGCGCCGCGCACGATCTCTGTCATGCCTTGCTCCGCGTCGTCCACCACCACCGCCAGTTGATAGGCGAACAGCCCATCCGCGCGGCGCAGCACGAAATCGCCGACCTCCGCGTGCAGCGCCTGGCCCACCCTGCCTTGCAGCGCATCCTCGAACTCGACGACCCCCGCCTCGGTCCGGACGCGCACGGCGCGCGGCTCGCGTCCGGCGGGCAGGCCGGCGCGGCAGGTGCCGGGGTAAACCAGGCCGTAGCGGCCGTCGATGCTGGAATCCGCGATCTCGCGCCGGGTGCAGGCGCAGGCGTAGAGCACGCCTTGTTTTTGCAGCCGATCCAGGGCCGCCAGATAGGCCTCGCTGCGCGTGCTCTGGTACAAAACCTGCCCGTCCCAGCCCATGCCGAAACCCTCCAGCGTGCGCAGGATGGCGTCGGCCGCCCCCGCAATCTCGCGCGGCGGGTCGAGGTCTTCCATGCGCACCAGCCATTCGCCGCCCGACGCCCTGGCCTGCAAATAGCTGCCCACCGCCGCGACCAGCGAGCCGAAATGCAACGGCCCGGTGGGCGATGGGGCAAAGCGGCCGCGATAGCTTTGCGGCATCGGGTGCTCGTCAGGGGAGGGGGCGAGGTGCGTCATCGGCGTCTATTATGAATAATGGGGCCGGCAAAGTGAACCGGCCTGGCATCCTGTCCCGACAACTTTCGCGAGGCGAATCATGTACAAGCGCATCCTGGCCCCCATCGACGGCAGCAACACCTCCAACCTCGCGCTGGATGAGGCGATCAGGCTGGCGCACAAGCAGAATGCCGAACTGCGCCTGGTGCACGTGGTCGACGAGGCGATGCTGAACGGGGACATCGAGGGTTTCATGAACATCGCCGCCCTGCGCGACGCCCTGCACCAGGCCGGCGAGCACATCCTGAAGAAAGGCCGCGAGCTGGCCGCACAGAAAGGCATCACGGCGGAAACCGCGCTGCTGGAAACCTTCGGCGCACGCATCGCCAGCGTGATCGTGGAGGAGGCCAAACGCTGGCCGGCCGACCTGATCGTGGTGGGAACCCACGGCCGGCGCGGCTTCGACCGTTTCTTCATGGGCAGCGTGGCGGAAGGGGTGGCGCGCATCGCACCGATGCCGATTTTGCTGGTGCGCGGGCACTGATCCTGGAAAGGCAGTGGGTAGGATGTGGTGAGGCACGAACCGCATCATTCGCGCCATCGTCCGGTGGCGGCCCCAGGATGAAATGCAAATGCTCGGGCCGATACTCGCGAGCGATGCGGTTCGTTCCTCACCGCATCCTACGTAGCTACGTAACTTACCAACTCCAGCGGTTCTTCTTTCCCGACAGCCCGCGCAGCTTCTCGTACAACTCCCGTTCCTCGCGGCTGGGCTTTTCCGGGACATGCACGCGCATCCTCAGGTACAGGTCTCCGCGCCGCTTGCTGCCGAACTCCGGCAGCCCTTTTCCCTTGAGCCGCAGCACGGCGTCCGGCTGGGTGCCGGTGGGCACCGTGACGCTTGCCGTGCCGTCCAGCGTGGGGACTTCGAGTTCGCTGCCCAGCACCGCGTCGGCGACGGGGATGGTTGCGCTGCGCCACAGGTCCGCGCCCAGCCTTTCAAAGCGCGGGTCGGGGGCGCTGCGCACCACCACGTAGAGGTCGCCCGTGGTGCCGCCGGGCTCCCTGCTGGGCATGCCTTTGCCGGCGATGCGCAGGGCCATGCCCTCCTCGACGCCGGCCGGAATCCGCACCGTCAGCGTCTCCTCGCGCGCCACTTCGCCGCGCCCGCCGCAGTCCGGGCAGAGTTGGTCTATGATGCTGCCGCGCCCGTGGCACACCGGGCAGGTGCTGATCCGCTGCATGGTCACGCCGCCCTCGTGCTTGCTTTTCACCTGCCGCCCGCTGCCGCCGCACGTCTCGCAGCGGCGCGGTGCGGTGCCGGCCTTGGCGCCTGAGCCTTTGCAGGCTGGGCAGATCACCGGGCGCGCGAGGCGCACCGTTTCCTCGCCGCCGCTCGCCACCCGCTCCAGCGGTATGCTCAGATCGACCTCGACGTTGGCCCCGCGTGGCGGGCCGGCGTGGCGGCGAAAGAAGTTGCCGAACAGCCCGGCACCGCCGAAGTCGAAATTCAGCCCGCCGAAAATGTCCTCGAAGTCGATGCCGCCGAACAGGTCCTCGGGGCTGAACCCCGCCACTCCCGCGAATCCGTGCGAGTCGTATTCCGCGCGCTTTTTCGGGTCGGAGAGCACGGCATAGGCTTCGGCGATTTCCTTGAAGCGCTCTTCCGCGCCGGGGGCCTTGTTGCGGTCGGGATGATATTGCAGGGCAAGGCTGCGGAAGGCGTCCTTGATCGCCTTCCGGTCGGCCTCGCGCGGGACGCCGAGCACCTCGTAGTAGTCGCGCTGTGCGGTGGAGATGATGGATCACCCTGCGCAGGTCACGTGGTTTCGCGATACTCCGCGTCGACCACCCGCCCGCGCGGCCCGGAGCCGCTGGGACGCGCCTCCCCGCCCGCGGCACCGACCTCGGGCTGCGCCTGCGGCCCCGGAGTCTCGGCGTATGGCCCTGCCTTGGGGGCGCCGGGGGCTTGGGCGTAGATGACGGCGCCCGCTTCCTGCAACACTTTCTTCAGCGCTTCGGCGCGCTCCGTGGCAAGCCCGGCGTCTTTCTTGACCAGCGCCTCGCGCGTGTCGCGCAGGGAAGATTCGATGCGTTTCCTGAGTTCCTCGGTGAGCTTGTCGCCGAAGTTGGCGAGCATCTTTTCCGCCTCGTAGCAGGCCGCATCGGCGGCGTTGAGCTTTTCCGCCTGCTCGCGCCGCTTGCGGTCGTCCTCGGCGTAGCGCTCGGCCTCGCCCACCATGCGCCGCTTCTCGTCCTCGGACAGCCGCGTCGAGCCGCTGATGCGGATCGACTGCGACTTGCCGGTCGCCATGTCGCGGGCGGCGGCGTTGAGGATGCCGTTGGAGTCGATGTCGAAGGTCACCTCGATCTTGGGGATGCCGCGCGGGGCGGGCGGCAGCCCGTCCAGGTTGAATTCGCCCAGGCTGGCGTTGTCCGCCGCCATGGGCCGCTCGCCCTGGTAGACGTGGACGGTGACGCTGGTTTGCATGTCCGCGGCGGTGGTGAAGGTCTCGGTGCGTTTCACCGGGATCGGCGTGTTGCGCGCGATCAGCGGCGTGGCGATGCCGCCCAGAGTTTCCACGCCCAGCGTCAGGGGAATCACGTCCACCAGCACGATGCCGCCGACTTCGCCGGCCAGCACTCCGGCCTGGATGGCCGCGCCGCTGGCGACGCATTCCATCGGATCCACACCCATTTCAGCTTTGCGTCCGAACAGCTCCTCGAAATAGCTGCGCACCGCCGGCATGCGCGTGGGGCCACCGACGAAGACGATGCGCTCCACGTCCTTGGGCGAGACGCCGGCATCGTGCAGCGCCTGTTCCACCGGCCCGCGGCAGCGCTCGATCACCGGCCGCACCAGCCGTTCCAGTTCGGTGCGCGTGAGGTCCAGTTCCAGATGGCGCGGCTCGCCGGCGCTGGATGCGATGTAGGGCAGGCTGATGTGGGTGGTGTTGCTGGTGGTGAGCTCGATCTTGGCCATCTCGGCCGCTTCCAGCAGCCGCGCCGCGGCCTTGCGCTCGCCGCGCACGTCGATGCCGGCCTGCTCGCGGAAGCGCTCGGCCAGGTGCTCGAATATGCGCTGGTTCATGTCGGTGCCGCCCAACTGGGTGTCGCCGCTGGTCGCCTTGACCTCGAACACGCCCTTGCCGAATTCCATGACGGTTACGTCCAGCGTGCCGCCGCCGAAATCGATTACGGCGATGCGCAGCTCCTGCCCGAGGCGGTCGAGGCCATAGGCCAGCGCCGCCGCGGTGGGCTCGTTGACCAGGCGCGCCACCTCCAGCCCGGCGATGCGGCAGGCGTCCTTGGTGGCGCTGCGCTGGTTGTCGTCGAAGTAGGCGGGGACGGTGACCACGGCCTGGGTGACGGGCTCGCCCAGGAAAGCCTCGGCATCGCGCTTGATCTTTTGCAGCAGGAAGGCGGAAAGCTGTTCGGGCGTAAACTCGCGGTCGCGCAAGCGGATCTTGTCGCGCTTGCCCATCTGGCGCTTGAACGCGGTGGCGGTGCCCTCCGGGTTGGCCGCCGCCTGGCGCCGCGCCGGCTCGCCGACGATGACCTGGCCGTCGGCCGCGAGCGCGACGTAGCTGGGAAACGCCTTGCCGCCCAGGCTGATGCCCTCGGCGCTGGGGATGATGACGGGACGGCCGCCCCGCAGCACCGCCGCCGCCGAGTTGGAAGTGCCGAGGTCGATACCGATGATGGCCATGCCCGCTCCCCGATTGATTCAGACCGGCGGGTGCATTGCGCGCCTGCCTATCTGAATATAGCCGCGGGCAGCACAAAGACAAGGAACGGGGGATTGAAGGGGAGGGCTTGCGCCCGCGAACGGTCAGCGCTTGAGCGGATTCTTGGCGAATTTTCCGAGCTGTTCAGGGCTGAGGGTGAAGCCCTCCAGTTCGTTTGCACCCGGCGCTTCCTCGCTCGCGTCGAGCTGGTGCACCGGGGTTTTCGGGCCGGTTGCCTGCCCCTGTGTGGCGTTGCTCATGAGCCACGCCAGGTCGGTGCGCGAATCGGCGTTCTGCAGCGCCTCGTCGCGGCTGATGCGGCCGGCCTGGTAGAGCTGCAGCAGGGACTGCTCGAAGCTTTGCGAGCCGGCTTCCAGGCTTTGGTCGATGGCTTCCTTGATCTTGCCGATGTCGCCCTTGCGGATGAGGTCGGACACGTACATGGTGTTGAGCATCACCTCCACCGCCGCCACGCGCTTGCCGTCCGTGCCTTTGACCAGGCGCTGCGAGATGGCGCCTTTCAGAGTCAGCGCCAGGTCCATCAGCAGGGTGGCGCGCTCGTCCTGCGGGAAAAAGCTCACCACCCGGTTCATGGCGTGATAGGCGTTGTTGGCGTGCAGCGTGGCCAGGCACAGATGCCCGGTCTGGGTGTAGATCAGCGCCTGGCGCATGGTCTCCATGTCGCGGACTTCGCCTATCATCAGCACGTCCGGCGCCTCGCGCAGGGCGTTGACCAGGCCGTTGGCATAGGACGCGGTGTCGATGCCGACTTCGCGCTGGTTGACGATGGATTTCTTGTGCTGGTGGACGAACTCGATGGGGTCTTCGATGGAGAGGATATGCCCGCTGTTGTTGGCGTTGCGCTGGTCCATCATGGCCGCCAGCGTGGTGGACTTGCCCGACCCGGTGGAACCCACCAGCAGCACCAGCCCGCGCTTCTCCAGGGCCAGCTCGGAAAGCACCGGCGGCATGCCCAGCGTTTCCAGCGAGGGTATTTTGTCGTTGATGTAGCGCACCACCATAGCCACGCTGCCGCGCTGGCGGAAGACGTTGACGCGGAACCTGCCCGCGTCCGCCACCGAGATCGCAAAGTTCATCTCCATGGTGGACTCGAACTGCCGCACCTGCTGCTCGTTCATCAAGCCATAGGCGGCGCGCTTGACCATGTCGGCATCGAGCGGCTGCGCGTTGACCGGCTGCATCGCGCCTTCGATCTTGATGTGCACGGCAGCGCCGGCGGAGAAGAAGAGGTCCGAGCCCCTCTTCTCGGCCACGAATTTAAAAAGTTTGGTTAAGTCCACCGCGGCGCTTCAGGAAGAAAGCAGCGATTTGATCGAGCCGAACAGGCCCTTCTTGGCCTGCTTCTTTTCCAGCTCTTCCTCGATCCTGGGGTCCAGCTTGGGGTAATCCGTTTCGTCGGGGCGGCGGCCCACGACGGCTTTGACCAGCGGCTGCCTGGCCTGGCGGCGCCCCATGTTTTTGAAATCGCTGGGCCGCTCCACCAGGTACTTGGCGAATTCGTCCAGCAGCGATTCGGTGATTTCGTCCGCATCGTAGACGAACTCGTTGCTGGTGAGGCCGTTAAAATTCTTTAGCGTCCACACCAGCCTGGCGTTTTCGAAATCGGCGGAGATCTTGAGCGTGATGGGGATCTGGCTTTCCACGCAGAACAGCGCCCGCGCCACGACACCTTTATCGTTCTTGTACTCGGTGCATCTGTGCTTGAGGTTGTTCTCCCACAGGTAGGACTTCTGCAGGTCGATCGCCGCAGCGGAGTTTTTCTCGAAGCTGATGTCCGTGGCCGTGGTGCATTTGAAGCGCAGGGTGATGAAGTTGGTAAACTCCTTTTGGTCGATGGCCATCTTCTCGACCTTGACCGCATAGTCTTCCTGCCTGAAATCCTCGATCAGCCCGAAACCGTCGATGTAGTAAGGCCTGACCACGTCCATGTCGACCACGTTCAACTGATTCGACAGATCGTCGAGGAAGCCCTGTATCTGCTTGAACCTGGACTGCACCAGCAGGAAATTCTGGGTCACCTGGACGGTCTTGGCGTGCGACTCGCGCGCTTCCTGCTGCTTGCGCAGTTCGGCTTCCTTCTTCAGGTCATCCAGAAAAGCCATGTCGAATCTACCTTGGGTAGTTTTGAAACGTAGGGGTCTATCGGGCGTCCCATTTTAGTCTAAAAACGCCGCGAGGTTAACATCTGGTAATGCGGGCCATCGGACCGATAGCCAGCGCTTCAGGCGTTGCCCCTGCCGCGCATGTCGACGCCCTGGTGCGCCGCAAAGTCGAGCATGCGGTTGATGGGAACCGCGGCACGGCGCAGGACGGCTGCGTCGACGCGGATTTCGTTGCTGCCGGTTTCCAGCACACGCGCCAGCTTCCCGAGCCCGTTCATGGCCATCCACGGGCAGTGGGCGCAGCTCTTGCAGGTCGCGCCGACGCCGCCGGTGGGGGCTTCGAGCAGGGTCTTGCCGGGGGCGACCTGATGCATCTTGTGGAATATGCCGCTGTCGGTGGCGATGATGAAGGTGTCGGCCGGCAGCGCCTGCACCGCATTGATCAGCGCGGTGGTGGAGCCGACCACGTCGGCCATGTCGATGACCGCCTGGGGCGATTCGGGGTGGACCAGCACGGCGGCGGCCGGGTATTGCGCCTTGAGCTTCCTGAGCTCGTCCGCCTTGAAGGCATCGTGCACCACGCACGACCCCTGCCACAGCAGCATGTCGGCGCCGGTCTCTTTCTGCACGTAGCTGCCCAGGTGCTTGTCCGGGGCCCACAGGATTTTCTTGCCCTGCGCGTGCAGGTGCTTGACCACCGGCAGCGCGATGCTGGAGGTGACCACCCAGTCGGCGCGCGCTTTCACCGCGGCGCTGGTGTTGGCGTAGACCACCACGGTGCGGTCCGGATGCGCATCGCAAAAGCGCGCGAAGCCATCGGCCGGGCAGCCCAGGTCGAGCGAACATTCCGCCGCCAGGTCCGGCATCAGCACGCGTTTTTCCGGGTTGAGTATCTTGGCCGTCTCGCCCATGAATTTCACGCCTGCGACGACCAGCGTCCCGGCTGCGTGGGCATGGCCGAAACGCGCCATTTCCAGAGAGTCGGAAACGAAGCCCCCCGTCTCCTCGGCCAGATCCTGCAAATCGCCGGAGGTGTAGTAGTGCGCCACCAGCACCGCGTCCTGCTCCACCAGCATGCGTTTGATGCGTTCCCGCAAGGCGGCGCGCTCGGCGTCGCCGAGCTGCTCCTCCTGCACCGGCGGCACGGCAATCGGCGCAACCTGCGGCGACGCGGCAAAAGGGAACGGAATGGCTGTGGCGGTCTGCATAGGATGATGTTCCCTCGATCGTTCGGGTGCGGTCATTTGATGATTTCCACTTTACCGGGAAACTTGGCGCGGTAAAGTTTTGCCGGGCGGTGGCTGCCTTCGCGGCGCGCTTCTCCGGTGTCCTCGACGCAGCCCAGGGCGAGCATGCGCTTGCGGAAGTTGCGCTTGTCCAGGGCGGCCCCGCGGATGATTTCGTACACGGCCTGCAGCTCGCTCAGGGTGAATTTCTCCGGCATGAAGCGGAACGCGATGGTCGAGTAGTCCAGCTTGGCAACCAGCCGATGATGCGCCATGGCGACGATTTCGCGGTGGTCGAAAGCCAGCTCCGGCAGGTCGTCGTAGCCGAACCACTCCACCGCTTCGGCGTCGCTTGCCGCACGCAGGGCCATCACGTCGGACGGCACCAGGGCGTAGTAGGCGACGCTGATCACGCGTTCGCGCGGGTCGCGCTGCGGCTGGCCGAAAGTGTATAACTGCTCCAGGTAGACGCCGGTTATGCCGGTTTCTTCCTCCAGCTCGCGCAGCGCGCATCCCTCCAGATCCTCGCCCGGATCCACGAAACCGCCCGGCAGCGCCCAGCGCCCGCGGTGCGGATCGTTGCGGCGCTTGACCAGGAGCAGTTCGAGCTTGCCCGCACGGATGGTGAAAATGACGATGTCCGTGGTGACCGCGGGATGCGGGTAGGCGTAGCAATGACTGCCCATGTTTTCTTGCTGATCCATACCGAACCAAGTGTAAAAGATACACGAAAGATAGTGTCCGTTGCACACTATGTCAAGTGCTTTTCGCCGTGGAGGCGTGCTGGACCCACGTGGTAAACTACAGCCTCTTCGTAGACCCCACAGCATGAAGCAACTCGTACTCGACATCTCCCCCCCGCCGTCCGCCACACTGGACAGCTTCGTCGTCGGCCGCAATGCCGAATTGTTGCAACTGCTGCGCGACATGCCGGCAGCACCCGGCCAGGAGCGTTTCGTCTACATCTGGGGCGAACCCGGCAGCGGCAAGAGCCACTTGCTCGAAGCATTCGCGCGCCACGCGGCGCAGCAGGGGCGGGACGCGGTTTACCTGGCCGGCGCCGCGGCTGGCGAAGCGCTGGCGGGCCTGTCCGAGTCCCACGTCGTTGCGCTGGACGACGTGCAGCAACTGGACGGCGAAACGCAGATCGCCCTGTTCAACCTTTACAACCGGCTGCGCGAAGGCGACGGCATGCTGCTGGTCAGCGGGGACGCCGCGCCGGCGCAACTGTCCCTGCGCCAGGACCTGGTGACGCGGCTGGGCTGGGGCCTGGTGTACCAGGTGCACGCCCTCAGCGATGCGGACAAGACACAAGCCCTCAAGACCCATGCGCGCCAGCGCGGCTTCGACCTCGCCGATGCCGTCGCGGAATACCTGCTGCGCCACTGGCGGCGCGACCTGCCCGCCCTGCTCGCGGTGCTGGACGCGCTGGACCGCTACTCGCTGCAAACCAAGCGCCCCATCACTGTGCCGCTGCTGCGCGAGATCCTGCGCGCACCCGAGTAGCGCCCCCCATGCCGCACCTGTTCGCCGACATCTCCAGCCACGGCCTCGGCCACCTCGCGCAAACCGCCCCGGTGCTGAACGAACTGCGCCGCCGCATGCCCGATTTGCGGCTGACCGTGCGTTCCGGCCTGCCGCGCACAGCACTCGCGAGCCGAATTCGCGGGACGTTCGAGCACCTGCCGCAAGCCAGCGACTTCGGCATGCTGATGGCGAACGCCGTGGACGTGCTGGCCGAGCAAAGCGCGCATGCCTACGCCGAATTCCACCGCGACTGGGAATCCAGGGTGGCACGGGAAGCCGCCCTGCTGGCGCAACTCGCGCCCGACGCGGTGCTGGCCGACGTGTCCTATCTGGCGCTGGCGGGAGCCGCGGCCGCCGGCATCCCGGCCGTGGCCATGTGCTGCCTCAACTGGGCCGACATCTATGGGCATTACTGCGGCGGCAAACCCGAATCGGGCGCAATCCTGCGGCACATGCTGGACGCTTACAACAGCGCCCGCTGCTTTCTCAAAGTGCAGCCGACCATGCCCATGGCGGGACTGAACAACGCGCAGGAAATCGGCACCATCGCGCAAGCCGGCGAAAACCGCCGCGATGCCATCAATACCTTGCTGGGACTGGAACCGGACGAAAAGCTGGTGCTGGTGGCGATGGGCGGAATCCGCATGCGGCTGCCCATGGAAGACTGGCCGCGCTTGCCCGGAGTGCGCTGGCTGGTGCAGGCATCGTGGCAGGTGCACCACCCCGATGCCATCGAACTGGAACGGCTGGGCTTACCCTTTGTCGACGTGCTGCATTCCTGCGATGCGCTGCTCACCAAACCGGGCTACGGCAGCTTTGCCGAGGCCGCCGTGAACGCCACGCCGGTGCTGTACCTGCGCCGCCTGGACTGGCCCGAGGAACCCTATCTGACAGATTGGCTGAAGCGGCATGGCGCGTGCCTGGAAGTGGAACGCCAGCGATTGATGCGAGGGGATATCGGGGATGAACTGCAGGCGCTGCTGGCGCTGCCGGCCCGGGTGCCGCCCCCGGCAAGCGGCGCTACGCAGGCCGCAGAGATACTGGCGCAGATGCTGCGCGGCTAACACCAGCAGTAGCGATCGCAGCCCAAGGCGACGATCTGGTCGCGCCTGAATGTTTCCGTGCCCGCGCCCGCGCTCGCCGGTTTGGCCTGGCACTTGGGAGTGGCCAGCTCGCGGTGAATGACGCCGCTGAACCCTCCGTCGCCGACCGCGCTTATTTCAGCCCAAAAACAGTTGTCGCCGTCGCGCACCTTGATGAAGCAGCCGGGGCCCAGGTTGTTCAGCAGTTTTTCGCTGGGCACTACGAAAGCAGCGTCTTCACCCGGCTCGGAGCAGCTCATGCCTCGCCGCCCTGTTGCTGTGCCAACTCCTTGTGCACCTCGGCCATGTCGAGGGCCTGCACCTCGCCAACCAATCCTGCCAGGTGTGTCGCCGACAGCGCGCCGGGCTCGGAGTAAAGGATGACGTTTTCGCGGAACACCATCAGGGTGGGAATGGAACGTATCTGGAAGTGGCCCGCCAGCTCTTGTTCCTGCTCGGTATTAACCTTGGCGAAAACGACGTCGGGGTATTGCTCGGAAACCTGCTCGTAGACGGGACCGAAGGACTTGCACGGCCCGCACCAGGGCGCCCAGAAATCGACGATTACCGTGCCGCCCTTGGTGACGACATCCTGAAAATTATCCTTGGTTACTTCGACTGTGGCCATCGGGGGCATCCATAGCAGCTCCGGGGCCTGTGGCGCAACTGACCGAGCACAGGCTATGCCCAGGAGGGGTTGTCAAAAGGCGGCATGTTATCCGATTCCACCCTGCGGCGATAGGGGCTCGCCAGCAGGCTGTTCCTCACCTCCGAGCGGTGCACGGCCTGGATCAACTCCATGGCCAGAGCCCGCGCCTGCAGCGGCGTCAGATGCAGTTCGGAACTTTGCGCGGCGTTGAAAGTGACGATCACATTACCCGTCCCGGAGTTGGCGTCGCTGACGGAAACATCGATCCGCGACTCTTGGTCTATTTGAATCACAACACACCTCCGCACTGTTTGAGCATAGCTCACCAAAAGCAGCATCCGTGCCAGCCCCGGGCTCACCGTTCGGGCATTGCAACATGGCGGTGTAACAGCCGGATGACAATCCCGGAAAATCCGTAAAACGTCGACTTCCTCAACGCGATTGACGACATTACGCCGCCCTCGCGTCTACACAATTCGCGGTCGACGCCGAACATTGCAACCACACCGGATTCCACGCAAGGTGGCCGTCTACGAACTGTTGGCGGTGGGCGAGGCGCTACGCGGCCAATTCGACCCCGGCAGCGCCAAGCGCGGCAACGCAACACCGGCGGAGCAGGCGACCGGGATGCTGGAAGGCGGGAGGGATGGTGGGGTGGCGGCCGAGAGTGCCGTAACCGCCTGATATCGGCGGCCTGTGTAGGATGTGGTGAGGAACGAACCGCATCGCTCGCGTTGGAAGCAGGTAGGCTGGGCTGAGCTTGCGAAGCACAGCATTTGTGCGCTTCGCGCGGGTGTTTGAGTGCCGGGCTGCCCCCGACACCTAAATCATCCGCGCGAAGCGCACCTACGCTGTCGTCCCAATGGCTGGGCGATGGGTATCGCTAGACTCAACCCATCCTACGCGGACTAACCTGCTGCACGCTTGCGAGTAGTCCGGGTTGGGCGCGAAGCCAGCCCGGTTGACTGTGCGAGCTCCAGCAGGCCGCGCAGGGCGTCGTTGACGGCCTGAGCGTTCGGAAATGCTTTCTGCACGTCTGGTGAAATAACAACTACGTTGGATGCCTCTCGGCAACGCTGGGCATACTTTCCTCGCACCATTTCGCCAAAATCTTCCCGCCGATATTCAGCGCGAAGTTCGTCTTGTTCCGGTTTAACCTTTTTCATAGATTCTCCTTTCAGCCCGTGTTGCAGGACGTGCACTGATGATACGAATTTTGCCGCTGCGTTCCGTGTGTGAAACCGCCAAGACACGATTCGCGGCAGACAGACCGTAGGCTGGGCTGAGCCTGCGAAGCCCAGCATTTGTGCGCTTCGCGCTTGTGTTTGATTGTCGGGGGCAGCCCGACGGCTGGTACCTTTCTTTTGCTTCGCCAAAAGAAAGGTACCAAAGAAAAGGCGACCCCGTTCCGCCGCCCTCCGCTTCGCTGCGGGTCCCCTGCGTTGCTCGCCGAGCCGGGCGGCTGCGGAACTCGCGCTTTGCGCTCAGACAGTCCTCGCCGACTGCCCCCGGCTCGGCTGTGCTACTCGGCGGCGGAAAAGGGGAACCCAAAAAGCAACTTCAAAACCCTGTCCGGGCTTTGCCCGGACAGACCAAAAACACTGCCACGCGCTTTGCGCGTGACTGCGCGTTCTTTTAAGTCCCCTCTGCACCGCCTCGGATTTTCGAAGAAATCGGGGGAAGTCGGCGAGGACTGTCTGAGGCCCGCAGGGCTGAGTTCCGCAGCCGCCCGATTTCTTCGGAAATCCGAGGGAAGCCCGAAGGGCCGGTAAAGCGGGGGGCCCTTCTCTTTGGTTACTCTTCTCTTGGGCAAGCAAGAGAAAGTAACCAGCTGTCGGGCTGCCCCCGACACCCAAAACATCGCGCGAAGCGCACCTACTCAGTCACCCTTTGGCAACGGCATGCGGCGCAATGCGCTTCGCTTATTGGCGCCCTACCAATTAAGCCTTCGGCGCTTCGCCCGGCGGTAGGTGCGCGATAGCAACTGCCTTGATTTGCTCGGCATAGTTGTATATGTCATCAACAGATTCGAGCGAGACTCGCTCTTCTTCCTTCTTGTCGTTGAACAAGCCGAGAGACAGCTTTTGGATGTTATTGAAGCGCAGACGGCAGATTGGTTTTCGATTATTGTCGTCCAAGAGGATGGCGCAGTAGCTCTGAGCGTCGCGCATGAATATGCGCCGTGGGCTAATGACGCTGCGAAGGATGGCTCGAACAATGTGGAAGCCTTCCGTCTCTTCCGCACTAGTGACGACCTGAGCTTCTGCGACGCCTTCCGCAGGGATAACTGGTGCCGTTGCATCGACGGCTGGTGCCGATTCTGGGGTCATTGCGCCCTTTAGCCGATCATTGATCCGCTCGCCTAGCAGTTGCTCGAAGGCTCGCTTGGTGATGGCTGTGAATTGATCTATTACCGCTGGTGTGAAGCGACGGCTACCAAGTAAGTCGGAGGACACTAACCGCACGAAGTCTTCGGACGGACTTACCATCCAGTCCGCGATTCGGTTCTGTATTGCGCGCGTGTACTTCAGGTCATTCGCGGTAGTGAGTATGGTGTCGAGGTCGAACGCCGCCTTTGCAAATTTCTTCAGTTCTTCGACGTCGCGCTCTTTGAAGTCAATAATGTTGAATTCAAAGAATGGCTTCTCGTCCATCTTGTTTGGCTGCTCAAGATCAGTAAAAAACTTATAGACCAGCCCATTCGTGAGTACACCGAAACGGGCAGCGGTAACGTGGAAGTACCGAAAAAGCTGACTTGCGTGATTGATGCCGAGATCGGCGCCTGCTTTTTTGCACTCGAACAGGATGATGGGTTTTCCATCTCGTAGAATTGCGTAGTCAACCTTCTCACCCTTTTTTGTGCCGACATCGGCTACGAGTTCTGGCGTTACTTCGAGCGGATCGAAGACGTTGTAGCCGAGAATCTGGATGAACGGCATGATCATCGCGTTCTTCGTCGCCTCTTCGGTCTGGATCATATCTTTGGTGTTGGCAACTCTGGACGACAGAACTCTTAGGTGATCAATGAAATCCATCCGATATCTCCCCGGTTTACAGTGGTTGAGGTTCGTATTTGTAATACATCGAGCCGCAGGAACCTCTTGGCTGGGCTCTAACGAATAGCCTTTTCCGCCGCCCCTCCCAATCACGCAAGAGCCCCACAATTGGCGGCGGATGAACCTTGTTCGACTGAACCGCAAGGCAGGCGGCGGTTAAGGGGATTGTAAGGCCGCGAGAGTGGAAGTCAACCGACTGTCATGAAGCGCAGGCGTTGGGTGAGGAGGAAGCGAGCGATCCACCTGGACCGCCTGCTATGATTGAATTAGCCAGCCACAGCGGGCCAGGGAGCGAAATGGGGTGGTCCAAAACAACAACGAGTTCACAGAGCGCGAGCGTTAGCCGCTACGCCTTGCGCGCCGCCATCGTGCTCGGCGTCGTCATCGCGGCCGGGGTGCTTTTCTGGCGCGTGTCGCGGCCGCAGCCGGTGGCGGTGGTGTTGGCGCAGGTGGAGCGCGGGCGGGTCGAGGCGACGGTGGCGAATACCCGTGCCGGCACCGTAAATGCCTGCCGACGCGCGCGGCTGGCACCGGCTTCCGGGGGGAAAGTGTCGCGGCTCAAGGTGAGCAAGGGCGACCGCGTGCAGGCCGGCCAGGTGTTGCTGGAAGTTTGGAGCGACGATCTGGCGGCACAACTTCAGGTTGCCCGGGAGCAGGCGAGAAGCGCCAAGGCGCGGGTCGCGGAAGCCTGCGTGCAGGCCGATGCGGCCCAGCGCGAGGCGGCGCGCACGGCCCGGTTGAAGCAGCAGGGCTTCGTCTCGGACCAGGCCCTGGACCGCGCCAACGCCGATGCCGAGTCGCGCCAGGCGACGTGCAAGGCGGCGCGGACTGCGGTGGACGAAGCAGGGGCGCGCATCAATGCGGCGCAGGCGACGGTGGAGCGTACCGTGCTGCGCGCACCCTTTGCCGGCGTGGTGGCGGAGATCACCGGCGAGCTCGGCGAGTACACCACGCCTTCGCCGCCGGGCATTCCCACCCCGCCCGCCATCGACCTCATCGACGACAGTTGCCTTTACGTCACCGCACCCATAGACGAAATCGACGCGCCGGCGATCCGCATCGGCATGGCTGCGCGCATCACCCTCGATGCCTTCCCGGGGCGCCACTTCGCCGGCCGCGTGCGGCGCATCGCCGCCTACGTGCAGGACATCGCCAAGGAAGCGCGCACCGTGGACGTGGAGGTGGAATTCACCGATCCGCGCGAGGCCAAGACGCTGCTGGTGGGCTACAGCGCCGACGCCGAAATCCTGCTCGACCACCACGACAACGTGCTGCGCGTGCCCACCCAGGCGCTGCTGGAAGGCACGCGGGTGCTGGTCTATCGCGCAGCCGACGGCATCCTGGAAGAGCGCAGCCTGAAGACGGGTCTGGCCAACTGGGAGCAGACCGAGGTGCTTTCCGGGGTGAGCGCGGGGGAGCGCGTCGTGGTGTCGCTGGAGCGCGAGGGGGTGAAGGCCGGGGCGCACGTGGTGCCGGAGGGGAAGGGCAAGTAGGTCGGGTTTCAACCCGACATGTCGGGCTAAAGCCCGACCTACGCCTGGTCGGCAATATGGCTTAGACCCGGATGATTTCGCGCCACCCCGTAGGTTGGGCTGACGCAGGAAGCCCAACATTCGTGGCAATTGCTGGGCTTCGCAGGCTCAGCCCAGCCTACATGTTGTGTCTCCGTGGCGAGGTATCCTGGATGATAGAACTCGAACAAATCTGCCGCGTTTTCAAGGTCGGCGACCAGGCGGTCCACGCGCTGGCCGATGTCGGTCTGGCGGTGGCGCGCGGCGAGTATCTTTCCATCATGGGGCCGTCGGGTTCGGGCAAGTCGACCCTGCTCAACATCGTCGGCCTGCTGGACCGGCCCAGCAGCGGCACCTACCGGCTGGACGGGCGCGACGTGACCGGGCTTTCCGACCAGGAGCAGGCGCGGGTGCGGCGCGAGAAAATCGGTTTCGTGTTCCAGTCCTTCCATCTCGTGCCGCGTCTTTCCGCAGCGGAGAACATCGAGCTGCCCATGGTGCTGGCCGGCATTCCGCCCGTCGAAAGGAAGGCTCGCAGTGAGCGCCTGCTGCGCGACTTCGGCTTGCTGGACCGTGCCCGCCATCGCCCCGAGGAGCTTTCCGGCGGGCAGCGCCAGCGCGTGGCCATCGCCCGCGCCACGGTGATGCAGCCCGGCGTGCTGCTGGCGGACGAGCCGACCGGCAACCTCGACCGCGCCACCGGCAAGGAGGTGTTGCACCTGCTGGAGGAACTCAACCAGCGCGACATGACGCTGATCGTGGTGACGCACGATCCCGAGATCGGCCAACGCGCCGCGCGCCAGTTGCACATGGTGGACGGACGCATCGAGTCCGACACGCGGCGTGCCGAGCCGGCATGAAGCCCGCTGACGTCATGCTGTTTGCCTGGGGTGCGCTGCAAGGCTTCCGCACCCGCACCCTCTTGATGATGCTCGCCATGGCCATCGGCGTGGCCGCGGTGGTAGTGCTCACTGCGCTGGGCGAGGGCGCGCGCCGCTACGTGGTGGGGCAGTTTTCCTCGCTCGGCACCAACCTGGTGATCGTCTTCCCCGGTCGCACCGAGACCGCCGGCCTCGGGCCCGGCATGCTGTCCGGCCAGACACCGCGCGACATGACACTGGACGATGCGCTGGCGTTGACGCGGAGCCGGGCCGTGCGCCGCGTGGCACCCCTCAGCGTCGGTTCGGCGCTGGTGTCGGTGCAGCGGCGCAACCGCGAGGTGCCGGTGCTGGGGTCTACCTCCGACCTGCTCGAAATCCGCCACATGAAGCTCGCCCAGGGCCGCTTCCTGCCGCCCGGCGACCCGCATATGCCGCAGCCGGTGTGCGTCCTTGGGGCCAAGGTGAGCCATGAGCTGTTCGGTTCGCAAGCGGCCGTCGGGGAGTGGGTGCGCATCGGCGACCGGCGCTTTCGCGTCGTCGGCGTCCTCGCGTCGCAGGGCGAGTCGCTGGGCTTCAACACGGACGAGCTGGTGATGGTGCCGGTGGTTTCGGCGCAGATGCTGTTCAACCGCGCCTCGCTGTTGCGCATTCTGGTCGAGGCTCACAGCCGCGCCGACATAGCGCGCGCCAAACAGGACGTGCTGGACATCATGCAGCAGCGCCACGAAGGCGAAAAGGACGTCACCGTAATCACCCAGGACGCAGTGCTGGCCACCTTCGACCGCATCCTGCGCGCGCTGACCCTGGCGGTGGGCGGGATCGGCGCCATCAGCCTGGGCGTCGCCGGCATCCTCATCATGAACGTGATGCTCATCGCGGTGGCGCAGCGCACCCGCGAGATCGGCGTGCTCAAGGCCATAGGCGCGGCCCCCGGGCAGATTCGCATGCTGTTCTTTGCCGAGGCGACGCTGTTGTCGCTGGTCGGCGCTACGGCCGGGTTGGTGCTGGGAGAAATCGGCGTCTACGCCATCGGCCGCGCCTACCCCGTGCTGCCGGTGGCGGCGCCATGGTGGGCGGTGGTCGCCGCACTGGGCACCGCCATCGTTACCGGAATTTTATTCAGCGTGCTGCCGGCGCGCCGCGCCGCGCGGCTGGACCCGGTGCTGGCGCTGTCGGGGAGGTGAGCGATGCTGATACGGGACTTCCTCGCGCTTTCCCTCGCCGCCGTGCGCGCGCAGCGTCTGCGTAGTTTTCTCACCGTGCTCGGCATCGCCGTCGGCATCGCGGCAGTGATCGTACTGACTTCCATCGGCGAGGGACTGCACCAGTTCGTGCTGTCCGAGTTCTCGCAGTTCGGCACCAACCTCATCGGCATCGCGCCCGGCCGCGCCATCACCCAGGGCGGCGGCTCGGTCGGCATTTTCGGCACGGTGCGCCCGCTGAGCCTGGATGACGCCGAGGCGCTGCGCCGCGTGCCGCAGGTGCTGGCGGCGGACCCCATGGTGCAGGGCAATGCCGCGGTGGAGGTCGGAGCAAAGAGCCGGCGCACCACGATTTACGCGGTGGGGCCGGACTTCCCGCGGGTCCTGAGCGCCAGGGTGAGCATAGGCCGGTTCCTGCCGCGCGACGATCCACGCGCCGCGCGCGCCTTCGTGGTGCTCGGGTCCAAGGTCAGGGCGGAACTGTTCGGCGCCGCCAACCCGCTGGGCAGCCGCATCCGCGTCGGCGGCGACCGCTACCGCGTGATCGGCGTGATGGAGCCCAAGGGCCAGATGCTCGGTTTCGACCTCGACGACACCGTGTACATCCCCGCCGCGCGCGGGCTGGAGCTGTTCAACCGCGAAGGGTTGATGGAAATTCATTTGATGTACGAACCCAACGCCCCGCTGGAGCAGGTGGTGGAAGGCATACGCCGCACACTGATGGCGCGCCACGGGCGCGAGGACTTCACCATCACGCCGCAGCAGAAGGCGCTGGAAGTGCTGGGTTCGGTGCTGGACGTGCTGACCTTCGCGGTCGCCGCCATCGGCGGCATCTCGCTGCTGGTCGGCGCGGTCGGCATACTCACCATCATGACCATCGCGGTGACCGAGCGCACCGGCGAGATCGGCCTGCTGCGCGCGCTGGGGGCCAAGCGCAGCCAGGTGATGGCGCTGTTCCTCGGCGAGGCGACCCTGCTCGCAGCCCTGGGCGGACTCGCCGGCCTGGCTTTCGGCGTCGGGCTGGCGCAGCTTTTGCACGCCGCGTTTGCGGCGCTCCCGGTGCACACGCCGTGGTCCTACGCCGTGCTCGCGGAAGCGGTCGCCGTCGTCATCGGCCTTGCCGCGGGCGTGTTCCCGGCGCGCCGCGCGGCCATGCTGGACCCGGTGGAGGCACTGCGGGCGGAGTAGGACGGGCTGGCTCGCGCCATTCACCAAAACGTCGCGCTTTAGGCCTAGAATAAAAGCTGTCCGCCCGACGAAACGGCGGCTCAAAAACAGCAGGTGAAAAGCGCATGAAAATCGCCGAAAGCTCCCTCCTCCCCGAGATGCAGGAAATCAGCCGCGAAGTCCTCGCGGAGAAGTACGCCAAGGGCGACGAAAAAACCATCTCCGACGTGCGCCGCCGCGTGGCGCGGGCTCTTGCCGAAGTCGAAACCAAATCCAAACGCAAGCACTGGGAACAGCGCTTTTTTCAGGCCCAGGAAGCCGGCTTCATCCCCGGCGGACGCATCGACTCCGCCGCCGGCACCGACCTCCAGGCCACGCTCATCAACTGTTTCGTGCAGCCAGTGGGCGATTCCATTTCCGAAACGGTGGACGGCAAGCCGGGCATCTACCAGGCGCTGCAACAGGCCGCCGAAACCATGCGCCGCGGCGGTGGCGTGGGCTACGACTTCTCCGCCATCCGCCCCACCGGTGCCAGGGTCAAGGGCACCAACTCGCGCGCCAGCGGCCCGGTCTCGTATATGCGCGTGTTCGACCGCAGTTGCGAGACGGTGGAAAGCGCCGGCGCACGGCGCGGCGCGCAGATGGGCGTGCTGCGCTGCGACCATCCCGACCTGCTCGATTTCATTCGCGCCAAGGACAGCGGCGACCTGCGCAACTTCAACATCTCCGTCGGCGTCAGCGACGCTTTCATGCGCGCCGTGGAGCGTGACGCCGAGTGGGAACTGGTGCACAAGGCCGAACCGGGGCGCGAATTCATGGCCTCCGGCGCCCACCTGCGCGGCGACGGCCTGTGGGTGTACCGCAAGGTCAAGGCCCGCGAAGTCTGGGCGCAGGTGATGCACAGCACCTACGACCACGGCGAACCCGGCGTGCTGTTCCTCGACACCATCAACCGCGACAACAATCTGGCGTATTGCGAGGTGATCGAGGCGACCAATCCCTGCGTTACTGCGGACACTTGGGTGATGACCACCGACGGGCCGCGAACCGTTGCGGAATTGGTCGGCAGGCAGTTTGCCTGTGTTGTGGATGGCAAGCCCCATTTGTCCGGTGCGGAGGGGTTCTTCAAAACCGGCGAGAAGCCAGTGTTGAGGATGGCAACGTCCGAAGGGCATACCTTGAGGCTGACCGACGATCATCGCGTTCTCAGGGTCAAAAAGCTCACCAGATATTTGCGCGAAACCGAGTGGGTTGAGGCCGGGAGTCTGCGCGCAGGCGATCTGGTCGCGTTGCACAATCACCGTGAGCTTTCCGGCTGGCCCGGAAAAGGCTGCGAACGGCAAGGGTACCTGCTTGGAATGCTGGTAGGGGACGGGTTGTTGAAGGCTGAAACGGCAGTGCTTTCGGTGTGGGAATCGGCCTCCGACGTGGTCAACGGGGAGCCGGTCCGGTCGCTCGGCAGCTACTCCCTGATGCGCGCGGTGGAGGATGCGGCAAGCGTCATAAAACGCCGTTCCGACAGCATGGGATGGTCCAGGGTTGCGGGGCGCAGCGAATACCGTTTCAAGATGGCCGGCCTGCGCGACCTGGCTCTGGAATACGGGATGGCCGTCGGCAACAAGTGCATATCACCCGAAATCGAGAAGGCTTCGTCCAGTTTCTATCGAAGCTTTCTGCGTGGGTTTTTCGATGCGGACGGGTCGGTCCAGGGCGATCAGGAAAAAGGCGCCAGCGTCAGGTTGGCGCAGTCCGATCTGGAACGGTTGCAGGCCGTCCAACGCATGCTGGGACGACTTGGCATCGTCTCGACCATCTACCCTAACCGGCGTGAGGCGGGCGAGCGGCTAATGCCGGACGGGAAAGGGGGAAGTAAGCAATATAGAACCAAGGCGAACCATGAACTGGTCATCGCGAACGATAACCTGGTCCGTTACGGAGACTTGATCGGGTTCTCCGACACAGAGAAGCTGGCCAAGCTCGCCACCATTCTGGCCGCATACCGGCGCCGGCCCAACCGCGAGCGCTTTGTTGCGACCGTCGCCGAAATTACCCAAGAGGACAGCGAAGCGGTATTCGACGTTGCTGTCGACGAAGTGCACGCTTTCGATGCCAATGGCCTGTACGTCCACAACTGTGGCGAACAGCCGCTGCCCGCCTACGGCGCCTGCGACCTCGGCGCGATCAACCTGACCCGCTTCGTACACCCGCCTTTCATGACCGGTGCCACCTTCGATTTCGAGGGTTTTGCCGAGGTGGTGAAGGTCGCGGTGCGCATGCTCGACAACGTGCTGGACGCCACCGTCTGGCCGCTGCCGCAGCAGCACGCGGAAGCCTGCGCCAAGCGTCGCATCGGGCTGGGATTCACCGGTCTGGGCGATACGCTCACCATGCTGCGGTTGCGCTTCGACACCGAGCGCGCGCGGGATTTCGCGGCGAAGCTGGCGCGTGCCATGCGCGACGCGGCTTACACGGCGAGCGCGGAATTGGCGCAGGAAAAAGGCGCCTTCCCCCTGTTCGACGCGGACAAGTACCTCGCCGCCGGCTTCGCCTCGCGCCTGACCGCCGAGCTCAAAAAACAAATCCGCAAGCACGGCATGCGCAACAGCCACCTGCTTTCCATCGCGCCCACCGGTACCATCAGCCTGGCCTTTGCCGACAACGCCAGCAACGGCATCGAGCCCGCCTATTCGTGGAGCTACACGCGCAAGAAGCGCATGCCGGACAACAGCTACAAGACCTACGAGGTGGAGGATTTCGCCTACCGGCTGTACCGCAGCGAGGGGCGCGACATCCAGCATCTACCGGACTATTTCGTCACCGCGCTGGAGATTTCCGCGCTGGACCATATGAAGATGGTGGCGGCGGTGGCGCCCTTCGTGGACACGGCGATTTCCAAGACGGTCAACATCCCCGAGGACTACCCGTTCGAGGATTTCGCCGGCCTCTACACCGAGGCGTGGAAGTCAGGCCTCAAGGGCCTCGCCACCTACCGGCCCAACCCGCTGCTGGGTTCGGTGCTGGCGGCCAAGGAGGCGGACAAGAGCAAGGAAGCGCCGCAGGATCTGGTGTTCGACCAGGACCGCCGCCTGCGCCTTGACACAGCACCCCAGCCCGCGCTCGCCAGCCTGCGCTGGCCGGGGCGGCCGCAGTTCAAGAAGGGTAATCCATCGTGGACCTACGAAGTGCGCCATCCGCTGGGCGATTTCGCCATCTTCGTCGGCCATGCGCGGGTCAACCGCAAGGACCGGCCGTTCGAAGTATGGGTCAACGGCGCCGAGCAGCCGCGGGGCTTAGGCGCACTGGCGAAAATGCTCTCCATCGACATGCGCGCCGAGGACAAAGCATGGCTGCGCGCCAAGCTCGACAGCCTGTCCAAGACCGCCGGCGACGACGCCTTCGACTTGCCCATGCCGCCCCACGGCAAAGTCACCCGCATGCCCAGCCTGGTCGCCGGATTCGCCCGCCTGGTGCGCTACCGCGTGGAAGACATGCACGCGCTGGAAGGCGAGGAGGGCGAAGCGACCCCGGTGATGGACGCCCTGTTCGCCCGCAAGGAGCCAAAAACCGGCCCCGACGGCACGCTCTCCTGGACCTGCGACATCATCAACCCCGCCACCGGCGACGACTTCGTGCTGGGCCTGAAGGAATTGGTGCTGCCCGACGGCACGCGCCGCCCCTATTCGATGTGGCTCTCCGGCGTCTACCCGCGCGCCCTGGACGGCCTGTGCAAAGTGCTGTCGCTGGACATGCGGGTCATCGACCCGGCCTGGATCGGCCTGAAGCTAAGAAAGCTCATCACCTACCGCGAACCGCTGGGCGATTTCATGGCCCACGTCCCCGGCGAAAAACGCCAAGCCAACTGGCCCTCCACCGTCGCCTACATCGCCCGCCTCATCATCCACCGCTACGCCATGCTCGGCATCCTCGACGAAAGCGGTTACCCCCTGAGCGCCATGGGCGTGCTGGAAATCCCGGAATCGGTGCAGGAGCAAACCGGCATCGCCCTCAAGGAACTGCGCACCGGCAAGCAATGCCGCGAATGCGGAAACTTCGCGGTGATCGTGAAGGACGGGTGCGATTTTTGTACGGCGTGCGGGGCGATTGGGGCGTGCGGGTAGGGTGCGCTGTGGGCACGTTGTTCCGCCAATGTGCGGCCGCTGTCGGTAAATTTTACACTATGCCCTTGCTCATCCATGTGTGTGTAGCATATGTAATTGTTATTGCAGAGAAGGATCTGTTGGGCGTGTTTTTTGCTTCAGGATTCATCTGGGTTTCCATGCGATGCCGCACACCGGCTAGCGGCTGGCGAGTTAACGTGCACAACAACAGACTGGAGCAAACAATGGCGCTGTTTTCGTACCCGACCAACAAGAGCCCGCGTGCGGCAGCCATGCTGATGGCGCTGCTCTGCTTTTCGCTGCTGTCTTCCATGGCCCAGGCGAGCCTGATGGGCCAGAATATCAGCGTGGCCTACCTCGATAACGGCGTCCCTGTCGCGTCCGTTGTCAACGTGACGGTGACCAATGGCATTGAATCGCAGACCGGCGACTGGAGCGGCCTGTTACGCGGTGGCGAGTCCATTGACATCGGCGCCGATACGATTGCATACATTATCCAGGGCAGTGGCAGCCCATACAGTCCTGACCCAGCCCATGCTGTCGCCGACCCATCGCTATACACCTCCGCTGGCTTCGGGCCAACCGCGCAACTGGTATTCACTTTCCCCATCAACTCTTTCGATCCGGATGTTCTCGCTGGCATCGACATCAACTCGTCCGGCTTGACCGGTGTGGCCAGCGACGATGTCACCTCCACGAGCGGCAGCGTGACGATCGCTCTTGGCAATATCGGGGTGCTGAAACAGGCAGGCGGTACCGTCGATTTCGGCACGCTGATGCTCAGCTTGCTGCCGGGACAACCAACCGAACAGCCTCCCTCCGTTCCCGAACCCGGTACCCTGGCTCTGCTTGGGCTGGGCTTCGGCGCCCTCGGTTTGCATCGCCGGACGAAGCGCCACGTAGCGTAGGTGGCGCGCAATATGGTGCCACTGGGGGGCGCTGCCGGTGGTGGGCAGCCCATATCCATTCAACAACCAGCCGGGCTTGCCTCTATCCACAGCCTGCCGCCCTCGCTCTGCACCGTCGTACCCATTTCCGCACACAGCATGCCGATCTGGCGGGCGATGTAGTCGAAGCGCTCCCCCGTGGCCGCGACCGTGCGGCAATCGTCGATGAACACCGGATGTAGGTCTATGCGCCTGAGCTCAGCGCGGTCCAGGTTCAGCTCGAACAGAAGCTGGTGGTCGTTCTTGAATTCGGGGTCCACGTAGTAGTCGTCGACCAGGTCCCCTGCGGCATAGACAATCGGGCGTCCGCGGTAGATTTCGACGCCGTGGAAGACGTGGGCGCCGTGTCCGAAGAGGATGGCGTAGCCCATGTCGATGGCCGCGTGGGCGAGGCGCTTGAAGCTTGCCGAGGGGCGGTTGACCATGTTCGGCCCCCAGTGCAGCGAGAGGATGGGCCAGTCGACCGGCGCCGCCTTGATGCGCTCCAGACCACGCTGGAATTCCTCAATGGCCGCCGCCTCCTTTTCGACATCAAGGTAGGCGATGCCGGGCGTGTGCTCTGCGGCAGCGAAATCCTCCTGATGATCGCAGTAGGCAACCATGCCGAACTTGATGCCGTTGCGCTCGAAAAACACCGGGGCGCGCGCCTCTTCGATGTCCCTGCCGGCGCCGGCGTAGCCTATGCCGTGCTCCTTCAGATGACGCAGGGTGTCGTGCAGCCCTGCCACGCCGAAATCCAGGACGTGGTTGTTCGCCAGGCTCACCCCGTCCACCCCGGCCTCGGCCAGCGAGCGCACGGCTTGCGGCGGGGCGCCGAAGTAGAACGCCTTGGGCCGCCCCGGCCAGAGCCGGTTCGATGCCGTGATGGCGCATTCGAGGTTGACGATGGTGAGGTCGGCCTTGCGCATGAGGGCCGCAATCGCGCCCAGCGGATAGGACGCTCCGCGCAGTTCGATCTGCTCCTTCACCAGCCGGCCCAGCATGACGTCCCCGCCCAGCATGAGGCGCACCGTCGGTTCCATTGGCTACCCCATCACCGCGCCTGCACGAAGGGGTAGCGCTGGCGCCGCTCGCGCGTGATCAACGCCACCCCGCATTCGTGGCCCAGGGTTTCCGCCACGACGATGTAGTCGGGGTCGTCGAACGCCGTGCGCAGCGCTTTGCCCTGCGCCTGCGCCAGCGCAAGCAGATGGTCGGCCACGGCGCGCTCCACCTCCGGGCTCACGACTTCGCCCTCAAGTCCGCGCCGCTCCATGCGCACGTGAAAACTGCCGCTGTCCATGCGCTCGATCAGCGGCGCCACGGCTTGCTGCAACTCGGCAACAAGCGTCTCGGGAGTGAAGCGGAAAGTGCGCGCTACGGGAATCGCCCGCGCCAGGTCGCGGGTCCACGGCTCGCCCGCCTCGACCGCGCGCAGCAAGGTTTCGAGGAAAGCGGCGGCATCTTCCACCCGGCCGATGCACACATCGCGGAATTCGGTGCCGTGGAACTCGCCGAGCCGGTTGAGTTGACGCAGCACGTGGTGCTCGCGCCCCGGCCCGCGCAGCACGGTGACCAGCATGTTCCAGTCCTTCATACGCACCCCCAGCCATTCGGAAAACGACGCCATCGGCTTTGAGTATAGGTGAGCGGAATCGCGCGTTGGGGGAAGGCCTGTTCATTGCGGCATGTCGGAGTAGCCGACCTCGATGCGGGCCACAGGCCCGTCTGCGACGGGCGTTGCAGGCGAGGTCGCCTGCGCTACGAAAGCCATCGCTTCTTTATCGCTTTCAGTCCAGGTAAACCGCACTGGCCAGATACCGCGCGCGCGCATGGCGCAGCCCGACCAGCAGCGCCGCGCTGGCCGGCAGCGCCAGCAGGACGCCGAAGAAACCGAACAACTGGCCGAAGGCGAGCAGGGCGAAGATGACCGCGACCGGATGCAGGCCGATGCGGTCGCCGACCAGCCAGGGGGTGACCACCGTGCCTTCGAGAACCTGGCCGATGCCGAACACGATCCACACCGGCACCATGGCGGCGATGCCCTGAAACTGCATCAGCCCGGCCATGGTCGCGAGGGACAGCCCGACGATCATGCCGAGATAGGGGACGAACACCAGCAGGCCGGCCACGAGGCCTATCGGCAGCGCGTAGTCCAGCCCGACCAGTGCCAGCCCGGCTGCGTAGTAAACGCTCATCACCAGCATCACCGCAAGCTGGCCGCGCAGGAACTCGGCCAGCACGCCGTCGACGTCGGCGGCGATGGCACAGGCATGGACGTGCCAGCGGCGCGGGATCATTTCCTCGATGCGCGCGAGCAGCACGCCCCAGTCGCGCAGCAGGTAGAAGAACACCACCGGCACCAGCACCAGGTTGGCGAGAAACCCCATCAGCGCCAGGCCGCCGCTCTTGAGCGAGGGCAATAGCGCCGCCCCGACATCCTGGGCGCTTTGCAGATTCTCGGTGAGCGCGCTCTTTAGATGGACGGCGTCCAGTTGCAACGCGATGCCGAAATTGCGCTCCAGCCAGGGTGCCAGGTCGGTTTTGAGACTATCGACCAGCGCGGGCAGGCGCTCGACGAAGAGCGCCGCCTCCTTCTGGAACAACGGCAGCAGTATCAGCACCAGCGCTACGAACAGCCCGGCCAGTAGCAGCAGCACCAGCACCACGCCGACACTGCGCGGAACCTTGTGCTTTTCCAGGCGGTCGACCAGCGGGTTGCAGACATAGGCCAGAATGGCGGCGAACAGGAACGGGGCGAGGATGGACCCCAACAGGTAGAACAGCACGCCGGCCACGGCCGCGGTCGCGAGCAGCCAGGGGTAAGGGTTTGGGCTTTTGCCGGTCATTTGAGGTAAAATATTGAGTCTGTTGGCCTATCGAGCGCCCTACTTTATCTTCAAGAAAGCGAGAACTCAACTTGAGCAACTCCGATTCGACCAAAACTTCGTTGAGCTACCGCGACGCCGGCGTGGACATCGACGCCGGCGACCAGTTGGTGGAAAACATCAAGCCCTACGCCAAACGCACCATGCGCCCGGAAGTGCTGGGCGGCATCGGCGGCTTCGGCGCGCTGTTTGAAATCTCCAAGAAGTACAAGAATCCGGTGCTGGTGTCCGGCACCGACGGCGTCGGCACCAAGCTCAAGCTCGCCTTCATGCTGGACCGCCACGACACCGTGGGCATAGACCTGGTGGCGATGAGCGTGAACGACATTCTGGTGCAGGGCGCCGAGCCGCTGTTCTTCCTCGACTACTTCGCCTGCGGCAAGCTCGACGTGGCCACCGCCACCGACGTCGTCAAGGGCATAGCCGCGGGCTGCGAGCAAGCCGGCTGCGCGCTGATCGGCGGCGAAACCGCGGAAATGCCGGGCATGTATCCGGCCGGCGAATACGACCTGGCGGGCTTCGCCGTGGGCGCGGTGGAAAAGGACAAGATCATCGGCGGCACCACCATACAGCCGGGTGACGCCGTGCTGGGCCTGGCTTCCAGCGGCGCGCACTCGAACGGCTATTCGCTCATCCGCAAGATCGTCGAGCGCACCGGCGCTGACATGAACTCCGACTTCCACGGCCGCCCGCTGGGCGACGTGCTGATGGCCCCCACGCGCATCTACGTGAAACCGCTGCTCAAGCTGATCGAAGCCCTGCCGGTCAAGGGCATGGCGCACATCACCGGCGGCGGCCTGCTGGAAAACGTGCCGCGCATCCTGCAGCCGGAACTGACGGCGGTTCTGGATAAAAATGCGTGGGAAATGCCGCCGCTGTTTCACTGGCTGCGCGAACAGGGCAATGTGGCCGCCGACGAGATGTACCGCACCTTCAACTGCGGCATCGGCATGGCCGTCGTGGTCGCGGCTGAGCATGCCGAGCAAGCCATGACGCTGCTGCGCGAGGCGGGCGAGCAGGTGTGGCGGATCGGGCGCATCGAGAAGCGCGTAACGGACCAAGCGCAGACAGTAGTGCTGTGAGGAACGCCATGAAAATTTCCGAGCTGGTGGAAAAGGAGGTCGACTCCCTGCCCGTTCAACTGCAGGAAGAGGTGCTCGATTTCATCGGCTACCTCAAGACCAAACACGGAGCCGCGGAACAGGCATCCGAAGAGCGCGAATGGTTCAGCCTGTCTTTGGATAGCGCGCTGAAAGGGATTGAACACGACACCTTCCCGGACTACGGGGAAACCGATCTGGTCGAGCGCTGGCGATGAAAACGGCCGGACAGATTGCATTGATCAGGCTCCCCCAGACCGACATGACCGCAGGAAAACCGCGACCGGTCCTGATGCTTGCCGCCCTGCCAGGCCGCCACGACGACTGGCTGGTCTGCATGATATCCACGCAGATGCACCAGGTTCTGAATGGATTCGATGAGACCGTCACCACCGATGCCGAGGACTTTCGCCAATCCGGCCTGAAGACCGAAAGCGCGATCCGCGTCGCCCGGCTAGCCGTGGTATCCGGCGACTTGCTGGAAGGTGCGATCGGCCAGATATCCGCTGAGCGCCTGCAGCGCATCAAGTCCAGACTTGCGGAATGGATCGCGCGCTGAGAGCTGCACCATGAAATCCATCGTCATCCTCATCTCCGGCCGCGGCAGCAACCTGCGCTCCATCCTGGACGCCGACCTGCCGCTGCGCATCGCCGCCGTGGTCAGCAACAATCCGAGCGCCGGCGGACTGGAGATCGCCAAGGCGCACGGCATAGCAACCGTTGTCGTGGATCACAGGGGGTTTGCCAGCCGCGCCGATTTCGACGCCGCCCTGGCGGCCGAGATCGACCGCCATCAGCCGGATTTGCTGGTGCTGGCCGGCTTCATGCGCATCCTGACCGACGACTTCGTGGAGCGCTACGCCGGGCGCATGATCAACATCCATCCCTCCTTGCTGCCGTCCTTCCCCGGCCTCGACACGCACGGCGCGGCACTGCGGGAGGGCGTGAAGATCCACGGCTGCACCGTGCATTTCGTCACGCCGCGCCTGGATCACGGCCCCATCATCGTGCAGGCAGCGGTCGCGGTGCTACCCAACGACAGCGCGGAAACCCTGGCGCAGCGCGTGCTGGAGCAGGAGCACCGGATTTTCCCGCAGGCGCTGCGCTGGTTCGTGGAAGGTCGGCTGCATGTCGGCGCCTCCGGGACGGTCGCCCTGGACGGGCCGACGTGGCAGCAGCAGGCTTTGCTGTCGCCTTGGGACAAGCCGTGAAACGCTATGCCCTGGCGCTGCTTCTTTGCCTGTGCGCGACTGCGGCCGGCGCCGCCCCGCAGCGCATCCACGCCACTTACGACATGAAAAAGGGCGGCCAGCAATTCGCCGTCGTCACGGAAACCTACACCCAAACCGGCAAGACCTATCGCATCGAGAGCGACACCAAGGGCATCGGCATTTTCGCCCTGTTCGACAAGGGCGGCATCAAGCTGGTGAGCAGCGGCGAGGTGACACGCGACGGCCTGCGCCCGCTGCATTTCGAGCACCATCGCGGTTCCGACCCGGCGCGTCTGGTGGTCGCCGATTTCGACTGGGACAACAACGTCCTCACCCTGAAATACGACGGCCGCACCGAAACGGCCAAGCTCGAACCCGGCACCCAGGACCGCCTGAGCCTGATGTACCAGTTCATGTTCATGCCGCACAAGACCAGGGACATGGTGTTCCACATGACCAACGGACGCAGCCTTGAGCGTTATCAATACAACGCCGCGGGCGAGGAGCAGCTCGACCTCCCGGCAGGGAAGTTCAAGACGCTGCACTACTCGCGCCAGCACCAGAGCGACGAGGACGGCACAGAAGTGTGGCTCGCCAGTGCCAAGGATTATTTCCCGGTGCGCGTCGTCATCGAGGAAAAAAAGGGCGGCAGATTGGAGCAAACGCTGACGCAACTCAGCTTCGAATAGGGCCCGAGCCGTGCATAGCTTGCCCATGCGCCCCTTCGTTCTGGCGCTGGCTTTGTCCATCGCGGCCCATCTGTGGCTGCTGTTCACCCCGAAAATACACTTCACCTTCGACACCCCCGCCGACACCTCGGCGATAGAGGCCAGGCTGGCGAACACGCCGCCGCCCGCGGTCGCTGCCGTCCCCAAAGCCAGGCCAACGGCACACCCCAAGCGCCACCCGCGCAAAGCGCCGCAACAGCAGATGCAGCCGCCACCCGAACCGGCGGCTGCGCCGCAACCCCCCTCCGAAGCGCCCGCGCAACCCAGCGCAAACGCGAGCGCCGACCCCGCGCCGACCGAGCCTGCGAGCACCACGGAAGAAGCGGTAGCCGCACCAACACCCCCCCCACTGCCGGCGGGACACCTGCCCGAGCAGGCGGAGATCGAGTTCGCCCTGTATAAAGGCGAGCATGGCCTGAAGGTCGGCAAGGTCGTCCACAAGTGGCAGGTCGTCGACAACAGCTACGTCGTCAGCAGCGTGATCGAAGCCACCGGAATATTTTCCCTCATCAAGCCCGGAAAACTGGTGCAAACCAGCCAGGGCAAGCTCTCCGCGCGCGGCCTCGAACCCGACTATTTCTGGATCCAGCGCGGGCAATCAGCCGATACCACCGAATCCGCCCAGTTCGACCGCCGCAACAATACCCTGACCTACGGCTCCGGCGCCGAGCGCAAAACCGTGCCCCTGCCGGACAAGGCCCAGGACCTGTTGAGCTTCGTCTACCAGTTCGCCTACGACGCGCCGCAAGCCGGGCCCATCCGGCTTTTCATCAGCAACGGCAGGAAGCTCGACAGCTATGACTACGGCGTGGTCGGCGAGGAAACCCTGGACACGCCCATGGGCAAACTGAAAACGCTGCACCTGAGCAAAGTGCGCAGCCCCGGCGAAGACGGCGTCGACATCTGGCTGGGGGCCGAATACCGCTACCTGCCGCTCAAGGTGCGTCTCACCGACAAGGACGGGGGCAGCGTCGAACAGGTTGCAAGCGAAATCCGCCTGAAATAGCCCGCCGCAGCCACGTTGTGCGCCGGGCCAAATGGCACTCGGCGGCGAAATCCGCTAAACTCTGCCTCCTTCCCCTAGCGCAAAAACCACGACCGCATGCATCTGTCCGCCGAACTCATCGACCACGCCGTAGCCGCACTGCGCGATATTCTGCACTTCAGCGAACCGGCCGATGTCGCGCTCAGCCGCTACTTTCGCGCTTACCCCAAGCTCGGCCTCCACGACCGCGCCTTCATCGCCGAAGCCGTGTTCGCCATCCTGCGCCGCAAGCTGTCGCTGGAGCATGCGGCCGGGCAGTCCACCCCGCGCAAGCTGGTGCTGGCGTATCTCGTGCGCCTCCAGGGCATGAACCAGCGCGAATTGCAGCCGTTCGTGAACAAGGCGGAGTTCGAGTGGCTGGCCGAGGTCAAGGCGGCCACGACCAACGACCAGCCGCTCGCGGTACAGGCCGACCTGCCCGAATGGCTGGTGGAAAAGCTCCGGGGCAACATGTCCGAGGTCGACCTGCTCGCCCTGGCGCGCGGCATGCAGCAAGGGGCTCCGCTGGACCTGCGCGTCAACACGCTGCGCGCCAACCGCGAAGAAGTGCTGTCGGCATTCGGACGCGACGGCATCGCCGCTACGCCCACGCCGTACTCGCCGCTGGGCGTGCGCCTCAAGGAAAAACCGGCGCTCAACCGCCACCCGCTATTTCTCGAAGGCCGCATCGAAGTGCAGGACGAGGCGAGCCAGTTGGCCTGCCTGCTGGTGGCGCCCAGACGCGGGGAAATGGTGGTGGACTTCTGCGCCGGTGCGGGCGGCAAGACGCTGGCGCTGGGCGCACTGATGGCATCGCAGGGCCGGCTGTACGCATTCGACGTATCGGACAAACGCCTCAACAACCTCAAGCCGCGGCTCAAGCGCTCCGGGCTCTCCAACCTGCACCCGCAGTTGATCGGCAGCGAGAACGACGCCAAGATCAAGCGCCTGCACGGCAAGATCGACCGCGTGCTGGTGGACGCGCCGTGCACCGGATTGGGAACGCTGCGCCGCAACCCGGACCTGAAATGGCGGCAGTCGCTGGCAGCCGTGGCGGAGCTTGCCCAAAAGCAGAGTTCCATACTCGCCGCCGCGGCCAAGCTGGTGAAGACCGGCGGGCGCCTGGTGTACGCCACATGCAGCATCCTGCCCGAAGAAAACGAGCAGGTGGTGGAGGCGTTCCTCGCCGCCCACCCGCAGTTCCAATTACTGGACGCCGCGACCGCGCTGGCGCAGCAGCACATCTCCCTGAATACCGGCAAGTACCTGCGACTGCTGCCGCACCTGCATGGCACCGACGGGTTTTTTGCCGCCGTCATGGAGCGCCAGCCGCAACAAGGAAGCACCAGTGAGCCGGATGCTGCCGCGTAGCCGCAAGCAACTGGCCGCGCTCTGCGTGCTGGCCGCCTTGGCAGGTGGCGCAGGCGCATACGAGCGGCCGTCGTTCGGCGCCGGCCAGAACTTGGCCGCCAGCGGCACCATCCAGCTCGCTTTTACGCCGGGAGACGACGCGGCGAAGCTGATCATGCAGGCGCTCGACGGCGCGAAAAAACAAGTGCTGGTGCAGACTTACAGTTTCACCAGCAGGCCCATCGCACAGGCACTGATAGCCGCAAAGCTGCGCGGCGTGGACGTGCAGCTCATCGCCGACCGCGAACAGGCCAGCAAGATGGAGCGCAACCGGGTTGCCGAAATCGCCGACGGCGGCGTGCCGACCTTCCTCGACGGCGAACACCAGAGCGCGCATAGCAAGGTCATGGTGATCGACAACGGCACAGCCAACGCCACGGTGATCACCGGCTCCTACAACTTCACCAATGCGGCGCAGTTCAAGAATGCCGAAAACCTCCTCATCATTCGCGGCAACAAGGCGTTGACCGACGCCTACGCCAGAAACTGGCAGCGCCACCGCCCGCACTCCGTCGCTTTCCGCCGGCCATGAAGCCCATTCCCGCCGAAGCCCACAACCTGCTGTTCGAACTGCTGAGGGACATCGAGCAGACCAGCCTGCTGTGGCAGCTCGGCGTGATCGCGGCAAGTCTGGGGCTGGCATGGTGGGCTGGCCGGTTGGCCGGGCAGCGCCTCGAACCCGGCGCGGTGGCCGGCGGCGTGGCACGCCTCGTCTTCCCGCTCACCGCGCTGGGCGGGGTGTTGCTGGGCAAGGCCTTGCTGCAGCACAGCTTGCACCCGAGCCTGCTCAATCTCGCCGTACCCCTGCTCGTCTCGCTCGCGCTGATTCGCATCAGCTTCTACATGCTGCGCCACATCTTCGCCCCGGGCGGCTGGCTGCATGCTTCCGAGCGCTTCATCGCCTGGCTGGTGTGGGGCGCCCTGGCACTGCACATCACCGGCTTTCTGCCGGAACTGCTGCACTTGCTCGACGAGCTGGGCTTTAACCTGGGCCGGCAGAGAATCTCGCTGCTGCTGTTGATCCAGGGCCTGCTCTCGATCGTTGCCACCCTCCTGCTGGCACTGTGGCTGGGCAGCCTGCTGGAGGCGCGCATCATGCGTGCGGAGGGGCTGGACCCCAATATGCGCGTACTCGCCACCAAGTTCGTGCGCGCCGGGTTGCTGGTGCTGGGGATACTGATCGCACTGCCGGCCGTCGGCATCGACATCACCGTACTCTCGGTGTTCGGCGGCGCGCTGGGCGTTGGCTTAGGGTTCGGCCTGCAAAAAATCGCCAGCAACTACGTCAGCGGCTTCATCATCCTGCTCGACAAATCCATCCACCTTGGCGACGTCATCACCGTGGACAACCGCCACGGCATGGTGAACAGCCTGACGGCCCGCTACATGGTGTTGAAAGAACTGGACGGAACCGAGGCCATCATCCCCAACGAAATTCTCATCACCTCCAGCGTCGTCAACCATTCCTACTCCGACCGCAAGAGCCGCGTCACCGTCCCGGTGCAGGTCAGCTACGCCAGCCCGCTCGAAACAGCCATGCGCATCATGCTGGAAGCCGGCGAAGGCCATCCGCGCGTGATCGCCGATCCCCCGGCCAAAGTGCTGCTCAAGGAATTCGCCGACAACGGCATCAACCTCGAACTTGCCGTGTGGATCGCCGATCCCGAAGAAGGCATGTCCTCGCTGCGCTCCGACATCAATCTGCAAATCTGGCATGAATTTCAGCAGCAGGGGATTGAAATTCCCTTCCCGCAGCGCGATATACGCCTGGTTGGCCAGCCTGCCCAAACTTGAACGCTGTGGTGTAAAATACCCCTTGCGAGATTTTGCAGACTGCGTACAATTCAGGACGTCAGTGTCTTCTTTCGACACATTCTTAAAGGACTAAACCCATGTTTTCAGGTGTATTCGATTTGCCGTGGTGGGGTGTTGTAGCCGTCACCCTGGGGTTGACGCACATCACCATTGCCGGCGTGACCATATTCCTGCATCGCCACCAGGCGCATCGCGCCCTCGACCTGCACCCGATTCCCAGCCACTTTTTCCGTTTCTGGCTGTGGCTCACCACCGGCATGATCACCAAGGAATGGGCCGCCATTCACCGCAAGCACCACGCCAAATGCGAAACCCCGGAAGATCCCCATAGCCCGCAGGTTCTGGGCATCAAAAAGGTTCTGTTCGAAGGTGCGGAACTCTACCGCGCCGCGCGCAAAGTGCCGGAAACCATGGAAAAGTACGGCCACGGCACGCCGGACGACTGGCTGGAACGCAACGTCTACGCCAAACACAGCGGCAAGGGCATCGTCCTCATGCTGGCCATCGACTTGATCCTGTTCGGCCCCATCGGGCTCACCATCTGGGCCGTGCAAATGGCATGGATACCGGTGACCGCCGCAGGCATCGTCAACGGCATCGGCCACTACTGGGGTTATCGCAATTTCGCCTGCGAAGACGCCAGCACCAACGTCCTGCCCTGGGGCATCCTCATCGGCGGCGAGGAGTTGCACAACAACCACCACGCCTACGGCAGCTCCGCCAAACTGTCCAGCAAGTGGTTCGAATTCGACATCGGCTGGCTGTACATCCGCATTCTGGAAACACTGGGCCTGGCCGAAGTCAAAAGGATGGCGCCCAAGGTCCGCTTCAACAGCGGCAAGGATTGCTGCGACATCGGAACCCTGGAAGCGGTCATCACCCATCGCTACGACGTGATGACCAAATTTGCCCGTTCGGTGAAGAGCATCTACACGGACGAAATCCAGAAACTCCGTAGCCACGCGCCCGCACTCAGCGACGGCAGCGCCGTGAAGACCATCAAGCACTGGCTGCACCTGGATGCCAAGGCATTGCAGGAGCAGGAAAAAGCCAAGCTGGACGAAGTGCTGAACATGAGCAAGGTACTGGCCACCGTCTACACCATGCGCCAGGAACTGACCGCGCTATGGGAGCGTTCCACCGCCTCCAAGGAGCAGTTGGTAAAGCAACTGGACGACTGGTGCCACCGCGCCGAAGCCAGCGGCATCGCGGCTTTGCAGGATTTCTCCAGAAAACTGCGCTGCTACGCCTGACCCGGAAACACCCGCTACGGTGGCTCAGCGCCACTGTAGCGGCTCACCCATCATCCCTCCGCCTTGCGGACGGCAAGTAAAAACTGGCACACTGCCCCATATCTTGTCGTCTTGAGGCTCCCTTGCAGCAAACAGCCGTTCGGCCAGTTTCTTCCGCAAGCGTCATCCCCCACCCCGTTGCACGCTCTCGCCGGCTTCTCATGCACTCTCCCAATCCGACACAGGCGATCGCACCCCGATGACCGAACTCCAAGTGAAAGGAAAGGATTTTCTCTGGCTGCTGGAATCCGCCACCGATGCGATGGTCATCGTCGGCCGGGAAGGTACCATCCTGGTTGCCAACGGGGCGGCGGAGCGGCTCTTCGGCTACGCACCGGGCGAATTGCTCGGGCACGGCATCGAGACGCTGCTCCCCGAGCGCTTCCGGGGCGCGCATCTGGCCCAGCGCGAAGGGTTCGCAGCACACCCCCACACCCGCCCCATGGGTGCCGGATTCGACCTTTGCGGCCTGCGCCGGGACGGGGCGGAGTTCCCGGCGGACGTGAGCCTGAGCCCGCTGCAAACCGAACCGGGCGGCCTGGTCATGGCCACCGTGCACGACATTACCCGGCGCAAGCTGGCCGAGGAGGCCCTGGCCCGGCGCGCGGCGCAGCTTGCCGAAAGCGAGGCGCGCATGCGCGCCATCGTCGAGACGGCGGTGGACGGCATCATCGCCATCGACGAGCGCGGACTGATCGACAGCTTCAATCCGGGGGCCGAGCGCATCTTCGGCTACCGGGAGGCAGAGGTGAAAGGCAAGAACATTTCCATGCTCATGCCATCCCCATTCCGCGAGTATCACGACGCTTACCTCGCCCGCTACCTCGATGACGGCGAAAAAAGAATCATCGGCATCGGGCGCGAAGTGGTCGGGCTGCGCCGGGACGGCAGCACCTTTCCGATGGACCTGGCGGTGGGCGAGATGGTTTTGCGGGAACGGCGCCTGTTCACCGGCATCGTGCGCGACATCGGCGAGCGCAAGCAGGCCGAGGAGCAGCAAACGCGTCTGTTGCAGGAACTGGAAAGCGCCAACGAGGAACTCAAGAACTTCGCCTACGTCGTGTCGCACGATCTCAAGGCTCCGCTGCGCGCCATCGGCTCGCTGGCGGACTGGATCGCCACGGATTACACCGACAAGCTCGACGCCGAGGGCAAGGAACACCTGCGCCTGCTGGTGGGCAGGGTACACCGCATGGACGCCCTGATCGACGGCATCCTGCAATACTCGCGCGTGGGCCGGGTAAGGGAAGCCCGCATCGCGGTGGACCTCAACACGCTCCTGCACGAGATCGTCGACATGCTCGCACCGCCGCCGGGGGTAGTCGTCGGCATAGAAGGCACGCTGCCGACCGTGGTGGTGGAGCGCACCCGCATCCAGCAGGTATTCCAGAACCTGCTCTCCAACGCCGTCAAATACATGGACAAGCCGCAAGGCCGGGTAACCATCGGCTGTGCCGCCGACGGCGACGAGTGGCGATTCAGCGTAGCCGACAACGGACCCGGCATCGAGGAAAAACATTTTGAAAGAATCTTCCAGTTGTTCCAGACGCTGGCCCCGCGCGACAGGGTGGAGAGCACCGGGGTCGGCCTCGCGCTGGTCAAGAAGATCGTCGAAATGTACCATGGCCGCGTTTGGGTCGAGTCCAGGATCGGGCTAGGGAGCACCTTTCTCTTTACCTTGCCTCGAACCGCAGCCAGTGCAAATTCAGCAATCCAGGGAGAACCATGAAGATAACCAACAAGCCCATCCTGCTGGTGGAAGACGACCAGGTGGACGCCATGACGGTGAAACGCGCCTTGAAAGAACTGCACGTCACCAACCCGCTGGTGCATGTGGAAAACGGCGAGGAAGCCCTGGCCTTCCTGGCCGCCCCCGACCGGGAAAGACCTTGCATCATTCTGCTCGACCTCAACATGCCGGTCATGAACGGTGTCGAGTTCCTGCAGCGGATCAAGCAGGCCCCCATTCTCAAGGCAACCCCGGTGGTCGTGCTGACCACGTCGGAAGAGCAGCAGGACAAGGTCAACAGCTTCAACCTGGGGGTCGCGGGCTACATGGCCAAGCCGGTGGACTACCGCCAGTTTGTCGAGGTGATGCGCTCCATCAACAGCTATTGGACCATCAGCGAGATGCCGGAATAGCATCGGTGCAGCGCGAGCATATGCCGCTCCTGGCAGAAAACCCTTCATGACCAAGCCGCAGATCGTCATTCTCGTCGTCGAGGATGACGTGGTGGATCGCATGGCCTGCCGCCGCGCGCTGAAGGAACTGTGAGCCGAGAACGGTAGCCCCAACAAAAAACCCGCACGAGGCGGGTTTTTTGTTGGGGCTACCGAAAGACCAGCTTACTTCAGCTTGGTTTCCTTGTAAGCCACGTGTTTGCGTGCCACGGGATCGAATTTCTTGATCTCCATTTTTTCCGGCATGGTGCGCTTGTTCTTGGTCGTGGTGTAGAAGTGACCGGTCCCGGCGCTCGATTCCAGTTTGATTTTTTCGCGCATGCGAATTCTCCTTAGATTTTAACGCCGCGGGCGCGCATTTCAGCCAGCACGACGTCGAGGCCATTCTTGTCGATGGTACGCAGGGCAGCATTGGTAAGGCGCATGCTAACCCAGCGGTTTTCGCTCTCGACCCAGAACTTGCGATACTGCAGGTTCGGCAGGAAACGGCGCTTGGTCTTGTTGTTTGCATGGGAAACATGGTTTCCCGTCATCGGCTTCTTGCCGGTAACCTGACATACTCGGGCCATGATAGTGACTCCCAATGGAAAAGGCGGAATTATAGGCGCTCTTGGGGAAATGCTCAACCCCCAGCCTTGTCCAATGACAAGTGAGCCTGAGCGAGGGTGTATGTTTCCAGCGTGAGATGAGCCTGGAGGTGCGGAAGTTGGGATCATGGAGGCATGATTGTGACTTTACATACCCAAGGACTACAGACG